>Ga0206883_1019_pt1 | contig 37937 bp, 9 predicted proteins | sample Alteio_BWOrgCont_2_FD_152910 | JGI IMG/M metagenome (GOLD analysis project Ga0206883, IMG submission 152910) | Enriched cells from forest soil in Barre Woods Harvard Forest LTER site, Petersham, Massachusetts, United States -... | ecosystem: Environmental > Terrestrial > Soil > Temperate forest > O... | reverse complement strand
ACGCCGAAGTCACCGGGCGGCCGGGAGTATATGCCGGTACGTGCCGTAATCAAGATCTGGATCCGGAAGGCGCAGGTGTGGCTTTGCGTTTTCGGCCATCCCCTGGCGGGGTGCATATGCGCAATGAAGGGGGCGGGACTTTCGAATTGCACCCGCACCGGGATGTGGGCGATTTTATCGTGCGCCAGAGAAACGGCGATCCGAGTTATCAGCTGGCCTCCGTGGTGGATGATGAAGACTTGCGCATCAATTTCGTGGTGCGGGGATTGGATCTCATGCCTTCCACCGGCGCGCAGCTTTGCGTGGCCCAAACTTTGGGATGGGAATCGCTCCCGAAGGCCCGCTTCTGGCATCATGTTCTGGTGCTTGACGATGCGGGCGGGAAATTGTCGAAATCCAACCTCGGATCCAAGGACTTGGAATCGCTGCGCGCGCTGCGGGAAAAGTTTCCGGATCCGGCGCCTCTTTACCGGTTTTTCAGCCGGCATCTGAGAATAGAACCCGAGGGGGTGGCATCCGCGCGGGATTTGCTTTCCGGGTTTCGCATGGAAAAAGTTGCTACCCTGCCTTTAAGGCTTTCGGATTTCTGGCGGGAAAACCATGAACAGAGCCGGTGAATAAAAACGAGAAATAGGGGATACATGCTGACCGCATCCGAAATCGCAGGTTGGAAATCGCCGCCGCTGGTGGTGGCCACAGCCTACGATTTTCCCCACGCCGTGATTTTGGAAGCGGCGGGGGCTGACGTCATTTTGGTGGGGGACTCGCTGGCCAATGTCGTGCTCGGCTTGCCTTCGACCCGGGAAGTCGGCATGGAGGAGATGGCGGTGTTTCTGTCCGCCGTGGTGCGCGGCGCGCCGGAAACCCATGTGACGGTGGACCTTCCCTACGGTTCCGACGCCACTCCCGAACTCGCGGTGCAAAACGGGCGGCGCTTCATGGATTTGGGGGCGACATCGGTTAAACTCGAAGGCCCGAAGCTGGCAGCCATCCGCGCTTTGGTTGAGGTCGGCATTCCGGTGATGGGGCATCTGGGCGTCCTGCCGCAAACCGCGACTTCGTTTCGCAAGGTGGGAACGTCGGAAGAGAGCCACACACAGCTCATGCGGGATGCCTTGAGCCTGCAGGAAGCCGGAGTGTTCTCGATGGTGTTGGAAAACGTGGAAGCGAAGACGGCGAAGGAGGTCACCGAATCCCTTTCCGTTCCCACCATCGGCATCGGTTCCGGCAAAGCGACCACAGGTCAGGTTCAGGTGCTGCAGGATTTGACAGGGTTCTCGCTGAAGCCGCCTCCCTTCGCGCGGGCCTTCGCCTCGGTGCGCGATGAATCTGTGCGGGGTATTAAGGCCTATATAGATGCGGTGCGGGGCGGGCAGTTCCCCTAATTTCGTTTCAATCGATTTCTTTCCCCGGGTCTTCTCTCAATATTTCGGCAATTCCCGTTCTTCCCGAAATCCACTTTCCAAAAAACGGTGGGCGATTACATTTCGATAGATGTCCGAAGAGCAATCCTCCCCGTCCGAAAACACCGAATCCGCCCTAAGGCCGGAGCCCGGTCTTGAGATCGTTCAAAACCGTGAGTTTATCGCGGAGAATGTTGCCATTTCCGGCCGCCATTTCGTCCGTTGTTCCTTCAACTTCTGCAACCTTATCTACTCCGGCGGTCCGGTCGGTCTTATCGAATGCGGCGGCGCGAACAATCGCCTCGTCGAGGTGGGCCCCATGCGCGAAGCGCTGCAGGGACTTGCCAGCGATGAAATCAATGAAAAGATGGTGCGCTATTGGACCGAGGTTCGCAAAGGTCTCAATCTCGAAGCGGCGGCGGATTAGCGGATTAGGGGATTGGGCAGGGAATAGGTACGGGAGTCTGTACAGGAACAGGTAAGCTTTAAAATCAGTTAAAATAAGCCTGTATAATCGGCTGAGTCGACCAAAAAAAATGCGCAACAAAACATCTATACGTTTAATGCGTACTTTCGCTCGAAACAGGCAAAAAATTATCGTTTTTTTGGCCACTTTTGCTTTTTTTAGGCGTTTTTTAGGTGTTGAAAGTGCACGGGTTTGACTGATTTTTCAGACTAAACAAGGGTTTTTGGGATCTTTTTCGGTCTTTTTCGGTCGTTTCCGATCTTTTTCCGATCCTTTTTGATTCAAATCGAGATGCCGATGGTCCCCAGCCGACAAAAGCGACAAAAGCGACAAAAGCCATCTTCCCTTTGGCGATGGGGAAAAATCCTTCCTTATTCCATTCTCCTTTCAGTATTGTCTATGTGCTTTTGGATGCTGATCTATTGGAAGTCCAGGCACAACGAAAATTTCGCCTACTACGGCTCGTTAGATGGGATTCCGCTGGGCTTGGTGCTGAAAATCTTTAAAGGGCTGCAAATTCATGAAACCTTGTCTATCACAATTTTATGTGCACAAGCCGTTTCCCTTTTGTTTTGGAATTTTGTGGCCTTTATTTTTTCCGTCCGATTGAGATGGGTGGCTTTTTTGGCGATCGCCTTGGACGTGGTTCCCGGGGCAATCCTTCTCGCGGAGAATTCAGCTTTTCACGGCAGTCCCATGCATTTCCAAGGGCAAGCCATTCCCCGAGCACGGGAATCCAACCAGGAGTTCATCGCTTCCACAAAGGCCTTAGCTGCAGACCCAACAGCGTCCCGAATCCAGACGTCAGCCCTCCCAGGACAGCCGTAATCAGGATTAAACATCCGCCGTTTCCGACAATCGGAAGATGAAAAATCACCGCGACTTTTGCGGCCAATAAACCGTGATTGCCTATTTGATAATAAGCCGCAACGGCGCCCCAGGCCAGACCCGATCCTAAAACGGAAAGGGCAAAGATCCGGAAAGGTTTTCCGGTCCCGGCTTTCCAGAATCCCAATGCCATTCCCACCAAGGCGACCCACCCCCAGGGAAAAACAAAGCCCCCCAGAAGCGCCGCAGTGAAAGCCAGCAGAAATACGATCATCGCATGCCTCGTCTCATCATCTTGTCAGGAAATATCATGGAATAAATATCATGGATAGGTGTCAGGGAATAAATGTCAGAGAATACGCGATGGAATCGGGCTCTTCATCCGGGCGTTTCAGGAACAGAAGTTTATAAGGGCGGCCGGCCAGCCAATCCGCCACAAAAGCGTCATATCCCGGCGAGCCTGGGTTTCCGCTTTGCCCCCCGGGGTATCCGCCGAGTGCCGCCGGTTCGCTGTCCATTTCCACGGCCATGCGCCACGAAGGCCCGTTGGAACCGCGCTGGGCATCAAGGCATTCCGCGCACCCGTCACCGGAAAGATTTCCCGCCCCCAGCGATGGCAGCTGCAGCAGATGGGGAATGGACATTGGATGCGCCTGACTCCAGAGGGCGAAGGTTCCGCCGCCCATTTGCAGGGATTGCTGCACGGCTTCCTTGAGCGAAAGACGCGCGAGGTCTCCGGCGGTTTCGCGACCGGGAATGCGGGTATCGTCGAACCAACGCGAATTCGTGTCCGATGCCAGCAAGGCGCGCGTTACGGGTCTCGATGGCCATGCATAGTGCAGCGTATCGCCGCCGAAATCATCCTCCCAGGTATGGCGGTAAAAATTCTTCCACCAGAGATCGAACAGGGCCGGAGCTGCGGACTGGGCCAGATAGCGGTAGTCCCAGGCGCGAAGAATGTTAAGCGCCTGCCGTGTCTGCGGGGTGGCGTTCATGGAATCGGCGCAGCGCAAAAGCAGGGGCAAGGTTTGCTCGGCGTGCAGGCTTTGGACGTTCATCATGATGTCCCAGGCGGAGGACAATGTGGCGTTTCCCATCGGCTGCAGGAGGCGGTGCAGACGTCCGGCCCTCTCCGACGGGTAAAATCCCGAGCCGAGGTAGAAGGGGTAAGTGGAATCGGTCACCTCCTGATTCGCTGAAGCCAGCCAGCCTTGCTTCGGATTCAGCGTGAAGGGCAACAGGGAATCGGGAATGTATCCCCGCCACTCGGAAGAGGAATCCTCGCCTTGAATGACGGTCCTTCCCTGGCCGAAAGCTTTGACGGGAATGCGCCCCTGGTGCACGAGCGCGATGTTCCCGGAATCCGCGAAGATGAAATTCTGCGAGGGGCACTTTAGAAGATGGATGGCCGCCCGAAAGTCCCCGTAGTTTTTGGCCGGAAGCAGGCGCAGAAAGGCGCCGATTTCATTGGAGGCGTCGAGGGCGGTCCAGCGCAGGGCGTGCAGAACGGGCGTGTTCCGGTCGAAGGGCTGTTCCCCATTTTTTACCGGGACCGGGCCCAGAAAAGTCCAGACCTCGGTGTCCACCAACGCCCCGCTTCCACGCACCCGCAGAGTATCGAGGACAAAGCGCGTGGACAGCCACTTTCCGTTCCACCGGTAGGCGCGCAGGGAGGCGTCCTGAAAATGGATTTCGTACCAGTCATAAACGTCGTCCATTCCATTGGTCAGGCCCCAGGCGATGTGGGAGTTGAACCCGATGACCAGGCTGGGCAGTCCGGGAATGCTGACGCCATAGGCGTTAAACCCTCCGTCTTGGCCGCCGCTGAAGCTGAGTTGCGACTCGTACCAGATGGAGGGCAACGTCAGATCGAGGTGGGGGTCATTGCCCAGAATGGGATGTCCGGAAGCGGTGCGCGCTCCGGCGATGGCAAAGTTGTTGGATCCGAATCCGGGCTGCGGCCTGGGGTAGAAAGCGTCTATGAGCGGCGTCGCGGTATCGAGAGAAGGCACAAGTGATGAGGTGGGCGAGGAGGTGAGCAAAGAGGATCCCCGGTTTGTTCCTATGGCCACGACCCCGGAAGTTTGGTTTCTGTCCGGGAAGATGTTCGAGGGGAAAATGGGTTCGGCTCCGGGGTTGCGGAGCGGAAACAACTCCGCGAAAGATGCAGGCCCGAGTTTTTCCAGAGTCCGGGTCAGGAGCACGTCGTCGCTGCCTTTGGATAGTGTCCATTGCATGTTCTTGAGTAAAGCGATGCTTTTAAGCGGCGTCCAGGGTTCCGGGGCATAGTCGAGCAGCTTGAATTCGAAGGGATAATCCGCGGGACGGAGCGAGCCTATCCAGGCGTTGACGCCCGCGGAATAGGCTTCCAGGGCGATGCGCGACACCGAGTCCGCGCGGATGACTTCCCAGGAGGCTTTCGCCGACGCTGGCATCCCCATGCGACGCCGTTCCAGGTCAAATCGGATAAGGTCGCGCCCCATCACTTCCGACAGACGCCCGAGCCCCGCGCGGCTTTGCACGTCCATTTGCCAAAGGCGATCGCGCGCGGTGGCGTAGCCTTGGGCAAAGAATAACCCGGACACATCCTTGGCGAAGATGTGGGGCACCCCGCGGTGATCGTATTCCACTTTTATGGAGTCGGGGATTCCTGGTGGCGCGCCGGACAAATCAGCGGATAAACCTGAGAGAGCGGGTAATTTTTTCTCCGCGTCGCCGGGTTTCCCGATTTCGGCATTGCGCCAAAACCCTTCGAAGGGGCTGAAGAATTTACCGAGGGGCGGAAGAGATCCCAGTTTATGGCTCAGAACCACGAGCCAGAGCAAGAGCAGGATGGCCCGCGGCAATACCTTCCGCAGTACGGTTGTTCCTGAAAGAGAACGCAAGGGTTCCTTCAGGCGTCCTCTAGGCTTGGACCAGCTTGAGCATCGACATCATAATTCCCAGGTGCATTCCTTCATGCCAGGCATCGAAAGACAGGACATCGGAAATAGAGGCGAGCTTGACGCCCGTGCCGGTTTGATACGGCGCAAGCGTCATGAAAATGTTCTTATGAAGATCCTCCCGCAAGGATTTCACGCTTTCAAGCAGCCAGGTCTTGATGTCTTCCAAATCCATGGTTCCCGCCCATTCGCCGGGATGCGTTCCCTTGCGAAAAGAGGCGAGCAGATAGGTGGGCACGCGCACGGGAAATCCGCTTGTTTCATAGCAGAGGTTTTGTTGCACGGCCATGACATGGCCTAGATTCCAAAGGAGGTTGTTCCGGAATCCCGCCGGAATGCGGAGAAGTTTCTCGGTGGGCAACTCTTCCGCCATTTTCAGCATGCGTTGGCGCGTGCTTTCTATAAGAGAAACGGAGAATTCCACCGTCGGGGTGAGCAGGGGACAGGGAGCTTCCATTTCAATTTCCTCCACTTAAAAATCCAAAGATGAGATCGTTGTCAAAAGACAAAGATCAAAGCCCTGCGCCCTCTGTTTGGGCGGACCCAATGCTAGCAACCCGCTTTAAACCACCAGCCCCGCGACCAAAAATCCAACGCCAACGGCCCCCAGGGCAAGCCCACCGAACCATAAGACCTTCCTTTTGGTCAGCACCGAAATCGCCGACAAAGCGATGGCTATTTGAAAGGCGGTCACGCCGCGCGCCATTTTGTTGTGCTTGCGCAGGTGTTCCGAAGATGATTTCTCCTTCTCATCCGCCGTGTCCTTGATCCCTTGCTGGTCATTTTTGTACTCGGTCAGTTTTTCCTCGTCCTTGGGATCAAGGGTTTTGCCCTGCGCTCCCAGCATCTCCATTTTGGAATCCAGCACGGCTGCCTTGATGCCTTTGCTCTGGTAGAAGGCCCACTGATCCGAGGCCTGCAGCTGATCGATCATGGCTTCGTTGACGTGATCCCCGGCCAGCATGGCGGTGATGGCCGCGAGCACGGAAAGAAGGGCCGCGCTCAGGGCGACGCGAGAAATCCACCGATCCGACGCCTCGTGGGCCTTTTCTTCCATAGATTCGTGCAAATGTTCCGTGGGGACTTCGATTTCTTCGGGCATAAACTCTCCATTTGGGGACTCCCCATGAAAATAAAATCAATGGTAGGCCAAGGGCCTATTTTCTGGAAGATTCCCATTTCAAGAGCGATTCTGATGAATCTAGGCGACCGATGACGCACATGACCGGATGAAATTCAAAAGCTGTGCATTGGAAGGCCGGATATTTTGAAAGTGGATGAGACGGAACATTTTAAGGGGTGATCATCATCAATATTTCATTCGACTCAATTGTTACAAAAACCCTTCGTTGCTCTTTCCCGGAGTTTTTTAATGGAGTCGCTGAAGGGGTTAAAATTTCCCCACCTTCAGTGGAAAAACGACCCTTATTGGGAGCGATTTCGAGGTATACTTGCAACACTCGTATCGTCCAGCAGACAAACAATTCTTCGGTAATGCATGCATAGAGTGGTCCGCAACAGACTCCGCTTTCTGACTCTATGGATGTGGAGCATTGCGGCCATCGGGTTCTCGCCCACCTTGACCCACGCGCAGTGCACGGCGCCCGACAGCACCTATTTCCTCGTCGACACGCTCGTCAAGGCTTCTTCCACCCCTAACCCCGGCCCCTTGTATGCCGGGACGGCTACCGATTCGGGCCCCATCGGCATGGCCATTGCCCCGGACGGAAGCATTTTCATTCCCCTCATCGGTTCCGGGCGGCTCATGGTTTACCGCCCGTCCTCGAATACGACTGTCCATGTGGGAAATGTCCCGAGCGCCTTTGTGAACGGTGAAACCGGATTCAACGGCATCGCCATCGATCCCAGTTATCCCACGACCCATTGGATTTACACGCTGTATGTTGAAAACACTACGCATAACATCACCGAGATGGTAAACGGGGTCGCGACCTCTACTCCGATGCGGTCGGCAGATCTCGTACGCTATACGGTGGATTCCACTCAGGCCGCCGGAAGCCAGCTCACCAATCCAAAAATCATTTTGCAATACCAGCGAGAGTCCTCCATTACCCAGCACATGGGCGGCGGCCTCTCCATGAACCAAGACGGAACCTTGGTGTTCGGGACAGGGGAAGGAAGCAATTACAACGCCGCCAACGCCAACGGCGGCTACGGACCCATGTATTGGCCTTATCCCACCGAAGATTCGCAGCGGAGTTCCTCCAATACCAACGATCTTCGGGGGAAAATCATCCGCATTAAACCCATCCCGTTCCCGGACAATGAAACTCCGGACACGGGGGTGGGGAGCACCTACACTATTCCTTCCGGAAATTTCCGACAACTTCTTAGCAGCGCCTCATCGCCCACCTCCGTCATTCCGGGCTGGGATACCACGGACGATTCCACGAAGATCCGTCCCGAGATATACGACTTCGGTGTGCGCGTGCCCATTCATGCCCGTGTGGATCCCCGCAGCGGCTGGATATTCTGGGGAGATGTCGGCCCGAATGCGCCCGACACCAGCACTACCCGCGGACCGGCCGGACACGACGAATGGAACCTTGCCACCACCCCCGGCTTTTTCGGATATCCCTACTGCAACGGATATAACAGTGCCTATAACATGCTCACTAGTACAAGTCCGAATAACGGAAATGCCTCCACTTCTGGAACGTACGGACATCTTTACGATTGCGAGACCGCACTAGGCGGGGTGATAGGCGGGGACACTTTGGCGCCAATGGTGAACTACTCCCCAAACAACACCGGCATTCACCATATGCCTCCGGCGCTACCCTCGCTTGTTGCCTATGCCGGGACGGGTTCCAACGGCGAGTCTTCGGACCACGACGATGACGTGCGGTTCAACGCCGTCTATACCACGACGGGGGCAGCCGATCACGACGTGGCTTCCGCCTTTGGGGGTCAAATGTATCGTTACGATCCCGGTTTACCCTCGACCGTTAAGTTCCCGCCCTATTATGAAGGGAAGATCATTTATTTCGACTTTGTTCGCCAAAATACCCGGATCATTAGCATCGGCACCAATGGAACCATTCCAGCCGGTGCTGCGGGTGTGCAAAACTTTCCAGGGGGATTGATTCCTTCGGGCAGCTACACAGATATGCAATTCGGTCCGGACGGGGCTTTGTATGTCCTTCGGTATTCGACATCATACGTTCCCAGTCAAAATATCGGAACCGGTGGTGGCCTTTACAAGATTGTGTACAACAGCACCGCCCATCCTTATAACAACTCCTGCTACACTCCTTTCGTGGCCACGGTTGGGCCCGTTGGCGCCGCCTCCGTGCCGAACGTTCCGACCGGCGCGACGGGGGTGGCGGGAAACGGTCAGGCTTCCTTGTCCTGGACGGCACCGACAGTGAATGGAAATTCCAGCATCACGAGTTACACCGCCACCTCGACTCAGGACACTAGCAAGCACTGCACGACTTCGGGGACAAGCTGCACGGCGACTGGACTCGCCAACGGGACGGCCTATACCTTTACGGTAACGGCGACCAACAGCATTGGCACCAGCCTCGTTTCCGCGGCCTCGAATTCCATCACCCCCGCTTCCGCGACGGTTCCGGGTGCTCCCGTCATCACTTCGGCTGTTCCCGGAAATGCTCAGGTAACCTTAAACTGGACAGCACCCTCGAGCAACGGGGGGGCAACCATTACGGCTTATACCGCCACTTCCCAGCAGGACACTTCCAAACACTGCACGACTGCGACCACTTCCTGCGCCGTGATCGGATTGACTAATGGGACCCCTTATACCTTTACCGTGACGGCCACCAATTCGGTGGGCACGGGCCCCGCGTCAACTCCGTCCTCTTCCGTGACGCCCCTGCTTCCCCCGACGACTCCGGTCATCAACACCCAGCCTCAGGGCACGACTGTCATTTCAGGCTCGCTCGCCAGTTTCACGGTGGCCGCAACGGGCAACGGCACGCTTTATTATCAGTGGCAGAAAGACGGCGTTAACCTTGTGAACAGCGCCGGCCATCTCTCCGGAGCGACCACTGCCACGCTGACGGATTCTTCGGTTGCATCCACTGATACGGGCACCTATACCGTGCTGGTAACGGACAGTCTGAACGGCACCAGCGCGGCTAACACCTCAAGCGGCGCCTATATGACGGTGAACTCTGCCCCGAACATCAGTGCCCAGCCTGCGGCCTTAACCAAGCTGGTTGGCGGCATCGGGAGCTTCACCGTAACTGCGAGCGGCGCCGGTCATTTGGGCTATCAGTGGCAGAAAGACGGTGTAAACGCATCCAACAGCGCCGGCCACCTCTCGGGAGTGACCGGTGCCACCTTGACGGATTCCTCGGTGACCGCGGGTGACACCGGCACTTATAAGGTGATCGTGACGGACACCTTAAACGGGACGACCGCCAGTACGGTAAGTGTCGGCGCATATCTAACTGTTAACTCGATTCCCAGCATCAGCGTCCCGCCATTAGCCCAGACCAAAACGGTGGGTTCAGGCGCGAGCTTTTCTGTGACGGCGTCAGGCCAGGGTTCTTTAGGCTACCAGTGGCAGAAGAACGGCGTGAACGTAAGCGATGGATCGGGCGGCACGACGTCGAGTTTCACTTTGGCTTCCGTCGTGGCGACGGACACGGGCACCTACATGGTGGTGGTGACAGATACCCTTAATGGTACAGTCTCCAGCGCTGCCTCAAGCGGCGCCTATCTGACGATCAATTTTGCTCCGAGCATCAACGCCCAACCCTCAGCGTTAACTAAGACGGTAGGAGCGAGCGCAAGCTTCACGGTTACGGCAACTGGCGCGGGTCATTTAGGCTATGAGTGGCAGAAGGATGGCGTGAACGTGAGTGACGGCTCCGGTGCCACGACATCGGCTTTTACGTTATCCGCTGTTGCGGCGACAGATACAGGCACCTATACAGTGGTGGTGACGGATACCCTGAATGGAACCCTTTCCAGCACCACTTCCAGTGGAGCGTACCTCACCCTCAATTCGGCTCCAAGCATCAGCGCTCAACCATCCGCATTGACCAAGACGGCGGGAGCGAGTGCGAGCTTCGCGGTGACGGCGGCCGGCGCCGGTCATTTGGGCTATGAGTGGCAGAAGAACGGCGTCAATGTGAGTGACGGATCAGGCGCCATGACATCGAGTTTCATGCTGTCTTCCGTCGTGGCGACGGATAGTGGCACTTACACGGTGGTGGTGACGGATACGCTTAATGGTACCGTCTCCAGCACAGTCTCGAATGGCGCCTATCTGACGATCAACTCTGCTCCGAATATCAGCGCCCAACCTTCGGCTTTGACCCGGACGTTAGGGTCAAGTGCAAGCTTCACGGTGACCGCGAGCGGTATGGGTCATTTAGGGTACCAGTGGCAGAAGAATGGCGTGAACGTGAGTGACGGCTCCGGCGCAACGACGTCGGCTTTTACGTTGTCCGCTATTGCAGCGACGGATACAGGCACCTATACGGTGGTTGTGACGGATACCGTGAACGGGTCGGTCTCCAGCACTACAAGCAGTGGAGCCTATCTGACGATCAACGCCCCCCCGAACATCAGCGCCCAGCCATCGGCTTTGACCAAGACAATTGGCGGGAGCGCAAGCTTCACGGTAACGGCAAGTGGCGTCGGCCACCTGGGCTACCAGTGGCTGAAGAACGGGGTGAATGTGTCGGACGGCAACGGCGGCGCGACGTCGACATTCGCTCTCTCTTCGGTTGCATCCACTGACACGGGCACCTATACCGTGGTGGTGACAGATACCCTAAATGGGACCGTCTCCAATACGACATCGAATGGCGTCTACCTGACCCTCAATACGGCGCCTGTCATCAGCCTACAGCCTTTAGCTTTGACCAAGATATTAGGTGCCGGTGCGAGCTTTACGGTGGCAGCATCGGGGCAGGGTTCCTTAGGCTACCAATGGCAAAAAAACGGGGTGAATGTGTCGGACGGCAGCGGCGGCACTACGGCGACGTTTATGCTTTCCTCGGTTGCATCCACGGATACGGGCACTTACGCGGTGGTGATAACGGACACTTTGAATGGAACCTTTGCCAGCACTACCTCAAGCGGAGCCTATCTGACATTAAACCCTGCGCCGAGCATCAGTGCCCAGCCTGCAGCCTTGACCAAAATCTTGGGCGCGAGTGCGAGCTTTACGGTGACAGCGAGCGGTGCCGGTCATCTGGGCTACCAATGGCAGAAGAACGGGGCGAACGTTTCGGATGGCAGCGGCGGCACGACGTCGACATTCGCTCTCTCTTCGGTTGCATCCACGGATACGGGCACTTACACGGTAGTTGTGATGGACACGTTGAACGGAACCACTGCCAGTATCACCTCAAACGGAGCCTATCTGACATTGAACTCTGCACCGGGCATCAGTGTGCAGCCTGTGGCATTGACCAAAATCTTGGGCACGAGTGCGAGCTTTACAGTGACGGCGAGCGGTGCAGGCCATCTGGGCTACCAATGGCAGAAGAACGGGGTGAACGTTTCGGACGGCAGCGGCGGCACGACGTCGACATTCGCTCTCTCTTCGGTTGTCGCCACTGATTCTGGCACTTACGCGGTCATGGTGACGGATACTTTGGGTGGCACCGTTTCCAACACCGTGAGCAATGGAGCCTACTTGACAGTGACTGCTGCGCCTCCGGTCATCAACAACCAGCCTGTGGCCTCTCAGACTAAGATCTCGGGTGCCAGTGCAAGCTTCACGGTCGCCGCAACGGGCAGTAGCACCTTGGTTTACCAGTGGCAGAAGAATGGAGTGAACGTCAGCGATGGGAGTGGCGCGACGACTGCGACCTTCAGTCTTGCGTCGGTTGTGGCGTCTGACTCGGGTACTTATGCGGTCAACATTACGGACAGCGTGAACGGCAGCACGGCTAGTGTCACCTCAAGCAACTCTCATTTGGCGGTTACGGCGGCGCCCCCGGTCATCGGCACCCAGCCTGTGGCGAGCCAGAGCAAGACTTTGGGGAGCAATGTGAGCTTCACGGTGGCGGCAACGGGCGGCGGCAACTTGGCCTACCAGTGGCAGAAGAACGGCGTGAACGTCAGCGACGGCATAGGTGCGACGACTGCGACCTTCAGTCTTATAGGAGTTGCGGCGTCTGACTCGGGTACCTATACGGTCATCGTGACGGACAGCTTGAACAGTAGCACGGCCAGTGTCACTTCGAACGGTGCCCGCCTAACGGTGACCGCCGCGCCTCCGAACATCGGCAGCGGCATTAGCCCTGCGTCCTTGACCAAGACCTTGGGTTCCTCCGCGGGCTTTACGGTAATAGCGACGGGCAGCAGCAACTTGGCTTTCCAGTGGCAGAAGGATGGCGTGAACGTGAGCGTGGGCACCGTGAATGTGACTGAGCAGGGCAGCGTGGGCGAGGGCCTGTTGGGTGCGACGTCGAGTTTCAGCTTTACCGGAGTTGTGCCGTCTGACTCGGGTACCTATACGGTCATCGTGACGGACAGCTTGAACGGTAGCACGGCCAGTGTCACTTCGAACGGTGCCCGCCTAACGGTGACTGCCGCGCCTCCAGTCATTGAGGTCCAACCTGTATCTCTGGTCAGGCCATTGGGTTCCAGTGCGAGCTTCACGGTGACAGCCTCGGGCCCCAGCTTAGCTTACCAGTGGCAGAAGGGTGGCGTGAACGTAAGCGACGGTGCAGGTGGTAACACCGCAACCTTTAGTCTTGCATCGGTTGTGGCATCTGACTCGGGCACTTATACGGTCATTGTGACCGATACGGTGAACGGGACCACGGCGAATGTCACTTCTGGCAACGCTCATCTGGCGGTGACGGCGGTGCCCCCGGTCATCGGGACTCAGCCCGTGGCGACCCAGAGCAAGACTTTGGGCAGCAGTGCGAGCTTCACGGTGGCGGCCACCGGAACGGGCAATCTGGCATACCAGTGGCGGAAGGGTGGCGTGAACGTGAGCGACGGTGCAGGTGGTAACACCGCAACCTTTAGTCTTGCATCGGTTGTGGCATCTGACTCGGGCACTTATACGGTCATTGTGACCGATACGGTGAACGGCAGCACGGCCAGTGACACTTCGAACGGCTCTCATCTGGCGGTGACGGCGGCGCCCCCGGTCATCGGGACTCAGCCCGTGGCGACTCAGAGCAGGACTTTGGGCAGCGGCGCGAGCTTCACGGTGGCGGCAACGGGCAGCGGCAACCTGGCATACCAGTGGCAGAAGGGCGGCGTGAACGTGGGCGACGGCAGCGGTGCCACGACGGCGACATTTAGCATCGCGTCTGTAATGGCATCTGACTCGGGCACCTACATGGTCATCGTGACGGATACGCTGAATGGCAGTATCGCCAGGGATACTTCAAGCGGCGCTCACCTGACCGTGACGGCAGCTGCTCCTGTTATCGATACCCAGCCCGTGGCGACCCAGAGCAAGATGTTTGGCAGTAATGCGAGCTTCACGGTGGCCGCGACAGGCAGCGGAAAGCTGGCGTACCAGTGGCAGAAGGGAGGCGTAAACGTAGGCGACAGCAGCGGTGCCACGACCGCGACATTTAGCATCGCGTCTGTGGCGGCGTCGGACTCGGGTACTTATAGGGTCATTGTGACCGACACGGTGAATGGGACCACGGCCAGTGTCACTTCGAGCAGCTCTCATCTGGCGGTGACGGCTGCATCCCCCGTCATTACGGCTCAACCCGTGTCTCTGACAAGGCCCTTGGGTTCCGCTGCCAGCTTCACGGTGACGGCATCGGCCGGAGGCGCGCTGGGTTATCAATGGGGTAAGCTCGGTGGCGGAAGCCTGAGCGATGGCACTGGAGTGACAACGGCAACCTTCTCCCTGGCCACGGTTGTGGCGTCTGACTCGGGCACCTACGCAGTCATTGTGACGGACACTGTAAACGGAACGACGGCCGAAATCATATCAACCGCCACTCACCTTACCGTGACCGCCGTGGCTCCGACCATCAACACGCAGCCTGTATCTCTCACGAGGACTCCGGGTGGCAGCGCGAGCTTCACGGTGGCGGCGTCAGGCGGCGGCTCGTTGGGTTACCAATGGCAGAAAAACGGAGTGAACGTAAGTGATGGCACGGGTGCGACGACCCCGACCTTCGCTTTGGCGCCGGTTCTAGTGTCTGACTCAGGCATCTATACGGTCATAGTGACAGACTCCGTGAACGGAACGACGGCGAACGTGACTTCAGCCGGTGCTCATCTGGCTGTCATTGCAGGGGCTCCGGTCATTAGTGCCCAACCTGTCGCCCTGACCAGAACGCTCGGTAGCAGCGCGAGCTTTACGGTTGCGGCGATCGGCGGCGGTGCGCTCTCCTATCGGTGGCAAAAAGGCGGCGTAAACGTAAGTGATGGGGCCGGTGCGACGACTTCAACTTTCACGCTGGCTTCGGTCGTGGCGTCCGACTCAGGCACTTATACGGTGATAGTGACGGATACGGTGAACGGAACGACTGCCAATGTCGCCTCAAACGGAGCTCATCTGACGGTAACGGCGGCGCCTCCAGTTATCGGGACACAACCCGCGTCCTCGACCGAGGTGCTGGGCACCAGCGCGAGCTTTACCGTGGCAGCGACGGGCAGCGGTACTTTGGCTTATCAATGGCAGAAGAACGGTGTGAACGTGAGCGATGGCAATGGTGCCACGACCTCAACTTTCACTCTTTCATCGGTCGCAGCAACCGACACGGGCACCTACACGGTGGTGGTGACGGACACGCTTAATGGTTCGGTTTCCAGTGCCACAAGCAGCGGGGCATATCTGACTCTTAACCCTCCTCCGAGCATCAGCGCCCAGCCATCGGCGTTGACTAGAACGGTGGGGTCAAATGCGAGTTTCACTGTAACAGCGAGCGGTTCGGGTCATTTGGGATACCAGTGGCAGAAGAATAGTGTGAATGTGAGCGACGGAAGTGGTGCCGCGACGTCGAGCTTCACTCTTTCATCGGTTGCAGTGGCGGACACGGGCACCTACATGGTGGTGGTGACGGACACTTTGAACGGAACGGTATCCAGCATCACCTCTAGCGGAGTTTATCTGACTCTCAATTCCGCTCCGAGCATTAGCATCCAGCCTTCGGCCATCACCCAGACGGTGGGTTCTATCGGGAGCTTCACGGTGACGGCATCCGGTAGCGGTGTGCTGACTTACCAGTGGCAAAGAGATGGTGTGAACGTGGTGAACAGCGCGGGTCATATCTCCGGTGCCACCATGGCAACCTTAACGGACTCCTCTATTGCTGTGGCCGATACGGGCACTTACACAGTCATTGTGACGAACACGCTGAACTCGACCTCCTCCAGCACTTCTTCGAGCGGTGCCTACCTGACGGTCAATGCAGCTCCCAGCATCAGTATCCAGCCTGTGGCCATCACCAAGGCGGTGGGAGCCGTCGGGACCTTCTCGGTGACGGCGTCGGGTAGCGGTATACTGACGTATCAGTGGCAAAGGAATGGGGTGAACGTATCTAACAACGCTGGCCACATCTCGGGTGCCACGATGGCCTCATTGACCGACTCCTCCGTGGCGGCGACGGATACGGGTACTTATAACGTGATCGTAACGAGCACCTTGAACGGCGTTCCTTCCAGCGCCACCTCCAGTGGCGCCTACCTAACGGTGAACACGGCTCCGAGCGTCAGTGTCCAGCCTATTGCCATTACCAAGGCGGTGGGAGCTGTCGGGACCTTTTCTGTGACGGCGTCAGGTAGTGGTGTGCTGACATATCAGTGGCAGAGGAATGGCGTGAACGTATCCAACAGCGCAGGTCATATCTCCGGCGCCACTACAGCAACCTTAACGGACTCTTCTGTGGCTGCCACGGATACGGGTACTTACACAGTCATTGTTACGAATACGCTGAACTCAACCTCCTCCAGCACTCCTTCGAGCGGCGCCTATCTGACGGTCAATGCAGCTCCGACCATTAGTGTCCAGCCTGCGCCGATCACCAAAGCGGTGGGTGGTATGGGCAGCTTCTCAGTGACAGCGTCGAGCAACGGCACGTTGACTTACCAGTGGCAAAGAGACGGTGTGAACGTGTTAAGCAGCACGGGTCACTTCTCCGGTGCCATGACAGCCACCTTGACAGATTCTTCCGTGGCTGGGACGGATAGCGGCACTTATACGGTGGTCGTGACGAGCACTTTGAACAGCGTTTCTTCCAGCGTCACATCCAGCGGCGCCTATCTTACCGTGAACGTGGTTCCAAGTATCAGCGCTCAGCCTGTACCCATCACCAAGGCGGTGGGTTCCATTGGGAGCTTTTCTGTGGCGGCGACCGGCAATGGAGCGCTGACTTTCCAGTGGCAGAAGAATGGTGTGAACGTATCCAACACTGTGGGTCATATCTCCGGCGCCACCACGGCAAACCTGATCGACTCCTCTGTGGCTTCCACGGATACGGGCACCTACACGGTGGTCGTGACAAACACGTTGAACGCGACGACCTCGTTTATCACTTCAGCGGGTGTTTACCTGACGGTGAACGCGGCTCCGAGCATCAGCGCCCAACCTATTGCTCTTACCAAGACCTTGGGAGGGAGTGCGAGCTTCACGGTGACGGCAAGCGGCGCGGGTCATTTGGGGTACCAGTGGCAGAAGAACGGTGTGAACGTGAGCGACGGCAGCGGCGCCACAACGCCCAGTTTCACCCTTTCATCGGTTGCAGCGACGGATACAGGTACCTACACAGTTGTGGTGACTGACACTTTGAATGGGACAACTTCTAGCATCACGTCAAGTGGCGCTTATTTGACTTTCAATTCCGTTCCGATCATCAGTACCCAGCCGTTGGCCTTGACCAAGGCGCTGGGTGCGAGCGCGAGTTTCACGGTGACGGTGAGCGGCGCAGGCCACTTGGGCTATCAATGGCAGAAGAATGGCGTGAACGTGAGTGACGGCAGCGGCGCCACGACGCCCAGTTTCACCCTTTCATCAGTGGTGGCGTCGGATACAGGCACCTACACGGTGGAGGTGACGGATACGCTTAATGGAACGACTTCCAGTGTCACATCGAGCGGGGCGTACCTGACCCTTAACGCCGTTCCGGGCATCAGCGTCCAACCCCTGGCTTTGACAAAGACATTGGGGACGAACGCGAGTTTCACGGTGACGGCGAGCGGTGCGGGCCATCTGGGCTATCAGTGGCAGAAGAACGGCGTGAATGTGAGTGACGGCAGCGGCGCCACGACGCCCAGTTTCACTCTTTCATCGGTGGTGGCGTCGGATACAGGCACCTACACAGTGGTGGTGACGGATACGCTCAACGGCACGACTTCCAGCATCACATCGAGCGGGGCATACCTGACACTCAACCCCGCTCCGAACATCGGTGTCCAGCCCTTGGCCTTGACCAAGACGATCGGTGCGAGTGCGAGTTTCACGGTGACGGCGAGCGGTGCGGGCCATCTGGGCTATCAGTGGCAGAAGAATGGCGTGAACGTGAGTGATGGCAGCGGTGCCACGATGCCCAGTTTCACTCTCTCATCGGTGGTGGCGACAGACACGGGCACCTACACAGTGGTAGTGACGGATACGCTTAACGGCACGACTTCCAGCATCACATCAAGCGGGGCATATCTGACACTCAACCCCGCTCCGAGCATCGGTGTCCAGCCGGTAGCCATTACCAAGGTGCTGGGTGCGAGCGCGAGTTTCACAGTGACAGCCTCGGGCAGTGGCATGCTTAGTTACCAGTGGCAGAAGAACGGAGTGAATCTGTCTAACAGCGCTGGACATATCTCTGGAGTGACTGCGGCCACCTTGACGGATTCATTGGTCGCTGCTGCGGACACGGGCACTTACATGGTGACTGTGACGAACGCTTTAAACGGGACGACTTCTAGCGTCACCTCCAATGGAGTCTACCTGACGGTGAATGCGGCTCCAAGCATCAGCGTCCAGCCTGTGGCTATCACTAAGACGATGGGTTCCATCGGGACCTTCTCTGTAACGGCATCCGGCAGTGGGGTGCTGACGTATCAGTGGCAGAAGGACGGAGTGAATTTGGCGAACAGCGCCGGACATTTTTCCGGGGCGTCGGCGTTTGTATTGACAGACTCTTCAGTGTCGGTTGCCGACACGGGCATCTACATGGTGACGGTAACCAATACACTAAACGGGACAACCTCCAGTACCAGTTCCGGTGGAGCCTACCTGACGGTGAATGCGGCTCCGAGCATCAGCGTTCAGCCTTCGGCCCTGACCAAGGCGGCGGGGGCAAGTGCGAGCTTCACGGTGACTGCGAGCGGAACAGGTCACCTGGGCTATCAGTGGCAGAAGAACGGCATTAACGTGAGCGACGGCAGTGGTGCCATGACATCGGCCTTTACTCTTTCGTCGGTCGCAACTACGGATACGGGCACATACACGGTGGTGGTGACGGACACTTTGAACGGAACAATTTCCAGCGCGACGAGCATCGGCGCTTATCTGACCCTCAATGCGGCTCCGAACATCAGTGTCCAGCCTTTGTCCTTGACCAAGACTGTCGGCAGCATCGGAATCTTTACGGTAACAGCTTCGGGCAGCGGTGTTCTGTCCTACCAGTGGCAGAAAAACGGCGTGAACTTGGCCAATAGTGCCGGACATCTTTCCGGCGCGACTACGGCCATACTAACGGATTCCTCCGTGGCTGCGACGGACAGCGGAACCTATATCGTATTGGTGACCAACACCTTAAACGCGACGACCTCCAGTGTGACCTCCAGCGGGGCCTACCTTACGGTCAACACCGCACCTACCATCATCACTCAACCCTCGAAGGTGAAAATTGCCGCGGGCGGCAATGCCGCCTTCTCCGTCACAGCCAACGGCGGCATCGCCCCACTCGGGTATCAGTGGTATGAAAACGCCCTATCCCTGAATGACACCACTGGCCTGTCCGGTTCCAAGACGACCACTTTGGCTTTTACTGGACTCGCGGGTCCGGATTCAGGCAACACAATAGCGAACATCATGGTGGTGGTGTCAAGTGCCGGCAACGGGGGTTCGGTGTCCAGCAGCGTCACCACTCTTACCGTGAATGCTCTGCCCAAAATTACCACACAACCCGCCAATGCCATCCTGTCAGGACTTGGTCAAACCGCCAGTTTCAGCGTGGTGGCTATAAAGGGCTTTGCTCCTTTGGCCTACCAATGGTTCAAGGGAGGTGTTGTTTTGACCGACAGCGGCAGGGTATCAGGTTCCAAGACCGCCACCTTGACGCTGACGAATATTATGGCCTCCGACACGGGTGTCGGTCTGTACCATGTGGTGGTGACCAACGCGGACAGCGTGGGTTCGGTGACCAGTACCACGGTTGGTTTTGAAGTCCCCACCGCTTTGTTGGCCGCGGCAATGAAAGCGGCGGCGATCCGCATGATGGGCTCCTCCCTTGTGTTCCAGCTTCCCTCCGGAATTGCTTCGGCCCAGATATCCATCATAGATGTTTGGGGAAGGGCCATTTGGTCTCAAAATCTGGGGAAAGGCGCCAACCAATTGACTTGGAACGGAAAATCATCAAATGGAGCTTCCACTGGATCCGGACTTTACGTTGTTCGCATGGTTTTATTTGATGCCGGGCAGCATCAGATCGCGATCATTGAAAGAAAGATCGCCTTTACTCCTTAGTTCCATAGTGAGAAGATGTCTTAGCGCAGAGGCAACGTGCTAAATCAAAGAGAATGAAGTCGTGCACTCTCTCTTATTTTGATTCTGTCTGTTTTTAGGAAAAAACGAAGAAAGCGAGTTTTTTTGTAAAAACGGGGTTGATTTGTTCGGCGCGATTTCGACCGCAGAGGTAAATTCACGCAAGGTTCATCGCCGAAAAAATTGGAAAACCGCTTCGAAAATGAGTCCGGTTCTCTTAGGGAACCGAGGGTGTGCTTTGTCCCAACAAAGCTCTCTGAGAATGGGCCTCTAGAAATGCTGAAACTGGACGCCCCTATCGGTTTCGTGAAAATGAGCAATCGAATCTTTGGGATGTTTTGCTTGAATATTGAGGAACGAAAATGAATAAGAATCTTGTCGTCATGTCGGCGGTATTGTTGAGTGCGCTTTCCTCAGTATTTGGAGCCGCCGCTTCCGTTCCAGTTTGGACGGACTATTCCGGTCCCGCGGGTACGAGCGTGGGAACGGCTCTTACCCCAGCAGCCTTGACAACCCAGGCTGGATGTCATTTCGCCCCTTCTGGAAATAATATTGATACCGTAAATAGCGGAATTTCGGGTCTCACCCTGAACACCTCACCGACGGGTAATTGCGCCATTACTGGCACCCCGATGACCACCACAAATGGAACTGAAACGTTTGCACTAAAGGTGACTCCCACGGCCGGAACGGGCGACACTTCTTGGAGTCAAGTCAGAATCACCATCACGCCGACTAGCCTAGCATATCCCCAGAATCCACTCGTATTGACCCAAGGGGTACCTCTTGCCGGCGATGTCCCCACTATTGCCCTGAGTGGTGGCCAGACGGTCACCTACGCTTTGTCCGCGCACTCCTCCTCGCTTCCCGCAGGGCTCTTACTGAACTCCGGCACAGGCGCCATTACCGGTCTGCCCACCGCGGGAGGGGCTGCCGATACGGGCACCTATACCATCATTGCGACGGACGAAAACAATTTCGAGGATTCCACCGTTGTTCATATCAGTGTGCAGTCTGTGCCGAATTATTCCTCTTGGCATTATTCCAGGAGCATTACCATCAATACCTCGGGCCTGAACCCGGCTATCGCGACCAGCCAGACGAACTACCCGTTCCTGCTTAGGCTCGGCACGGCCAACTTCACCTTCAACCAATCGCAAAGCGACGGGCACGACTTGCGCTTCACCGCCTCCCGGCCCAACGGCTCCGGCGGAACGGTTTTGATCAACCTGCCGTATCAAATCGAAGAATGGGATGGCACGACGACGGGAATTGTCTGGATATCGCTGGATACGCTTTACGGCACTAGTGCCAGCAACGCCGCAACCCAGTCCATTACCATGTACTACGACTCCACGAGCACGGTGGGAGGGGCGGCTGCCAATGTGAGCAACGGTGCCAATGTGTTTTCGCCATACAACGGTTTCGTGTCCGTCTATCACATGAATGGCAACTCCACCACGTCCAGCGGCACGGCTTCCAATGACGAACCGGACGTCACCGGGAACAACTTCCACATGATCCCCAAAGGCGGAGGGCCAACCGTTTCACCCGCATTCATCGGCCTTGGCCGCCGCAATTTTTCTGTGAACCATGTTTTCTTAAAGGCGGACGACAGCGTTAACACCGCTCCCCCTTCAAACGGTGCCCAGACTTTTGGAACACCGGTGAATTCGGCCGCAGGCATTTCGACCTCTGTTTTGGCCGCGGGGGATTCCCTGAATTTTCCCATCAATGCGAACAACACTTTATCCGCTTGGGTATACGACTCGAATGGCACCCTCGCGACCAGCGGCAATTTGGCGATTATCAGCAAAGAGCAGCAGTGGGACCTTCAGACGGACGCCACTGGGTCCAAGGAATATTTCGAGAACTCTGCATATTACTACGACGATGGTGCCGTGGAAGCCCCGGTCTCGCACGGTCAATCCAACAATATGAACGCCACCACAAACGGCGCATTGGCCACTGGGAAGTGGCAGTTCGTCGTGGGCACCACCACAAGCACGAATGGGCCTGAGGCGGGAGGCGTTCCCACTCCATTCGCTGGTACGGGTAGCGCGACCGGCACGAATCCTTCCACGCAAACGGTTTATGTCAACGGCACGGCGGGAGCTTCCACGAATTTTATGTATGAGGGACTCACGGCCGCCAGAACGGTCTTGCCCATGTCCATTGGCTCCTTTCCTGACAACAACAATGCCTCTTGGGTCGGCAGCATAGACGAAGTTAGAGTCTCCAATATTTCTCGAAGCTACGACAACATTAAGGCGGATTACTGGACGCAGTGCACCTCCCAGGTGACGGGCTGCACCTCCACCGTGACGGCGGCAGCGGCACTCAGCGCCATGCCTACCCTCGGATTCACCAGCACCACCCAGAATCTTTTGCAGAACGCCCCTATCACCACCATCTCTCCCACGACCAGTTCGAACATAACGAGCTGCGCGGCAGCAACCCTTCCGCCGGGCTTAAGCATTAACAGCTCCTGTCAAATCACGGGAACACCCACCGCACTTTCTTCCGCCACCGCTTATACCGTTGTAGCCAGCAATTCCAGCGGCTCTGTGCTGTCACAAATCACGATTGCCGTGGCGAGCCCTCCGGCGGCTCCCACCATCGGGACCGCGACAGTGACCGGTAGCGGAGATATTACGGTTACCTGGACGGATAATGGTTCCGGCATTACCGGCGATACGGCCAGGTCGGTGCAAGACGCGACCAAGTTCTGCACGGCCGCGGGTGCTGCCACGAGCTGTCAGGTGTCCGGGTTGACGGGAGGGACCTCCTATACTTTCCAGGTGAAATCCGTGAACGCCATCGGTGCCAGCGCGCTCTCTTCGGCGACCTCGGCCCTGGTCGCCTTGACGGTTCCGGCGGCCCCCACCATCGGGACCGCGACAGTGACCGCTCCTGAGGGCGTCACGGTAACCTGGACGGATAATTCCAACGGCGGCACAGCGATTACCGTGGATACGGCAATATCCGTGCAAGACCCCACCAAATTCTGCACGACGAACGGTTCACCCACCAGTTGCCAGATAGTGGGATTGACCGGGGGCACTTCTTACACGTTCACGGTGAAATCCGTGAATGCCGAGGGCGCGAGTTCCGTTTCGTCGGCCACCTCGGCCGTTGTCGCATTGGATGTACCCGGCATCCCTTCCATCACTTCCGTGGTCTCGAGCGACACCGCAGTGACAGTATCGTGGACGGCTCCGGCCTCCAACGGCGGGTCTGCCATTACCAGCTACACCGCGACCTCCAGTCCTGGCGGCAAAATCTGTACCTGGTCAACGGGTCCGCTTGCCTGCAAAGTGGGGGGACTCACAGACAGCACTTCCTACACCTTTAAGGTGACTGCGACCAATATCGAGGGCGCGGGTTCTCCCTCAACGGCCTCATCCTTGGTGATAGCGGGTGCTCCGACGGTGATCGCGTCACCGACGGGTCAGGCGGTCAATTCCGGGGTCACGGTAAAATTCGGTGTGGTTGTCACGGGCACCAAGCCGCTCATTTATGCCTGGTTGCATGCGCATGGAGGTCTTACGGACACGGTGCACAAGGATACGCTGTCGGTTTTGACCGATACGCTGACCCTGTTGAATGTCCCGTTGTCGGACACAGGAACCTACAGTGCCGCGGTGAGCAACGTGGCCGGGACTGCGACGAGCGGTACCGCAGTCCTCTCGGTGACGCCCACCTTGCCCCCGGCGATCTCCTCCAATCCCGCGAGCCAGACGGTTAATTCCGGATCTCCCGTGAAATTCGGGGTGACCCTGTCTTCGGGGACGTCGCCTCTTGTTTACGCGTGGCTGCGCACCCAAGGTGGAGTCGCGGATACCTTGAAGAAGGACACCTTGTCGGTTCTGACCGACACTCTGACCAATGCCTCCGTGGCGGTGACGGACACGGGTACTTATAAGGTGGTGGTGAGCAATCTTGCCAGCACTTTGGCCAGCAGTTCGGCCACCTTGCGGGTCGTCACCACACCGGTCGCGGCACCCTCCGCGGAATCTTTCATAGGGAGCGTTCCGGTCACCCTGGCCACGACTTCAGGAGCGGCCATTTACTATACGACGGATGGCACCACGCCCACAAGCGGCAGCACGCTTTACACCGGAGCCCTAACTTTTACGGCCACGACCACCCTCAAGGCCATCGCGCTTTTGAATTCAGTGCAAAGTCCCGTGATGACCCAGGTCTATAGTTTGACCACGGTGGCGACCCCGACGGCCAATACGCCGGGGCAGGTCTTTGTCGGAAGCCTGAAGGTGGCGCTGTCCGCGTCGGGCGGGGCTGTCATTCACTATACCACCAGTGGCTCCACGCCGGACAGCACGAGCTCCCTTTACACGGATACCCTCACCTTCACTTCCACCACGACTCTTAAGGCCGTTGCGGTTTTGAGCGGCGCCGTCAGCGGGGTTTTCAGCCAGACCTACACCTTGAATTCGCCTCCCGGGATTACCACTGCGCCGCATGATACGACGGTTCTGCTGGGTGCGAAAGCCGGCTTTACCGTGGTGGCGACGGGTCTTGGAACGCTCTCCTACCAGTGGCAAAGAGATGGTGTGAGCGTGTCCAACAGCGCCGGCCACCTCTCGGGCGCCACGGCCGCCACTCTTGTGGACTCCTCTGTCATTGCGACGGACACGGGCACCTACGCCGTGGTGGTGACGGACAGTCTGGGTGGAACCGCGACCCAGACTACGAGCAGTGGTGGACGCATTATTATCAATGCGGTTCCGGGCATTAGTGCCCAGCCTTCGGCCATCACCAAGACGATCGGCTCTATCGGTAGCTTCACGGTTGCCGCAACGGGCAGCGGCACGCTTTCCTACCAGTGGCAAAGAGATGGCGTGAACGTATCCAACAGCGCGGGCCACATCTCCGGCGCCACGACGGCCACGCTGACCGACTCCTCGGTAGCGGCGACGGACACAGGGACCTATGCCGTGGTCGTAACAAGTAGCTTGAACGGGACCACCTCCAGCACCACAAGCACAGGCGCGTATCTGACGGTGAATTTGGCTTCGAACATCAGCAGCCAGCCCGTAGCCTTGACCAGGGCGGTGGGGTCCATCGGTAGCTTCTCGGTAACGGCAACCGGCACCGGCACGCTCTCCTACCAGTGGCAAAAGAATGGCGTGAATGTGGTGAGCAGCGCGGGCCACATCTCCGGTGCTACCACCGCTACGTTGACGGATTCCTCGGTTGCAGTGGGGGATACAGGTACGTACAAGGTCGTGGTAACCAACACCTTGAACGGGACTTCGTCCAATGTGTCTTCGAACGGCGCCTACCTGACCGTGAACGCGCCTCCGGGCATCAATACTCAGCCTTCGGCCATCACCAAGACGCCCGGTTCCATCGGCAGCTTCACGGTCGTGGCCGTGGGCAGCGGTACGCTCTCCTACCAGTGGCTGAAGAACGGGGTAGCCGTGACGGGCAGCGCAGGCCACATCTCCGGTGCCACGACGGCCACCCTTGTCGACTCCTCCGTGGCGGCAGGGGACACCGGCACCTACCGGGTGATTCTGACCAATACTTTGAATGCCACCACTGCCAGCGACACCTCCACCGGTGCGTACCTGACGGTGAATGCAGCTCCTGGTATCTCGACTCAACCCGCCGCTCTGACCAAGGCAGTTGGCAGCATCGGCAACTTTACAGTCGTGGCCACGGGTAGCGGTACGCTCTCCTACCAGTGGCTGAAGAACGGAGTCGCCGTGACGGGTAGCGCGGGTCACATCTCCGGCGCCACCAGTGCCACCTTGACCGACTCGTCTGTGGCGGTGGGGGACACCGGCACCTACCGGGTGGTCGTGATGAGCACACTCAACTCCACCAGCATCAACGACACCTCCACCGGGGCCTACCTGACGGTGAACGTTGCTCCGAGCATCACGACCCAGCCTGCAGCCTTGACAAAGGCGTCCGGTAGCATCGGCAGCTTCACGGTCGTGGCTATAGGCAGCGGTACTTTGACTTACCAGTGGCTGAAGAACGGGGTGAGTCTATCCAATAGCACGGGTCACATCTCCGGTGCCACCAGTGCCACTCTTGTGGACTCCTCCATCGCGGCAGGGGATACCGGCACTTACAGGGCGGTTTTAACCAATACATTGAACTCCACCACCGCCAGCGACACCTCGACGGGCGCATACCTGACTTTGAACGCTGCTCCCATCATCACAACCCAGCCTGCGGCCATCACCAAGACAATGGGTGCCATCGGCAGCTTCACGGTCGTGGCCACGGGCAGCGGCACGCTCTCGTACCAGTGGCAGAAGAATGGGGTAGGCGTGTCTAATAGCGCGGGTCACATCTCCGGTGCCACCAGTGCCACTCTTGTGGACTCCGCAGTCGCAGCAGGGGATACCGGCACTTACCGTGTGGTCCTGACCAATACCCTGAACGCCAGCACTGCCAGCGATACCTCAAGCGGTGCTTATCTTACGATTAGCACTGCCGCCATCATTACTTCGCAACCGGTGAGCACCAAAATAGCAGCGGGCAGCAACGCCACCTTCTCCGTCATCGCTGTCGGCGGCGTCGCTCCATTGACCTATCAGTGGTTCAAGGGCTCCACCGCCCTCAAGGACACCACTTTCATCTCCGGCTCCAAGACCGCCAGCCTGACGCTGAGTTCTGTCCAGGGTCCCGCTTCCGACTCGGGTCGTCTGGCCGACAGTCTCACCGTGGTTGTCACCAACGCCGGCGATGTGGGCACCGTGACCAGCAGCATCGCCATCCTGACGGTGAACGCCCTGCCTAACATCGTCACCCCACCTGCCAATTCCATCCCGTCGGGTCTCGGTCAAACCGCGACCTTCAGCGTGGTGGCCAACAAGGGAGTGAGTCCCCTGATCTATCAGTGGTTCAAGAACGGAACGCCCTTGACCGACAGCACCGGCAAAATTTCGGGTTCGAAGACGACGACGCTGACCATATCCCACGTGGCCGCCACGGACACGGGAGCGGGCTTATACACCGTCGTGGTGGCCAATGCGGACAGCGTGGGACTTGTTACCAGCAATGCAGTGAATTTGGAACCCCCGTTGGCCTTGCTCACGGAAGCCGCCAAGCTTGCCGCGATTCGGATGTCGGGTTCCTCCATTGTGTTCGCACTTCCCTCGGGAGTGTCGTCCGCCCAGATATCGCTCATGGATATCTGGGGCTGGTCGGTGTGGTCGCAGAGCCTGGGTCATGGGATCAGCCAGCTGACCTGGAACGGCAACTCTTCGGGTGGCAGCGGCCGTTCGGGCGCCGGATTCTTCATCGTGCGAATGATCCTGTTTGACGCCGCGGAGCATCAAACAGGGCTCATTGAGCGCAAGGTCGCTTACATACCCTGATGTTTTAAGGTTCAAGCCGTTGGTTCAATTGCAATTTTGAAAAATCCTCCTTCCAACGAAGAAGTAGGATATCATGATCAAATGTTTATGACGAAGCATGAAATATGGGGGCCCGGGTATTTTTTAATGCAGTCCGAGCAAAGTCGGTATGTTACAAAGGCCATTTTAATCAAAAAATGTGAGCCAGGTAAAATGCCCATTTCACATTGAAAACGAAAGAGAATGATCTTTTGTCGAAATATGGCTGAAAAATGGTCGGCACAATCTCAAGAGTCGCGTTACATTCCCCCTAGGTTCATCGCAAAATTTTAGGGCATTACATCCTGAGAAGACGCAAACTCCTCGCGAGGGGTCTGTGTCTTTTCGTCAGCAAAAGCGGTTTTTGGGTGACTTTTATCACAAAAAAACTTTTGAGCTCTCATTGCGGAAAATTTTGCAATGGAGGTTTGATTGTTTTTGACGTAACGAATTTCCAAGACAGTTATCCAAGTGTGAACGAGAAATTTTAAGGGGCGCTTATGAATAAGAAACTTGTTTTCCTGGTTGCTGTTTTGTTCGCTGCCTTGAGCTCGACATTCGCGGCTGTACCAACCATTACTTCAATCACCCCTAATACCGGAACAGTGGCGGGCGGGACCATCATTCACCTTGCGGGTGCGAATTACATAAGCGGTACGAGCAATACAGTGACTGTAAATGGTTTGTCCTGCACGAATTCTGCAGGCTCAACTACAAATGACTCTTGCTACACACCTGCGAGCGCTACTGCTGGAGCTTTTTCAGTGGTGATCTCAAATTCAAATGGTACCAGTACCGCATCTACCTTCACCTATCTGCCCCAGGTGCTTTGGGTGTCTCCTAGCACTGTTCCTACTGCCGGTGGTACCTTGGATACTATACACGGAACAGGATTTACCAGCGGAGCAACTGTTACAATTGGGGGGTCGACTTGCACGAGCCCCACCGTCATTAGTTCCACTCAAATCAGTTGTACGACCCCTGCCATTGCGACGGCAGGTGGTAAAAACGTTATCGTGACCGAAAACAGTGAGTCAAACGCCGCTGCCCTTGTACTCAAATATACTGCAGATGCTGCCCCAACGATTACCTCCCTAAGTGTCTCTACAGGTCCTGATTCGGGAGGGACTTCCGTTACCCTGACTGGGACGGGATTTAACGCTACCGGCAATGTGGGCTCGAGAATTCTATTCGGGTCCATGATGTGCGCAGGACCCATCACTTACACCAGTTCCACTTCTTTGACTTGTACGGCCACGCCGGCGAATTTATCGGGGCCGGTAAATGTCTCCGTTTACAATGCGGATGGTCTTGTGGGCACTTTGACAAATGGGTTTACCTACACCAATAGTTCCACGACCGGCAATTATACGACATGGAACAGGTACAAGACCATGGCTTTGAACACCTCGAGCATGACGCTATCGGGACCGGTGGTATCAAATGTTCCGGTTTTGCTTCAATTTAGCGCAACAAACGAGCCGGATATGTTCAACGCTTCGGCGGGTCCCACTGTCGTGCAAGCCAACGGTCAGGATCTTCGCATTACCAAAGCGGATGGGGTAACAAACGTTCCTTTTCAGGTGCTGAGCTGGACGACTGGAGCCAGCGGTACAGGTCAGGTTTGGGTCCTGCTGGACAGCGTGGTAGCAAACAGTTCCAATGCCTATTCAATCAGGATTTATTGGGGCAGTTCCAACGCGTCGCAGACCACGATGTCTAATGGAGCAGCGGTTTTTAACAAAAAGAACGGCTTCTTGGGCGTATGGCACCTGAATGAGACCAGCGGCAATGCAGCTGAAGCATCGGGCAGCGGGTATAACGCGACGGCTTCTTCCACTGCTCCTACTGCTTACTCTGGGGGTGCTACTTCTCCACTTCCTGGTGGTAGAACTTTTAACGGCACTTCGTCCTATTTTTACATGGCCACGCCAGGCAGTGGACCAAATAATGGTATCACGAGCGCCTCCTATTACACCTTTGGTCTCCACGCTGCTAATACAATTTCAGCATGGGTGCTCACTTCCCAAACGACTAATGGCGGAATTATTTCACATGGCAACGATGACTGGCAGCTGCAGGTACAGACAGCGGCCAACGGCGGTTCAAATATGGGCAATGCCGTGGGCGGTCTTATGGACTATGCCGACTGGGGATCCAGCACCACCTTTCAGAATGCGAACGAATTTAATCCTCTTTATTCGGCGGGTGTATGGCATCACATCGTGGGGGTTCGTAATGTGAAATCTCCCTGGCTCCAGCTGTATATCGATGGAGCATTGGCCGCTGATATGGATGGAACAAGCGCAAGCTCCGTTGCGCTCGACGACAGTGGCACGAGCACCGGTATCGGGACCGTCAAGACCGGCAGTGGCAGTACGGCGACTACTGCGCTGTCTTTAGGGATAGTTCCCACTGGCACTGTGCCTCCAGGGACCGGCGGCTTTTTCAATGGATCCATGGTTGAGGCCACCGTTTCAAATCAAGCCCGTTCTTCAGATTGGATCAATCTCAGTTTTAACACAGAGTGCATCAACGGGACTACCCCCAATTGCCCCGTTTCGTCTCCGATGACAATCCAAGGGCAAGGGGGGGGTGCTGGTCCAACGCTTTCCTACTCCGGGACCCCCTTCACTTTCGGCACGCAGAATAGCGTTGGTACGATTTCTCCAACGGTAACGGGCTCTCCAACGAGTTACTCCATCTCCCCGGCTTTGTCGGGCAATGGGACTCTTGCATTCAATACTTCCAGCGGTGTTATCACGGGAACGCCCAGCGCCGCGGTTTCAGCTACCACCTATACCGTTACGGCCACCAACTCCAACGGATCGGCTCAAACTCAAATCAGCATCACCGTCGCCGGTCCCGTAATTACGGCCCAGCCTCAAAATGCGACGCCGGTTTCGGGTGGAAGCACCTCTTTTTCAGTTACGGCCTCGAGTCCCGACGCAAGCACCCTGACATATCAATGGTTCCAAGGGGCGACCTCCCTTACCAACACAGGCGAATTTTCTGGCACGACAACGGCCACCCTCACCGTCAATCCCGTTTCAGCGAGTGACACGGGGCTTTACTCAGTCGTCGTCACAAACGATCAGGGGAGTTTGACCAGCAGTAATGCCCATTTAGTGTTGGCCCTGGTTCCGAGTTTCACGGGATACTCCACGCCCGTGCATTACGTGGCGGGACAAGCCATCACCTCGAACAACCCCACAGTTCTGGGCAATCCCACTGCATGTACGGCGACCCCCACCTTACCAGTGGGGCTGACCATCAGCCCTACCACCTGCGTGATTTCCGGGATACCCACCAAGGTGAGTCCGTTGACGAGTTATGACGTCCATGCATCCAATGCCGCGGGTTCAAAAGACACCTCGGTCAGCGTTCAGGTCTATGATACTTTGCCTACCATTACGCTGGCGCTTCCCACTAAAACCCAGACGACGGTCGGGGCTTCGGGAGGAAGTCTCTATGCCAAAGTGGGTATAAATGGAGGCGGTGACACGTTGTACCGCTATACCTGGTATCGCAGATATAAGGTCAGTGGTACTCCCACTACGAGTATCGTGCAGATCGATTCCAACAGTAGCAGCCTTGTCGACTCCATGTTCTTTCCTAACGGGGTGGGTTCCACGGTTACGGCCGCATACGACAGTTCGCGGTACTTTGTGGCGGTGCAAAATTTGGACACGGGGGCCGACTCCAGCAGCTTTGACACCTTATATGTCGCGCCCATTATTTCTTACTCCCCGGATACGGTAGCCTTGGGGAAAAGCATAGTCTCATCCATTCCGGCCATTAATTCAGGCGGATCCATAACGAGCTGCACGGCTCCAGGCTTGCCGACGGGTCTTACCATCAATACCACCACCTGCGCCATAACGGGCACGCCCAGCGTTGCTACTGCGGCCGCTAATTACACGGTGACCGCCTCCGGCCCCGGAGGCGGACCCGTGACAGCAACCCCGAACATCGCCGTATTAAATGCACCAACGAGTTTGAACTATACCGGGGTTTCCGTCTATGATGAAAATGACTCTGTTACCGTGACGCCAACCGCGTTGGGGACGGCTCCATTCACGCCTGTGATATATCATCTCACCTCCGGGACTCTTCCCGCCGGATTGAGTCTTGACAGCGTGGCCGGCAACATCAAAGGGACGATTCAAACAGGAGCAGGTTCTGTATCCGGCTCGCCCTATTCGGTCACCATCACGGACTCGAATGCCGCGGGGATCATTACTTCGGCTGCGGTTAACTTCACAGTGTTCAGTACGGAGAATTATTCCTCTTGGACTAACAACCAAACCATGCTCCTGAACTCTACTGCAGCGGGCATCAGCACAAGCCAATCCAATTTTCCATTGCTGGTTCGTCTTACTGCTTCCAATTTCGGCGGCAGCACCAACTTCACGACAGCCGGCACGATGTCCACCCTTCGCTTTGCGCGAGGCACTCAGCACTTGAAGTATCAAGTAGAGCAGTGGGACAGTAGTGGCAGCACCAATACGGCGGCTATTTGGGTAAAGTTGGACAGTGTGGCTGCAAGCGGCACGACCCCCGTCACCATGTATTGGACGACTCCCGGGCCCACTATCTTAAGTCATTCCAACGGTCCGGCCGTATTTAACACCACAAACGGATTCGCTGCGGCATATCATTTGGATGAACCTACTCTTTCGACGGCCTCTGTCGACGCCAGCCCTTATGCTTCCCCTGCTAATTGGTTTGGCTCGTCGCTTAAGCCTACTTCAACCTCTGGAGTCATTGGTAACGCTCTTAATTTCGCCAACCTTGCTTCGACGAGCAACACGGGAGCATATCTCACGACCTCTTACAATCTCACCAACAACAACCTAAAACTCACGCAAGGCAATGGCATGACGCTTTCGGCATGGGTCAATCGCACGGCGGTCAACAATGCGACCAACAATGCCGCTGGTATGGTCAGTCTTTGGCGCTATACCACTACCAGTCACAAGGAAGCTGAGTTACGCAATACCAACGCCACCAACCTTGTGTTTGGCGCGGCCTACAACTCAACGGGAGCCGCTACAGACACTGTGGTCTCTTCCACAGCCACGCTTGGCAACGGCACATGGTTTCACGTTGTAGGGACTTTTGTGGATGGTGCCCAGAAGTTATACGTGAACGGCGTCTCCGTAGGAACTTCCCAAACTTCCTCACACCTTCCTTCCTTCGACAGTTCTTGGGTTAATAACGCTCTTACCATCGGCAAGTCGGATTCTTCTGATGTCACGAACAAGCAGTACTTCTACGGCTCCATTGACGAAGTCGAAATGGCCAAGACCGCCCGCAGTGCGGACTGGATTAATCTGTCCTACAAATCCCAGAAAATCGGTGTGACGCCGGTGTTCAATTTCAGCTATCCACAGGCGACTCCCACCTATGTCGTCGGGACCCCCATTTCGACGGATTCGCCCACTGTGGCGGGCAGCGGGACGCGGTTCACCATTTCTGGAACGGGCGTGACGAACCCCGCCACTTTCCATTCCACCACGGGGTTGACATTCGATTCCACTACCGGTAAAATCACGGGCACGCCTAATGCAGCTCTTTCCAGCGCAGCCTATACAGTCACTGCATACAGTGATAGCGCCTGGTCCACGACCGGTACAGTAACCATAACGGCGAATTCGCCTCCCGTTGTCACTTCCAACCCGACAGGACAGGTCGTGAATCAGGGTGCAAATGTCAAGTTCGGCGTCACGGTGACGGGGACAGAGCCCATCACCTATAAGTGGATCCACAATCATGGTGGATCCCATGACACTATTCAAAGCGACCTCAACGAGTCGTCCTTGACCGATACCCTCGCTTTGACCAGCGTGCCGTTGTCAGACACAGGTTCTTATAGCGTTTACATCACCAATGTTGCAGGCAATGCGACCAGTACTTCCGCGACCTTAGGGATACAAGCGGCTCCCACGATAGCCTCGAATCCTATGGGACAGTCGGCCAATGCCGGAAACACGGTCAAATTCGGGGTAGTCCTGAATGCAGGCACGACCACGCCCATAGTCTATACCTGGATTCTCCATCAGAATGGAACGCCGGATACCGTGCATAAGGACACGTTATCCGTATTGACCGACACGCTCACTTTGGCGAGCGTACCCGTGTCGGATTCGGGGTCCTATACCGTGTATGTGACCAACGTTGTGGGCAATGTTACAAGCTCCTCCGCTTACTTAAGCCTGGGTGCTCCCCCGACCATCAGTTCAAATCCCTCCAGCAAGTCGGCCAATATTGGTACCACTGTGAAATTCGGAGTGTCGGTGACCTCGGGCGCAAACACGCCTTTGGTTTACAAATGGTTGCTAACTCAGGGCGGCATCACGGACACGCTTAGAAAGGACACGCTGTCGGTGTTAACCGACACGCTCACCCTGTCAAACATTCCTTTGTCGGATACGGGAACCTATAGCGTTTATGTATGCAACAGTTCCGGGAACATAACGAGTTCTTCGGCCACGCTGACCATCACGGCCGCCACCTTTATCTATCCGACGCCCACGGCCATTTTCGGCAAACGCATCCCCATCGCCACAGATTCGCCCTCTGTGAGCGGCGCCATCACCAAATTCACGGTGAGTCCGGCACTCCCTGCCGGATTGGTCTTAGATTCGGTCACCGGCAAGATCACGGGGACTCCCAACGTTTCCTCCGCCACGGCCAACTATGGAGTGACGGGCACCAACGGACCTCTTTCTTCGACGGACTCCGTATCCATCACGGTCAACGGGTTCTCCTACGTGACCAACCATCCGGCGCTCTTCGGCAAGAATGTGGCTGCCTCTCCGGATTCCCTGAAAAATGTTATTGGGACGTTCACAGCCTTTGCGGTTTCCCCGGCTTTGCCCGCCGGGTTGTCCTTGAACACAACTACGGGCATCCTGACCGGCACGCCGACGGTGGCTGCCGCGGCAGCCAAATACGCGGTCACGGGGACCTATTCCGGCGGTACGGCGGTGGATACCCTGAATCTCACGGTACTGGGATTCACGTATGCGACCCAGCCCGCGACCTTCCTGAACGGCAACCTTATCGCTCCGGACAGCGCTCAGGTAACGGTGGGTCCTTTGTCGCATTACGCGGTCAGTCCGGCTCTTCCTGCGGGATTGGTGCTTGACACCAACCTGGGCACCGTTTCCGGAACGCCGAGCGCGACGCAGGCAGCGGCGAACTACGTGGTTACAGCCAGTGACAGCGGAAAGGCCTCCACGGTAGACACGCTGAGCATTACGGTAAATGCATTGCCGGTCATTGCATCGAGCCCTTCCAGCCAGGTGGTGAATCAAGGAACCACGGCGAAGTTTGAAGTTTCGGTAACCTCGGGTGCGACAACGCCTCTGGTATACACTTGGGTTCGCAACCAGAGCGGCGTGCCGGATACGCTGCGTAAAGACACACTGTCGGCGCTGACCGACACGCTTGTATTGGCGAGCGTGCCCCTTTCGGACACGGGTTCCTATTTGGCCGTGGTAAGCAACGTGTCCGGGAAAATCACAAGCGCCTCCGCGACCTTGGGCATTAACGCGATTCCGGTCATCAGCTCAAGTCCTGCCGGCAAGATCCGCAGGGCGGGGGTGAACACCAAGTTTGGCGTCACGGTGACCGGCACCACGCCTCTAGTCTACACCTGGGTTCGCAACCAGGGCGGTGTGCCGGATACGCTGCGTAAAGACACGCTTTCGGTGCTGACGGACAGCCTGACCGTGGATACTCTCGTTGCCGCAGACACAGGCTCATACCTCGCGGTGGTGAGCAACGTGGCGGGAAGCGTGACGAGCGCCTCCGCGACGCTTTCCATTATCACCTCGGAGCCACAGAACATCATGGCCAACGCCGGCGCCACGGTGAAGTTTGGCGTGACGGTGGTGGGTTCGGGACCGTTCACCTACGAATGGGTGAAGGGCGCCTCGGACACGCTTTCCGGCCAGATCTTGGATACGTTGACTTTGTCGGGTATCGCAATTACGGACACGGGTGCCTACAAAGCGTTGGTGACGAATGCATCGGGTACCGCGGCGAGCACCTCGGCGGAACTGCAGTTGAATGTGGTTCCCACGATTGCCTCCAGCCCGGCGGTCCAATCCGCAAATGTCGGTGGGACAGCGAAATTTGGAGTCTCGGTAACCGCTGGGACGACGACACCCTTAGTGTATACCTGGGTTCTCCATCAAAACGGCGCCGCGGACACTTTGCGGAAAGACACGTTGTCGCTGTTGACGGATACGTTGGTATTGGCGAGCATTCCGCTTTCGGACACCGGTTCTTATTCGGCCGTAGTCAGTAACGTGGCAGGTAGCGTGACGAGCGGCTCGGCTGCCTTGGTTGTGAACACGGCTCCGGCCCTTGCCTCAAATCCCTCAGGCCAGTCTGTCGTTCTCGGAGCCACGGTAAAGTTTGGAGTATCGGTGAATCCCGGTGTGACAACGCCCCTGGTATATGCCTGGTTGCACTCCCATGGCGGTGTCACCGACACTTTGCGGAAGGACACCTTGTCTGTGCTCACCGATTCGCTGACCCTGGCGAGTGTGCCCTTGGCCGACACCGGCTCCTACAAGGCGGTGGTGACCAATGTGGCCGGCAGCGTCACGAGCAGCTCCGCGACTCTGACCATTCTTGTGGCTCCGACGTTTACTTACACGTCACCCGTGGTTTATGGAAAACGCGTCACTATTTCTCCGAACACTCCTTCCATAACCGCCACCAAATTTGCCGTGAGTCCGGCCTTGCCGTCGGGACTGGTTTTGGACACGGTTTTGGGGACCATTACCGGAAAACCCGCGACGGCAACCGCGGCGGCAAACTACGTGGTGATCGGGTACAACGGGGCCGCCTCTTCGACCGACACGGTGAACATTACCGTGAACGGATTCTCCTATGTGACCAACCATCCCGCTCTATTTGGCAAGAATGTGACCGCCACGCCCGATTCCCTGACCGGAATTGTCGGCACGTTCACGGCCTTCTCCGTTTCCCCGGCATTGCCTGCGGGGCTGGCGTTGAACACCAGCCTAGGCGTTGTGACAGGCACGCCGACGGTCGCAGCGGCGGCAGGCAAATACGCCGTCACAGGAACGTATTCGGGCGGAACGGCCCAGGATACCCTGAACCTTACGGTCTTGGGATTCACCTATGAGAATCAGCCCGTAGCGTTCCTGAACAACAATCCCGGTACCGACACCGTGCAGGTGACAGTGGGTCCCTTGTCGCATTATGCCGTAAGCCCTGCTCTTCCTGCCGGACTTGCGCTTGACACCAATGTCGGCAGGATTTCGGGGACACCTTCCGTGCCGCAGAGCGCTGCGAATTATGTGATCACCGCGAGCGACAGCGGGAAAGCGTCCACGGTGGACACCCTGAGTCTCGCGGTTTCCACCGTGGCGATTCCCGGGGCCAGCCCTTCGGGACAGGCGTTTATTAGCAGCGTGAAGGTGGCTTTATTTGGGGAAGGCACCGTACATTATACCACCAACGGCGCGACGCCTGACAGCACCAGCCCGGTTTATACGGATACACTTACCTTCACCACCACCACGACTCTGAAGGCTGTTTCAGTGCTGGGCGGATCGGTGAGCGGAGTTATGATCCAGACCTACACCCTGAACACCGCACCGGCGATAACCCTGCAACCCCATGACACGACTGTTCTGGCAGGCGTGGGGGCCAGCTTTGCGGTTTCGGCAACGGGTCCGGGAGTTCTCCATTATCAATGGCAGAAGAACGGAACGCCATTAAGCAACAGCGGGAAAATTTCCGGGGTAACCACTGCCACGCTCATCGACTCTGCAGTGGCACTGACGGACACCGGCACGTATGCAGTTGTTGTGACGGATAGCTTGGGGAGCACCGCAACTCAGACTACGAGCGGCGGCGGAAGGATCATCATCAATACGGTTCCGGGCATCAGCGTCCAACCTTCGCCTTTGACACGGGCGGCGGGCACAAGCGCGAGCTTCTCCGTGACAGCGAGTGGCGCGGGTCATTTGGGTTATCAGTGGCAGAAGAATGGTGTGAACGTGAGCGACGGCTCAGGAGCAACAACTTCGGCCTTCTCCATTTCTTCGGTGGCCTCGACGGATACCGGCACTTACACGGTGGTCGTGACGGATACCCTGAACGGGTCGGTGTCTAGCACCACCTCAAGCGGAGCCTACCTGACCCTCAACGCGGTTCCGAGCATCAGCGTCCAGCCTGCTGCGATCACCAAGGCTGTGGGTGCCATCGGGACCTTCTCCGTGACGGCGT
>Ga0206883_1018_pt1 | contig 39169 bp, 34 predicted proteins | sample Alteio_BWOrgCont_2_FD_152910 | JGI IMG/M metagenome (GOLD analysis project Ga0206883, IMG submission 152910) | Enriched cells from forest soil in Barre Woods Harvard Forest LTER site, Petersham, Massachusetts, United States -... | ecosystem: Environmental > Terrestrial > Soil > Temperate forest > O... | reverse complement strand
CGATGTTTTCGGTTTGCGGCAGGATTGCGTCTTCGAGCTTGGGCTGGTAGGCGCAGAAGGTGTCGATGGCGGCCACGCGGCGCACCGGGGCGTCGAGATCGTGGAAGAGTTCGTCGGCAATGCGCGCGGCGATCTCTGCGCCGTAGCCCCAGGAGCGCATATCTTCGTAGGCGACGATCACGCGGCTGGTCTTGGTGACGGAGCGCGCGATGGCCTCCCAGTCATAGGGAGAGAGCGAGCGCAGATCGATAATCTCCAGCGAAATGCCCTCGCGCTCCAGTTCGGCGGCGGCGACTTCGGCGCGGTGCACCAATGCTCCGTAGGTGATGATACTGACGTCGGTGCCTTGGCGAACCACGCGAGCCTTGCCGAAGGGAATGGTGAAGTCGGGTCCGGGATACGGGGAGCGATTGTAGGGCTGGCGGTAGAGGTGTTTGTGTTCGAGGAACAGGACCGGATCGTCGGCGCGGATGGCGGTGCGCAGCAGGCCACACAAATCCAGCGCCGTGGCGGGCATCACCACGCGCAAGCCCGGCAGGTGCGTGAACACGACTTCGCCGGACTGGCTGTGATAGATGCCGCCGCCGGTGAGGTAGCCGCCGATGGCCGCGCGAATAATCACCGGGGCCTTGAAGGCTCCCGCGGAGCGCCAGCGCGTGACCACCATTTCGTCGCGAATCTGCATCATGGCGGGCCAGATGTAGTCGAAGAACTGAATTTCCGCGACGGGCTTCATGCCGCGCAGGGCCATGCCGATGGCGCGCCCCACGATGCCGGCCTCGGCCAGAGGGGTATTGAACGCGCGGCGCGAGCCGAAGCGGCACTGCAATCCCAGGGTGGCCTTGAAGACGCCGCCCTTCCCTTTTACGGACTTGAGACTTTCTTCGCGGCTGCAGTCGGCTACGTCTTCTCCGAAAACCACCACGCGGGCGTCGCGCTCCATTTCCGAAGCCAGGGTCATGGGAATCATTTCCACCATGGTGAGCGGCGCGCCGGAGAGTTGCGGCTGCTTGTCAAGCGACGCGGCAGTGGGGTCCACGTCGGGGGAGTAGACAAACTGCGCGACGGAATCGGCGGCGGGCAGCGCGGCCTGCAAGGCGCGGTCGGTGGCCTCGATGATCTCCTGATTGACCGCGGCCTCCAGCGCTTCCATTTCCTTTTCGCTGAGGATGCCTTCGCGCACGAGGAACAGGCCGAATTTGGCGACGGGATCGCGGCGCGCTTCCTGTTCAATTTCCTGGGCCGACTTGTACAGCTTCTCGTCATCGGAGAGTGAATGGGAATAAGGCCGCGTGACGTGGGCGTGCACCAGCGCGGGCCCCTTGCGCGTGCGACAATACGCCGCGGCGTCGAGCATGGCCTTGTAGCTTTCCAGGGTGTCGGTGCCATCGCACTCGACGATGTGCAGGCCGGGGAATCCGGTGACGAGCTTGGAAATGCTGCCGCCCGCCGTCTGCACTTCCACGGGAACGGAGATGGCGTAGCCGTTGTCTTCCACGAGAAACAGAACCGGAAGGCGATCCAGGCATGCGGTGTTGAGGGCCTCGAAGAATTCGCCCTCGCTGGTCATGCCCTCGCCGCCGGAGACGTACACGATTTCATCGCTGTGATGGCCTACGTACTGACCAAGGGGCGCGGCCTGCGCCTGCTGCAGCGCCTGCGGAACCTCCGCAAAATAGAGCGAAGCCTCGGCGGCGCCTACGGCGTGGAGCCACTGCATGCCGGCGGTGGAGGATCGCTCCACGATATTCAGCCGCGGCTGGCCCCAGTGCGAGGGCATCTGGCGGCCACAGGACGCGGGATCACTCTGCGCGCCTACCGATTGCAGCAGCATTTCATCCGGTGTAATGCCGAGTCCGAGGCACAGCGCGCGGTCGCGGTAATAGGCGAAGACCCAGTCGTGGCTGGGGCGAAGAACCTGGCTGGCAGCCGTCAGAATGCCTTCATGGCCGGCGCCGCTGATCTGGAAGTAAATCTTGTGCTGGCGCTTGAGCTGAATCTCGCGGTCATCCAGCCGGCGGGAGAGGAACATGGTGCGGTACATCTGGATGAGCCGGTCCCGCGTGAGGCCGTGGTAGCGGCTCGAATCTATTTTGGTCTTCTCTTGCACCGCCACGCGGTCACCTCAGAAGAAGATGGGCTCGAATTCCCGTCGTCCCTGGCGCTCTGGGCCCCACGGGGTCCGCACTGAGCCGCACCATTATATCCAAAGTATAGCCAAAGGCCGGACTCCTGCCACGGCAGGATAGGAAAAATTCAACGAACAAAGTTTTGACGGAAGCAAAAAACGGGAATATATTCCCTGTTCGCGCAAATTATGCGCGGGCCGGCACCCGATGCCCGGCATATGTTTGGCAGATAAACTCCCTATGACCTTTCGATTACAAGAGCCCACGGAATGGCAGAGCCATTGCTTGCTGTATATCGGCAGCAACGTGGAGGTACGTCCATGATCGGCGCCATCGCGGGAGTGCTCACAGGCTGGTTCACGGTGGCTACGTTGAGCGCATTCACGTTTGGGGCGCTCATGAACCTGAGCCGCCGAGTGGAATTGGTCCGGGTCAGGGCTAACCATCGCCGCCGCTACTTCGATTCTTAAGCCGTAGGGTGGCTGCCAAGCGCACCAGACCTCTCTTCAGTCTCTGCCGCACAGACAAACCAGACGGTTATTCCAGCTCGTCGAATTTTTCAGACATGGCCGCGAAATCCGCGTCGCCGGAACGAATTACCTTTGGCTGTGCCGATTTGAAAACGTCCTCCCCGGGAATGCGATCCAACCATCGCTGGTAGGAGAGACGTTCATGATCCGAGAAATCCAGGCGAATAATCAGCGAGATACCGCCGTTTTCCGGCCCGGACTTTTTGGCGTCCCCCCGGGCGAACTTCAACAAAAGCTTCTTATCCAGGCGAAAGGCCTGCTTCCAGCGGTCCACGGTTTGTTTGGCCTTCTGCGCCGCTTCTTCGTTTGCACCAAAATCGCACTGCAGGAATGTATGAGGCATACTCTGGATATATCGGCTGACGCGCGCCACGTCAAGTCCCCCTCGCAGCGACCGCGAAGAAATTTGCGTTGGGTGCACGAAATTTGGGGTAAGGTAGCGGCATGGTGCTGCGAAGGCTGATAGCCGTGTTAGCGATGCTGGCGCTGTCGGCGGCCTTTGCGTCGGCAAACGGCAGTCTGTGGGCCGCGCAGCCGGCGGATTGCTGCGCCAACGGCATGTGCCCCATGCGCCACATGGCCGAGGTACATTGCGACATGGATATGGCTCATCCGACGCCGCAACTGCAAACCTGCCCCACTCCCCAATCACGCTATGTGTCAGCGCTCGTTTTTGTGCGTATGGCAGCTCCGGAGCTGGTCACAGGCCAGCGGTTAATTGAGCGGCTTTCGCTCCGTGCGCTCGCTCTTGTCCCGACGGTCACTCTTGAAGTAGTCGCTCCCCCTCCCCGCACTACCCTCACTTAATCCGCAATCTGTCCTGGCGAGTGCCAGCTTCCCATTTTTCTGCACGCATGCCTTCGTTACGGTGGCCGTGCGCACAATGCGATTGCGAGGGGGGTTTATGAAGCGGCTGACGGGTTTGCTAATTCTGCTGTTTTGCCTTGTGTTCACGTCGCCGGCGGCGTGGGCGACAATTTTTGGAAACGTGCGCGGCGTGGTTCACGATGCGCAGCACCTGCCGATTGGGGGCGCCAGCGTCACGCTGAAAGCGCAGGATTCCGATTGGATGCAAACTCAGGAATCGGGAAACGATGGAGCGTTTGAGTTTACCGCCGTGCCGGTGGGCAACTACGTCGTGACGGTTACGCTGACCGGATTCCAACCAAGCCGGCAACCGGTGGAGGTGCGCTCCGATAGCAGCCCCATGCTGCATATTGAGATGGCGCTGGCGGGCCTGAACCAGAGCACGGTGGTATCCGCGGAACCTGCGCCGGTAGCAGCCGCGGCGGATTCGGCCACGACCACCAGCCTGCTCAGCCGCGAAGATGTGCAAAATACGCCGGGTGCGGACCGCACCGACAGCATGGCCATCATTACCGACAATGTTCCCGGCGCGTACATGGTGCATGACATGCTGCACATCCGCGGCGGGCATCAGTTCAGCTGGCTGATCGACGGCGTGCCGGTTCCAAATACAAACATTGCCAGCAACGTGGGACCGGAGGTGGATCCGAAAGACCTGGACTACGTGGAGGTGCAGCGCGGCAGCTACGACGCCGCGTATGGAGACCGCACCTTCGGCGTGTTCAATGCCGTGCCACGCACGGGCTTTGAGCGCCAGGAGGAATGCGAGGCTGTGGTGAGCTTTGGGAGCTACGACCAGACCAACGACCAGCTCAATTGCGGCGGGCACACGCAAAAGTTTGCCTACTACGGCAGCGTGAACGGCAATCGCAGCAACCTGGGCCTGGAAACTCCGGTGGCGCAGGTGATGCACGACGCGGCCAACGGCTACGGCGGATTCGGCTCGCTGATCTACAACGTGGATGCAAAGGATCAGCTGCGCCTGGTGTTTTCAGCGCGCCAGGACTACTTCCAGATTCCGAACGCGGGCGGGATTGAATCGCAGCCATTTCCCTATTCGCCGGAGACGGTGGTGGTGACGCCGGTGGATCCCAGTTTATTCATCCAGCAGGATTCGCAGCGGGAGTCCGACGCGTTTATCAATTTCTCCTGGGTGCACACGTTCAGCCACAGCGGGCTGCTGACCGTTTCGCCGTTCTACCATTTCAACAGCTCGAACTACGACAGCAATCCGCTGGACGCGCCCAACGCGGTAACCGATCGACGCGGCTCGACGTACGCGGGCGGGCAGTCGACGGTGAGCGCCACGATGGGAAAGAACACGCTGGAGGGCGGCTTTTACGGCTTCTGGCAGCATGACAATCAGGTTTTCGATGTGATTTTCAACGACGGCAGCGGCCGGACGCCGCTTGCGGACCTGGTGACGCCGGACGGCGGCCTCGAAGCCGTGTGGGTGGGAGACAAATTTCAGCTGACTTCCTGGCTGACGCTGAACGGCGGTGTGCGGCAGACACATTTCTCTACGCCGACCTTCGTCGAGAATCCCACCAGCCCGCGCGCCGGCGTTGCCATTCGCGTGCCAAAGGTGAACTGGGTTTTGCGCGGATTCTACGGCCAGTTCTATCAGGCGCCGCCTCTGGTAACGCTGTCCGGCCCCTTGCTGGGGCTGGTGAATACGCCGGGCGATGAAGCCAACCCGCAGCAATTTATTCCGCTGCACGGGGAGCGCGATACCGAGCTGCAGGTGGGTTTGACGGTGCCCTACAAGGGATGGGTTCTGGACATGGACTGGTTCCATACGCTGAGCCACAACTTCCTGGACCACGGAAATATAAACTACGACCTGGGCGGGATGCAGGTGCCGACCAACATCTATCTGCCGCTCACCACGCAGGAAGCCGTGATTCGCGGCTTTGAGGTGACGCTGAAATCGCCGCAACTGTTGCGGCGCATCCAGATTCACTCGGCGTACTCCAACCAAAGCGCGCTATTCACCGGCGCTATTACGGGGGGGCTGAACAACTTTGACGTGCAAGAGGGCTGGGCGCCGCTGGATCACGATCAGAAAGACACGCTGAACGTGGGCTTCGATGTGCGTCTGCCGTGGCAGTCCTCGGTTGCCGGAAACGTGTATTACGGCTCGGGTTTCGCCAACGGCGCCTCCGGCGATCCGGATTTTGCGACGCTGGTGCCGGCCCCTCCGCAATATCTAGCAGGCCACACCACGGTGGACCTGTCCGTGAGCAAATCGTTTGGCGAGCGGTTTTCGGCGGCGGTACACTCGGTCAATGTGGGCAACAGCCACTTGCTGATTGACGACAGTCTTACGTTTGGCGGGTTCCACTTCAGCGATCCGCGTGAAGTCTACGGGGAATTCCGCTACCACTTTCACTACTAGGGAATGCGTGAGTGATTGCTGCTTGCGGCTGTGAGCTGCCTGGCCGCGCGAAACTAGCGAATGGCTGCGGCGGCATTGGGCCGGGCAGCCATCGCGGAAATCCAGGCGTTGCCGGGCACTGTGCGAGGAGCGGTAACCACGTCGGACTTATCGCCAGGGAGGGTTTCGCCGGTCGGATTGGGCGACCAGCCGATGGAATGGACCATGGCGGCGAACATTTCCGGAGTGGCGCCCTCGGCGACGAGGCACTCGGAGCCGGTGCAGCGCAGAAACACTCCTCCCGCCGGCGTGTTGAACGTGAAATAGTTGGGGCGGCGGAGCAGATTGGTGCGCATATCGTTCTTGAGTTCCAGCACTTCGCTGTAGCCGCCGAAAAATCGTGCGGCTTCCGCATCGCTGGAAAGGCGCAGGCGCGCCAGCAAGAGCGTGGGGCCTCCGTGCTGCTGCTCAAAGATCGCGTAGCGATCGCCGGACCATGCCGGAGCCAGATCGTCGGCGCGCTGCTTCCCGAGGAACTGCTGCAGAATCACGTGCACAAAAAATTCGCCCATGCCGTTTTCGTCCAGCTTTTTCCAGCCTTTGGGGATGGTCTTGAGCACGGGCGCGAGCGTCACAGGCTGGGCGACGACGCCTTTCAAGTACAAATCGGGATGGATGATCTGCTGCGTGGACGCGGGCGGATTTTCAAAGAGTTTATGAAAATCGCTCCATCCGTTCCCGGATTTCAATACCGTTTGAATGAAAGAGGACCCGGCAAAGTACGGAAACAGCATCTCCTCGCGAATCACCAGCGGCGCGCTGGAAAGTTCGGGGCTGTCGCTGACGTCGCCGAGCAGGAGAGAGGGATCGAGCTGGGGAATTTCGCGAGAATTCGTGCCCGTGCCGCGCAGCAGATAATCGATCATGGCCACGGTGGCGGAGCCTTCCAGCACGGCATCGCGCGCCAGCAGCGCATCATCATTGGATTTCACGGCGTCTTCCCACTTCTGGATGTGAAAATGCTGATCCTGCAAAGCGTGGGTCAGCTCGTGGGCCATGATCACCTGCTGATCGGCGGGATTGGTCCAATCGGCGATGAAGAATTCGCGGCCCTTGGGGTCGTAGAGGCCGGCAATCTGTTCGGTGAGCAGCGCCAAGAGTTTCTGGTCGAGTGGATAGCCCTTGGGGATGGCGCCGAAGGCTTCCAATGCGCGCTGGTCGGCGTAGCGCTTGTCCTGATCTTTATCGTCATTCATGTTCTTGACGAGGTATTCGCGGATCTGCTCGCGCGAGCGAATGCTTTTCTTGAGCGGCTCGAGGACCGGCAGGGAGAGCAGCTTGCTCATGTCGGCCAGCACGGCGTCGGCGGTCTGGAGAAACTCGGCGTTGTCGGAGGGCGAGTTAGCGGTCGAGTTGGAGGTCGAGTTGGGGGACGGGGGCGCAGTCTGAGGCGCGGGAGGCTGAGCGGCAGGAGGCTTGGTCTGCTGCGCCCAAAGGCCGGCGCCCACCAGCAAAAGAACGAAGAGCATGCTGAGGGATCGCAAGGTTACTGCGCGTCGGTTGCTATCCAAGTTGGCTTCCTGCTCCTGGCGATCGCCGTCCGTCTTTGGCAGTGCAACGCTGCCCGTTGGGCCCTTTTATCTTAGACGCGCCTCCCGGTTGCAGGGCCGGCGTTTATTTCCTCGGAGTCGCAGGCGGTAACGTGGCGGTGTCCACGCGCTTCCAACCGCCGCCTTGCCATACAAAGCGATCCCGTCGCATGGTGCTGCACGCACCGCTATCACCGGGATCCGCGTCCGCGCAGTAGGTAAGGACAAATCCATCGGGGCCGGACTGGTAACTGGAATTTTCCAGAATATCCGACATCCACAACACCTCTGCGCGGCTGCCATCAAAGCGCCAGGCCGTGAAGACGCCGGTCTGCTGATCGTCGGTCCGGCCGGCGACGGTTACGAAAAGCGGCTGACTGGCGTCAGTCGGCACGATGGGCACAAGCTCCACATAGTCGTCCAGGAAATCTTTTTGGGCGTAGCGGTCGATATGGCCGGCTAGGCTCAGGTGCCCGGGGGCGCCGGAGTACAGGCGGATCGCCGACGGCCCTCCCGGCCCGAAATTGGCGAGCAATGCGTAGGTCGCGGGCGCGCCTCCCAGGCGAAGCACCTGGTACCCCTCGCCGACGGGCGGTTGGTGGGCCACGAATGTGGCCAGGCGGGTATTTAGCGCGTCGAGATCAGGGCTGGGGGAATTGAGCTGTTGCAGGGCTACGGCGTCCAGGATCGCCAGGGCCTGGTCCTGTATGGACTGCGATTCGGGGTCGCCATTGTCGCGGGCGGAAGTCAGCTGGGCGGCAAGCTTATCAAAAGACGCGGCTTGCGACGACGATTCTGACTGGCGGGCGGCCGACGTGCCGATGGCAAGCGGCCCGCAAACCACGGCGCACGCGGCCGCTAGCGCGGCCAAGCGCAGCCATGCAAACCCCGTGCGATGCGTGCCCACCTGACAGACTCTATTACATCGCGGGGGGACTGCCAACATTTTGGACGCTGCCGAAAGGTAACCCTTGGCTAACTCAGCACCTGGCTGGAATCGGCTCAAGCGACTCACAGGGCGCCTCCTTATAATAATGAGGAAGGAACGGAGCTCTACAGTGTCCATTGATCGCATCCTTATCGTTGACGACGAAGAAGCCATCCGCGAGATCGTATCCACGCTGTTGCAGGCACAGGGATACCGGTGCGCGACGGTGGGCGACGGCAAAAAGGCCGTGGAATACCTGAAGCACAATGTGGTGGACGTAGTGTTGAGCGACATGGTGATGCCGGAGATGGACGGCGCACAGCTTCTGAAATGGCTGCACCACCACGATCCGGACGTCCCGGTGATCATGGTGACCGCTATCCATGACGTTTCCACCGCGCTGGACTCCATCCGCGGCGGAGCCTACGACTATCTGCTGAAACCCTTCGAGAAAGATCAGCTATTCCTCAGCGTGCGCCGCGCGATCGAACATCGCTGGCTGCTGCTGGAAAACCGCAACTACCAGCGCAACCTGGAAAACCTGGTGGAAAAGCGCACCGCGGAACTGCGCGGAGCGCTGCAACAGCTGGAACAATCTTACGACGAGACGCTGGAGGCGCTGGGCGGCGCGCTGGACTTGAAGGACGCCGAGACTGAAGGCCACTGCAAGCGCGTCACCGCGTACACCATTACAATCGCGCGCGAAATGGCTTCCGATCTGGTGCCGTTGCCGCAGATTGCGCGCGCGGCGTTCCTGCACGACATCGGAAAAATGGCCATCCCTGATCGCATCCTGCGCAAGCCGGGGCCGCTGAATGACGAAGAACGGACCATCATGCGCACGCACTGCGAAGTGGGCTACAACATGCTGATCCGCATCCCGTTCCTGCGGGAAGCGGCGGAAATTGTACTGTCGCACCAGGAATTTTACGATGGGTCGGGATACCCGCGCGGCCTGCGCGGCGAAGATATCCCGCTGGGCGCACGGATATTCGCCGTGGCCGACGCGCTGGACGCCATGATCTCGGATCGGCCTTACCGCAAGGCATTGTCTGTGGAGCACGCCCGGCAGGAGATCGCGCGCTGCAGCGGCTCGCAGTTCGATCCCGACGTGGTGAAGGTGTTTCTGTCGCTGCCGCCGTCGCTATGGACGGAATTGCGCGAAAATGTCGAGGCTCCGTTCAGCCTTTCCCGCACCACCTAGATCGTTCCGGGGCATTTCCGGTTGCGTACTACTGATTCGCCGGGTGGACCTTGCGCCGAAGGCGCAGCAAAACACATACGAAGAAAACAGCAGATTCCTCGCTGTTTTTGCTTGGCGCCCAGCATGTGGTCGGGGCGGTCGCTCGGAATGACAACGTCTCCAGAATCAACTTAGGAAATAACCCGGTTCCCGCCGCCTTGCGGAAAATCCTGCGCGAGGTTAGTATCCTCAGCCGGAGGATTGCATGGCACTGGTTCCCATCAAGACCGCTTCGACCACAGGCTACTGCGACTGCATTCATGGCTGCTACGAGCTGGCCAGCCTGCGCGATGAGGACACCGGCAAGGGCTACTGCCCCGCCTGCGGCAAAGACCATCTGGCGATGAATCAGGGGCTTGGCATCAACAATCCCGCGCCCTCCAAGATATCCGCCAGCACCGCACCGCCGCCCGCGAATCCTTTGATTCCCAGTCCGGCCGATCCGCCGGGACGCCCTCACTGATATAGACTTACAGCCCCAAACCCCCCTCTGTCGCGCCGCGTGTATAATGGTCCCAGCGTGGATCGATCCATGGATACACAACCAAGCCTGGACATCTATTACGACGGCAACTGCTCTTTCTGCCGATGGTCCAAGGGCGTGATTGAGCCTTGGGACATCAGGGGCCGGCTGCGGTTTCTGGACATTAACGACCCCGAAGTAGCGGCTGCCACGCCCTTTCCGCGCGAGAAATTGCTGCGTGAGATGCACCTGCGGGAGCCCGATGGCACCTGGTCTGCCGGCTTTGCGGCCTGGGTGCGCATCCTGCGGGTACTGCCGCGCTGGGCATGGTTGGGGCGGATTCTTGGAGTGGCTCCGTTCCGCTGGGTGGGTGCAATCGTCTACCGGTGGGTGGCCAGGCACCGCAATCTGCTTCCCGGCGCGCCGGCTCCCTGCACGGCGGAGACCTGCGCTCCTGTCCACACTCCTATCGCCACCTCGATCCGTAACCCGCGACGGCGCGCTACGTGAAACCACGCGTCAAAATTCAAAGCAAAAAAGTGACGCGCAAGCCTGAGGGCGAAATCCCCATGCTGGACCTGCGCGCGCAGTTCGCGGCCATCGGCGGGGAGGTGCGTGCGGCGCTGGACGAAGTGCTGGCCTCGCAGCAATTTGTGCTGGGGCCCCAGCTATCCGCGCTGGAGCACGAATTGGCGCAGTATGGCGGGCGCAAGTACGGCATTGGCGTGGCCTCTGGCACCGATGCGCTGATTCTCGGCTTGCGCGCGTGCGGCGTGAAGCCCGGCGATGAGGTGATTGTGCCGGCGTTTACGTTTATCGCCTCCGCCGGCGCGGTGAGCGCGCTGGGAGCGACGTCTGTTTTCGCCGACAGCGATGCGGAGACGCTCAACGTGGACCCTGCGTCGGTTGCGTCGCTGCTGACGGAGCGGACGGCGGCCATCGTGGCCGTCCACCTGTACGGGCTGCCTGCAAACCTCGAGGCCCTCGGAAAAATCGCATCGCGACGAGGCATTCCCCTGATTGAGGACAACGCCCAGGCGCTGGGCTCGCGCTACCACGGACGCCCGGCGGGGAGCTTTGGCACGGTGTCGGCTACCAGCTTTTATCCCAGCAAGAACTTGGGCGCCTACGGCGACGCGGGAATAATTCTGACCGACTCGAAGGAGATCGCCGCGCACCTGGCGATTCTGCGCAATCACGGCCAGACGGGGACCTACGTGAGCAGCGAGTCGGGGTGGAACAGCCGCCTCGACGAAATGCAGGCGGCGGTGCTGCGCGTCAAGCTGCGCTACATGGACAAGTGGATTGCACGGCGAAGAGTGCTGGCAGCCCGCTACGACGAAGGGCTGGCCGCGGTACCCGGGATCACGCCGCTGAGCGTGCCTGCTGGGCGGGAACACACCTACTACCTGTACACCGTGCGCGTGGCCGACGAAGGAACGCGCCCGGGTGCGCGACGCGATGGCCTGCGGGAATCGCTCGCAAAACAAGGCATCGGTTCCGGCGTCTACTATCCGGTGCCGCTGCACCTGCAACCCGTCTATGCGTGTTTAGACGGAAAAGTGGGCGCGCTGCCTGTAGCGGAGCAGGCCGCACACGAGGTTCTTTCGCTGCCGATCTATCCTGAGATGACTTTGGAACAGGTGGATCGCGTAATTTACGCGGTGGCCGAAACGCTGCGGCGCTGACGGAACACTCTGCGCAGGAACGAAGTGGAAAGATTCAACCGGGGAGCCACGGCAACTGCGTGTACCGGACGGGAAGCTACGCGAACGCGGTAAGCGATCAACGAAAAGATGGCGATGAACAGGACCAGCGCGGGAATCAGCAGCGCCAGAACTCCCATGTCGAGGGCATGCATCGCGCCGGGACCGGCTGCGGCAGCGGAGGTGTAGCAAAGCACACAACCCTGCGCGTGGGCCGCGGTGGACAAGCCCAGCATTCCAAGACCCGCCAAAGACATTTTCGCCATGTGCCGCATGTGTCCCCCGCTACTGACCGCTAACTTCCCAGGCCATCTTACACCCGCAAAAGCGGTTCTGAAACCCGAATTCCTAGTGCGTTCGAAACTGCAGCAGACGCAAGCTGTCTGGAAAGAAGAAAATCAAAATCATGCACAGGCAAAAAACCGTGGACGGAATCAGCAGCAGCGTCAGGCTGAGCTTTTCGTACTTGAGGTGCATGAAGTAGGAGACGATCAGAATGGCTTTCACGATGGAAAGGACAATCAGAAGGCTCAGCATGAAGGTGGGCGAGAAGTGCTGGGTTTCGTAGCCCAGAAACACTTCAATCGCGGTGATCGCCACGAGCCAGACCCAAACGATGGTGAACAGACGAATGCTTCCTGCCGCGTGCGGTTCTCCAGGATCTCCGTGTGCGCTCATGCTCTCCTCGTTATTACGGTGCCCTTGCCGGGACACCGTTCGAAAAGCCCCTACCGGGCATTATTTACAGTGCCCTTACCGGGCACGGTTCACAATGTCCTTACAGCTTGATGGACATCAGATAGATCATCGGAAAAACGAACATCCAGACCAGGTCCACAAAGTGCCAGTACAGGCCGCTGACCTCAACGTCGTCGGCATCGAACTTACCCCGGCCATAGCCTGCGGCAATGATAAACATGTAGATGATGCCGATGGTGACGTGCGCCATGTGCATGCCGGTAATGCCAAAAAAGGCCGATCCGAACAGAGGCACGCCCTGAGGACTTGCCCCAAAACCGTAGCCCTCGCTAAACAGGTGAAACCACTCGCGAATGTGGAGGATGTCGAACAGGATGCCACCGCCCGCCGTTAGCAGGATGTAGCGCACGGCTTTGGCGCGCTCATTGGCATGCGCGGCAGCCACGGCCATGACCATGGTGAGGCTGCTGCCCAGCAGAATCACGGTCATGATGGTGGCGTTGATGATGCCCGGATTAAACTCAAAGGGCCGCGGCCAATCGGGATTGGCCAGGCGAAGGTAACTGTATGCCAGCAGCAGGGCCGCGAAGGTCAGCGTGTCAGAGACGAGGAACAACCACATGCCGAACTTTTTCGAGTTGATCGCAAACGGCGAATGCCCGCCTCCCCAAGGGGTGCTGATCGCCGCGTCATCTTTCGTCTCGTGCAAAGTTCACCGTCCCAGATAGAGAAGTGCGAGCAGGAAAAGCCAGAGCCCATCCATGAAGTGCCAGTAGATCGCAGCCAGTTGCGCGGCCGTGGATTGCGTGATGGCCGAGCGCTGCCAGCGGCGAAACATCACGTACAACAGGGCGATGACGCCGCCAATCAGGTGAATGCCGTGCAGCGCCGTAAGCACGTAGAAGAAGCTGCTGCTGGGGTTGGTGACCAGGAACACGCCCTGGGCGTGAAGTTGGCGCCAGGCGGCCACCTGGCCAAACAGGAACAAGACGCCGAGGGCAGTGGTGATGGTCCACCAGTTTCGAAACGAGGCCACCGCGCCTTCGCGAATTTCCTTGAGCGAGACTTGTATGGTGAAACTGCTGGCCAGCAGGATCAGCGTGTTGAGCCAGACCACGCGCGGCAGCGTGAACGAAACCCAGTCGTTGCCCAGTCCCTTGCGCACTAGGAACGAACTGGTGAGGGCCATGAAGAACATCAGGATGCCGGCCAGGCTCAACTGCACAACGGTGAAATAGGCGCGATCGGGGACGCGGCGATATCCGCCGCCGGAAGGCTCGTCGTCGTCCCCGCCGGCGGGAACATCTGTCCCGCCGCCGTGACCGGAGTCGAGAACTTCGAGATCGTCTGTGATTGTGCCGGGCATCGTGTGTCTTTATTTACCGCGCCTTCCGGCGCGTAACTCTTATCGCGCTTCTGGCGCCTAAACGCTTAGTCCGCCTTCTGGCGCGTAGCTATTCAATGCGCCTTCCGGCGCCTAATGCGCTCTACCAACCTTTTCGGGCGCCAGGTCCTGCGGAATGAAATCTTCGGCCGCGTCGGGCACGGAGAACTCATACGCGCCGCGGTACACCACGGGAATGCGGCCGCCAAAGTTATCGAACGGCGGCGGCGAAGCCACCGACCACTCCAGCGTGGTGGCGTTCCACGGATTGGCGCTGGCTTTTGGGCCGGCGATCAGGCTGTAGATCACGTTGAACAGGAAAATCAGCTGAGCGCCGATGGTGAAAAAGGCCGCAATGGTAATGAAGTAGTGCACGGTGTGCAGCGGCGCCAAAAAGTTCACGCCGGTGGTGTCGGCATAGCGGCGCGGATGGCCCGCCAGGCCCAGGAAGTGCATGGGCATGAAGATGCAATAAACGCCGACGAACGTGAGCCAGAAGTGAATCTTGCCCAACGGTTCGCTGAGCATGCGGCCAAACATCTTGGGGAACCAGAAAAAGGTGGCCGCGAAGATGCCGAAGATCGCCGCCACGCCCATGATCAGGTGGAAGTGCGCGACCACGAAGTAGGTGTCATGCAGGTACAGGTCGAGCGAAGGCTGCGCCAGGAACAGGCCGGAAAGCCCGCCGGTGACAAACAGGGACACAAACCCAAGCGCAAACAGCATCGCCGTAGTGAATTGAATTTTGCCGCCCCACAAGGTGCCCAACCAGTTGAACGTCTTGATGGCCGAAGGGACGCCGATGGTCATGGTCATGATCGAAAACGCGAAGGCCGAATAGGGGCTCATGCCGCTGACGAACATGTGGTGGCCCCAGACGCAGAAGCCCAGGAAACCGATTGCCAGCATCGCGCCGACCATGGCTTTGTAACCGAACACCGGCTTGCGCGAAAACGTGGAAAGCAAGTGCGACGCCACGCCCATGCCCGGCAGGATGGCGATGTACACCTCGGGATGCCCGAAGAACCAGAAGAGGTGTTGCCAGAGAAGCGGCGAACCGCCCTTGTGCCAGGTGATGACGGTGTCGGTGACGACCAGGCCGCCGGGGATGAAAAAGCTGGTTCCGGCGACGCGATCGAGGAGCAAGAGGATGCAGGCGGCGAGCAGTACGCCAAACGCCAGCAAGCCAAGAATCGCGGTGATCAGCCAGGACCAGACAGTCAAGGGCAGGCGCCCGAAAGTCATTCCCTTGGCGCGCAGGTCAACCGTGGTGGCGATGAAATTCAAAGCACCCAACAGGGACGCCAGGCAGAAAATCATCACGCCGATAACCCACAGGGTCATGCCGGCTCCCTGCCCAGGGCCGACGATCTGTCCAAGCGCGCTGAGCGGCGGATACGCAGTCCAGCCGCCGATTGGCGGCCCACCGGTGACGAAAAACGCGGCAACCAGGACCATCAGGGAAACGAAGGTGGTCCAGAAGGAAAGCATGTTGAGGATCGGGAACGCCATGTCCTCGGCGCCGATCTGAATCGGCAACGCATAATTGCCGAAACCACCCTGCGGCGCGGTGGTCAACACCATAAACACCATGATGGAGCCGTGCATGGTTACCAGCGCCAGGTAGGTTTCCGGCAGCATCACGCCGCTGGCGGTAAACGGCAGCTTAAGGTTGGGCCACACCAGGTGCAGGCGCATCAACAGCGACAGGAACATGCCAACAAACACGGAGAACAACGCCAGGAACCAATACTGAATTCCGATGACCTTATGGTCGATGCTGAAGACGTATTTTCGGATGAAGCCCGTCGGCGGATGGTGATGGCCGCCGCTTTCGTGTGTCACCATTGTTGACTAGCTCCTCGAACCATTCGGCTGGCTCCGGACGTACTACTGCGTCAATGCCGTTTCTTGATCCTGCATCCACTTATCGTATTCCGCCTGAGAAACCACGTTCAGGAAGCTGCGCATGCGGTAGTGACCCAGACCGCAGAGTTCGGCGCAGGCAATTTCGTATTGCCCCTCTACCGTCGGATTGAAGTGCATGGTGATGACCATGCCAGGCACGGCGTCCTGCTTCAGCCGAAGTTCGCGGACGTAGAAACTGTGCGTCACATCCTGGGTGCGAATCAGCAACTCCACTTCGCGTCCCACGGGAACATACATGACCGGCGAAACAACGTCGTCTTTTCCGTCGGGATCGCGGGGATCGAGGCCCAGCGGGTTTCCACTGGAGGCGCTCACAAGCTCAGGCCTCAGGCGGCCCCATTTGCCGTCGGGTCCGGCATAGCGGAAGTTCCAGGCAAATTGCTGGCCGGTAAGCTCCACCACCAGCGCGCCGGGCGCGGCTCCCTGGAAATGCGCTTCGGCCCAGGCATGCTCGCCGTAGAAGCCCAGACCCACGAACATGATCACCGTGGCCAGGGTCCAGACGAACTCCATGGTGGAATTGCCCTCAATGTAGCTGGCCTTTTGGCCGTGGTCGCGGAAGCGGAAGATCGTCAGCGCAAGGCCGAACTGCGCCAGGACGAAAATTACGCCGGTAATGACAAGGGTGCGATGAAACTGCGAGTCAATCTGTGCGCCGAAGTCGGTAATGGCCGGCGGAAACCAGATTCTCACATCGGAAAAAGGCCAAACCTGCGAAAAGAACAGGAAAACCGTAGCGAGGGTGAAAACCACAAGAAATAGGGAAAACGTGAATGCTACTGCCGTCGAACCTGCGTCTGGTCTTTTGCTCCGCATCGCCCTCCGCCCCGAACTCGCGCACGCACTGTAACAGGAGATAACGTCTCAGTCGCCCGCCAAGGGCCACCATCATATACATCCGTCTGCAATTTTCAAGGGGTTGACGAACTGTCACACAGCAAAGCGGAGGCTCGCAGAGACATTAGGTTGGTGGTGGCTGGTTCGAACCGGCACATTCCCCGTTTCTCGCACCGACGCGCCGTTCGGAATAATCGTTTTTGTGACACAGCTCGGCTTATGGGCGTAGAATCCCGGTCGGGGAGGCCCCGACGGCGGAGGCTCGCCTGCACCATTCCGTTGGGAACCTAAACGCAGTTACGCTTCTCAAGTTTCATTGCAACGCTTTCATCGTTACGCATCGCTTGATAAGGAGGATTCCGACTATGCTTGGACTGAAGAAACTGGCCCTTGGTTTGGCCTCGATCACGGCTCTGGGTGCATTCGCCAGCTTTAGCTACGCGCAACAACAGGCCCCGCCGCTCTCCGTGAAGAAACTCGCGGATGACGTGTATTGGACGCAGGGAGGCGCGGGCGGAAACACCGGAATCATTATCGGCAAGGACGGCGTCATCGTGGTGGACGCCAAGACGACGGCGGACTCCGCGAAGCAAGTGCTTGCGGAAATCGCCAAGCTCACTCCCAAGCCGGTGACCACCGTGATCATTACGCATAGCGACGCAGATCACGTCAACGGCCTGGCCGCCTATCCCACGGGCCTGACCATTATTTCCGCCGAGGGCTGCAAGAAAGAAATGGAAGCCTCGGCCAGTTCGCGCAATCCCGCTCCTCAGGATCACCTGCCCACCAAGACCGTGGACAAAAAAGAAACCGACACGATTAATGGCGAAAAGCTGGTGCTGATCCACACCGCGCCGGCGCACACCAGCGGCGATCTGCAGGTTTTCCTGCCCGAGCAGAAGATCGTTTTCACCGGCGACGTGATTGCAGCCAACCAGGCCTTCACGCTGATTCATGCGGAGAAAAACGGCTCTTCCGAAGGGTGGGTTGAGACCGTGAAAGTGCTGACGGGATTGAAGGCCGACACCTTCGTTCCGGGACACGGCGACCTGCAAACCAAGGCTGACGTCCAAGCCAGGCTGGACAGCGTGGCGGCGCGGCGCGAACAGATCAAGACGCTGATCGCCGAAGGCAAGACTCTGCCGGAGATCAAGCAGCAACTTGGCGAGGTGGACCCACCGGCAGGCGCACCCGGCCCGGCGTTCCCTTCCTTTACAGTGGTGGTTTACAACGAACTGGTCAAGAAGAGCTAACGAGCAAGAGGAGCTAACCGGTCCGGCCGCAGCGCGGACTAGTTTGCGGTGATAGACTTCACTTTGGAGGGGGTTGTCGCGGGCGGGCCTGCGGCAACCTCTTTCACGATCTGCGCGGCGAGCGTCTTGCTGACCGGACACGTGGTGTCATTCAGGCGGCATTGCGCGATGGTTAGTTTGCAGCCGCAGGTGCAAGTCTCGGCATTCAGGCGGTGCAGCGCGCGCGCCTTCTGCTGCGCGTTGAGTCCGGCGAAGCTGACGTCGGGCAATTCCGTGGCGTTAGCGGCGTTCTTCAGAAACACCTGCCCCTGATCGGCGACCGTTTCAATTCGCGCGTCCACCGTCTGCCCGAGAAGCGCCTGCACATCGACGTCGTATTCCGCGAGGGGATGGAGTCCGCGATGCTTCCAGACCACGCGCCCCTGCGAATTAATCAAAAACGTGGTGGGCAAAGCCTCTACGCCGCCCCACTTGCCGATAATTTCCGGGGTGGACATCACCACTGGGTAGTTGATGCCAACTTTCTGCACGAACTTCTGCACCACCGACGGCGGATCCTCGTCTTCGGAAACTCCGATGATCACCAGCCGGCCCTGATATTTTTTCTGGAGCGCGATCAAGGAGGGAATCTCCTCGCGGCAGGGCGGACACCAGGTGGCCCAGAAATTCAGCAGCACGGCCTTCCCTTTCCAGTCCGCCGTATTGATGAGCTTGCCAGTAATATCGGTGGCCTGGAACGCGGGAGCCGGCTCGGGGTCCTTTACAAAATAAACGGTGGGTTTGTCGCTGCCGGCCACCTGCGCTGAGGCCGGCGCACTCTTCGCAGCTCGCGGCGCCCGCGCGGCATAGCCCGCGCCGATCAGCACGAAAATCACGCCGGCAACTGCCAGCGCGGAAACAGTGATCTTCGCAATGTTGGTGGATTTCATCTCGGACCGTTGCCCCATTATCGCGCCGCAGGCCCCATTTCACAAGCGCGCGGTGGTGCGGCTCGCCCTGCCTTGGGCTATTGATTATTGGGGCGATCGGGACCCGGCTGGTTCGCCGGCGACTGCAGCTGCGGTGCCGCTGATTGCGGGGCGGTCGGCTGCGCGCCCGGCGCGGGAGCGCCCTGGTTGTCATTTGCCGGTCCCGGAGGAATAACGGCACCGGGCGCAGGCGCCCCCGGCAGAGGAGCCGGCTGACCACCGGGTGCGGCAATGCCGGGAGCCGTAGGACCGAGCGGGGCGGAACCCGGGCCGCGTCCCGCATAGAGCGTGCTGTCAACGTGGCGCGGCAATCGCAATTGCCGGGGCGTCACGGCGATCAGCAACTCGGTGCCCGACTCCTGCTTGCTCCTGTCCGCGGTGACCTGCCCCAACCCCGGAACATTCGCCAACCCGGGCAAACCGGTGAGCCCCTTCAGTTCGCTGGACTGCATGATGCCCGAAAGGACGCTGGTCTGATTTTCTTTCAAGCGCACGGTCTGCTGCACGGTGCGATTGCTCAGGATCGGTATGCCGTTGACGTTCTGGCCGGAGAGAGACTTGATATCGAACTGCAAACTCAAGGTCACTTCGTCGTTGGGGTGCAGACGCGGAGTGGCTTTCACCTGCAGACCGAGATCCACATATTCCGCGCCGGGATAGCTGGTGGTCGCCGCGTTCGACGACGTAGTCGGAATCGTTGCCGTATTCAGGATGACCGTAATGTTGTTGGAATTCTGATTGACCGCCACCACGTCAGGCAGCGTATTCGTGTTATCCAAAGTGCTGGCGGCCAGCGCCACGGGAACCTCGCCGGTGGGCAGGCTGATTGGCGAAACAAAGTTCCCCGCTCCCAGGTTGAGAAAAACGGAGATCGTGTTCGCCCCTTCATTGGCTGCGACCAGGTCGGGGAGGCCATCGGAATTAAAATCGGATACGGCTAATGCCACGGGCGTCGCGCCGGTGTCGAAATTGGTGACGCTGCTGAAGGTGCCGTCGCCGTTGCCCGGATAGATCGAGAGGGTGTTGTCGGTCTGGTTGGTTACAGCCACGTCCAGGCGGCCATCGGCGTTAAAATCCGCCGCTGCAATCGCCGAGGGCACATTGCCGGTGGTGAAATCGTTGTGCGCGGTAAACGTGCCATTACCCCTGCCCAGCACGACGGAAAACGTGTTCCCTCCGCTGTTGGTGACCGCCAGGTCGGAAAAACCGTCGTTGTTGAAGTCGCCGACGACGATGGCCGAAGGCGCCGCACCAACGGCAAGATCCGTCTTGGGACCGAATGTGCCGTCGCCATTTCCGAACAGGAGGGAAACGGTGTTGGCGGACTTATTCACGACGGCCAAATCCACATTGGAGTTGTTCATTGCGTTGAACTCTCCAACGGCAATCGCCACCGGTCCGGTTCCCGTGGGATAGTCCACGTGCGTCTGGAATGTGCCGTCGCCGTTGCCGAGCAGAATCGAAACCGTGTCGTCCGTTTGATTCACCACGGCGAGGTCCAACTTGCCGTCGCCATTGAAGTCACTGGTGACGACCGCGATCGGAGCCATTCCGGTTGGAAAAGTGGTGGCCGCCCCGAAAGTGCCATCCCCATTCCCGAGGAGAATCGAAACGGTGTTATCGGTTTTGTTGACCACCGCAAGATCCGGCTTGCCGTCCCCGTTGAAATCGCCAACAACCACGCTGGCGGGCGCGGTGCCCACGTCGTAATTGGTGCTTGGAAACGTGCCCGGAAGAATTCCGGGCGTGAACTGCGTCGCGGGCGTCACCAAACTCGATGAGAGCAGCGCCAGCGTAATGGGGTACCTCTCGCCGACGAAGAACGTGCCCTCTTTGCCGTCGGCCACGCGCAACAGCACGCGCTGTGCGCTGCGCACCGCGCTGACGGCTCGCGAGAAATCGGCGGTCGCGCCCGGCACCGTCGCAAGAATCAGGGACTTGCCGCCACCCAGGGCGATCAGCGGCGGCAACATGGACGCCCCCGAAGCCGTCAGCGGATTGCTGCCAAAGATACTTTGCAGCGCCTGCACCAGCGTGCCGGACTGGAAGGCCTGGGCAAGCTGCGTGACCTCGGCTGGATTCAGTGAAATGGTCTCCGTACCGGAGGGCGGCGTGATCCCCAACTGCTGCGCCAGTGTACGGTCCACTTCGAGAACATCAATTTCTAAAAGCACCTCGCCGCGGGCCTGCTCGATCTCCTGCACCAGCGCGCGCGCCAGCGCCACATTGTCGGGCGTATCGCGCAGCGTGAGCCGATGGGTCTGCGCGTCCAGTTGCGAGCGGCGGATGCCCACGATGTCGCGGACAAGGCGCGTCGTCTCGGTCATGTCGTCCAGGGTCTCGGAATCGGGTAGATCGATGGTCTGCTCGATCTCAGGATCGTAGTCGCGGCGTTTCTGCGCGGAATCCGGCGTCACAAAAAAGGTACGCGGATCCACGGCGGTCCAAAACGTAGTGGTTTCTTCCGCAAGCAGGCGCATGGCGGTGTGAAAGTCCACGCCGGGAGCGCGGAAACGAATCTGCCGGTCCGGCAAATCGCCGTCAAACGTAGCGGTCACTCCAAACTGCCGGGCGATTTCCTCATAAGCGCCGCGCGTGGTGCCGCTGTAATCGAAATCCCGCGAGCCCAACGGCTCCTTAAGCTGCGGGGGGCCCGCGGCAGGACGCATCTGCGTGCCAGGAGGGGGAATGGGCGCGGCAGTGGCCGGCTCTCCCAGTTGCGCCAACTGCTCGCGAGCCACGGTGTAACCGGGGTCCAGCCGCAGAGCCACCTGCAGGCGCTCGCGAGCTTGCCCGTCCTTTCCGCTCAGGATATCTCGAGCCGCTTCCTGGGTGTCTTGCTGGACCAGCGCAAAGCGCGCCAATTCGAGGCGCAAGCGAACGGCTCGATCATTGGGAGATTTCGCGGCAGCCTCGCCGTACGCTTCGAATGCTTCATTCCAGTTGCCGGCCTGTTCCGCATGCTGTCCTCTTTCGAAGGCCTGCCGAGCGGCGCGGATGTCTTGTGGGGGAACTGGCTCAGCGGCGGCGGTCTTGCGGACTGCCGGCGCGAGCGATGCCGTTGCGGGCTTTGCGGTTTGCGGAACCGCCTGCGGCAGGGACTGCGCCGCCGCTAACCAGGCGCAGAGCAGCGCCAAAGCACAGCCGAAGCTCAAGACCATGCGCTGAGACGCGCGAACAGATGGGGGACGAAACGCCATCTTCGAGCACCTATTGTAGCGGTCTGCAAGTTGCAGACAGGCAAAAACCTTGACCGGCCCTGTTGAAACGGCTACACTGTTTTATGGAGTTGCAACCGATTTGCAACTGGGGCCTCCGAGTTGATCTCTTCTTTTCTCATTGCTTTGCGCGAGGGTGTCGAAGCCGCCCTCGTGGTTGGCATCGTCTTAGTCTACCTCGAACGCACCGGCCGCAGCCGTCTGATGCGATTCGTGTGGGGCGGCGTGGGGTTGGCCGGCGCCCTTAGCTTCGCCGCTGCCATTGCCCTGGACCGCTGGCAGATCAGCGAAGACGGTTTTGAAGGGGTTCTGCTTCTGGTGGCCGCGTTCTTCGTGGTCACTATGATTGTGTGGATGAACCGCGCGGCCCGCCACCTACGCAAGGATATCGAACAACGCGTCGAATCGCTCGCCCAAAAATCAGACTTGTCCTCCGGGTTGGGTATTGGGCTATTTGTCTTCCTCATGGTCTTGCGGGAGGGCGCCGAGCTGGCGCTGATCCTGCGCGCCGTGGAGCTATCCAGCGAGGGCGTTGGCGTATGGGTGGGGACCGGATTGGGACTCGCGGTGGCGATTGCCGTGGGTGTGTTTTTCTTCCAGGGCACACTGGTCATTCCGCTGGCGCGGTTTTTCAAAGCTACCACCGTAATTCTGGTTATCGTGGCCGTGCAGCTTGGCTTGACCGGCATTCATGAGCTGAGCGAGGCGCAATGGCTGCCCTCCAGCAAGCAGGAAATGGCGCTGGTGGGTCCCATCGTTCGCAACGAATTCTTTTTCTTCGCGGTGATCCTTGGCGCGGCCGCATTGATGGTGCTGCGCGAATGGCTCACATATTCGCGCCAGCAATCGCCTGTGCCTGCGGCAAACGATGCCGAGCGCCGCCGCCAGGCCTGGGCGCAGCGCAAGCACAGCCGCTGGATGTTTGCGGCTTCGGTTGGTTTCGTGCTCGTGATTCTCACGCTGGCCGCCGATTTCGTTTACGCGCGCGTGGCCGCTGCGGCTCCAGAGTCGCAAGTGTTAACGGCGGTGGGAGGCGCGGTTCGCGTGCCCGTCAGCGACGTGAGCGACGGGAACATGCACCTGTATCGCGTCAATGCAGACGGCACCGAGTTGCGCTTCATGGTTATCCGCAAGCCGGATGGGAGCTGGGGCACGGCGCTGGACGCGTGTGCGATCTGCGGCTGGGCGGGTTACCGGCAGAGCGGTTCGAATATAATCTGCCGCAACTGCGCGTCGGCTATTTACGTGCCCACCATTGGCCAATCGGGCGGCTGTAATCCCATTGTGATTCCCTCGCGTGTGCAAGGCGGGCAGCTGGTGCTGGATCTCTCCGCCATGGCCAGCGCCGCGCAAAACGTGCCGCACTAGCGGCGCAAACGATATGTTCCTGCGCGTTCTCAAAGATTCATTCGCCAGACAATCCCGCCGCAAGCTGCTGACCGCGGCGACCCTGGCCTTGGGCACCGCAATCGCCACGGCCACGCTGAGTGTTGCGCTCGACGTGGGCGACCGATTGGCGCGCGAATTCCGCAGTCTGGGAGCGAACCTCGTCGTCACCCCGCAGGCCGACACGCTACCTTTGCAAATTGGCGGAGTGGACTATAGGCCGGTGGACGCCGGCGCTTACCTTCCCGAAGCCGAATTGGGCAAACTGAAAACGATCTTCTGGAGAAACAACATCATCGGCTTCGCGCCTTTTCTGGACGTTCCAGTGACCATCGGCCCTGGTTCTCCCGCTGCGGCTTCCGGCGCAGACGCGGCGGAGCGGCACGCCACACTGATCGGCACGTGGTATCGCCACGACGTGCCGATTCCCGACGACGGCGGCACATTCTCCACCGGCGTATCGGCAACCGATCCATATTGGGGCATCCAGGGACGCTGGTTTACCGATGGCTCCTCCGAGAGTGTGGTGGGCGCGGCGCTGGCGCGGCGAGCGGGCATCGCCGTGGGGCAGACGATCACCGTGCACGCCGGCGAGCATGTTTTGCAAACGACGGTGGTGGGCATCGTCTCCAGCGGCGGACAGGAAGATGACGCGGTGTTGGCACCGCTGCCCGTGGCGCAACAGCTTTCCGGCCGTCCCGGCAACTATCGCCGCCTGCTGGTGAGCGCGCTTACGAAACCCGAGGACGCCTTTTCGCAGCGCGATCCTCACACAATGACCGGCGCCGAGTATGACCGCTGGTACTGCTCTCCTTATATATCGTCCATCTCACATCAGATGCAGGAGCAATTCCCCAACGTGGACGTGCGGCCCATTCGCCAGGTGGCCGAGGGTGAAGGCCGCATCCTTTCCCGCGTGGGCGCGCTGATGTGGCTGGTGACCGCGGCCGCCCTGCTTGGCGCGGCGCTGGCAGTGGCCGCTACTGCCGGGACGACGATTCTTGAGCGCACCGAGGAAATCGGACTGATGAAAGCGCTGGGCGCTCCGCGCATGATGGTGGGCGCATTTTTCCTGGGCGAACAGTGGCTGCTGGCTCTGTTTGGAGGCGCGGCGGGTTACGTCGTGGGCCTGGGGCTGGCGCAACTGCTTGGCCAACGCGTGTTTGGAATTTCTCCCGAGGTTCGTCCGATACTGCTGCCTGTGGTTCTGGCTGTGGCCGCCGCAGTGGCAACTTTGGGAAGCATCGTGCCCTTGCGAAGATTGATTCGACTCGATCCCGCCGTCGTGCTGCGCGGTGAGTAGGCCTGTGCGGCAAAGCTGCGACCCTGGAATGATCTGAAAATGTTTTGGCGCATCCTCTCACGACTCTTGTGGGCCAGCCGCGGCCGGTTGCTGCTGGCTTTGCTGGCGGTAACCAGCGGCGCGGCAGTGTGCGCGGCGCTGGTCAATCTGGATTTGGATGCCGGCGAAAAGTTCACGCGCGAGTTTCGCACCCTGGGCGCAAACGTGATCGTCGCTCCGCAGGCCGATCAGGATAGCACGCCGACGATGGACGAGGCCGTGATGATGCGCATCGCCGCGATGAGCGCGCCGGAAGTGGTGGCCGCGGCGCCGTACGTATATATCGTCGCGAATACGGGCCAGCAGACGGCTCCCATTCCGGTGATTGTTGCAGGAACCTGGTTCGACCAGGTGGCGCGCATGAATTCCTGGTGGAAGATTGACGGCCAATGGATGACCCAACGCGACGATGAAGCACAGTGCATGGTTGGCGCCAACGCGGCGCGGCAATTGGGCGTCGCTCCGGGCGGCCATTTGACGCTTCGCTACCTGGGCCGCGAAGCGCAATTCGCAGTGGCTGGTGTGATGACCTCCGGCGATTCCGAAGACAATCAGATTTTTATCAGTCTGCCCGCGGCGCAATCGCTGGCACAACTTGGCGACCGCGTGGCCCTGGCGCAGATCAGCGTGCGCGGCGCAACGCCGGTGCTGGAAGATTTTGTGCGGCGCCTCGGCGTTGCGCTTCCCGATCTGGAAGTGCGGCCGGTGCGCCAGCTTGCCGCCACCGAGGGTCATCTGCTGGAACGGATCCGCTCGCTGCTGTTCGTCACGGTGGTGCTCATTCTGGTGCTGTCTGCGATGGGAGTTTTGGCTGCCACGGCAGGGCTGGCCATTGAGCGGCGCCGCGACGTGGGGCTGATGAAGGCCATCGGCGGATCGGTGCGGCGCGTGATGCGGTTTTTCTTTGCTGAGGCCATGGTTATCGCCGTGATTGGCGGCGCGATTGGCGGCGGATTGGGCTTGCTGCTTTCCCGATGGATCGGCTGGCGCGTATTTTCGGCGGAGATTACGCCGCGCTTGATCGTTCTTCCGCTCACGATTGCCGCGATGATGATTGTGGCGTTGGCCGGGGCGCTGCCCCTGCGCCTGCTGGGCCGCGTGCGCCCGGCGGAAATTCTGCGAGGCGAATGATGGCGTCCATCATAGTGGCCGACCGCCTCACCAAAACATTTCAGTCCGTGCGCGCGCTGGACGACGTGAGCTTTGAAGTGGCCGAAGGCGAATGGATCGCCATTATGGGGCCTTCGGGTTCGGGAAAAACGAGCCTCATCAATATTTTTGGCGGGCTCGACCAGCCGACATCCGGCCGCGCCGTGGTGGATGGCGTGGAAGTGGGCAGCCTGAACGAGAAAAGCCTGACGCGCTATCGCTCCGAGAAAATCGGCTTTATGTTTCAGCAGTTTCATCTGGTGCCGTATCTGTCAGCGGTGGAAAATGTGATGCTGGCGCAATATTTTCACAGCATGGCCGACGAAGCCCAGGCGGCAGAGGCGTTGGTTCGCGTGGGGCTGGGAGAACGCCTGGAGCATTTGCCGACGCAGCTTTCCGGAGGCGAGCAGCAGCGTGTGGCGCTGGCGCGCGCGCTGATCAATCACCCCAAGCTGATTCTGGCCGACGAGCCCACCGGCAATCTGGACGAAGCCAACGAGCGCATCGTGCTCGATCTATTATGCGAGCTGCACGAAGCGGGGCACACGATTTTGCTGGTTACGCATTCGGCGGAAATCGGACGTATGGCCGACCGGCGCATCGAACTCGCGCATGGCCGCCTCCACCAGATTGCGGCCAATCGGAGATAACGCCGGAACACTATGCCAATTTCCCTGGATCCACGGAAGAAGCCCCTTGACGTGAAGGTGCAGGTCTCCACCGGCAAGGGCGTGGACATCGTCTGGTCCGACCAGCACCACAGCCACTACGATTTCGCGTATCTGCGCGATTTGTGTCCCTGCGCGATGTGCGACGATGAGCGCCGCAAAAAACTGGATGCCGGTCCGCACACAGGTCCTGTCTCCAGCCCCGCGTTGCCGATGTTCAAGCCGCGCCTCAGCGCGCGCGCCGCCAAACAAGTGGGTAATTACGCGTTGCAGATCGACTTCAGCGACGGCCATGGCACGGGGATTTACAGCTACGATTATCTGCGGACCATCTGCCCCTGCGACGAATGCGCAAAGTCCAACAAAGACGAATAGCGTTTGACATTAAGACCGGCAGCTAGTGTCCCGTCCCGGAAATACGTTCACATAGTCGCTGGACTTTGGCGAGGATTGAATCGGCCGTGGCGGTCCAGGTGAAAGGGTGGGCGTGGGTGTTGGAGGCCCGAACGTATTGATCGATTTTCTGGATCAGTTCTTTGACGCTGCGAAACGACCCGCGGCGAATGGCCTGTTGCGTAATCCGATTGAACCAGATCTCCACCTGGTTCAGCCACGAGGCATAGGTCGGAGTGAAGTGCACATGGAATCGTGGCCGTGCTGCGAGCCAACGTTTGACTCGCGGATGTTTGTGCGTGGCGTAATTGTCCACGATGATATGCACATCCAAAGTCTCTGGCACGTTCTTCTCGATCTCCGTTAGGAAACCCAGATATTCTTGATGCCGGTGACGCGGCCGGCATTGCGTGAGCACTTTGCCCTTGGCCGTGTCCAGTGCTGCAAACAGCGTGGTGGTCCCGTGGCGCCGGTAATCGTGCGTTACGCCTTCGACATAGCCGAGTCCCATTGGCAACAGCGGCTGCGTGCGTTCCAGCGCCTGAATCTGGCTCTTTTCATCCACGCACAAAACCACGGCATTTTCCGGCGGATCCAAGTACAGCCCTACAATATCCCGTACTTTCTCTACGAAAAATGGATCGTTCGAGAGCTTGAAGTGCCGCTGCCGGTGCGGTTCCAAACCAAATGCTTGCCAGATACGGTGCACCGTGGACTTCGATAGCCGCGTCTGGCGCGCCATCTGCCGGATACTCCAGTGCGTGCCGTCCTTGGGTTTCGTGTCCAGCGTCTTGCGTACCAACTGCGCCACACGTTCGTCACTGATGGGGCGCGGACGGCCCGGGCGCAGCTCATCATGTAATCCGGATACATCCTGCTCCAGGAATCGCCGTCGCCACTTGCCCACCGTGGCGTTGGTCAGCGCCAGTTGGCGTGCGATCTGCTGGTTCGTCCTGCCGGAAGCACTCAGCAAAATAATCCTGGCCCGGCTCACCAGTCCCGCAGGAAGGGATCGCGAATTCGCCAGGCCTTCGAGTTGCTCCCGCTGCTGCGGACTCAAAACCAACACCGCTTTCGGTCGTCCCATCGCCATAAGCACCCCCATTCTGCGCTGGAGATGCTTATATTCCCAGCAAGACTATTACCACTTACTTACGGGACATCACACTAGGACGACCGCGCCATAATCACCGCGGTGGCCAGGCCGCGCAGCACAAAAATTCCTCCCGCCGCGGCCAACAGGAATCCCGCCGAACGAAAAGAAGACCACGCCAGCCCTAGCAGAATCAACCCGGCCAGCGCGATGGAGCCGCCGCCGATGCGCATGGCGGCGCGCTCCCCGCCCGCCGGGATGCGTGGAGCTTTTCGCCACGTGCGCAGGCCCCACAGCATGAGCACGCCCGTGAGGATCAGCCAGCTTGGCTGACGCGGGTTGAAAAAGTGAAGATGCTGGCCGCCGAACAAGCCCACCCAAACCAAAAGCGCGCCCACCAGCAGGAAAACCATCTCGTTCAGCAGGCGAAACAGCTGGTTGTTATTGAGCATCGTTATTGAGTGTCGTTGTTGAGTATTGTTGAGCTGCGGGGCGACGGCGCAGCGGAGCCGTTCAGACGCGCTCGATCTTCACGTGCTCCAGGATCACCGGCGTGCGCGGCCGGTCGCTGGAGTCGCGCGGCGTTTTGGAGATCGTGTCGGCCACGTCTTGGCCCTCGACGATCTCGCCAAAAATAGAATGGCGATTATCGAGCCACGGGGTGGGCGCGACGGTGACGAAAAACTGGCTGCCATTGGTGCCCGGCCCGGAATTGGCCATGGACAGCTTTCCAGATTTGTCGTGCCGCAGCGACGGGTGAAACTCGTCGGCGAAGCGGTAACCGGGTCCGCCGGTGCCGTTGCCCAGCGGGCAGCCGCCCTGGATCATGAAATCGGGGATGACGCGGTGAAACGCAAGTCCGTCGTAAAACGGCCGCTTGGCTTTCTTGCCGGTTTTGGGGTCGGTAAACTCCACGGTGCCTTCCGCGAGGCCCACGAAATTGGCCACGGTTTTCGGCGCTTCCTTTTCGAACAGCTTGGCGACAATCGTGCCCTGCGAAGTTTCCAGAATGGCGTAGGTTCCAGGTTGGCGTGTCAAGCGTGACTCTCCTCGTTGAAGTTGGTCCAGAGCTGGGATCAAAACTTGTCGAATAGTTTTCTGAATCTTTTCCGTTCGCCGCATTATCTCTTAATCTGCGTGCCGCGGCCATAGCCGAAATGCATGCGGCTGGCTTGCAGCGACGGGAGGATTCACCGCGCCGGACGGTGTTACACTGTTGAACCGTGTTTTCTCGCGGTTTTGGTTGCGGCGCCGCCCGCGACGAGGCCTCGAACAGATCGATTGGGGAGGAACTTTTTCGTGCACAACGTCATCATTATCGGCAGCGGATGCGCCGGCCTTACCGCCGCTATTTACGCCGCGCGGGCCAATCTGAAGCCCCTGGTCATCGACGGGCACGAACCCGGCGGCCAGCTTTCCCTTACCACAATGGTGGAAAATTTTCCCGGCTTCCCAGAGGGCATCCTGGGCCCGGAGCTGATCGAAAATATGCGCAAGCAGGCCGTGCGCTTCGGCGCGGAGTTCCGCGCCGGCGCCGTGACCGAAGTGGATTTCAGCCACCGGCCGTTCAAGATCGCCATGGCCAAGGAATCCTTCGAAGCCCTGACGCTGATTGTCGCCAGCGGCGCGTCGGCGCGCATGCTGGGAGTGGAATCCGAACGCAAGCTGCTCGGCTACGGCGTATCCACCTGCGCCACCTGCGACGGTTTCTTTTACCGCACCAAGGAGATTGCCGTGGTTGGCGGCGGCGACACGGCCATGGAAGAGGCCATCTTCCTCACGCGCTTTGCCAGCAAGGTACACTTGCTGCATCGCCGCAACGAATTTCGCGCCTCTAAAATCATGCTGGATCGCGCGCACGCCAACGAAAAAATCGTGTTCCACACTCCGGTAACCGTGGATGAAGTCCTGGACGTGGCCAAGGGCGCCGTGGAGGGCGTGCGCATCACCAATACGGATACCGGAAAAACTGAGGTGCTGCCGGTGCATGGCGTGTTCATAGCCATCGGTCACGATCCCAACACCAAAGTCTTTCGCGGCAAATTGGATATGGATGCGAACGGCTACCTCAAGACCCACGACGGCGGCAGGACCAACATCGAAGGCGTTTTCGCCGCGGGAGACGTGCAGGACATCCACTACCGCCAGGCCATCACCGCAGCGGGTTCGGGATGCATGGCCGCGATCGACGCGGAAAAGCTGCTCGAGAAAATGCAGCAGGGATAAGCAGCCTGCGCTGGCGTTAGAGCTAGCGCTTCCGGCAGATCGCCACGCCATCGCGCAGCGGCAGGATCACCGGGTAAAGCACCTTCGTCGAGTAGAGCTGGCGATTGAATTTCTGAATGGCCAGGCCGTCGGGATCGGACGTCTTGGCCGCCACTTCCCCGCCCCACAACACGTTGTCGGTAATCAGCAACCCGCCGCGCTTCAACTTTGGCACAGCAAGCTTCAGCGCCGCCGGGTAGCCGGTCTTGTCCGCGTCGCAGAAGATCATGTCAAAGGTGCCCTTGGTCGCAGCCAGTGATTTTGCCGCGTCGCCTTCGTGCATGCGCACGCGACGCGCGACGCCCGCTCGCCGGATGTATTCTTTCGCCAGGCGTATCCGCTCCGGATCGATATCGGTGTAGTGCACTTCCCCGCGCGGCCCGGCTGCGCGCGCCAGCCATATCGTGGAATAGCCGATGGCCGAACCCATTTCGAAAATTCGCCGGGCGCCGCTGATCTGCACCAGCAATTCCAGAAATCGGCCGACCACCGGCTTGATGATGGGGATGTGCTCGCGTTTGGCGCGGTCTTCCATTTCCGTGAGCACCGCGTCGCGCCGCGGCAACAAATCGTACAAATACTGTTCGACCGATTTTTCGGTGATGAAATTCGCCATGGGGTCCGTGTTTTCCTTTTTGAGGTTGTGCCGCGCGTTCTATTTGAGGCTTTCGCCGGGCTTGAGCGCGTGAATTTCCAGCCCCGCGATATCGTGCGTCATCTTGCGCAATTCTTCGGGAGTTCCCGTGAGTCCCGGGAATGTGCCATAGTGCATCGGGATCACATGATGCACGCCTAGAAATTTGATCGCCAGAGCGGCTTCGCGCGGCCCCATCGTAAAAAGATCGCCAATCGGCAGGCAAGCCAATTCCGGCTTGTACAGTTCTGCGATCAAGCGCATGTCGCCGAACACGCTGGTATCGCCGGCGTGATACAGGGAAAGCCCGCCGGGTAGTCCAATCACCAATCCCGCCGGCTCGCCTCCGTAGATGACCTTGCCGTCGTCCTCGATCCCACTGGTGTGGAGCGCATTCACCATGGTGAACGCAAGGCCGTCGATCGTTTGCGTGCCGCCCTTGCCCATGGGACAAAGGTTCTTGATGCCCTTGCTTCCCAGCCACAGGCAAATTTCGTAGTTGGCCACAATCTTCGGCTGGTGCTCGCGCGCCACCTCCAGCAGACTGCCGATGTGGTCTCCGTGCCCGTGCGTTGCCGCCACGATGTCCACGCGCGGCAGTTTGTGCAGCGCGGGTGGGCAGGAGGGATTGCCCGCCAGCCACGGATCGATCAGGATCGTCTTGCCGTTATCTAACGTGAGTAAAAAGGTCGCGTGACCAAGGTAAGTGACCGTGTTGCCGCCCATGCGCAACATTGCGTTGCCTCCCCAAAATTGTTTTGCTATCCGTTACCGCCCGCGGACTACTCTTCGTGAATCGTGCGCAACGTAATGACTTCGAATTCCTTCACTCCCGCCGGCGTCTGCACTTTTACTTCGTCTCCCACGCGGCGGCCCAGCAGCGCCTTGCCGATCGGCGAGGTGGTTGAAATCAATCCCAGCGAAGCGTCGGCTTCCTCGGAGGTCACCAGCTTGTACTCAATGTCGATATCTTTGCCCAGATCGCGCAGCTTCACCTGGGATCCGTAGCCCGCCCGGTCGGTGGGAATGTTGCTCAGGTTGAGCATGCCCATGTCGCCCATGCGCTTCTTCAGCTGACCAAGCCTTGCGGAGACAAATCCTTGCCGCTCCTTGGCGTATTTGTATTCGGCGTTTTCGGAAAGGTCGCCGTGCGCGCGCGCCTTCATCAGTTCCTTGGGCAACTCCAGATTCAGTTCAAGCTCCAGCGCGGTAATCTCGTCCTGCAACTTCTTCTTAATATTGGCGAGGGGATCGCTCATGGCCGGTTCCTTACCATCCTTCCTTGCGCTTGCGAGGAGAATTCCGTCGCGGCAGATCGGGGATTTTCTGCCTGCCTCTACAGCAACGTTGCGGGTCCGCGAAATCCAAACGACCGGCGCAGAAGCAATCGCATCCAACGCCTCAGCTTCTTCACACGACTTGCTGCTCTCTTGATCGTCGCAGGACGTATGATACTCCAAAATGGCGGGGTTCATGTATTCGGAAGTGCCCCCGTACCGGGTTCTCCGTAGCAACCCTGGGGCTTCACAGCGCGCCTCGGCGGGAAGCGCGGCGCCGGATCCTCGGAGCTTGACTAACCCGCTAAACAGGCGCAGCCTTTACGCCTGAACGGTCCTGACGCGGGAGCGAAATTGCAGGGACGGTTTCTCCCTGGCGCCGAATGAAGCTAAAATAATCAGTGCCGGGACAGGTAAGTGGGGGTTATTCGAAGGGCGTTGAGCTAGCCTGCCTTCCATACGCCGGAACAATCTATACGCCGGAACAAGGGGTTCCCCGCCCCCCACGTTGTTGAGTCTCAGGCCCGGAAGAAAAGCGGATGCGCAAGAACTTCATCGATCGGCTTTGGTTGCCAGCTATCCTGGGCCTGAGCACGGTTGTGTTTTCCCTGGTCCTCTTACAGCAACTCCTCCGACAGCAGCGAATAGACGCCCAGACGACTACTCGAGCGCAGGCCCTGTTTGTAAAAGATAAAGTTGAGTCTGACCTCAAGGCGCGCATTCAGCCCCTGGAGTTGCTGGGCGATCGCTGGCGTTCCCGCGGCAACATGACCGTTGCAGACATGGAATCCGACACCGTGCTGGCGATGAGCGGATATCCCGCCTATCAGGCAACCGAATGGGTGGACCCAACGCTTCACGTCCGCTGGGTGGTGCCCCAAAAGGGAAACGAGCCTGACGTGGGAGCGGATCTGGGCGCCAGCCCGGACCTGCGCGACGTAATGCAATCGGCTGCCGGAACCGGGCGCGCCACGGTCTCGCATGCGGTGGATTTGCGGCAAGGCGGCCGGGGATTGCTCGTTTGTGTACCCGTCAACCCAGGCGACAAGCAGGGTGGTTTTCTGGTCGGCGTGTTCCGCTATCAGGACCTCCTCGACTCGATCCTCCGGGATGTTTCACAGGATTACTGGGTGGCGATGTATGACGGCAACGAGGAAATTTATGGACATGGGAACGCCCAGCCGCCCCCCAAGGAAGCGGCGGCCCAGTCCGAAGACATCAAGTTTCAACAGCTCACCTGGCATGCCCAGGTCTGGCTGGCGCCCCAGCGAGGCGTGTACACACGATCCATTTTGCCGCAGATCACTTTCGTCGGAGGAATCGTCCTGGCCACGTGGATCGCATTCGCCGCGTTCGCCGCGGAAACCGAGCGTTTCCGTGCGCGCGAGGTGGCCGGCGCCAACGAAGAGCTGAAGAAAGAGATTGCCGGGCGCGAGCAGGCCGAGGAAGCGCTGCGCGAAGCGCAAAAGATGGAGGCGGTTGGCCGGCTGGCGGGCGGCGTGGCTCACGACTTTAACAACTTGCTCATGGTCATCCGCGGCCATGCCGCGCTGCTGCTGAACCGCGCGGGGGCGGACGCAGCGCGTCGCCGCGAATTGGGCGAAATCGTAAAGACCACCGACCGCGCCTCGTCCCTGACGCGACAGCTCCTGGCTTTGAGCCGCAAGCAAGTGCTGAAGCCACGCGTGTTGAGTCTTAACAGCCTGGTCACACAGTTGGCCGAATTACTGCCTCCCGTGCTCGGCGAAGATATTCGTCTGGTGCTGGACTTGAACCCTGAGCTGGGAAATGTGCGCGCCGACTCTTCGCAGATGGAACAGGTAATCATGAACCTGGTGTTCAACGCGCGTGACGCCATGCCGGGCGGGGGTGAGCTGACCATCCATACCGAAAACGCCAATCTGGACGAAGCATGGGTCGCGGGCCATCCCGACGTGCAGCCCGGGCCGCACGTTCTGCTTTCCGTGAGCGATAGCGGGCACGGCATGGACCGCGAAACGCAAGTGCACATCTTCGAACCGTTTTTCACCACCAAGGATCGCAGCAAAGGATCCGGCCTGGGCTTGGCCACCGTATACGGCACCGTGCGGCAAAGCGGCGGCTGCATCACAGTTTCGAGCAAGCTGGGCGAGGGAACCTCGGTTCAGATTTATCTGCCGCGCGTAGAGGAAGCCGTGGAAGTAGTGGAGGCTCCCATTGCTCCGGCGGCCACGCGAACCGAAGAAGGCCAGGAGACTATTCTCGTGGTGGAAGACGACGACGCAGTGCGGCGAATGACGCGCCAGTTTCTCACCATAGCGGGATACACTGTGGTGGAGGCGCGCAGCGCTCCTGAAGCGATGGACCTTCTGCAAGGCGATGGAGAAGCCATCGACCTGGTGCTCACCGATGTGGTGATGCCTGGGATGAAGGGGCACGAACTGGGCCAGCAACTGGCGAGTCTGCGCTCCGGCATGCGCCTGCTTTATATGTCCGCCTATACCGAAGACGCCGCAGTGGACCTGGGTTTCCTCGGTCCGGGATCAGCCTTCATCGAAAAGCCGTTCAGCCCCGACGAGTTGGCTCGTAAGGTGCGCGAGGTTTTGGGCGCAAAGTTAGCCTAAGTTCTCACCCCCCCGAGGTGAGGATCGACATACTGATGTTCCCATTGCAATTCTTGTTGCCGTTCGAGCACCTACACGATGCCCGCTTGCAACTGGGGTGCATCTGCGATGCAGAGCCCAACGTTTGCCCGAGGATTCTTAGCTCCGATGGAACTTGCGCTCCGTCAAAGTCGGGCTCTCGCACTTTTGCAACGTTGGCGAGCCGATAATCCAATAGTCGCGGCTGCAACTCCTCCGCGATCTTCTGCTTAGTAGCAGAATCGATCACCGGCAATTTTCCATTGCTCGGTCTCGTGTCGTTCCAAAAGCTGAAGCGTGATGGATGTCTCCGGTCGCGGCCCGTTGATCTCGGGCAGATCCCGCGTCAACTGATTAAGCGACGGCAGCAGAGGATGTTATCCTGATTGCTCCTCCCTTCTCGAATTACGTGGAATGCGCGCGCGTTAACGCGGTTTTTCACCCTCGACGTCGCACTTTGTGCCCTTAAATCCGCCTTAAAACGACCATCGCAAATTCGTAAACAACTTAATACATGGAAGATATCTGAGTTCGTTTTTCAATTTTGTCCTTCTGTCGCCCCGCAGATACGAAGACGCTCAGAACCTGGAATTCCGCATCGCGGCCCACCGTTCCCATGTACGCGGCCCTGGAACACCCCCGCGGCCCCTCGCATCTCTTGACGACGGTCAGTCGGGGGGAATCCCCAGGCGCCTCCTCTGCAGACGCTCCAGTTCGGCGAGGGATCGGTAATACATTCGCCAGATGCTGGCCTCGGTCGCCTGCAGCCAGTCGGAATCGTCAAAATTGGGCATGGATTTCCGCAGCGATTCAATGCGAGAGCGTTCTGCCTCGAGTTTCTCATCCCGTTCGACCGGGGGCTGGCCTTCCTGCTTGCGTTTAGATTCGAATTTTTCCCGGAGAATATCCCGAGCAATGTCTTCATCGCCCTTCGGCATTGGTGTGTGACGTTCCAAAATGTAGCCCTCTTCCACCCTCACAAGGCGACCTAGCTTGACAAGCTGCCTTGCCATATTTCGCAGCTCAATTTCCTCTGCGATACCGACCGTCTGCCAGTAGCGCCTCAGCTCCCGTAGAATGCGGCTAAATTCCTTTCTTGACTCCTTGTAGTAGGGCGTCTCGATCGCCGGTCCGCTCGCAAAGAATCCATACTTGAGCGCGTTGTACTTGCTGCGTTCTTTGCCAGCGCGGGTGCGAGGCCCACCACGACGTCGGGCCGGCGAAAGCGGAGCTCCTCCTTCGGGTCGGCCGGGGTCCGCTGTTCCGGAAGCGCCACCCTGGGGTGGCGCTCCAGCCTCCGAAGGCTGCCGCTCTTGCTCCTCGTCAGCAGCTCTGTTTGTTTGGTCCTGTGGGTTTTGCTTTGGCATGTTTCCCTCCTAGGGCGGTTTTTGGGTTTCAAAGACGTCCGGCCTGCTCACGACGCTTTTTCCAACGGCGCGGCCAAATCAACAAAAGATGCTCTTCGATCGCATCTTCCTGTTCAGGGCGAAAGGGGCGCAGAGCGTCGCGGGCTACCTGCCGGCAGCGTGAAGGAGTTCGTCCACTTATGGCGCCCAATTGGCGGAACAACAAAATGCGGGAAGCAAGCGCTCTTATCTCCAATCGGGCCAGGACTCTCCACGACTCGGGCATAACTAATAGGCATGGGCAGTAATGAGCTACCAGTTCCTGCTCCAGCTTTCGAAATCCCGGCGGATCTCTAAACGAATCCCTTGGGCCAGAATCCATGGTCCCTATTTCAGACAATGGACGGCGTCTTGGCTAGGTTGGATTATTGGCGGGAATATTGTGACGCTTCAGAATTTCGCGGGATTTGTGCAACCTCGTTTCGCGTGCGGCGACCGCCGTTTTGGCGTAGCGCGTTGAGCTAGTCAGTCAGGAGACAGCTTCCGCATGCGCTCTTTGATCTGCAGCTTATGCTTGCTAGAAAAGCTCCTCGCTGCCGCGTGCGCGTCAGCGAGGGGCAAATCCGGGTAAAGGTGCGGGGCCAGGTCATGTGTGCTCTTCCCGTCCGATTTGCCTTGCGCAAACCGGTCGATGAAGGCGAGCGTCTCCGCCGTTTCTCCCGGCGGTCGACCGGGCTTCGAACCTTGCATGGAATCTGCCACGTCCACAACGGGAGGCCCTTTCGGTTTTTGCAGTATTCCTCTCCTTTTACCCCGATTCAAGTCCGTTCGTAGGCGCTGATCGGCGATATGTTGATCCTTGTCGGGATAAAGTTCGTGCGCGAGCACTTTCCGCTGGTGCCCTTTCACAGGCCGCTCGACTATCCGGCGTTGCCGTAACGCGACCTCATCTGACGGGGGGCGGCCACGCCGCTTCGAAGGTCGGCTCAAGCGCTGTAGCCGTCGAGGAGCGCCGCCTAAATGAAGCGAGCTCCCGACCGATACATTAATGGGTAGTGGGCTTATGGGCTTCTTCTTGGATTTCTTCTTACGTCGAGCCGCCGAGCACCTCTCGGTCCGTTCTTTGCCCTTACGCGTCCGCGGACCGGTAGCTCCGTGAGAACGCCGTTCCTGCGGCCGCTCCCGGTCATGGGTTGCCGACTCCTTTGGCGATTGCTTCTTGCTCTGGCGGTCGGTACTTTGACGAGGGTTTTTCGCTCCCGGGTCTACCGACCCCTTCGAACTCCTGTCTCCGGATGTCATAGTAAGCTCCTGAAAAAATGGATTTAGCCACTTACTTCATGAGCTATAAGCGCGAAACGTCGCCGAGATCGTGTTTCCGGACAATGGGCGATGAAAGTCGCTTAGAAACATCAAGATACAGGACGTCTCCTTGCCGCTGATGCGAAATGACCTTCGAGCCCTATAAGGGCAGGTTTCGGCCCGAACCTGCTGGCGGACTGACAGTTTGACTGGGTAGTCGCGGCGGGGCCCCTTATTCGTTGGCCGTTGTGGGAGGAATTGCGTCGCGGGAAGAACCGACCTGCGCTGATCCAGGGCTCACTGCGGGCTCGTCCAAATTGCAGCCACCCGCGACTTCTTATTACTGGTTCGACGCCTGAGGAATGATCGTTGCACTGTTCGGAGAGGCACCGAAAAGTGCAAGTTGCAGATGTTACGGGTGTTAGCTGAGTTCGTTTCGCAAAATTGCACTCTTCGGACATGCTCGGACCCATCGGGGGGCGGGAGACGCTGACTTTTTTGCGGCTGCTGGCTTCCGCTGCTGCAGAGCGCGGTCCCGTGGCTCTGGATGGGCCTGGGCGACTTGCGGAATCTGAATTGGGCCCGCCATCAGATTCCTAATACTCACCGTTAGGTCGTGCAACCCGGATGCACAACCTGAATTCCGTTCCTACATTTGATTCGCTTTCTATTCGCTAGGATAGACGCGGATCGAATCGGAGTCAACAAAAAGGTAGATCGACACCGGACCAAACAACAAGTCTGTAAGAGACACCTCTCCTTGCCGGACCCAGCCTTGGAATCTTTCGGTTGACCTCCTTTTCATCGACAAGTGTCCGGTGTGGAGCGAGGTCATGTGTGCTCTTGCCGTTCAATTTGCCTTGCGCAATCAGGTCGATGAAGGCGAGCCTCTCCGCCATTTTCCCCCGGGGGGCGACCGGGCTTCTTCGAATGTTCCATGCTGTCGTGCCCGGAATCTGCCGCGTCTACGACGAGATGCCTTCTCCTTTGACACCGGCACCAGTCCGTTCGTAGGCGCTGATCGGCGATATGCTGATCCTTGTCGGGATAAAATTCGTGCGCGAGCACTTTCCGCTGGTGCCGTTTCGCAGGGCGCTCGGCTATCTGCAGCATCCTTAACGCAACCTCAAGTGACCGGGGGCCGCTTCCGATCGACACACTAATGCTCTGTGTGCGTATTGGCTTCTTCTTGGTTTTCTTCTTACGTCGATCCATCGAGCGCCTCGTCTTGCCCTCCGTTCCGTCGAAGGACACGTTCTCCATTTTCTATAACATTTTATCGGTTTGGTCATGGGCGTGCGTTTAGGGGGCCGAAGCGGTCCGCCCAAATAGCCTGAGAGAGCCCGTGAAGCCAGGAGTGCGCATGATCACACAGCGAAAGTACCCATGCCCGGTTTGCAAGAAGCTGCTGACGCAGAAGGAATATGACAGGGCCCTGCATGTACACGAAGCGCAACAACAACACCTAGACCGAGAAAAACGCGAATTGGAGAAAAGGTGGCGCGATTTGGAATTGCAGAGGAAACAGATGCAGCAGCAAGTACGCGCCGCTGAACGGGCGCGAACGCTTCGT
>Ga0206883_1017_pt1 | contig 39456 bp, 40 predicted proteins | sample Alteio_BWOrgCont_2_FD_152910 | JGI IMG/M metagenome (GOLD analysis project Ga0206883, IMG submission 152910) | Enriched cells from forest soil in Barre Woods Harvard Forest LTER site, Petersham, Massachusetts, United States -... | ecosystem: Environmental > Terrestrial > Soil > Temperate forest > O... | reverse complement strand
GCGGTCAGCGGCGTGCGCAGCGGAGGGGGAACCGCCGTGGTGCGCGGCATGTCGCCCGATTTGAAGTAAGCGTCCTTGTCGTCGAAATGCCGGGAGCCCTTTTCGGTTTCACCCGTGAAGTTGACGTGCGAGGGCAAAACGGACACGCGAAGATCCATCGCGACGCCGCTCTGGCCCTGGTACTGCGCCGCGGTTTTTCCCTCGCGCTGGAGCAACGAGTCGATGTAGTCGTCCAGCATCCCGCCCTTCATGGAGCAGAAGTGCTCGAAATCCTTCTGCACCACCGGCGGCTGATCGCAGTCGGCCAGGCATTCCACTTTTTCGCAGGAGAAGAGGCCGTCCACCGTGATTTCGCCGGCCTTGATGCCGAGCTTGCCGCGAATTTGGGACAGCGCCTTGTCCGTGTTGCCGTCCAGCGCGCACATCAAAGTGGCGCAGACCATGAAGCGGTGTTTGCCGTGGGCCGGGCGCTTGAAGTGGGTGTAAAACGTCACCATGCCCTGCACGTGGGCGGCGGTCACGCCGCAGAGATCCGCCGCGATTTCCATCCCGGCGTCGTCGATGCAGCCGAACTGCTCCTCCACCAGGCGGAGCGTCATCATGAGCATGGCGCGCTTGTTGGGATAGTCGTCCACCATGTCGTGGAAACGCCGCAGATGCTCCGGGGACAAGGTCTTTTTCACAGCCGTGGCGGGAGGGGTGCTCATCGGTCCAGTTCTCCGGCAATGACGTTGAACGAGCCCAAAATGGCCAAGAGATCCGCCAGCATGGCGCCTTCCATCAGACGGCCGAAAATCCGGTAGTTGATGAAGGAGGGAGGACGGATGCGGACGCGCCAGGGGTTCGAGCTTCCGTCGGAGACCAGATAGTATCCCAGTTCTCCGTTGGGCGTTTCGGTGGACGAGTACAAATCGGTGACCGGCGTGTGCAGGCCGTGTTCGGCGCCCGGCATGATCATCTTGAAATGGTGGATCAGCGACTCCATGTCCTGATAGGTGGACAGCTTGTCCGGCAGCGCGTGCTTTTGATCCAGCACGGAGATGGGGCCGGGCTCCAGCAGTTTGAGCGCCTGGCGCACGATGCGGATGCTCTGCTCCATTTCGTCCAACCGCACCTTGTAGCGGGCCAGACAATCGCCCTGGGGATAGGTGGGCACGTCGAACTCGAGCTCGTTGTAGATGAGGTACGGACGGTACTTGCGGATATCGTAGGGCACGCCGGAGGCGCGCGCCAGGGGTCCGGTGATGCCGTAGGACTCGACGTCCTCCTTGGTGATGACGCCGATTCCTTCGGTGCGGTCCAGGAAGATGCGGTTCTTGTAAAAGCTTTGCCGGAGCATCTCGATGGTCCGCTCCATGCTTTCGAGAATGGCGGTGACCCGCTTCTCGAAGCCGTCGGGCAAATCGAAGGCGATGCCGCCCACGCGCGTGAAGCTGGTGGTGAGGCGCGTGCCCGTCACGGCTTCGAACACGTCGTACAGCTTTTCCCGCTCCACGAAGGTCCACAGAATCGCGGTGAACGCCCCGAGGTCCATGGTCATGGCGCCCACGCACAAGGCGTGATCCGCCAGGCGCGACAGTTCGCAGAGCAACGTTTCGATGACCTTGCAGCGCCGCGGCGTCTCGATGCCGAGGAGCTCTTCCACCGCCAGGGCGAAGCCGATGTTGTTGTTGAGCGGGGAGAAATAATTGAGGCGGTCGGTGAGCGTGATGAACTGGTTGTAGGTCCGGTATTCGCCCAGCTTCTCGAAGCCGGTGTGGAGGAAGCCGATTTCCTGCCCGGCCTTGATCACGCGTTCGCCGCGCACTTCCATGTTCACACGCAGCGTGCCGTGCGTGGCGGGATGCGAAGGCCCGATATTGAGATGGAGGGTGTTCTCGGTCTGTTCGACGACTTCCTGCTCGTAGGAATACACGGCTAGCCCTCCGGACTTTGGCTCGCCGGAACGGCGTGGTACACCGGAAAACTGCTGCGTTCGCCGCGCCCGCGCAACGGATAGTCCTTGCGCAGGGGATGGCCCTCGTAGTCGTCCGGCATGAGGATGCGCTTTAACTCCGGATGCCCCAGAAATTCGATGCCGTAAAGATCCCAGGCTTCGCGCTCGGTCCAGTTGGCGCCTTCGAAGACGTCCGCCAAGGTGGCGATGCGCGGCTCCAGCGCGGGAACAAAGGCCCGCACCTGAACCTTGACGCCAAGCTTGGGCGAAAGCAAGGTCGTCACCACCGCGAAGCGCTCCGCCGTCGGCTGCGGGTATTTGAGATAGTCCACGCCGCACAGGTCGATGAAATACGTGAATCCGAGATCCGGGTCTTCCTTGAGAAACCGAACGAGGGGCTTCGCGTCCTCGGCCCGCACCGAGAACTGGAAATACTGGGTCTTCTGTTCCTTGCCAAGCAGCTTGTCGCCGAAGGCGCTTTCGACCTTGGCCGCCACGGGCAGCAGGTTGGCTTTTTGATAAATCGGAGCGGATGTCATGCGTTTACGGAGTGCCTTCCGCCACCGAGGAGGCGGATTTGTAGTAGCCGTCCGGCGTGCGGTTGAGGGGCGAGAGCGAGGAGTCCTTGCTCATGTCATTGGTGACGAACTCGTTGGACTTGGCCTGCCCTTTTTTGGCCTTGGCCTGAACGGCCATCAGCGCGTCGATGAAGGCCTCGGGCCGCGGCGGACAGCCGGGCATGTAGACGTCCACGGGGATGAACTGATCGATTCCCTGAATCAAAGTGTAGGTGTCGAAGACGCCGCCGCTGCTGGCGCAGGCGCCCATGGAGATGCACCACTTGGGCTCCGGCATCTGTTCCCAGATGCGCTGCAGCACCGGCATCATCTTGAGCGAGATGCGACCCGAGACGATGAGCAGATCCGACTGCCGCGGCGAAAACTTGAGCACTTCCGATCCGAAGCGCGAGGTGTCGTACTTGGACATGAAGGAGGCCATCATCTCGATGGCGCAGCACGCCACGCCGAAAGGCATGGGCCACAGCGAGTTCGCCCGCGCCCAGTTGATGGCCGTGCCAAGCTGGGTCGTGATGACGTCGTTTATTGCGTCTCTTGCGTTCATTCCAGCTCCCTCATTCCAACTCCCACTCCAGTGCTCCGGTGCGGAGGATGTAAACCAGTCCCAGACCCAGCACCGCCAGGAACACCAGCACCTCGGTCAAAGCGCCGCTGTGCAGGAGCCGCTTATAGCCCACGGCGAAAGGAAGCAGGAAGATGGTTTCGATGTCGAAAAGGATGAAGAGAAGGGCGAAGACGTAAAACTTGATGGCGAAAGGCCGGTGCGGGTTTTCCTTTTGATCCACGCCGCATTCGTAGGGGTCGTACTTGGCTTTGCTGTAAGTCCGGCGCGGACCGAGAAGCGTGGAGACAGCCAGACCTGCGACCCCGACCACGAGGGCAAGGCCGACGTACACCAATAACGGAAGAAATTCGCTTAACATGCTAAAGGGCCACTTGCGGGTAAATGCAGAATTTAAGAAAAAATGAAAACCGCGGGACGGTTGAAAATTTCAGGGATGGAAAAGAACGTTTTCCAAGACTTTTTGGAGGGCCTTTAGGAAGGCCGTCCCTTGCCCGGCGGCATGAAGTGTTATACTTAGTGGGTATGACTGCGACTACCATAAAAGTAGAGGGTTCTCTTCTTAAGGATCTCAAGGGGATCAAACGCTCCGAGCAAAGCCTTTCCTCGCTCATTCGGGAACTTCTTCGGGCGGAGATTCAGCGCAGAAAAATGGCCCAGGCCGGCCAGGCCTATTCCTCCTTTGTGCGGGAGAATCCTGCCGAATACCTGGAAATGGAGGAGTGGACCTCCGCTCCGCTGGATCAGGATGCCGGAAAAAAGAAGTCCTAGGTCATGATCCGGGGCAGCGTGGTCTGGGTGGATTTATCGGATGCTTCTCCGCCGGAAATGGGGAAAAAACGCCCGGCCATCATCCTCTCCAACTCCTTGCAAAATCAAATGCTGGACTCTTTGGTCGTTGTTCCGCTTTCTTCCCGCGAACCGGAAATTCCTCCCCTGCGCATGCGGGTTCACATCATCGGTCTGAAGAGCGCGAGCTTCGCGGTGGTTCCCGGAATCCGCCAAGTCAAAAAAAGTCGAATTTTGGGAACGGTGGGCAAACTCAAGGACGCGGAGTTGGACTCCCTGGCAGCAGCCATTCAGGAATATTTGTCGGATTGAAGGACGGGTTTTTAAAGCCCGTCCAAAAACGATCCCACGATTCCCGCAAAGGCTTCCGGCGCCTCAAAAAAAGGCATGTGCCCGCAACCCGGCATGATTTCCTCGCGGTATCCGCCGGGGATTTGGCGCATGAAAGCCTTCACGTCCTCGGGCGGGGCGTAATGATCTTCCTGACCAATCACCGCCATGCAGGGAACCCGCACGCTGGGCACGGCTGAAGAAGCATCCGCCCCCAGCAAAACCTCGATGGAACGCACATAAGCCGCAGGGATTTGTGCTTCGAAAAGGCGCTCGAAAAGGCCTGTCATTTCCGGCTGACGTTGCATCGTGGTCGCCGAGAAAACCCCCGGGGAAACTTTTTCGCCCCAACCCGAAATATTCCCCTGGGCCGTCATGGCTTCGGCGCGCTGGGAAAGACGTTCGCGGATAAAAGGCCGCACCTTGGGCAGTCCGCAGGTGAGAATAAGGGCGCGAATCTGTTCGGGCCAAGCCTCCCAGGCTTTGAGCGCCAGAATGGTGCCCAGGGAATGGCCTAAAATGACCGCGGGCTCGCCGATTTTTTGGGCCACCAAATCGCCGATGTCGGAGACCCAGCTTTCAACGGTAAAGGACGGATTTGCGGAGGAACTTCCCCCCGTGCCGGGGAGGTCGATGGAGAGAATCCGGTATCTAGACGCCAGGCGCTTGGCAAGACCGTGAAAAAAATAGGTCCCCCCGCCTATCCCATGCAGGGCTAGGACGGGAGGACCTGAACCGATATCTTCGACGTAGATGGAGCTTCCGCTACGCGCGGAGAACTGATACCCCACCTTGCCTCAGATTATTTCTTGGCAGCGCTCTCGGCGATGCACTGGAAAACCAGCTGATAGAACTCGGGGTGTTCGACCCAGGTCGGGCAGGTTACCAAACGGCCGTCACGGACCGCCTTCTCCTTGACGTAGGTTCCACCGCAGGTTTCCACTTCGAGACGAACGTGCTCATAGCAGGTAACCCGCTTGCCCTTGACCAGTCCGGCAGCGGCCGGCAGCTGGACACCGTGGCAAAGCGCCCAAATCCATTTTTCCAGCTTGTCGAACTCCTGCAGAATGGCGATAACCCGGGGGTTGTTGCGCAGATATTCGGGGGAACGACCACCGATGCACACCACGGCGAAGTAGTCCTTGACATCGACCTGTTCGAAGGTGATATCGGACGCCATGACGTAACCCGAGCGCTCCTTGTAAGTGTCCCAACCCGGTTCGAAATCATGAATAACCAGGTGCAAACGGCGCTTTTCGGGGGCTGCGACCACGACTTTGAAGCCCGCCTCCTCAAACCGGTGTTTTGCAAACCAAGTTTCGAAGCTTTCGCCCCCGTCACCGACGATAATAAGGATTTTCTGACTCAATTTTTCCTCCTGAATCCCCTCCATGGGGTTCGTTTTTTGGTCATACCAAATTAGGCTGAATTTCGGGCGGGGTCAACACCCCGGGTCAACACTATATCATTGCCAATTTTAGGCTTAACAATTAGAATTGAAACCCCTCTGGTCTTACCAGATTGGGCGGCGTCCGGTCAGTCACTTCAGCAGGAGTTTTCTTATGGCCCAAACGAGCTTTCCCCCGACTCAACTCTACATAGACGGCAAATGGGTCGATGGCCCCAATAAAGTTGTCGTTTACGACAAATTCACCGGCGAAGTCGCCTGGGAGCTCTCCGGAGCGGGTGTTGACGAGGTCAACAAGGCCGTGGCCGCCGCGAAGAAGGCTTTCCCCATCATGGCGAAGATGCCCATCTACAAGCGCGCCGAGATCCTGAACAAGACTTCACAATTGCTGGCGGAAAACCGCGCCGCGATCGCGAATTGCATCGCCCGCGAAGTGGGCAAAGCCATCAAGTATGCGGGTTTCGAAGTGGACCGGGCCGTGGACACGTTCCGCCTGGCCGCCGAGGAAGCCGCTCAAATCCATGGTGAGACCATCCCCATGGACGCGGTCAAGTCCGGCGAGGGCCTGTTCGGTTTCTGGCACCGCAAGCCGCTCGGCGTCGTGGGAGCCATCACACCTTTCAACTTCCCCCTGAACCTGGCCGCGCATAAAATCGCCCCCGCCCTCGCGGCCGGAAACACCATCGTGCTCAAGCCCGCCGAGGCGACCTCGCTGACCGGCGCCTGGATCGTGGCGCTCTTGGAAAAAGCCGGCCTTCCCCCGGGCTGCATGAACCTGGTGCACGGCAAAGGCTCCGTGCTCGGCGACATCATCACCAAGCACCCCGACATCTCCAAGATCACCTTCACGGGCAGCCTCGAAGTCGGCCTCCACATTTTGGCCAACGCCGGTCTCAAGAAGGTCACGCTGGAACTCGGCAACAGCTCACCGGTGGTCATCGCCGCCGATTCCGACATGCGCTACGCCGCCGCCAAGGCCGCCATCGGCGCCAACTACTGCTCCGGCCAGGTTTGCATCTCGACCCAGCGTATCTATATCGAGGCTGCTGGATACGACACGTTCAAGAAATACTTCCTGGAGGAAGTCGGCAAGCTGAAGGTCGGCAATCCGTTGGATCCCGACACCGACGTGGGCCCGCTGATTCTGGAGAAGGACGCCGTCCGCGTCGAGTCCTGGATCAAGGAAGCCGTGGCCGAGGGCGCGACGCTGCTGACCGGCGGCCAGCGCACGAAGAACCTGCTGCAGCCCGCGGTGCTGGAAAACACCAAGCCGACCATGAAGGTGATTTCCCAGGAAGTGTTCGGGCCCGCCGTTTCGCTCATCAAGGTCGACAGTTTCGAGGAAGGCCTGCGCCTGGCGGACGACACCCAGTACGGCCTGCAGGCCGCGGTGTTCACCCGCGACATCGAACGCGTGTTCCAGTCCATCCATGCCCTGAACTTCGGCGGCGTGGTGATCAACGACTGTCCGCACCTGCGCCCCGACCAGATTCCGTACGGCGGCAACCGCCAGAGCGGACTCGGACGCGAAGGCCTGCGCTTCGCCATCGAGGAAATGACCTCCATCCAGACCGTCATGTTCCGCACCGGGCACGCCCGCTAAGAAAAGCCCAAGAAAGCATGATGACTCTAACTTACAGGGAGAACCGGCTATGAAAATTGGCATGGTGGGCATTGGCCTGATGGGCCACGGCATTGCGACGAACTTGCAAAAACACGGGCATTCCCTGGGACTGTTCGAACATCCCGGGAACCAGCCCCTGGACGCGCTTTTGGCGGGCGGAGCGAAAACTTATTCCACTTTGCCCGCCTTGGCGGCCAATTCGGATTTGATCATCACGGTGCTGACCGGTTCTCCCCAGGTGGAAGCCGTCGTCGCCGGTCCCGGAGGATTGCTGGAAGGCATCAAGCCCGGAACCATTTTCATCGATTGTTCCACCGCCCTGCCGGAATCAACCAAAAAGGTTTCGCAAAAAGTGGTGGCCGCCAAGGGTCGTTGGCTCGATGCGCCCATGACGCGCACGCCCAAGGAAGCCGCCGAAGGCCGGCTTAATTTGCTGGTGGGCGGCGACACGGCGCTCCTTGAAGAAGTGCTGCCGGTCCTGAAATGCTTTGCCGAAAATATCCTGCACGCCGGAGGGGTAAGCGCGGGCCATAGCATGAAGCTGTTGCACAATTATGTCTCCATGGGAATGGTCTCGCTTTTGGCCGAAGCCGCAGCCTGTTCGGCGCGCAGCGGCGTGTCGCCGGAAGTTTTTGTCGATGTCCTCGCCAAAGGCGGCGGCGGAGGCATTGCCTTGGAGCGCATCAAACCCTTCCTGTTGGCTGGCGACGTTTCGGGCCTGCGTTTTTCCATCGCCAATGCCCGAAAGGATCTGGGATATTACGGCGAAATGGCGACCCAGGCCCATGCAGCGCATGCCTTGGCCGACGCGGTCACCGCGACGCTCGAATTTGGATTAAAAGCCAAGCCCGATGGTTTGATGCCGGAGTTGGCCGCCTTGTTGGCGAAGTGAAACGCGCGACGGCAAGATCGCTTGCCCGCTGCTGATATTCAAATAACTCGCAATTTCTTTTGAATTAAAAAGCCCGGATTTTTTCCGGGCTTTTTTTATTGCGCTCCCATCGCGTTCCCTTTACGCCGAGGCGGACTTAGGGTGCGGGATTATTCGGTTTGCGCCAGCACGCCCTGCGCTTCGGACAAATGCTCGCGCATGGCCTGGCGGGCGGCTTCGGGGTTGCGCGCCTTGATCGTGTCGAGGATGCGCCGGTGATGGTGCAGGGCCGCCGCGATGGTGAGTTCCCGCTGATGATGGTAGGAGTGGACCCGGTAGCTCATGAGCAAATCCTGGATGGGTTCGATGAGCGCCAGGTAAAGGAGATTGTGGGCCGCCTTGGCCATGGTGATGTGAAACAGAAAATCGTTCTCGGTGAAGATCTCCCCGTCGTCGGAATGGGTCTCCATATTCACAATGGTTTCTTCCAGCGTGGCGATTTCCTCGGGCGTGGCGCGCTCCGCCGCCAGGCCGGCGATGTCCACTTCCAAGGTAAACCGCACTTCGCCGAGCTCCCCGAAGGCGTGGATATGGCGCTTGAGGAGCATCCCGATTTGCGCGGAGGCTCCCTTGCCGTCCTGCTCCTTCACGTAGACGCCGCTTTTGGGCCGGGCTTCAAGAAGTCCGCGCTCGCATAAGGTTCGAATCGCCTCGCGGATGACGGCACGGCTGACTTGAAATCGCTGGGCCATGGCCCGCTCGCTGGGAAGCCGGTCTCCGGGCTTGAGGTCGTCGTCCCCCACGGCGGCGACGACCTGATCCGCCACGCGATCGAAGAGATGAACCCCCTGGGGCGAAGCGCCCGCAGCGTCCTGATCACTCATGTTTTGCGCTCATGTTTTTGCCCGCGAGATCACGGCTTCAAGATAGTTTTCAGCGCTGCCGGTTAGTCCTCCTTTCGCAGCATCCGCGCGGCGGCAACCATATTTTTAAGCGCAGGAATGACTTCTTCCCAACGACGCGTCTTGAGACCGCAGTCGGGATTCACCCACAGATTGCGGGAGCCTATCACGGTGCGGGCACGGCGCAAAAGTTCGGCCATTTCCCCTGCCTCCGGAATTTGCGGAGAGTGAATGTCCCAAATTCCCGGACCGATTTCGTTCGGGTACCGGAACTCCGAAAAGACCTCCAGCAATTCCATGCGCGACCGCGACGCCTCGAGCGAAATCACGTCTGCGTCCATGCGCGCGATGTACTCCAGAATTTCCCCGAAATCGCAGTAGCACATATGGGTGTGGATTTGCGTTTCGTCCCGAACGCCGGATGCCGCCAATTTGAAAGCCGAGACTTCCCAGTCCAGGCAGGCCTTCCATTCGGACTTGCGCAACGGCAGCGCCTCCCGCAAGGCCGGCTCGTCTATTTGGATTACCGGCACGCCTGCCGCTTCCAAATCCATGACCTCGTCGCGGATGGCCAGCGCTATCTGGTTCGCCGTGTCCGCCAGCGGCTGATCGTCGCGGACAAAACTCCACTTCAAAATCGTCACCGGCCCGGTCAGCATTCCCTTCATGGGCTTGTCGGTGGCACGGCTGGCAAAGAGGGTCCAGTCCAAAGTCATGGGGCCGCCGCGGTAAACGTCGCCGTGAATGACGGGCGGCTTGACGCATCGGCTGCCGTAGCTTTGCACCCAGCCATTCGAGGTGAACGCAAATCCCTTCAGTTTCTCTCCGAAGAATTCCACCATGTCGTTGCGCTCGAACTCTCCGTGGACGAGCACGTCGAGCCCCAGTTCTTCCTGCAGCCGCACGGTCTTGATCGTTTCCTCCTCCAGGAAGGCGCGGTATTCCGACTCGCTTAACCGGCCTTTTTTCCACAGAGCCCGCATCTTGCGCACCTCTTCGGTTTGCGGAAAAGAACCGATGGTGGTGGCGGGGTAAAGCGGCAGCCGTAATTTTTTCCACTGAAGGATTTGGCGCTCAAGGAACGGCGACTTTCGTTCTCCGTTTTCCGGACGAACGCGGTCCAACCTTTCCCGCACTTCCTTGACCGCCGTTCCGGGATGGTTTCGCCGGTGGTGAATGTCCTTTTGATTCGAAAGGTATTCCGGATCGGCATCGAAGTTTTCCGTTTCGGAAAGGCGTGCGAGCGCGGCCACCTCCCCCAGCTTCTCCTCGGCGAAGGCCAGCCAGGATTTGATGCCGTCCGGCAAAGCGGTTTCCGCCTCCAGCGAAAGGGGCGCATGCAGCAGGGAGCACGACGGAGAAAGAATCAATCTCTTCGTTCCCAACTTTTCCGCCGCCTTCCAGATGAGGCCAAGCGAATGGGAGAAATCGTTCTTCCAAATGTTGCGCCCCTCCACCACCCCCAGGGAAAGGATTCTATTCCCCGCCAGCCCCTCCAGAAACCTGCCCAGCTCTTCTTCGGCGCGGAACAGATCCAGATGCACCGCCTTGACGGGCAGCTTGAGAACTGTGGGAAGATTGGCGCCATACGGACCGAAATAGGAACAGACCATCAGAGACAGATCCGGAGCACTCTCCGCAAGGGTCTGGTAGGTCTCCATGATTGCCTCCTTTTCACGAATGTCCATGTCCATGGCCAGGATGGGCTCGTCCAGTTGCACCCACTTCGCTCCGAGTTTATGCAATTCCTGAAGGATGAGGACATAGACGGGAAGAAGCCTCTTCAGCAGGGAAAGCTTGTCGAAGGGTTCACCCTGGCATTTGGCAAGGCGCAGGAAAGACACGGGCCCCAGGAAAACGGGTTTGGTCACGATGCCCAGACTTAGCGCTTCGCGAAACTCGTCGAAGGGTTTGGTGGAGGCGAGCCCGAAATCCTGATCGGGCGCCAATTCGGGCACCAGGAAGTGATAATTGGTGTCCAGCCACTTGGTCATCTCCAGGGCATGCACGTGACGGGTCCCGGAATCGGTGACGATTTCTCCGCCGCGAACCATGGCGAAATACCCGTCCAGATTGACTACCCGCCCTTTTTCCAGATAGCGATCCGGGGCGCAGCCCAAGAGGCAGATATGATCCAGCATCTGGTCGTAAAAGCTGAAATCGTTCGAGGGGATGAGCTGGATGCCAGCCGCCTTTTGCAGGCGCCAGTTTTCCCGCCGCAGGGTCGTCGCAGTTGCCAGCAGTTCGGGACGCGTGATGCGCCCGCTCCAATAGCCTTCAACGGCTTTTTTGAGTTCACGGTTCCGGCCGATGCGGGGAAACCCGAGGTTTTGAGTAAGCAGGGACATGATTTCTCCTTTCCGAGAGGTTAGGAGAACGCGAAGAGGGAAAAAGCAAAACAAGGCGAACGGGATTCGCCCACGGATATGCCGATTCCGCCAATCTTGTTCTCGAAGATTAGTTGGAACACCTGTGGGTGAGTCTTCTGGCTCGCGGTTCGAACCTACTCCCCCGCCTTCCCATCCCCCCTACTAAAAAGGGACAGTGGCTTGCGCGGTTTCCCGCACCGGGGTTTCGTAACCGCTTACAGCGACGAGCTCGCTTCCGGTTTTCACGGAATTCCTCGTTATGCCGATGCGAATCTTGCGATCCGCAACAGCTCCCCATAAGCATGAGTCCGTTCAATGGAAACGGACTCCGGGTGGGAAGATAAATATTCAGGACGGCGGCACAGCCGGAAAATTTTTTTCAGGCCCGTAAAATGGTATATGATGAAAGAACCTGAAAACTCTCGAAAGGAACCCCATGTCCGCCAAATCCAAATCCGCCGCATCCCGCAAGACCGCCGCGTCCTCCAAGAAATCGCCGGGAAAAAAATCCAAGTCCGCCGCACCCATCCCAAAACCGATTCGGAAAAAACTCAAGGCCGCCAAAGCAGCTTTCCATCCCGAAAGCCTGGAGAGAGAGGCTGTGGAATGGGTCCGAACCAATCCCAGCCGGGAAGTCCTCCATGCGGCCATCGAGAAGTTCGGGATCAGCTACGATCATCTTAAAGGCTGGCTTAAAAAAGAAGGCGTTCAGGTCGTGGAGGCTGTGGAAAGCCTTATTGCCTCAAAGAAAAAAACCGCTTTGGAAAAAGGCGAGGAGAAACTACGCGAATTATTGAAGTCGATCGAAGAAAAAAAAGAAGAGCTGAAAAAGCTGTCGGAGCAGCTCAAAGGCGCCGCCCAAAAAGCGTGAGAGGAAAAGCGGACACAGGAGCCGTCGAAACGATTCGGGATGTCAAAATGGCACGTGTATCTGCTTCGCTGCAGGGACGGTTCGCTTTATTGCGGCATCGCCACGGACATCGATAGAAGGGTTTCCGAGCACAACTCCGGAAAAGGGGCCAAATATATCGTGCCGAGCAGGCGGCCCGCGAAGTGCGTTTGGAAACAGACCGCAAAAGATCGTTCCGCAGCCTCGAAACTGGAGCATTGGATAAAACAACGCGGTTCCGACGCCAAGGAAATTATTGTGCGGAAAAAGAAAAGGATTAAGGAGCATTTGGCGATTTAAACGTATTTCCCCGTTATAGACCCTATTCAATATTCAGGACACGCCTGAATTCCACGCGGATGGGGTAAGGACCCCATGGTCCCCCCTCCCTTTCCCGTTTACATCTCCCGTCAGTGGTATTCCTCAACGGAACGAAACACCCGGAAGGTCATTATGAAAACCTTGGCAACAAATTCGGCAACCGGTTTAAACAGGCAGGTGCGTCTCCTTGGAGCGACGCTGACGGTAGCGCTGATAGCCCCCATTGCCGCCTTGTCTCAAACACTCACGGCCGTCAATATGGGATCGACCACCAATTTCGCCGTTCTCGCCGGATCGCTTATTTCGGATATTCCGACTTCCGCCATCAAAGGCAATGTCGGTTTAAGTCCGGCCTCGGGAAGCAATATCACGGGTTTTGGCCCTAACGAAGTGACCGGGATTATCTATACCGTCGACGCTTCAGGTCCCGCTGGGTCCGTGCCTGCCGCCTCGATGTTAACCACGGCCAAGGGAGATTTAACCACCGCCTATAACGATGCAGCGGGCCGGACGCCCGTCCCCACAGGTAGTTTTTTGAATCCCGGATCCGCCGGAAATATCGGCGGTTTGACGCTCTCCCCCGGGCTGTACAAGTTCACGAGCGCGGCTTCGATCACGGGATCAAACCTTGTTCTCTCGGGCAGCGCGACGGCCGTCTGGATTTTCCAGATAGCGTCCAATCTCGTGGTGGGCAACGGCGCCCAAGTTACTCTCGCGGGCGGCGCCCAAACGGCCAATATCTTTTGGCAGGTGGGCACCTCGGCGACTCTCGGAACCAACTCGGTCTTCGAGGGGACCATCATGGCCTCCCAATCCATTTCGCTGAACACGGGGGCAACATTGAACGGGAGAGCGCTGGCGATGAGCGCTGCGGTCACCTTGGCCTCCAACGCCATCACCGTACCGGCAGCGACAACGGCCATCCTGAAGAATTTGCCTTCTCAAGGGTTCACGCTCGTTCAGACCTCTTCGGGCCTGAACGTCCAATTCAGCGTGCCGACAAATGGAAGGGCGACCTTGAAGTTGTTCAACACCTTCGGTCAGGAGGTCGCCACGTTATTCAACGGCGAGGCGGCAGCCGGAAAAAACAATCAAGTGCAGTTCAACACGAGCGGACTCGCGAAAGGATTGTATTTCTCGAAACTGGATTTTAACGGAAGAGCGCAACAGGAAAAGATGCTGCTCGTTCAATAAAGGATTCTCGGATTCATGACATTCACCCTGCATTCGGGTGTGTCATGAACACGGTGCGTTTCCTGCTGTCGTCCATTCCCCATGCCCGTTCGACTTCGGATAATGGAATGGCCTGGGTCGCTATCTCAAATTTTCCAGGTACAGCGGCCTGCAATACCCCATCAATCGCCTGGATGATGCGCTTGATAGGAACACTGTTCAATCCGCTGCCCATCAGGACCAGGGCCGACGAACGCAACGCCGCGCTTGGCAACGTTATGTTCGCCCCACTTATCGAACCGATTTGTACGAAACGAATGGGAACGGCTTCCCGCCCGGCCTTGGCTCCTGCGCTCAAAAGCAATTCGGCGCTTTTACCCCACAAATAGTCAACGACAACATCGATGCCGGCCGCGAATTGCTCCCTAAATGCGCTCTCAAGCGCGTCCGCATCTTCGGTCAGCGGGATTACCACGTCCGCTCCGAGAGCCTTTAAAGATTGTAGGGCTTCGAGATTGCGGCCCGTCGCTATCACTTTTTTCGCACCCAGATACTTGGCGATTTGAACGGCCAGGCGGCCTGACGCGCCAGTTGCACCGTTAACGAGCACCGTTTCCCGGACCTGTAGTTTGGCGCGCTCCTTAAAAGCGGCCCAGGACGACATGCCTGGAATCGCAATGGCTGCAGCGGTAACATCGTCCAATTCATCGGGCAGACTTAGGCATTGAGTTGATGGCATTACCGCCACTTCTGCCATACTGCCGTAAGGGGCTTTCGGTAAAACGAAATAGACCCGCTTTCCATTTTCGAGCTTCCCAACGCCATCCACACCCACAACGAATGGCAGCTCGCCTGAAGAACTATAGTGACTGCCCGATGCGCGTCCCATCACCAAATGGCTGAGAGCAGCGGCAGTAACCGCGATTCGATTCTCTCCACCTGCGGCGACAGGTTCCTTAAAGTCGCCATAGACAGGCGTTATACCGGCTTCGGTTACAATTGCAGCTTTCATCGCGTATCCATTTCGTCTGGTTTATGTTGCAAATTAGGCTTTATTAAAAATAGGGTTTTAGGCTGATTATTTGGCAAATAAGATTGTTTAGGCGAAGCCAAAGGAATGGCCAAATCGCATGAGTGGTGCGCCCTCGCGATTTCATTACGCAAACGCTTAATTGAAAAAGGTGACTACTGGAGGATTCTTTTTCCTGAAAGCGGCGAATTTTCGGAGATTTTGGCTGCTTTGCCTTCCATAGTCGCCCCACAGATCATTTCTCCAAAAACGAACAATGTCTTCGTGGAGAGGGTCTATTAGAACGTGATGTTTTCAATAAATCCCATTTGGCGAGGTATCCTGGTATGCGAAATTCAGGTATTTCACGGGAAATTTCAGGGCCAAACTTTTTAGGTATTCACGCATCTCCTCTTTCGTAGGCTTAGGTGTGTGGATGTGTTGGGCGAGAACCTTGTTCGCTCTGATTTCCTTTGCAAGTTTAGCCCTAATATTGACTTGGGTGTCCCCGGCCTCCTTCAGCGTCTTTTCAAAAGCGGCTTCATTCGGAAAGCGGCTTTTGAAGAACAACAGCAAAGAATCCACTTCCGCCGGGGTTGCCACGATGTGAAGAGACCGGGCTTCTAGTTCCAGAAGCTCTTGGCCAATGAGGCTAGTGGCCGCAATTTTATTCATTTGCGCCTTCTGGTCATTAGTCACCTCACCATTCTCGTTTTGGGCCTTGGCCATGAGATCCACAACGGTATTGATTTGGGACTGTTTGATGGGTTTGCCGCCCACCCTGATGACCACATTGTAGTCTTCCTTATGAAATTTCGCGTTACCCTTGTTATCGTATACGACATCAGGTTTAACGCTGGTTACGTTTTCTCCCCGCTTCTCTTCATCAACACCGGACGTATCTTTATCGCTGCCAAGGCAATTTGAAATTGTGAGAACACAAACGAGTGAACCTATAAAGACTATTCGTATCTGTTTCATAAGAACTCCATGATTAGCCGATTCAAAAGCTTTCTCAAAATCTCGTGAACCTGAAAATTTCGCGAATTTTGAGGAGATGTGGTGCACCGGACAGGAGTCGAACCTGTGACCTCTGCCTACGGAGGGCAGCGACTATTCTAGCAAATTGCTTGTATCTATTGGTTTATATTGTCTTTTAAAGGGTAAGTGTCCGGTCAAAGTGTCCGGTTACCCGTTCGAAATCCTGTCAAATCTAAAGGTGTAGGCTCCCTCTGAATATGAATTAAAGCCTAGTGCTCTCATGACCCCTTACTGCCGCCTTCACACCCACCCCAACCACTAAACCCTTGCCAAGTGACTACCAACGCCCTCCAGCAGCCCAACATGCCTCCCTCCCCTCGTAAAGGGATTACGAAAAGACTGAAATTTCAGAATTCCGAGAAATTGATTGGGTATGCAGCCTTGCAGACTCATTAAGGAACTATCTCACCGAAGATGGTATGTACTGGAAAATTCTTTTCAGCGAAAGTGGCGAATTTTCGAAGATTTTAGAAACGACTCTTATCGACTGATCTCAAACGGCTCAACAACCTTATCCTTCGCATCCTTTACTTCCAAAAAGTATTTCCCCCCACTCAGATTCCCTATTGGCATTGAGAAGGAATTGCTTTTTGAACCGATGGGGCGTTCGATAAGGCGATTTCCAGAGACTGTGTAGATGTCGGCTGTGGAGGAAGAATTGGAAAAGGAATTTGGAAGAGTGAAGGAAAGTTGGGTTTGGGATATTTCAATGCCGAAGGTATTTGACCGTGAAAAATTCGGCTCAATGCCGTCTCCTATGACTTCCTGATAGCGTAAAATAGTTCCGCCACTTCCAACGACCCATCCAATAGTCGTATCTACCATGGAAACTGACGATAAAAAGACATTTGTACCACTGGTTTGAGGAAACCAAGTATTTCCACCATTTGATGTCCTCAATATGATACCGCTATCCCCTACAATCCATCCGTTGCTGGTGTCTGTAAAGTGAATAGAGGCCAAAAGAACCGATCTATTTGTACTGGTTTGAGAGATCCATGTATTGGCGGCGTTATTCGTTTTCATAACCCTAACTCCCGAATTTAAGGCTGGATCTCCTACAGACCATCCAACACTATCGTTGACAAAAAAAACGGAATTAGGGTAAAAGGGCAAACTCGCTGTGTCAGGGGCTGTCCACGTCATTCCACCATTTGTAGTTCTTCCAATGATTCCGCAACAGTTGTCACCTCCAACGACCCATCCACTATTCGTGTCCGCGAAATAAATGGATTCCCATCCCAATGCGGAGCCAGAATTTGGAAGCTGTACATTCCATGTGGACCCCCCATTTTTAGTGTTGATCACATTTGCTTCGGAGGAGGAAGCAGCCCACCCATGGTTCTTATCGGTAAAATGAACCGAAACAAGTGGCTCTGTAATTCCACTGTTTTGTGGGACCCATGTTGATCCACCATTTGTGGTATTTAAAATTATCCCGCCGTTACCGACTGCCCACCCGTTATTTGTGTCCGTAAACTGTACCGATGACAAATTCTGAGCTGTACCGCTAGATTCCGAAGACCAATTATTTCCGCCATTTGTGGATTTTAAGATCACACCGCTACTACCCACCGCCCATCCAACATTTGCGTTAACAAAATCGACCGAATTCAAATTATTTGTAATTCCCGAATTCTGGCTTACCCAAATCCAAGTGACTCCAGAGTATGTGCCTGTCCAAACTCCGGCCATAAGAACAGCCATTGCGCCAAATTTCAATCCCAGTCCCATGAACTATTGCCCGACCAGAATTTTGGATTCCGCTATCAAATTCGATCCATGTTCAACCGGATTCGATTGGGTTAGGCGTATGAAATAAAGACCCGGTGAAATATGGAAGCCATTTGCATTCAAAGTTATTTCTCGAACACCAGATCCAACATTTTGATTGAAGACTTCGCGGCCAAAGAGATCTGCGATGGAGACTTTAGCATTGGTTGAAATTGAGGGAAGGCGGAGGATTAAAGATGACCCGACAGAATAGATTGAGAGGGACTGAGGATTAGAAATAGGTTCAATGGCTGTGGACGATTTAGATAAGGCGGTTATACCTGTTGATATTACCGAATTCCACGGCGCATTGATGTTTGTTAAAGTATCGTTTTTGTATCCATTTCCAGAAAACATCAGACTGTAACCAGTTCCAGTACCTACGCTATCAAAGGCGTACTGCCCCTGAGAATTAGAGCGTACTGAAATGGGCGAACCGAGAACACCACCGGACAAAATGACTATCGTGCTGTCAATGGGGGCAGAATTCGATGCCGCAACTACGGTTCCGGTAATTGTTGACGTGTTGTTGTTAATTGCTAAGGTCATGTTTACCGTATAAGGGCCACCATTATTGAAAGTTACGGCAGCCACATAATTGTTATAACCGGGTTGATTAATAACAAAAATCTTTTGTCCATTCGTACCCCAATTAAGGGTGTAAAATCCAGAAGTATTTGTCGTGGTATCATCTTGAAGGACGGTATCTGAAATTGAAGAACCATTGTACAGTTTTACTAGGACGCCGCTGAGAGTAGATACACATTCGTTATCCCCACAAACCGTACCAGAAACCGTGATAGCGTGAATGAAAGCGGGAAACATCATCGCCGCAAAAACGAATTTCCATCCCCGTCTCATGTTCTAAAAATACGGTCAAAAGATCATTTTCTGAAGAGATTTTTAAACCCGTTACGATTGGGAAACAAAGCCCATTTGAAAGGGACTACGAAAAGACTGGAATTTTCAGAATTCCGAGAAATTGATTGGGTATGCACCGGACAGGAGTCGAACCTGTGACCTCTGCCTTCGGAGGGCAGCGCTCTATCCAGCTGAGCTACCGGTGCCCGTGGGGGAAGTTAAGGTAGAATTTGAAAGTTTAAGGATGTACAGACACGTTTAAAGCCAGCCCCCTATACCGCCAGTACCCTTATCAACATTGTCCGCTCCTGCGGGTGTTTGCGGTGCTCGCACAAATAGATTCCCTGCCATGTTCCGAGCAGCAATCGGCCATTTTCGACCGGAATGGAAAGGCTCACCCCGGTCAGCAGGGAACGCATATGCGAAGCGGAATCGTCTTCGCCTTCCAGCGTGTGCTGATGCCAAGATTGATCGTCCGGTGCCATGCGATCCAAAAAAGCCTCAAGATCGCGTTTCGCCGTGGGATCATAATTCTCGCTGATGCACAGACCCGCGCTGGTATGCTGTAGGTAAAGGAATACCATTCCCTCGCGAACCCCCAGCCGCTCCAACTCCGCCGCAACTCGGGGGGTAACATCGTGCAGCCCGCGGCGCGGACTATGAATCTTGATTTCGGATTTTAACCACTGCATAAGAATCTTTCGCAAAATTAAGTTAACGAAGGGAGGTCACCATGCTGGAACACCTGCACGCCCATCGCGAATGGGCCAACCAACGGATCATTGAATGGTATCTGGCACTGCAGAGCCCGGAAGAGTACTGCCTGAAAATGCTGTCACATATTCTTTTGGGCGAGGAAACCTGGCTGCGCCGCATCCATGGCAAACCCAACCGGGAAGTTTGGCAAACTCTTTCTGCGGAAGAACTAAAACCTCTCAGCGACGCCAACAACGCGGCATGGCGGGAAGTGCTGAAATCGGATCTTTCCCGCCGCGTCCGCTACCGGCGCCAGAGTGACGGGGAATCCGAGTCCAGCCTCGCCGATATCGCGACACATCTCTGCATGCATGGAACCTACCATCGCGGCCAAATCGCGGCCCAAGCCGCGCGTGTCGGGCTGAAATGCCCGACGACCGACTTTATCGCCTTTTCACGGCTGGCGTCTTGATGCCAAAAGGCATACATTGTGATATTCTCATTATGGATCTGCTTATCCTGTGGAATCCAGAGAAGAATCGATAGCTGTCTGAGACAAGGGGAATCGCGTTCGATGAGATTCTCGCACTTCTTGAAGCGAACGCACTTTTGGAGTCTTATGACCATCCTAATCAAGAGAAATATCCAGGCCAAAAGATTTTCGAGATCGAGGCCAAGGATTACGTTTGGTTAGTTCCCTATATCGAAAATGAAGGCGGGATTTTTCTAAAGACGATCATCCCTTCCCGCAAGGCCACGAAGAGGAGGAAAAGACATGACAACTAAGATCGGAAAGAACGCACAACTGGACACCTACGAAAAAGAAATTTTGCGGGCTCACGCAACCGGCAAGCTGAAGCGGTTGCGCGGCGAGAGGGAAAAATTGGTTTTGGCGGCCAAGGCTACTGCGGCGAAGTCGAAACGGGTCAACATCCGAATTTCAGAAAACGATTTGGACGCACTTCGCCTTCGCGCGGCCCGGGATGGTTTGCCCTATCAGACCTTGATGGGTTCTGTTTTGCACAAATATGCGAACGGCACTTTGCGCGAAGCCGTTTAAGCGGCCAATGCCCACGTCCTTTTGGTTTGCCACGGATCCCGCGGCCCTGGCTATGGCATAACCGCCGAATCCAAACAAAAAGCTGAGCAACTTTTGCAAAATCAGGGCTATCCGCGAGAAGGCGAGAATATTACCGGCGTCGCCCAAGGTGCCGTGGCCGCCGATTTGGATCAGAAACACGTGCTTCCAAATGCCGGGCCCGTTTTTATGCAAGGCATTTGGTATCCTCGACACAATGTTTAGCGCCGCGCTGTCCGGCTACTTCCCCAATTCCCGTTCGCAAGCCGCCGCATAGAGTTCCTGCAGCCCGCGGTAAACAGACCCCACTTTCCCATTTCCGATCTTGATTCCTTCTATTCGGGTGATGGGAATGAGTCCTCGCACCGAAGAAGACAGAAAGGCTTCCGTCATCCGCGGAATATCGCGCGGAAAGATTTCGGATTCGCGGACGGGGATTTTCTTGCGGCGCATTTCACGCAGGAGCACCTGACGCGTGATGCCGGGCAAGATGCCGGTGTCGATGGGCGGCGTCGTCACCACCCCGTCCAAAATGCAGAAGAAGCTAGAAGTGGAAAGCTCCGCGATTTCGCCGCGGGGCCCCAGAAGAATCGCCTCGTAGCACCCTTTTTTATCCGCTTCCGCCTTGGCGAAGATGTTGGCCAGATAATTCGTGGACTTGATGCCCGGATCGAGCCCTGAAGCCGCCGCCTTGTTGATGCCCGAGATGGCGACTTTGACCCCGCGCCTCAGCACCTCGGAAGGAAGCGGAGACACCGGCATCACGGTGACGATGAGGGTGGGCGGAATGGCGGCGTCGATGGACAGGCCGCCAAAGTAACGGCCGCGCGTCAGCGTGATGCGCGCTACCGCGTCGTTGAGCCGGCTTTTGCGGCAGAGAGACGAAAGGATGTTTCGGAGCTCGGCCTCGGACACGGGCACGCGCAGGCGCAGGCGGCGCGCGGATTTGATCCAGCGGCGGTAATGCAAATCCAGAAATTCCGGGCATCCCTCGCGGACCCGCAGGGTTTCGAAAAGACCGTCGCCCAGCACCAGGCCCCTGTCGAACACTGTGACGACGGCGCGGGAAGCGGGCGTTACTTTCCCGTTCACATAGGCGTAGGCCCGTTTAAAGGGATCTGAACGAAGATCAGGGCGCGGTGGCAAAAGCGGACCTCGGATTCATCGGATTTCTCGCCGAACTTCCCAGCAAACCGTTATAAAGACCAAACGCGACGCCGAAACGGATTTGCGTCAGGGGCGTGTCCCCGATGGTGCTGATTTTTTCCGTTCCGCCCATCCCGTCGGGAATGCCGGAAAGCGCCCTGTCCAGATCTAGGAAAACCAGGAACGGATAGTTGTGATAGATTCTCGCGTTCACCTTGAAGCTAAGCCCGATGGTTTGATGCCAGCCGTCCGCGTCGCGCGCCGTGTTCCAGGCTGTGGGCGAAAAAAGATTGACATCCCACAGGGGGCCGTTCCAGGCGCGGCCCGCCTCCCAGAAAAGGTCGGCGTACAAGTCTTCCACGAACACGGTCCAGTAGCGCTTGTATACGTCGGACCATAGCGGCTGGTTCATGTCGAGGCTCATCATGGCGGTGTTTTCGCCGCCGAAGGCGAGGTGTTCCTCGTCGCGCAGATACGGGTAGCCGCGGAGGAAGAGCCCCTTGTCGTAAAAGGAGTCCAAGGTGTCATCGCCAGTGCCGGGGTTTTTCAAATTCCAGTTGAGGATACTGCCCATGAACCCCGAAGCGACGAGTGCGCTGTGCTTGGCCCAGGGCATGGCCAGTCCGTAGGTGGCCCCCGCGTCAATGTCCTGAATATCGTAATCGCGGTAGATTGGTAATATTGCTCCCTCTGGAGAAATGTTGAAGGTTTGCTGGAAGGTTCCATTGCGGATGAGATTGCTTTGGCTGGTGGTAAAACTCACCACCGCCGCTCCTCCCACGGGCGCCACGAGGCTCTTGTCGTCGTAATCGGCGCCGTAAAGGCTTATCAGAGTGTTGAGATAAAGGCTCTTGTAATACGTGAAATCAAGGGTCGATCCGCCCCCGAGGTCATAGAAGTCGAAATCGTTCCAATCGTACCCGCCCGTCAGGCGCAAAAAGCTGGTCTGCTCCTGATCCCCCACCGCGCTGGCGTCGAACAGGTTGTACGTCGCCGAAACCTGCGCATCACGATAGGTGAGTGCGTAGTTCTGCACCTCCACGGAACTGTCGCCGAATTGATCCACGTCATGATTGGTCACTGAATCTGAGGTCGTCAGGTTGCCCCTGGAAAAGGCCGCGGCGACCGTCACCGGCGTGGAATGATTGGAGACGCTCAGGAAAAGCTGCGACTCCTGGTCGGGAGAGAGGATTTCGTCGTTGTCGCCGACGTAGTCGATGCCGTTGCCAACCTGGAGCAGAAGCGCGGCGTTGACCTCGGTCTTGAGCACCGGGTCGTTGGCGTAGGTGCTGACGCCCGCCAGCCATTTGGGAGTGGCCGTTTTCGCCACGTTGTTGTTCCCCACCAGCTCCTCCCCGTAAATAATGGGGGTGACGATGGCGCGCGTGGGGATGGGCAGGTACGCTTCACTTTTCCCGGCCAGCTCCATCGGCTCGATGTCCGGAGAAGGCGCGCGCATCGGGTTGGTTCCGGCGAGCGGCTGCGTCAGGGGCTTCCAATCCTTGAGCAGGTAAATCGAGAACCCGTTCGAGTCGTAATTGACGTAGGCGATGTTCCTGCCGCTCGAATCCACCGCCGGGGCGAACGCGCCGCCCACCACGTTGGTCAGGGCCGTGATGGAGCGCGACGCGAAGTCGTAGCGGTAGATGTTGAAGATGCCGGTGCTGTCCGAAGAGTAAAAGAAGGACTTGCCGTCGGGCGCCCATTCGGGATCGCGGTCGTCGTGAGGCCCGTCAAGCAGCGGCACAAATCCGCTCCCGTCCGCGTTGATGAGGCCTATTTTGCGGGACTCGTCGTCGAAATAGGAAAACAAGATCTGTTTTCCGTCCGGCGAAAAGCGGGGCGTGTAAAGGTTGAGCCCGTAATGGCCCTCCGCCGCGGAATCGGTGGGGAAAATGGTTTTGACGGAGTCGGCGTCCAGCTCACGGCCGTCCGGCACGGGGGCCACGCACAGGCGGAAGCTCGCGTTTTCCGCGCGCACGAAGGTCACCCTCGATCCGTCGCGGCTGTAGCTCGGATTCACGGCGTTCAGATCCCGGGTGTACCGCCTTTCGGACGGATCCGTCTGCTCGAAGAACCCCGATTTGCGCAGGACGTTGCGCTGGTAGATGTCGATTTTATGCATGCCATTCTTGTCCGTCCCGATGGCCGATGCGAAAAGAAAGGTGCTGTCGTCCCTGGCCACGTCGAACTCGCCGCGAATGGCCGAGATGGGTTTTAAGCGATCCTCCTCCTTCTTCACCGTGTCGGCCAGCTTGAGGTAATGAATGGGCGCGCGGAAATCGTCCCGGCCGGTGTTGCTGACAAAGAAGAGCCCCTTTCCCGCGTGATCCCAGCGGGGGTAGTAGTTGTAGAACCCCTTCGAAGTCAGCTTCTGGCCGTTAACCTGCGCCCCCAAGGACTGGACCTGCAGCGTGTAGCGCGTGGTGATGCTGTCCTTCCAGTCCTGATAGACCTGCCTGTCCGACTTGTGCAGGACGTGCTCCATGTCCTCCGACATGGTCTGCGAGCGGAAGCGGGAAAACTCCTTCCACAGGCGGACGAAGGCGGTGTCCCCGTAATGCGAGGCGACGTAGCGCGTCAGCGAGAACCCTTGCGTGTAGGGTCCCTGCTCGTATTGGAAACTCGTGCCCGTGAAGATTTCCATCCTCTCGATGGGGAGCAGCTTGTCGTTCAACGTCGCCACGCGCAAGATCATGTCGCGGTGCGTGTCCCAGAGATCGCCCCCCGAGCGCTCGGATTCGTACTGGGCCGTGCCTTCGGCGAACCAGTTGGGCTGCACCATGAAGGGGATGATGGTGGCGAAATCCGCCTGCACCGGCTTGTTGTAATAGTCCTGGTACCCTATCACCACGCCCTGGATGTAGGGCGGCAGTTTGGCGCCGTCCTGGATGGAGACCAGGTGGGAGAACTCGTGCGACACCACGTCTTTGAGCCAGTTGTGGCTGCCGCGTATGGGAAAGTCCCAGTCGGTCACCCACACGTTCATGGTGTTCTCCACGGAGTTGGCCCATCCGTTGGAGAAGATGTCGTCGCGGATGATGAGCTCCACCTTGCTGGGCATCTTCATGTGATAGCGCGGAACCTTGTCCGCATACCTATCCTCGGCGATGCCCGCGATATATCCCGCCACGCCTTCCAGCTCCTTGGGGTAGCGCAGCCGGAAATGCTCGGTCTCGGCCGTTCGCCAGTCGATGTTGGCCGCGTTGCGGTTCAGGCTGAACGCCATGGCCATGGCTGGAAGCAAAGCCAGCAGGGCGGCTCCGACGCGGAAAAAACGGGGGGGCATGGAGCGCAATAGTGTACAAAAAACACCCTCCTGCCTAATTTGGAAGGGTGTCCAGCTTCACCGAACGTTATCACGAACTCACCAAGTACCATCCCGAGACCATCGACAAGCTGGGGGACGTGCATTGGCGGGATCAGCCTGATCCGTTCAAGGACATTCCGCCGGGCCGCAAAATAGATCTGGTGCCCTCGCTAAAACCCCTGTTCGAGGACGTCGACGCGTTGCCCAATCCCGCTTTGCCGTGGCTGGAGAAGGAAGCCCTGCCGGCTCTGGCGCGGCTTCTGTATTTCACGCTGGGCTTAACCGCGCGGCTTTCCGGCATGGGCGCCCCGGATCACTTCCTGCGCGCCGCGCCTTCGGCGGGCGGACTCTACCCCACCGAGATTTATGTGGCCGTGCGGGACTTTTCTGATCTGCCGGCGGGGCTGTACCACTACCACTCCCAGAAATCCGCGCTCGTCCCGGTGTGGGAGGGGAACTTCTTCGCCGACCTCCGCCACCACTTCGCCGATCAAAGCGGCGTGGAGGAAAGCCGCTGCCTGGTTTTATTCACCGGCCTTTACGGCCGCAGCGCCTGGCGCTACAAGGAAAGGGCCTACCGCCGCATCCTGCTCGACACCGGCCACGCGGCCGCCAACCTCTTGGAAACGGCGAACGCCCTTGGCCTCGACACCGCGGTGCTCGGCGGCTTTTACGACGAGTATCTGGAGGAATTGTTTTTTCTGACGCGCAAGGAAGAGTTTCCATTGCTGGGCATTGCCTTGGGTCCGCGCGGCAGCCTGCCGAAAATGAAGGGCCAGCTCCCCGGACCCCTGCCCAGCGAAGCGGCCAAGCGCGCGGACACGCGGGATCCCATGCAGGTGCAGCAAAACGCCTGCGAACGCCTGTATCCGGACATCCCTCTTAGGCCCCCTGTTGAACCCGCGGCCTCGCCGTTTTCTTCTGGGACTCTTTCCGGGATTCCTTCCAGGATTTCTTTCAACGCCGGAAAGTTTAACCCGCAGTCCGTCATCCTCCGGCGGCGCTCCACGCGCAAATTCAACGGGGGTTCCATCCTTCTAAAAGAAGCCGAGGACATGCTTCGCTTCGCCTTCAGAAGCGACAGCGCGGACTGGCAGCTGGCCCCCGGATGCATGGACTTCCATCTGGCCGTGTTCGCCGTGGAGGGAAGGGAGCCCGGCATCTATTCGCTGAACCTGCAAACCTTGATCTGGGTTTTGGAAAAGTCGGGGGATTTTCGCGAGGAGCTGCGCGGCGTCAACCTGGGGCAGGATTTGGCCGCCGAGTGCTCCTTCGCCGTGCTCTATACCGCGGACATGGCGCAGCTCGTCTCCATCTATGGCGATCGCGGCTACCGCTACGCCTGCATGGACGCCGGACAAATCGGGGAGCGCATTCAGCTGTGGGCCGTGCACCGCGGCTTCGGATCCTCCGGCATCGGCGGCTACTACGACGACTGGGCCAACGAACTGCTGGATCTGCCGCTCACCCACGGCATCCTCTACCTCACCGTGGTGGGCGTTCCGGAAGAATAAGGGCGCAGAAATGGGAGCGCCGCGGCGCGTCCAACCCACCCTGTCTCCACCCCACCTCCACCCTACATCCACCCTATTTTACCTTTCGATTTCCATGCCGCTCCACCTCCATAATACCGCCACGCGCAGCAAAGACCCTTTCGAACCGCTCACGCCCGGGCTGGTGAAGATGTACTGCTGCGGCCCCACGGTGTACCATTTCGCGCACATCGGCAACCTCCGCACCTATGTCTTCGAGGATTTGCTGAGGCGGACGCTGGAATTTTCCGGCTACGAGGTGCGGCACGTGGTGAACATCACCGACGTGGGACATCTCACCTCGGACGCCGACACCGGCGAGGACAAGATGGAGAAGGGCGCGCGCCGCGAGGGCAAAAGCGCCTGGGAAATCGCCGAATACTACACCCGCGCCTTCCAAAAAGACTGGAAGGCCTTGAACCTGCTTGAGCCCACGGAGTGGCCGCGCGCCACCAATCACATCGGCGAGCAGATAGCGCTGATTGAGGAGCTTAAAGCCAAAGGCTACACCTATTCCATTCCGGGCGACGGCATCTACTTCGACACGGCGAAGTTTCCGCGCTACGCGGACTTCGCGCGCCTGGACATCGAGGGGCTCCAGGCCGGCGCCCGCGTCGCCGTGACCGAGGGCAAGAAAAGCCCCACCGATTTCGCCCTGTGGAAATTTTCCACCCCGGAAGTGCAGCGGCAGATGGAATGGGAATCTCCCTGGGGCAAGGGGTTCCCGGGATGGCACATCGAATGTTCCGCCATGGCCATGAACATCCTGGGCGAAACGCTGGACATTCACTGCGGCGGCGCCGATCACATCCGCGTGCACCACACCAACGAAATCGCGCAGTCCGAAGCCGCCACCGGCAAGACCTTCGCGCGTTTCTGGCTGCACGGCGGCTGGCTGCTTGAGGCCCCCGACGACGGCGCCGACGGCGGAAAAGGCGGCAAGGGCGGCGGCAAGATGTCGAAGTCCTCGGGGGAATTCGTCACCTTGGACGTGCTCATCCAGCAGGGATATTCCCCCATGGACTACCGGTACTTCTGCCTCACGGCGCACTACCGGAACTATCTCAACTTCAGCCATGCCGGCCTTGATTCCGCGCGCGACTCGCTGCGAAACCTGCGCAAGCGCACCGACGCGCTCATCGGCAAGTCCGTGCCGGTGCGCTCGGACAAGGGCCAGGAGTGGCAAAGCCGTTTCCTCGAAGCCGTCAACGATGATCTCAACTTTCCGCAGGCGCTGGGCATTCTGAACCTCATGCTGAAGGACGCGGACGTGCTCGACGGGGAAAAAGCCACTTTGGTGGCGGAATGGGACGCGCTGTTGGGCCTTGGCCTCACCGTGGCGGAGAAATCCGAAATCCCGGATTTGCCCGGGGACCTGACGCCGCTGCTCGCGGAGCGCGCCGATGCGCGCAAGCGGAAAGACTGGGCGCGCAGCGACGCCCTCCGCGATCAATTTCGCGCGCGCGGTTTTGTTCTCAAGGACAATCCCGACGGCAGCGTCGGCTGGGAAAAAGTTTCCGCTTGATGGATTCCTAGAATAGTTCCTTAGTGCTCCTTAGAACCGCTTCTTCGCAAGCGGATCGTTCCGTTCTGAAACAATCTTCACAGGGTTTCCAGCATAGTTTCCAGTAAACGCCGGCCGATGTATTTTATCAGACTGTAATTCAATCCAGGCGGACTTCATGCGCACGAAAATGGACGACGAAAAAGAAAAAGAGAAGGAAGAAACCCCGGTTTTCCTGGCCAAGGAAATCATCGAGTCTTTTCTCAAACAGCGGAAGATTTTCCTTTGGTCCCAGGTGGACGACACCGTGGCGGAGCGCATCGTCAAACAGATCCTTTACCTCAACGCCCAAAACCAGGAAGAGATCACCCTCTACATCAACAGCCCCGGCGGCGTCATCTCCTCGGGCCTCGCCATTTACGACGCCATGCAGGCGGTCGCCTCCCCGGTGGCCACCGTGGTGTGCGGACAGGCCGCCAGCATGGGAGCCTTCCTGCTGGCGGGCGGGCGCAAGGGGAAGCGCTATGCCTGGCCCAACGCGCGCGTCATGATCCATCAGCCGCTCATTTCCGGCCACATGTACGGGCCCGCTTCGGATATCGAGATTCAGGCCGAGGAAATGCTGCGCATCCGGCAGAGCCTCAACCAAATCCTGTCCACGCAAACGGGACACCCCATCGAAAAAATCGAGGCGGACACGGACCGGGACAATTTCATGACGGCGCAGGAAGCAAAAGACTACGGACTGGTGGACGCCATCGAAAGCCGGTTATAGCCCCTGCCGGCGCGTTTCTCTCCCGGCCTTTTCCCAGTCCCTTTCCCTTGATTGCATGATTGCCTTCCGGGCTTTCCGGTAATTTTTCCTATAAATCTTCTCCATGGGCTTTTTCGATAAAATCCTCCAGGGCCTTTCGCGCACGCGCGAAACCGTGGCGCGGGAAATCCAGGCCGTTTTCGGAAAAGGCAGGCTCACCGACGAAGTCATCGAGGCCCTGGAAGAAAAGCTGCTTGGGGCGGACATCGGCTTCGACACAGCGCACCTTATCTTGGAAGGCGTCCGCAAACGCGCCCGCGGGCAGGAAATCGATCAGGCCCAGCTCCTTGCCTGGATGGCCGAGGAGGCCAGGAATCTTCTCCCCGCGGAAACTCCGGCGCACCTTGACGTGAGACCCCATGTCATCCTTTTCGTGGGCGTGAACGGAGCGGGCAAGACGACTTCCGTGGCCAAAATCGCGCATCATTACGTCTCCCAGGGGAAAAAAGTGCTGCTCGCCGCCTGCGACACCTTCCGCGCGGGAGCCATTTCCCAGCTCGAAGTCTGGGCGCAGCGCGCCGGGGTCGAGGTGGTGAAGCATTCCGAGGGCTCCGACGCGGCCTCCGTGGCCTATGACGCCTATGGCGCCGCCAAGGCGCGGGGTTACGACCTCCTGCTCATCGACACCGCCGGACGCCTGCACACCAAGGACAACCTCATGGAAGAGCTGCGCAAGCTCGTCCGCGTGCTCCGCAAGCAGGACCCCGCTTTGCCCCACGAAACTTTGCTGGTCATCGACGGCAACACCGGCCAGAACGCCCTCCCGCAGTTCAAAGGCTTCGGAGCGGCGACCCCCCTGAACGGCCTGGTGGTGACCAAGCTCGACGGAACGGCCAAGGGCGGTTCCGTGCTGACGCTTTCCCGGGAGTTTGGGGTTCCCATCCGCTGGGTTGGGGTGGGCGAAGGCCTGGAGGATTTGGTACCCTTTGATCGGGAAGCCTACGCGCGAGGGCTTTTCATGACCCAATCATGACATAGAAAGAGCGCGAGGGCGACCTTCCGTTTTTTAATCCGGCTTTAAGTTCATTTGTAGGGAACAAAGGGGATGAAGATGTCTCAAAAAGTCCTGAAATTTGCCCTGTTTATTGCACTGGGCATGTTTTTGGGATGCCGCGAAGGACAATACGCCCCAGATGACGAATTTGTAGATTTGTACGTCGAACTCAAGTTGGTATCAGTAGCATCGGTCCAGGACCCGAACAAGGCTAATGAAGTCCGAATGGCGATTTTGGCCCAGCATGGCATGACGCCGGCGGAATTCCATGAGCATTTTCTGCGCCTTGCCGCCCATCCGGATACTTGGAGATCGTTTCAGGAGAGAGTGGTAAGCCGCATGGACGCTTTCCAAAAGGAGCATCAAAATGGCAAATGAACACGTGGTCCACCTGACCAGTGAAAATTTTGAGAAGGAAGTGAGTCAATTCTCGGGGACCGTCATGGTCGATTTTTGGGCCGAATGGTGCGGTCCCTGCCGGATGGTGGCCCCCATCGTCGATGAACTGGCCGAAAGCTATCAGGGGCGGGTCAAGGTCGCGAAGCTGAACACGGACGAGGCTCCCGACATTGCCGGCCGCTTCGGAATCCGCAGCATTCCCACCATGCTGTTCTTCAAGAACGGCGAAATGGTCCAGCAGCTGGTCGGAGCCTACCCCAAGAGCAAAATCGTGGAAAAACTGGACGCCACCCTTTAATCTTTAACGCTTTTTAATCCACTTTAATCCCTGTCAACCGTATAAACCCACTTTGAGCCCACTGTTATGATGCGAGCGCTTCCGGCATCCTTAATCCTGGCCCTCTTGGTCGGCCTGCCTTTGCGGGCCGGGGCCGAAAAACCGGGTTCCGCCGGAACTGGAACAGTCCAGTGGATGCCGTTTACCCAGGCGACCCAAAGCGCGGCGAGCAAGGGCAAATACGTGTTCGTGGATATTTACACCGACTGGTGCGAATACTGCAAACAGCTTGACGCCACCACCTTCAAGGCCCCGACGGTGCTCGCCGAATTGGATAAAAACTTCGTCAGCTCGAAGCTCAACGCCGAAAGCGAAACGCCCCTGGCCTGGAAGGGCAAGAAGCTGACGGCGAGCAAGTTGGCGGCCTTGTGGCAGGTCGACGGTTTCCCGACTCTCATGTTCCTGAATTCCAAGGGTGAGATTATCGGCAGTTTCTCCTCCTACGCCGACCCCAAGCTCATGGTCAAGCTGCTCACCTACATTTCCTCGGGCGCCCGCGAACGCAAGGTCAGCTTCGAGGATTATGTGAAGGGCTCCAGCTGATGCAAATCGTCTTCTGGGTGGCGGCCCTTCTTCTGGTGCATACCTATGCGCTTTACCCGCTGTCCCTGCCCGTCCTGCAGGGTCTTTTCCGGCGTCGGCGCCGGCACGCCTCTTCCGGCCGCCACAAGGTCTCCCTCATCCTCGCCGCCTACAACGAGGAAAAAATCATCGAGGAAAAAATCCGCAACTGCTTCGAGCTCGAGTTCCCGCGCCAAGACTTGGAAATCCTCATCGGCTCCGACGGCTCCTCCGATCGCACCGAGGCCATCGCGGCGAAATACGCGCCCGACATCAAGCTGTGCGCCTTTTCCCAGCGCGCCGGCAAGGCGGCGGTGCTGAACCAGCTGGTTCCCCGCGCACAGGGCGACATCGTGGTGTTCTGCGACGCCAACACTATGCTGCTTAAGAACGCCCTGCAGAAGCTGCTGGCGCCCTTCGACGATCCCAAGGTGGGATGCGTTTGCGGCCGCCTTATCCTGCACGATGCCGGCCGTTCGGCGCTCGGAATCGGCGAAAGCATCTACTGGAACCTGGAATCGGAAATCAAGAAGCTGGAAGGCCGGCTCGGAATCGTCATCGGGGCCAACGGCGGAATCTACGCCATCCGCAAGGAACTGTTCGTGCCCATCCCCACCGACCGCAAGGTGATGGACGATTTCTTCACCACCACGCGCGTGCTGATCGCGGGCAAGGACGCGGTTTACGAGCCGCAGGCCATCGGGAGCGAAGAGACCTCGCTCGATTCCTACGGCGAATTCCACCGCAAGGTGCGCATCAGCCAGGCCAACTTCAACCTGCTGCCGAGTTATCTCCCGCTCTTAAATCCCCTGCGGCCGGTGGTGGCCTACGGATTTTTCTCCCACAAATTCCTGCGGTGGATAGCCCCTTTGATCCTGGTTTTGCTTTTCGGCCTCAACGTCGCGATGGCTCCCGCCTCGCCCTTGTACGCAAGCCTGCTGGGGCTCCAAGTGCTCTTCTACGCCTGCGCCCTGCTGGGCTATCTCGGAAACGGCCGCACGCGCCGGTACAAATTCCTTCTGATTCCGTTTTACTTCACCTCCATGAACGCGGCCCTGCTCGTCGGCCTGTTTCGATCCCTGTCGCCGAAGAAGGACACCGGCACCTGGAACCGCGTCGAAAGGGCCGAAGCCCCGCGCGTCCAAACCGCGGCGCCCGTCCTTTCCGGCCGCTCCCGCATTCAGGCCGGCGAATATCCGAATTAAACACCCGAATTAATCTCCCTCGCGCGCCGAATTACTTTTCGGTGGTGCCCTCTTCCCTCTCCCTTCCCAACGTTTCCTTTCTCCTTACCCTGACGCTTTTGGCTCATTCCGCTTTTTGCGGCTTGGCTGCCACGGGCACCGCGGGGGTCCAGGGGCGGCAGGATTTCAAGGGAATGGGTTTTGGCTATGACGTTTCCGTCTACGACGAATTCGACGGTCAGGTTCTCCTCGGAGTGCAGTCGGGCCAGGGCACTTCTGGAGATCCTTCCGCCGTCCCCGTCCTCGCGGCGGCCTACGTGCGTCTCCCTTTGGGAACCGTCGTCGTGCCGGTGCTCACGGGCGGCATCGGGTACGCCTTTTCCAATTCAGCCGCAGGCATTCTTTGGCGGGGGGGCGGAGCCTTCGACATCCGCAACGGGCGCCATTCTTCTCTTCTCCTGGGCGCCGAGTACGAAGGCCACGAGAACTACGGGGGAGGCCTCGCGCTTCGCGGCGGACTCCTGTTGGAATATTAAGCCGGAGTATCAAGGGTTGTTTTCTTCCACATGACGAACCCCGTTGAAAAGGCGCGCCGCGTCCGCGTCAAAGTCTGCGGCATCACCTTGCCCCCGGATGCCGAGGCCTTGGACGCGCTGTCCCTCGACTATCTGGGTTTCAATTTCCATCCCGGCAGCAAGCGCTTCGTGGAACCCGGCGCGGCGGCGGAAATGATTTCCCGCCTGAAGAACGCGGAACCCGTGGGGGTCTTCGTCGACGCTTCCCCGGAGCACATCGCCGAGGTCGTCCAGAAAACCGGCATCCGCTGGGTCCAGCTCCACGGAAACGAAGGCTGGGAAATCCTGGAAAGGATTTCTGTTCCTGTCATCAAGGCCATTCCCCATACGAGACTTAAGGATTACGGCGGATTGAAAGCGGAATGGGAAAGCCGCCACAGCCATCCCCGTTATTTTCTCGTGGACACTCACGATGCACATGACGGCGGTGAATTCGGAGGCTCCGGGCAGGTCTTCGACTGGTCCCTGCTGAAATCCATGCCCCTGCCAAGGCCTTTTTTTCTGGCGGGAGGACTCGGTCCTGAAAACCTCGCGGCGGCGCTCAAGGCTTCGGAACCTTTCGCCGTGGATCTCAACAGCAAGGTCGAGTCGGCTCCGAGAGTCAAGGACATCGACTTGGTAAGGCGCTGTCTTGACATCGTGAACGGGCTCTAGGACTGCGGAAGGACCATGAACTTCCCGCCCCGTTCATTTTTCTCGCGTCCTATTTCGCGTCACTTCATGCTGGCATTCGTCCTGGGGGTGGCCGGAGTCCTGAGCCTTTCCGAAGCGCGCGCGGACGGATGGTCCAAGCCGATTCAGTTGCGGCTGGGCCCCGACAGCAACGCCTGCGGTCTCGTCCTTCCTGAGCCGCTGCGCTCCCGGCCGCTCATTCTCTGGCTGCACGGCGGTATGCGATCGCAGAACATGGCCAAAGGTTGGACGGCGGAGTTGGCGCTGCCGCCTTTTCTAAAGCCCGGATCCTACTACCTGTGCAGCCCCTCCGCCTATGCGGGAGCCGACTGGCTGACACCGGAAGGCCAGGCCCACATCGACGCGCTGCTCGATTACATGGCCCGCCATTATCCCGTGCGCATGGACAAGCTTATTCTGGTGGGGGTTTCCGACGGTTGCCTGGGCGTTCTGCGCTATGCCAATGGCGGAAAACACAAACCGAGCCGGTATGTCCTGTTCTCTTCCTATCCGGCGCTGGCCGTGAATCCGGAGGATCTCTTCAGCCTCCCCGCTTACGCCTCCACGCGCTGGGATGTGTTCCAAGGCGGCCAGGACAGGCTGTTTCCCTCCGAGGACGTCTTTCCCTTATTGCAGGCCTGGGCGAAGGCGAACCCCAAGGTGAAGCTGCACCTCTATCCCGATGGGGAGCACGATTTCTCCTGGTATATGCAGAACACCGCGCCGGAAATCCGAAAGCTTTTTTAAGGCTGCTCCGCCAAGACTTTTTAATTCCCCTGTTTTTGAAGGCTCGCCACGCGGCTTTCGTCCCGCTTGGCGATGCGCGCCTTGAAGAGGAGGCGCTTTCCGTTCCGGTTGACCTCGACTTCCGCCCAAGTGCCCGGAACCCGCAGGGCGACATCGTTCAGCAAGTCGTTGGGATCCTCGATGAAAGTTTGATCGATGCGCACGATGACGTCGCCGCGCTGAATGCCGGCCTTGTCGGCGGGCCCTCCGGGCACGACTCCGCCCACCGCCGCCCCTTTTTCGTCCTTCACTCCAAGAGCCTCGGCCCTGTCCGGATCCAGCAGCTGCACGGAAACGCCGAGCCAGCCGCGCGTCACGGTTCCCTCCGCGATGAGATCGGCGGAAATTTTCCGGGCCATGTTGATGGGAATGGCGAAGCCGATTCCCTGATAGCCTCCGCTGCGGGAAAATATGGCCGTGTTGATGCCCACCAGTTCGCCGCGCAGATTGACGAGAGCCCCGCCGGAATTGCCGGGATTGATGGCCGCGTCGGTTTGCAGGAAGTTCTCGTAGTTGTCGATGCCGGTGTTGTGCCGGCCCTTGGCGGAAATGATGCCGGTGGTGACCGTCTGCGACAGACCGTAGGGGCTTCCCACGGCCAGCACCCATTCGCCGACGCGCAGCGCGTCCGAATTTCCAAGGGGCATGATGGGGAAGGATTCCCTCGCGTTCTTGATGCGAATCACGGCCAGATCCGAGGGCGGATCGGCCCCTAAAATTTCCGCGTCGAACTCCCGGTCGTCATAGAGCTGCACCTGAATTCTGTCCGCTCCCTCGATGACGTGGTTGTTGGTGAGGATGGTTCCGTCCGAGTCGATGATGACCCCCGAACCCAGGCCTTCTTCGTGGCGCGAACCCGTCTTTGAATCAGGGGCGCCCGAACCGTCGGAACTGTCGGAACCATCGGAGGAGTTGGAGTAAGCTTCCTCGTCTTCGGAGGCGTCGCCCGCCGACACCTTCATGTCGCTGCGGATGCTCACCACCGCGGGAAGCGCCGCCGCGGCGACGTCCGCGAAGATTTCCTGGAAGTCCCCGTATTTACCGGAAGACAGGTGAGTCGGCGAGGAATCCGCCGCGCCAGGAGAGGTTTCCAGCTGTGCCGGGACGGGGCGTTTGCAGCCCACAAGGGAGCCCGCAAAGGCGGCTAGCAGCGCCAATGCCAATATTCTTCCGGGGACGGCCTTCACGGGCGGCCCTTAATTTGGGGATTGTTTCGGGGCGGTTTGTGGGGATTCATTCGCCCCCGCATGAGGGTGAATTTTCGGGCCTTTCGTGACGCCGCCGGACACGATGAACGACAGCCAGCGCGCGCTTTCCTGGGGCGGCAAAGGCGTGATCCGATCCCGCGGAACCACGACGAGGAAACCCGAATAGTTGTAGGACTGCGGCAGATAAACGGCCACGTGATCCGGAGCGCCCGGAAGGCCCGGATCCTGGGAGGTGACGAACCCCAGCATCTTGGCCCCGCTTTCGGGATACAAGGAGACCAGCACGGGAAACCGGAAACTTTTTTTCTCTCCCACGAAGGCGCCGATGAGATCCTTGAGGGAAAAGTAGATGAGCTTGACCAGGGGCACCCGGTTCAGGAGTCCCTCCAGATAGAGGATGAAACGGGCCGCGACGATGTTGGACCCCACGGCTCCCACCGTGACGATGATGACGAAGGTGAGAACGAAGCCCACGCCGGGGATGCGCAGGTGCAGCAGTCCGTCGACCCAGGTGAAGAAGTGGTAGATCACCCACGCCGTGACGGTGAGGGGAATGAGGAGGAGGAGCCCCTTGAGGAAGCTTTTCAGCAACCATTGAAGAAGACCGCTCATGGGCTGCTCATGGCTTAAGGCACCACTTCGACGCCTGTGGCCAAACCGATGGCCACCGTGATGCGCTTGGCGTACCGGGCGAAAAGACCGTGCCCCACCACGCCGGGGATGGCGTCCAGAAAAGGCTCGAGCGCCGCCACGTCCACGGATTTTGGGAAGCGCGCGTCGAGCACGAAATTTCCCTGATCGGTGATGATGGGTCCGTCCTTCTCGGTGGCCAGGCGCAGGTTGACCGAGGAGGCCCCCAGCGCCGTGAGTTCCCGCCGCGCCAGCTTGTGCGCGAAAGGCAAAACTTCCACCGGCACGGGAAAGCGCACTCCCAGCCGCTCCACGCATTTGATCGGCTCGATCATCACCAGGAAGCGCGTGGCGACGTGGGCCAGAATTTTCTCGCGCACCATGGCCGCACCGCGTCCCTTGATGAGGCGTTTCTGGGGATCGACTTCGTCGGCGCCGTCGGCGTAAAGATCCAGCCGATCCACTTCGTCCAGCGGCAACAGCGACAACCCCAGCTCTTCGGCGAGAAGAACCGTCGAGAAAGAACTTGAGGCCATGCGAACCTTGAGGCGCTCTTCCCGAATGCGTTTGGCCAGGGCGCGGATGAAAAACGCCGCCGTGGACCCGGTTCCGAGCCCCACCGTCATGCCGTCGGTCACTTGTTCCGCGGCCCAGATCCCTGCGCGTTCCTTGCCGTCCACGGTGCCCTCCGCCCGTCCTTCCGCTCTTCCCTCTGCCAATGAGCCCTCTTTTCCTGGCTTCAATTTAGACTTTGTTTCGGAGCCTCATGAGATGAATGCGATGCGCCCTCCTGATGCTCCGGCCGCGATAAATCCTGCATGGTTTTCACGGGCGTGAACAAGGACAGCGGTATTTCGAGGCACACGGTGTTCCAGTGGGCCATGCCGCCGTTCCACAGGCCGGGCCATTCGAGGCCCAAGAGTTTGCGGCCCTCATGGTTTTTGTTCACAAGGACGCAGGCCTTGGGATCGGAGAAGTCCGCCAGGCGGTAGGGACGGCCCGAGACGTCGCGCAAGGCGCAAATCATGTCCACGGGATTGAAATGGGTCGCCGCGCTGAAAATCTTTTCCTGATCCGAATCCTGGGAGTTTATTTCGGCGGCTTCCACGATGCGAATTTCCTCCGCGCCGCCCTCCCTTAAAACCCAGAAAGGGCCGCCGCCGGGTTCACCCGTGTTGGCGACCATGCCGCAGACGCGAAGCGGCCTGTTCGACGCGTTCGACTCCCGGCGCTCGCTCGCCAGGCGGACAAGGCTTCCCGCAAGGGCCCGGTGCACGGCCCGCTTTTGCGCGCGATGCGACTCCACCGCGATGTTGTCCACGTTGCGGATCCAGGCGAACTCCGCGCCGCAGGCTTCCAGGTTCGCGAGCAAAGCGCCGTGGCCGCCGGGCCGAAGCAGGAGATGTCCGGAAGCGTCCCGGAAAGGCTGGCCGTTCTCATCCAGCGCCAGCGTCTGGGTTGAGGACTCCTGAAGGGAGTGCGTGACTTCCGCCCGAATCCCCTCGCCGCGCAGGCGCGTGAGGATTTCCTCGAGATGGCGCCTAAAGCGGAGCTCGTGCTCCGGCGAAAGCGTAAAATGCAGACGGACTTCGACGCCCGGCCCCGCCAGCGCCGCAGCCTCGCGGATATGCTCTTCGGCCGGCGTTGCGACGCGGGAACCGTAGCGGTGAAAAGGCGCCATCGCCTTGGGAACGTTCGCCAGGCCCATGCGCGTGGCGGCTCCCGAGGAGGGAATAAAATGAACGAGCCGCCCCTGCGCGCTTGCCTTGCGGAATTCTTCCCCCAGGCCCGCCAGTTTCTCCGGGTCTTCGGGCAGAGGGGCAAGGCCGTCCCCCATCACGCAGGGTCTGAGCAGATGCGGAGCGGCGACCCTTTCCCGCAGACGCCGCAACTGAAGCGCGGCGTCTTCCGGAGAAATGTGCGCGGCCTCCAATTGCCGGAGATCCGCCGCGGTGAAAAGATCCTGCGGAGAAAGGCGGGGAGAAGTCACGGGCTTTAAATAGAAATCTTCCGTTTTTTGACGGAACGCCGGGAGTCTGTCGTTCGGAGCGCCACCGTCCTGAATGCCGGCGTCCCGAACGCTTATCGCCCTGAACGCATTAAGGACTTGAGGGAGAACTGCAGCTTGACGTCGTTCTGCTTTTTCTTGCCCTCATTGCTGAACTTGCTCAGCAGCTGATCCACGGTGGCATGCGGCTTCTTGGGCTTGCCCACGGGCTTGCGTCCCGCGCCTCCACCGCCGGCAGCTTCCCCGCGTTTGCCAGCGCCCTGATTGTGTTGCCCCTGTCCCTGCGCCTGCCGGGGCTTGGCTTCTTTTTTCAGCGAGAGCGAGATGCGCTTTTGCTCCATGTCCACGCCCAGCACGCGCACCTGCACCACCTGGCCGGGGGCGACGACCTGCTTGGCGTCGGAGACGAACTTGTCGCTGAGTTCCGAGACGTGCACCAGGCCGTCCTGATGAACGCCGATGTCCACGAAAGCGCCGAAGTTGGTGACGTTGGTCACCACGCCCTCCAGCCAAAGCCCTTCCCGCAAATCCTTGAGGTCCTGCACCTTGGCGTTGAAACGCGCGTAGACGAATTCCGAACGCGGATCGCGCGCCGGCTTTTCCAGTTCCGCGACGATGTCGAGCAACGTCGGCAGGCCGATTTCACCCTCGGCGTATTTCTTCACGTCGATTTTGCGGACGGCCTCGGCGTTGCCGAGAATTTCCGAGAGCTGGCCGCCCGCGTCCTCGCACATGCGCTTCACGAGATCGTAGCGTTCCGGATGCACGGCGGAGGCGTCGAGCAGGTTCTCCGAACCGCGCACGCGCAAGAAACCCGCGGCCTGTTCGAAGGCCTTGGGCCCGAAATGGGGAACCTTGACCAGGGCGGCCCGCGACGCGAAGGCGCCGTTTTGGTTCCGGTAGTCGATGATGTTTTTGGCCAGCGCCTTGTTGACGCCGGACACATACCCCAAAAGCGCCTCGGAAGCCTGGTTCACGTCCACGCCGACCCGGTTCACGCAGGACTCCACCACCTGCTCCAGCTTGCGCTTGAGCTCGTTCTGGTGGACGTCGTGCTGGTACTGCCCCACGCCGATGGATTTGGGTTCGATTTTGACCAGCTCGGCGAGCGGATCCTGGATGCGGCGGGCGATGGACACCGCGCTGCGAATGGTGGCGTCGAGATCCGGGAATTCCTTGAGGGCCAGGGGCGACACGGAATACACCGAGGCGCCCGCCTCCGAGACCACGACCTTGATGGGCGGTTTTTCCAGCTGCTTCATGGCCTCCGAGATGAACTCGTCGACCTCGCGCGAGGCCGTGCCGTTGCCGATGGCCACGATGTCCACCTTGAAGCTTTCCATCATGGCGAGCAGGATGGTGGTGGAGGCTTCGATTTGTTTCTGCGGGGGCATCGGATAAATCGTGCGGTGCTCCAGGAGCTTGCCGGTGGTGTCCACCACCGCCAGCTTCACGCCCGTGCGGAAGCCGGGGTCCACGCCCATGACGGCCTTGGCGCCGGCCGGAGGAGAGAGCAAAACGTCGGAGAGGTTTTTTTGGAAAACGGTGAAGGCCTCGCCTTCTGCCTTTTCCTTGAGATGCAGCCG
>Ga0206883_1016_pt1 | contig 40507 bp, 40 predicted proteins | sample Alteio_BWOrgCont_2_FD_152910 | JGI IMG/M metagenome (GOLD analysis project Ga0206883, IMG submission 152910) | Enriched cells from forest soil in Barre Woods Harvard Forest LTER site, Petersham, Massachusetts, United States -... | ecosystem: Environmental > Terrestrial > Soil > Temperate forest > O... | reverse complement strand
GACGACTAGGCGTCCGCTATTCAGCCAAGCGAAACTGGTGATCTCCTCTGTATTGTCCGTGTCGTCGCTGGTTCGCGGCCCATGAATCAATCTCGGCTTGCCCGTCGCTAATTCCATGACGACCAGGACATGGTTCGACTGCTGCTCTCCGACTCCGCCGATAAATCCGATGTATTGTCCGTCTGGCGAAAGCCGCGGGCTCCCGTACAAAAACTCCTTCGTGAAGACAGAGGCCGGCAATGGATCCGCCCGCAATCCCTGTGCCGCGCCACCCAACGCCGCCAAGATGCAGAAAAGAAATCGATTCACCGAAATGATTAGGAGCCCCGAACATGCTCCGTCAACCTCTTCGGGAATCCTGCCGGAGGACTGTACTGCGTGGCCAAAGGGTCGGGGCGCCAGAAGCAAAAGCGGAACGCCTTCTCTCGGTTGGAGTTATTATCAATTAGCGATTTGGCCACGTTAACGAGCGCCTGCGTGGGATCGCCAATCCAACGACTCAAAACATGAGTGTCGGTGACCCTGCGGTCTGGTTGTGAAACTTGTTATAATGTCAATGAACCATGCCGCGCATTCTCTGCCTTCGATTCTATTAACTTGACCACTTATTGGTCATGAATGTGACTACTATTGTGAAAATGCTTACCGTCTCGAAAGCCAAGGCGTCGTTCAGCGGAATCGCCCGCAATGTCGTCCGCTCCAGGAAACCCGTGATCGTCCGGGTTCCCAATGGCTTCATTCAGATTGCTCCCTACGATCTCCCGGAAGACGTGCCGGCATTTCCGGCCGGCAGCCTCAAGCTCCTTCCTCGCGAGGCCGGCCTCCACAACACGTTGGGCGAATCGTTATGAATCATCGCCGATGGGACGTCGTTTTTCTCCGCACGGACGACAAGGATGCCGTCGGTCATCCCGCCGTGATCCTCTCGTCGGACGACATCATGGCTGATGACAAGCAACATAGGTTCAACGTCGTCGTGGGAAGCAAGAAGCAGCCGGCCGACGGTGCCCGCAATCATCACGTCCTGCTCGATGAGGCAGATGGACTGACGTTCCTGACGCTGGTTGATTGCTCGCTCGTCTATGTGGCGAGAAAGGCCTCGGTTATCCGCTCAAGCGGCTCGGTCACGGCACACCGACGCCAGCAAATCCAGCGCACGGTCCGGGGATATCTGGGGTTGGGGTGAAGTCGCGGTGCCGAAGGCTGGCTTGCCAGGCGGAGGCGCTGGTGTTTCTCCGCCCGTCTCCACCCCGCTGCACGCGGGGTTCCGCCGGGCAGTTTTTGGGTCCCGCTTTGCGGGACGCCAAAAACTGGCTTGCCGAGTTCGGAGCCTCTGGTTTTTCTCGGCCCGCCTTCGCCGCTGAACGCGGCTACGGGCGCGGCAGTCTTCGCCCCGCCGTCGCGGAGGCGAAGACTGGGCCCTGTCGGATTCGAACCGACGACCAAGGGATTATGAGTCCCCTGCTCTAACCGCTGAGCTAAGAGCCCGAAAATATTTGTGCTTACCTCCCGTAGTCCCTCTTTTTTTTGGGGAAAAGGCGATATTTTTTGAGTTCGATCGCGGCCGCAAGGGAACGAACGTTTGATTGCGCCTCGGGCAGGACCAAGGTGATGCAAATTTCTTCAAGCTCGGCCACGACCAGAACGCACACGGCGATCCGAAAGGGAATATCAGGGCCGCGGGCGAGCAATATGACCGCTGATGCGCCAATCAGGCAGGCGGAAATTCGCGCCATCAGCGTATGATAGGAGGTAAGCCGCCGGTATTTAATCCAGCCGATCGCAATCGGGAGGCCATAGCTCACAATGAACGCGATGAATGGGACGCCCTCAGTCGCAACCAGGTCCGGCCTCATCCACCAGGTGCCGATGAGCACGGAGACGCAGGTTGAGAGATCAGCCCAACTGTCGAGGCGCGCACCCAATTCCGACACAAGATTCAGGCGGCGGGCAAGCTGGCCGTCGACGAAGTCAGAAAGAAGCGCAACGATGAAACAAAGCAGAAAGAGATGCTCCCGGCAGTGCCAGGCCAGCAGCAGCAAAATCGGAGCGAGCGCGATGCGGCACCCGGTAATCAGATTTGCGATGTTAAACTGCACGGGGTTTGCTTAATCTGATCGGCGACCGTAGTTCAAGATGTCCAATGAAGATCGTAATTCCAGGCGGTAGCGGGCAGGTCGGAACTTTTCTGGCGCGTGCCTTTGCCGGGGATGGGCATGAGGTGGTTGTTCTCGGTCGCCCTGCAGCCGCGGCGTCGAATGGGCGTCGCGGGGGCGCGCCGCCCCACCCTTCAAACAAAGGCGTCCGGATCGTGCCATGGGATGCGATTTCACTGGGAGGTTGGACAGCGGAACTGGAGGGGGCGGACGCGGTGATCAATCTCGCCGGGAGAAGCGTCAATTGCCGGTACACGCCCCGCAACCGAAAGCTCATCGTCGACTCCCGGGTGAATTCAGCCCGAGCGGTCGGCGAGGCGATTGCGCAGTGCAAACACCCGCCGCGGGTTTGGCTGCAGGCGGGCACGGCGACCATCTATGCGCATCGATTCGATGCGCCCAACGACGAAGCGACGGGCATCATGGCCACCGCTGAGACCGACGCGCCAGACACGTGGCGTTTCAGCATCGGCGTCGCCACGGCGTGGGAACGCGCGGCCAACGAGGTCGAACTTCCGCACACGCGCAAGGTGCTGCTTCGCTCGGCGATCGTGCTCAATCCGGATCCGGGAAGCGCCTTTGAGATCCTGCTCCGGCTGGTGCGGTTCGGGCTGGGAGGGCATTCCGGCAACGGGCGGCAGTATGTCTCATGGATTCACGAGGCCGATTTCATCCGGGCCATCGCCTGGCTGATTGCGAACGACTCCATCGCGGGGGCCGTGAATATTACGGCGCCGAATCCGGTGCCCAATGAAGAATTCATGCGCGAGCTTCGGGACGCGTGGGGAATCAAGATCGGGCTTCCCTCGCCGGAATGGCTGCTGGAGATCGGCGCGTTCTTCATGCGGACCGAAAGCGAGCTGATCCTGAAAAGCCGGCGGGTTATTCCAGGCGTTCTCAACCGGCATGGTTTTACATTTGCGTATCCGACGTGGAGGGAAGCGGCGCGGGATTTATGCCGCCGCTGGCGGGAGCGAATGCGCGGGCAACTTGCGGAGGGGGGTGAAGGTGGTTAGTTTTGCCGCTCCTTTCACCATGACTAATCCCTTGCCTCTCGCCACGCCCGATGGGCCGATGATGGTCCATTGGGCACAGCCCAGTATCCAAGCGGCCCCGCATTCGCTGCCGGGTATTTTGGTTTTTCAGGAAGCCTTCGGCGTGAATCGCCATATTCTCAGCCTCTGCGAACGCTTTGCCGCCGCGGGTTATATCGCGGCGGCGCCCGAGCTTTTTCACCGCGAAGGACCAGGCGTGGCCATGGGCTATGACGATTTCGCCAAGGTGAAGCCCATCATGGCGCGCATGACCAATGCCACGCTGCTGATGGACGTCCGGGCCGCGCACAGCGCCATGACCGCCCATCCCCTGGTCGATCCGAAGCGAATTTATTCGATCGGGTTCTGTCTCGGTGGATTTGTCTCCGTTCTGGCTGCGCTGAATTTGCCGCACGCGGCGGCGGTTTCCTTTTACGGCGGAGGCTTGGTGAAGGCGCGGCCGGGACTCGCGCTCACCCCTCTCGTCGACGAATTCGCCCGGCTCAACTGCCCCATGCTCTTCGGCTATGGAGAAAAAGACGCCGGGATCACGCCGGAGGACATCGCCGCGGTCCGGTCGCGCCTGGAAGCACTGCACAAGCCGCACCAGATCGATGTGTACCCGGGTGCGGGGCACGGCTTCGTGTGCGATGATCGGCCGGCCTATCAACCGCAGGCGGCCGAAGTTGCGTGGATTCGGATTATGCGGTGGCTACGGTGAAACCACCGGCTTGCCCCAGCCGTCTTGCTGTATATGTTATCATTCGAAAGTTTCCTCGATCCCCGGCCGATGGACCGGAAGCCTTAAAAAGACGGCACTTTTTCACCGACCCGAAGTCTTACGTTTTAAACACCAACTCACATGAAACTAAAATTATTCAGCGCAGCGCTCGCTTTAACCGCTCTAGGCCTCGCTACCACAGGAGCCTATGCTCAAGCGCCCGCCCCGGCCACGCCGGCGCCGGCGCCTACTGAACTCGTTTACCTTCAGCAGCTTCCTTCCGTGGCTTCCCTGATGAACGCCGCGAAGGCACAAGGAACCACGGTGGTCAGCGTCGACCAGACCAGCGCCGCAATTAACGTGGTTTATCGGGATTCCAACGGTCTGACGACCACGGTTTCCTATCAAGTGCTCCCGGCGGGAGAAGTCCCAGGTGCAGCGCCCGCTGCGGCGCCCGCCGCCCCCGGGACGACGACCGTGGTTTATCAGGCCGCTCCGGCGGCCGCCTACTATGCGCCTTATCCTTATTATGGCGGCTATTATCCCTGGGGCTGGTACGCGCCGATTGGAATCGGCATCGGATTCGGATGGCATGGCGGCTGGGGTGGTGGCTGGCGCGGCGGCTGGCACCGCTAAGCGAGCCGCTCTCGTTTTTCAAAGCCTCATGCTCCGTTGGAGCATGGGGCTTTTTCTTGTCAGAGCCCGACGAAGTCGGGGCAGTCGTTGGAGGAACGCGGCGTGGACATCGCGTCTGCCGTTTACTGATTTTGGTCGTCTTGGGAGGGCGATTCGGGCGGTTGGGGTGTGCCCTTTTTCGTTTCGTCGACGACCACGTATTGGCTGAAGCCTTTTCGCCAGATGCGGACCAGGACCTTGGGGCCCTTGATCTCGTCGCTCAGCCGCACGGCCTCGTCGGCGTTATGGACCGGCTTCCTATTGAGCTCGAGGATGACATCCCCCTGGGCGAGCCCCGCTTGGGCGGAGCCGCTGTCTGGGTCGACTTCGGTTATGACCGCGCCCTTCAGGCCGGCCGGCAATTGCAATTGTTCGCGAACTTCATCGGTGATGTCCGCCACGGCCACGCCGTTGAGCACCCCCTCGTCCTTGTTGGCCGCCTGGAGATCCGAGGCCGGACGCACGCCGAGCTTGATCGTGACGGTCGCCTCTTTTCCATCGCGCAAGTAGCCCACCGTCACATCGGTGCCGGGAGGGAGGCTGATGATCGCCAGTTGGAGGTGATTGGCGTTCTCCACCAACTTTCCGTTCAGCCGGGTGATGATGTCGCCGCTCTTGAGGCCGGCCTTCTCGGCCGGCGTGTCCGGGTTGACATCGGCCACCAAGGCTCCCGTCGCGGTCCCAAATTCGGCAGCCAAATCAGGCGTGAGCGCCTCCAGCTTCACGCCGAGGAAACCGCGCTCCACCTTTCCGGTGCTGACCAATTGCTCGGCAACGGACTTGACCAGGTTGATCGGGATCGCGAACCCGACGCCGTTCGATCCGCCGGAGTGGCTTAGGATCGCGGTGTTGATGCCGATCACCCGGCCCTGCGCGTCGACGAGCGCGCCGCCCGAATTACCGGGGTTGATCGGCGCATCGGTTTGGATGAAGTCTTCAAGATCCTCGATGTGGAGATTGGTGTTGCGGGCCAGGGCGCTCACAATGCCGTGCGTGACCGCGGGGCCGATGCCGAAGGGGTCGCCGATGGCCAGGACCGTGTCGCCGACCTGAAGCTGGTCGCTATCCCCCAGGATGGCCGTGGGCAGGCCGGTGGCGTCGATCTTGAGCACCGCGATGTCCGTCTCGGCGTCGCGGCCCACGACGGTCGCCACAAACTCCCTCTCGGGCTCCCCAAACTTGACCTTCACCTCTTCCGCCCCCTCGACTACGTGGTTGTTGGTGAGGACGTAGCCGTCCGAGGTCACGATGATGCCCGAACCGAGATTTTGGGAGCGGTGCTCATGCGGCCGGCCGCCGTCGTTTTCCGGGGCGCCACCCTGGGGACCCTCGGGGACGCCAAAGAAATGGCGAAAGAGGGGGTCGTTGAAGTATTGGGACATGTCCGGTGTTTTCACCATCGTGGTCGAGAGCACGTCGACGACGCTCGGAGCCGCCCGCTTCACCACCGCCGCATAGCTCACGCGATCGAATGAGTCGCGGTCGATCGGCGAAACGTCCGTGGTCAACTTGAGCGACTTGGCTGGATTTTCCTTCGCCTGCAGCGGCGCGGCCGCCCCAAACGAAAGTCCCAAGAATATGATTATAAATGAGTTAAAGTTTAAAAATTTCACATGCATGTTGGTTTCGACCCTTCCCGTCCCCCGATGTTTCTGTTTTAGCGTCCGCTGGGGAGTTCGGGCCCGGTTCTCTTTTGGGTCAACCCGGAATTGACCCTCCGGGATGGCTCCGGTGTACTCGCCCCTCACATGTCATCCGAACCCCAGCCCGCCAATCTCATGGAAGCCATCGTCGCGCTCGCCAAGCGCCGGGGATTCGTTTTCCAGTCGTCCGAAATTTACGGGGGGATCAACGGGTTCTTCGATTACGGCCCCCTGGGAGCCGAGCTGAAGAAAAACATCCGCGACTGCTGGTGGGACGACATGGTCCGCCGCCGCGATGACATCGTCGGCATTGAAACGTCCATCATCATGCATCCGAAGGTTTGGGAGGCTTCGGGCCACGTCGCCGGCTTCACCGATCCGCTCGTCGACTGCAAGGTGTCGAAACAGCGGTATCGCGCCGACCAGCTTTTCTTTGCGGCCGTGGTGGTGGACGGCAGCACCATCGGTTACGTGAGCGCCCTCGAAAGCGAAAAAACCGAGGCCGAGCTCCAGACGGCCGCCGAGGCCCTCAAGCGCAAAAAAGCGGTCCAGGGGAAGCTCGCCCCCGTGCAGCCGCGGGACATGACGCTCGTCGCTCCGGAGGAGATCGCCCTCATCCCCTCCCCGGCCACCGGCGAGCCCGGCAGCCTCACGGCGCCGCGCTCGTTCAACATGATGTTTCAGACCAACGTCGGCGCGATGACCGATGCGAGCAGTGTCGCGTACCTCCGGCCCGAGACCGCGCAAGGCATGTTTGTCGACTTCAAGAACGTGGTCGACACGGGCCGCGTGAAGCTGCCGTTCGGCATCGCGCAAATCGGAAAGTCCTTCCGCAACGAAATCACGCCGCGCAACTTCATCTTTCGCTCGCGCGAGTTCGAGCAGATGGAGATGGAATATTTCATCCACGAGGACGCCGACTGGGCCAAATGCCACCGGGAATGGATCGATTGGTGCCGGCAATGGCTGGCCTCGATCGGCCTGCCCGAGTCGCATCTGTCCGAGTACAATCACCCCAAGGAGAAGCTCGCCTTCTACTCGAAAGGGACGACCGACATCATGTTCCGCTATCCTTTCGGCGTGCAGGAGCTGTGGGGCATCGCCGCGCGCGGCAACTACGACCTCTCCCAGCATGCCGCCACCTCGGGCGTGCCCCAGGAGCTGTTCGACGAGACGACCAAGAAAAAGCTCACGCCCCACGTCATCGAACCGGCGGTCGGGGTGGACCGCATTTTTCTCGCGCTGCTCTGCGCCGGCTATGCCGAGGAGGAGATCAAGGATGAAAAGGGCAACGTGGAGAAACGCACCGTGCTGCGCTTCAGCCCGCGCATCGCGCCCGTGAAAGTGGCGGTTTTCCCCCTGCTCAAGAACAAGCCGGAGCTGGTGGCGCGCGCCCAGGAAATTTACCGCCGGCTGAAGCGGAAGTACGCCGCGTTTTACGACGAATCAGGCGCCATCGGCCGCCGCTACCGCCGGCAGGACGAGATCGGCACACCCTGGTGCGTGACGATCGATTTTGAAACCATCGAAAAGGACGGCTCCTTCACCCTGCGCGAGCGGGACTCGATGACGCAAAGGCGGATCAGCGAGGCGGAGCTGTTCGCGCTGCTGGAAGAAAAGGTTTGGTAGGTGGGGCGGCGCGCCCCCGCGACGCCTTTCGCCTCCGCGGACTTTTGCTGTACGCAGGGGCCAACGGGCGTCGCAGGGGCGCGCCGCCCCACCTTGCCTGGCCGGGCAGCTTACCTATAGCGCGCGCTGCGCCCGAGGTACTTGAGCATCCAGATTTCCTTCCAGACGCGGTAGCGGCCCTCCTGGGTGATCTTGCCCATGTCCTCCCGCTCGTGCTGCGGGTAGAGGAAACCGAGTTCGGTGTTGAGGCGATCGAGCTCGCTTTGCATGGCATTGAGGTCCGCCAGCGGCTCGACGGGAAAGGGGGCCGGAAACACTCCCGAAGCGGCGAGCCGGGCGCGATGGCGCGCCAGCAGGCGCGGCAGCGAGCGGCACCAGGGGCGGCGCTCGACCAGCCAGTTTTCCGGATAGAAGCCCGCAAACGGGCTGTTGAAGTTGTCGGTCACGTAGCGGGCGCCGTCGGCCGTGATCGACGTCAGGCCGTAGCACACGATAATGGCGCCGTTGGCCTGGGGGAAAAACGTCACCTGGATCCGCACGGCGCCCAGGGGGTCCTGATAAATCGAAACCCGAAGGTAGATGCCGCCGCCGATCTCCATCTTGAGCGACTGGGCCTGGCGAAATCCCTGCGCGCGCAGCCACCCGCGAATTTTGAGAAACCGGGCCTGGACCGGCCACTCCTCCCCGCTTTGGTTGAGGGTGTAGCGCGGGAAAAGCGGGAGGGGGCTCGTGCTGAGCGCGGAAATCGCGAGCCAGTTGTAGAGGGTCTCGCCGAGAAACCAGAGCAGGAAAAACGCCGTGGCCAGGACCCAATAGGGCCGGTCGATCAATTCGAAATCGTGGCAGACCAGGGCCGCGAGGAACGCGAAGACGAACCAGCGCAGCCAGCGTTCGCCAATCGAGATGATGGGCGAGCCGATCCGGTGATTGATCTGCACCAGCACGAGCGCGACAGCTATCGCAGCGAGAAGAAAATAGGGATTCTGCACGGGCTCAGCTTAGCCGGACGGGCATGATGACGCAAATAAAGCTGTCGAGCGTCTTAAACACGCCCGGGCTCACCTCGTCCTTGATTTCGAAAAAGACATCGTCGCGGGTCAGCGCGCGGAGCGGATCCATGAGAAACGCCGGGTTGAACGCCACCTGGAGGTCCGGCCCGCTGTAACCGATCGCCATCGACTCGTGCGCCTCGCCGAAATCGGGACTTTGCGCCGTGATTTCCAGGAGGTTGCCCGTGAGCTTGATCTTCACGGAATTGGCCTTCTCCGAGCAGACGAGCGCGGCGCGATGGACGCACTGGAGGAAAAGCTCCCGCTCGAGCTTGATGCGCTGGTGCGTTTCCTTGGGGACGACCTGCTGGTAATTCGGATAGCTTCCCTCCACGACCTTCGAGTACAGATACACGCTGTCGGTGAGGCCGCTGGTGTCCTTGTCGGTGGCGATCTGGAAGGCGCAGCGGCGTTCGTTGAAGTTGATTTTTACCTTTTCCCCCTTGTCCAGCAGCCGCGAAAGTTCGCCGACGGTTTTCGCGGGAAGGATGATGGCCCCGGCGCTCGCCGCGGGCACCTGCATCTCCTTGGAAATCACGGCCAGGCGCCGGCCATCGGTGGCGACCAGCGAGAGCTTGCCGTCGCGAAAGTTGAAATAAACCCCGTTCAGGATGTAGCGCGTCTCATCGGCGGACTGCGCGTAGGAGACGCTGCGCAGCATGGCGTTAAGCTCGGTCTGCTCCAGGGTGAAAGCCTTTTCGTCCCCGAACTCGGGCAGGGGCGGGAAATCCTCGCGCCCGATGCCCATGATGCGAAAGGTGGAACCGCCCGACGAGAGCTTCACCTGGTGATTGGGCGAGGCGTCCACGGTGACGTCGACATTCGGCAGCTCGCGGACGATGCTGGCCAGCCGCTTGACCGGGAGCGTGACCGCGCCGGTCTCCTTCACCTCCGCCTTGATCCGGCAGCGAATTCCCAAATCGAGATTGGTCGTGGTCAGGGAAAGCTGATCCTTTTCCGCCTCGATCAGGACATTGCTCAGGATGGGCATGGTCGCCTTCGAGCCAACGACGTTGAGCACTTGGGCAAGGCCATTGGCGAAATGATCGCGGTTGATTTTGAATTTCATGAAGGCAGGCGGGCGGGTCGGGGTGAATGAATTAACAAAGTCTAAAAGAAGATTGGTTCAATAAGTAATTACAGCAGTAGTATTATGAGGCGCGAATAACCGCAGCAACTGGCATTCTTCGGTGGAGAAAATGGCCGCCGGGCGTTGTGAAGAACAATCGGCCAGATAGGAACAACTGGGCACTTATTTTTTGAGGGAAAGTTGTTGGGGGACTCTTCGCAGGTTTCTCACAACTTGCCCGGAATCGGAAATCGTCGGCGGCGCCAGTGCCGGAACAGGCCAAAAAAAATGTAACCCAGGCAGACGCACAGCAACGTCACCTCCTTGTAGAGGAAGATCAGCCCGATGAGGATGAGAAGAAGGATGAAGGTCCGCGGCTTGGTTTGCGTCTGCATGTCCACTTTCTTCCCGCTCGGATAGCGAACAGTGCTCCTCATCAATATGGCTATCAGGAGCATGAGAAAGGGGAGGCCCAGGGCGAAGCGGTTGAGCGACTTGTCCGCATCGCCGAGCTTGAGCAGCGAAAGGACCAGGGCGGCCACGGTCAGCGCGGCCGCGGGAACGGGCAGGCCCACAAAATCGCCGCTCGCCTCCTTTTTGCCGGGATGGAGGAGCGGATTGGTGATGACGTTGAAGCGCGCCAGGCGCATGGCGGCGCACAACAGATAAATGAAACCGACGAACCAACCGATCTCGCGGAACCAGGGAAAGGCCTGGGTCGGCGAAAGGATCAGAAAGTACATCAGCAGGGCTGGCGCGACGCCGAACGACACGATATCGGCCAGCGAGTCGAATTCTGCGCCAAAAAGGGATTCACGGCCGCCAAGCCGGGCGAGGCGTCCGTCCAGCATGTCGAAAGCGGCCGCGCCGAAGATGAAAAAGACGGCATAGCGGTAATGCTCGGCGGCGGTGGCGCCAAAATATTCTCCGCTGGGACTGAAGTCGGCCAGGCGCGCCTGGATGCAGTTGATGACCGACATGAAGCCGCAGAACAGGTTGCCCGCCGTCATCAGATTGGGCCAGAAGTAGATATGGCTGGCCTGGGTGACGTTATACGGGTCCTCGCGCCGCGCGAGGTCGGCCTTGTCGCGGTCGTCGCTGGGGGGGTGACGAAAGATCATTTGGTCAGGCTTTCGAGGTATTTCCAGAATTTCGAGTGCTGCTCGAAGAGCTGCTGCTCTGAAACCGGCAGCTTGTTGCGCAACAAAAAGTCCTCAAGGGAGTTTTTGTGGAGGATGTACACCACGTGAAGGGTGTCGTCGTGCGCCTCGAAATAAAAACGGCAATCCCCGGCGCGCAGCCGGTAAAAGGTCCGGCCTCCCCGTTGGAACCGCCCAAGCGGCTCGCGCGGATGGGTGAGATCAGTCGAGACAATATTGCTAATAGGTTCTATGACAGAAAATTGCGTGATTTTATCGATCTGGTTAAAGGCCCGCATGGCCTGGTCGGAAAACGTGACCTGATACATGGGGTGGAAGTCTGACTTCGCGGTTTTTCTCGGCAACGCTATTTCCGTCCATTACATCTGGCGCATGCCCGTCACCTTGGCCGATATTCGGGCGGCGCGGCGCCGCATTTCCAGCGGCGTGGTCATGACGCCGTGCCCTGAGTCCATCCCCCTCAGCGGCATCGCCGGGGCGCGCATTTTTTGCAAACTCGACAACTTTCAGCGCACCGGCTCGTTCAAGGAGCGCGGCGCCCGCAACGCACTTCTTCTGCTCAATCCGGAGCAAAAGCAAAGGGGCGTCATCGCGGCGAGCGCCGGCAATCACGCGCTGGGCCTCGCCTATCATGGTAAATTGCTGGGGATCTCCGTGGTGGTGGTGATGCCCGAATACGCGCCCCTGATCAAGATCACCACGTGCCAGAAACTCGGGGCCCGGGTGGTCTTGTGCGGCCTCGATTTTGTCGAGGCGAGCGCGGAGGCCGGCCGGATCGCCGCTGCGGAAGGGCGGACGTACATTCACGGATTCGACGATCCGGATATCATCGCGGGCCAGGGCACCATGGCTCTGGAAATTCTCGAGCAGGTTCGGGATCTGGACGCCATTGTCTGTCCGATCGGCGGCGGCGGCCTCATCGCGGGCATCAGCGTCGCGGTGAAGGCGCTCCGGCCGCGGGTGCAAGTCATCGGCGTCGAGAGCATTTCCACCGGGCATTTCACCGCGGCATTGCGGGCGGGCAAGCCCTGCTCCGTGCCGCGGCACGCGACCCTGGCGGACGGCCTGGCCACGCTCAAGATCGGCGCCCAGGCGTTCGCGCTCGCCCGGACGCGGGTGGACCGGGTGGTGCGCGTGAGCGAGGAGTGGATCTCCATTGCGATCCTGCGCATGCTCGAACTGGAAAAAACGGTGGTGGAAGGCGCCGCGGCCGTGCCGCTGGCCGCGATGATCTCGGGCCGGCTGGCGGGTCTTGCCGGCAAACGGGTCGCCCTCTGCGTCTGCGGCGGAAACATCGATCCCGCTGTTCTCAGTCGCGTGATCGAGAAGGGCTTGGTGCACGACGGACGCCTCACCCGGTTCGTCGCCCACATCAGCGACCGCCCCGGCAGCCTGGCGGAGCTGTGCCGGGTGATCGCTTCCTGCGGAGCCAGCATCAAGGACATCGCCCACGACCGCGCCTTCAGCGGCCCGGACGTGAGCGCGGTGCACGTGGTCTGCACGGTGGAGACCCGTGATCGCGCGCACATCGCCGCCCTGCGCCGCGCCCTGCGCAAAGGGGGATTTTACGTCACAAGCGGCCAGGCAAACGTGCCCATCCGTGATTAAAAGGATTTGCCTCCTGCTGGCCTTCCTGGCCGCGCCGCTTTTGCACGCGGTGGACCTGGACATCCCGATTTTCGCCGGCGGCTACGGCACGGCGTATTACGAGGAGACCGCGCGGCAGTTCGAGGCGCTGCGCCCGGGGGTGAAGATCCGGATTTACGGCGACCCGCGGATCGGGATCCAGATATCGATCCGGGCGATCGGGGGAAACTACCCCGACGTGGCGTCATCGGGAGCCGAGGATGTGCCCTGGCCGGCGCTCATTCGCGCGGGCAAGGTGCTTGATTTGACTCCCTATCTCCAGGGGCCGAATTGGGAGGGCGACCAACGCTGGATCGACACGTTTTTGCCGGGATCGCTCGAGGCCTGGAAGGTCGACGGCCGGATCGGCGGCCTGCCGTGCGCTTATGCGAGCTGGACGATCTGGTACAACCGCGCGATGTTCCGCGCCCACGGTTGGGCGGAACCCCGCACCTGGGATCAGTTTTTTGCGCTGTGCGACCGGATCAAGGCCGCCGGCATCGCGCCGTTGAGCATGCCCGGCACCGCCTGGTATTATGAGAACACGATCCTTTGCGCCGCCTGCTACAACCTCGTCGGGGCCGACGGCTGGCGGGCGATCAACGACCTCAAGCCCGGCGCGCGGCTCGACCCGCGGTATGTCCGGGCCGCTGCGGTCGAGCAACGGGTGATGCAAAACGACGTGATGCGGGGCTGGCAGGGCGAAACGCACACCGGGGCGGAGCGCGCGTTTCTTCAGGGCCAGGCGGCCATGACCATCTCGGGCTCGTGGTTGGTCAATGAAATGGCCGGCAAGATCCCGGATGACTTCGAGCTGGGCGCGATGAACTTCCCGGTGTTTCCCGACGGAGTCGGTGATCCGACCGCCATCCAGTCCGGCCCCGACAGCTTTTTCGTCTTTGCGACGGGAGATCCGGCGCGGGAAAGGCAATCGATTGATTTTCTCCGCTTTCTCACCTCCCGCGCCCGCGCGGCGGCGTTTGTGCGCGAAATCAATTCCCCGACGGTCGTGCGCGGGATTCCCCGGTCGGTCTATTCCGCCCGCATGCAGGAGACGGCGGGGATCATCGCCCGGGCCGGGGACGCATACGCGATGCCCCAGATCATGATGATGGCGCCCGAGCTGAGGCAGGTGATGAACAATGTCAGCGAGCAACTGATGGCGGGCCGGATCACGCCGCAGGAATTCGCGAGCCGCCTCGAGGACACGGCCGCGCAGGTGCGCGCCCATGCGATCGAGCCCGACCGGGTGGACTACCGGCATCCGCTGGCCGGGGCGCTGCTGCTGGCGGGTGTGGCGGCGACGTGGATCTGGCTTTTCCGGTCGTGGCGGCGCGGCCGCAAAGGTCACTCGCCAAGTGACATCACACCCGGGGACGAGGCGTATTTTGGGCGGCTGCGCGCGCCGGTGGGCCTGGGCTTCATCGCGCCGGCTTTCCTGCTTTATGTGGTTTTCGTGCTGGCGCCGGGGGTGGCCTCGTTCGAGCTGGCTTTCACGCGCTGGAACGGCATCGCCCCGCGCGCCTGGGCCGGGTTCTTCAACTTCAAATGGCTGCTGTTCGAGAGCGATATCTTCTGGTTCGCCCTGAAAAACAACCTGTTCCTCATGGTGGTTCCCTCGCTCTTCGTGGTGCCGTTTGCCCTGCTCTGCGCCACGCTCATCCACCGCGGCGTCCGGGGCGGCGGATTTTTCCGCGTGGTCTTCCTTTTTCCCAACATGCTGGGCGGCATCGCCGCGATTTTGCTCTGGTTGAACGTGTACCAGCCCCACGGGGGCCTGGCCAATGCCTTCCTGGCCGCCCTCGGCCATTTCCTCCACTGGCCGGCTTTGAATTCGTTCGCGGGGTTTCCGTGGCTCTCGACCGACCATCTCTACATGGCGCTCATTCCCATTTATATCTGGATGGCGTGCGGGTTTAATTTGATCCTCTACCTCGCCGCGATGGAGGGAATCGATCCGCAGCTCTACGAGGCGGCGGAGCTCGATGGCGCGACGGCCTGGCGGCAATTTTTCGTGATCACCCTGCCGCTCATCCGGGAGGTGCTGACGATTTCCGTGGTCTTCCTGGTCATCGGCGGCCTCAACGCCTTCGAGATGATCTGGCTGCTGACGGCGCAGGACCCTTCCCCGGTCTCCAACACGCTCGGCACGCTTCTCGTCGTCTCCATGTTCAGAAATTTCGAGATTGGCCGGGCGGCGGCGATCGCGGTGGTCCTTTTTGTCCTGGTCTTTGGCGCCAGCGCGGCCGTGTTGCGCGTGCTGAAACGCGAGGCGATCGAGTCATGAGATCATGAAGTCCCCATCGGTAAAAATTTCCCGGGCGCTCATTTTCACCGCTCTTTCGGGGTACGCGCTCTGGGTCGTGTTTCCCATGATCTGGGTGGCGTATTCGTCGCTCAAGGCCGACAGCGAAATCTTCAACCACACCTTCGCCGTCCCGAGCCTGGGGGCGTTGCACTTCGAAAACTATCGGAATGCATGGCGCGAGGCGCACTTCAGGGACTATTTTTTGCACTCGGTCCTGATCACCGGCGGGTCGGTGGCGCTCATCGTCGGTCTGGGCGCGATGGCCGCCTATGCCCTGGTGCGGTATTACCATCCGTTCGGGCGGACCGTCTTCTGGCTGTTTCTGGCGGGATTGATGATCCCGGCGCAATTGGCGATCGTGCCGCTTTTCTTCGAACTGCGCGCGATGGGACTGCTCAACTCGAAGCTCGGCCTGATTCTGGTCTACACGGCCAACGGCCTGCCCTTCGCGATTTTCATTCTCGCGGGATTTTTCCGGTCGCTGCCGAGGGCGCTCTACGAGGCCGCGGTGATCGACGGGTGTGGCGAATTCACGGCTTTCTGGCGGGTATTGCTCCCGCTCGCCCGGCCGGGATTGGTGACGGTGGCGATCTTTGAGTTCATCGGGATCTGGAAGGAATATTTTTACGCCTACATGCTGCTGGGCGGCGACACGGCCGACCAGGCGCGCACGCTGCCGCTGGGCTTGGCCAACCTTTCGGTCACCTCGCTCTTTCGCTCCGACTACGGGATGCTTTTCGCCGGCCTGATGCTCGTGACCGTCCCGATCCTAATCGTGTACGTCCTGCTGCAGCGCCACATCGTGAAGGGTGTGGCGGCTGGGGCGCTGAAAGGGTGAAATAAAATAGCCCAAATTTGATCGGGAAGGCTCTCCCGCTTTGCGGGACCGGTGATGGCCGATCCCAATCTCGCCGCCAAGACCGTCCGCCAAAGGCGGCGGGCAGTAACTGCCCGCCGGATTTGGCGAACACAGAGGCGACGAGGAGGCCATCAAGGGTCCCGCAAAGCGGGAGAGCCTTCCCGATCAAATTTGGAAACCTCGGGAGTAGCGCAGGCGCCGGCGGAGGCTGCCCGCTAGATTACCAACTCAGGTGAAGGAGTTTTGGAACGAAGGAAAAGTGCTGGTCGCGGCTCAGGACGGGAAGCCGGTGCTGGCGGGCGAGGGCGGCTATCCAGATGTCGTTTTCGGGAATTGGCTTGCCGAGCGTTTTGAGCTCCTGGCGCAGATCGGCGTAGACTGTGGCAGTTGCTGCGTCGACCGGCAGAACAGCGTAGCGGACTAGATTTTCGCTTAACCAGGATTCGTAATCGGCGCGGTGGCGGGACTCGCGGATGCCGTAGCGATACTCCCCGAGCACGATCACTGGAACGGCGGGCAAAGGATCATCGTCGAGATGGGCGGCCACCTTCTCATCCCCATCGGCCAGAGCAGAGAGCGCGTTTGTATCCAGAATCATTTCCAATCCTCCGGATCAATTGAGGAGAATTCTTGATGAATGATCTGGTCGATTCGTCGGGTCTCGGCGCGAAGATGTCGCAGCGCGCCAAACCCTTTTCGCCAAGGTGGGCCACCTGCGTCATCAGCCGCTGGCTTTTGCAGCTTTTCGACGATCGCTTCGTTTACCAAAGCGCGAACGGTCCGTCCTTGATGGGCAGCCGAGGCCTTAAGCCTGCGGTAGAGCAGGTCGGGAATTTCCAAGGTTGTTTTCACTAATTCCATAAAAGCATATTTATGGCTGAGGTCAAGATTGCGCTTTCCCTCCCCTATAATAACAAGTTCAGGGACATTTTATGAAGTCGCTCTTTTCGGCTGTCTGTTTTGGCCTGGCATTGCCCTGGGCGGGATTGCATGGGCAAACCGTCCGCTTCACGTCCGGGACGAGGCAGGTGTCGCTGATTGAGCTCTTTACCAGCGAGGGTTGCAGCAGTTGTCCGCCGGCGGAGCGGTGGCTGGGGGCGCTAAAGAACGATCCCGGCCTGTGGCGGGATTTTGTGCCGGTGTCGTTTCATGTCGATTATTGGGATAATCTCGGGTGGCTGGATCGCTTCGCGACCCCGGCATTTACGCAGCGGGAATATGCCTATGCGGCTTCCTGGGGCACGTCATCCGTCTATACCCCTTGTTTCGTTAGGGACGGAGCGGAGTGGAAGCCGGACGCAGCTTGGGCTTCCAGCCCAAGAGCTAACGAGGACACGGGCGGGAAGCCCGTGCCACGAAATCAACTGACGGTTGAGATCGATGGCTCCGGCCGTGGCGAGGTGGAATTTACGCCGATGACACCTTCATCAGAAGGACAGGCGGCGACTTTTGCGGCACATTTGGCCCTCTTGGGCGGGGGATTTTCGTCGCGGGTAACTGCGGGTGAGAACAGCGGTGAAACCCTGCGGCATGAATTTGTGGCCCTCGCTGTTGTGGACCGGACCCTGGTCCCTGCCGCTGACGGCATGGTTTTCCGCGCGGACTTCACTTTGCCGCCGCCTGCTGTGTCGGGCGCTCAACGCCAGGCTATCGCAGTCTGGGTCACGCGTCCGGGCAGCCTTGCGTCAATCCAGGCAACGGGTGGCTGGCTGAGTCGTTAATGTCGGCGGAACGCGGGATTGCCCGGGAGGGCAACAAGTTCATGGCGGAGCAGCGGGGGAAAGCTGGGATCGTTTTCCCAGAAGAGAATCCAATCGGCCACATGGGGATCGGTGCGTTCGAAGGAACCGATCGACCATCCGGCAATTTGGTAGATCAGGCCCCTGACCACACTCGCATTCAAGCCTTTGGCGCCTCCGCGGGTGTTTACCCAGGCTTGATAGGCCGGAAAATCCGGTGCGCCGGACAGCAAGCCGACCAAGGCCCGCAAATAACTTTGATCGCCCGTGGCCATCCAGCCGCTCCAGCATTCATCCATGGTCGCCGCGACGCTCTTGATCGTTTGCGGGGTAACGGAGTCTTGAATGGGGGGAAAATTGCGAGGGTCTTTGCTGCTGGCGCCCAGCCGGAGCACCGCGGTCAATGCCTCCTGGGTCAGTGGTTCGAGCGAAGGGAAAAGGGCGAGGGCCGCGCCTCGGGCCGCGGGTCGTTCCCTGTAAGCCGTCACAAAAAAGCTGGCCAGGGAAGGATTGAGCCTGCGACTGGTAGCGGCCGACTTCAGTAGAAAAAGCAGCCGGCCGGGCGACAGGTCCTCGTGATAGCAATTCAAATACTGGCCGACTTCCTCAAGGCTGACGGGCGGATCGTTTAGCCAATCCACCGCAGGGCGAATCTTGATGCTGATGGGTTTGAGCAGGGCGGCCGGAGGGCCGCCCGAAATGGTGGCACTGATCTGGACGTCCTCCGCGTGGTCCAGGGCAGGCACGGTCCAAGCGGGCTGGAATACGGCAAAAGATGTGGCAGAAATCGCCTTTTCCGCGGCGCCTTGATCCGATTTTAAAATCCCACCGGCATTCAAGACAGCCATCACGAAATCCGCGCCCTGGGCTTTGATCCGGCGGATGGCCACCGGCTTCAGGCCGCGCTCCTCAAGCACACCTTGTCCGGGCGCGGACAGCCGGACGCTGAGCTCCAATCCTTTCAAGAGCCGTTCCTGGTCCGGGCCTTCGGCGGCGATCGCCAGGGCGACCTTTTGGCCAGGATAAAGGGATTCCAGAAATTGGGGGTAATTGACGCTTCCCCGGGGTGGGATTTTGTCCAGCCAGTCGGCCGACAGAATCAGGATTCCAGGTTGAATTCGATCCGGAAGGGGCTTGTTGCCGGCGACCGGCGCATCGGCTTGCAGCAAGGGCGAAACACCAAGGCTCAAAATCAGGGGCAAACTCCAAACGATGGCTTTGATTTTCATGTTTGTGGGGAATCTTGTCGGGCCGCCGAGGTTTCCGCGCGCGCCGCCAGTTGTTGAAGTGCCACCAGGTCCGGCTTTCCCGAACCGAGCAGCGGAAGGGGTGAGCATAGCTTGATATGCCTGGGGGCGCTCAAATCCGAGAGACCCTTGGCACGCACAGCTTCCCGCACCGTTTCCATGGTGAGCTTCGCATCGGATGTGAAGAGGACCAGCTCCTCGCCCTTGGTGGCGTGGGGGCGGCTGACCACGGCGGCAATGCCGGGGGTCGAGCCCGAAACCGCCTCCTCGATCGCGGACAGGGAAACCATCTCGCCGGCGATCTTGGCGAAACGCTTGGCGCGGCCGAGGATGGTGACGAAGCCCTGGTCGTCGACGGCGACGATGTCGCCGGTGTCATACCAATCCCCGGTGTCCGCCAGGACGCCGGGCTGGTCGGGGAGATAGTAGCCCATCATCCGATTGGGTCCGCGGAAGAAAAGGCGGCCACCCGCGGTGCCGGGCATCGGCTCGAGGCGGTATTCGATGCCGGGAAGGAAGGAGCCCACCGTGCCGGCCTTGAACGCGAGGGGGGTGTTTATCGCGAGCGCGGGCGAGGCCTCGGTGGTGCCGTAGCCCTCGAAAATGCGGATGCCGAAGCGCTCATTCCAGAGTTTCTGCGTGGCCGGCTGGAGTTTTTCCGCCCCGGCGAAAACATACCGCAGCGAATAAAAGTCGTAGGCATTCGCCTTGCGGGCATAGCCGTTCAAAAATGAATTGGTCGCAAAAAAGATCGTGGCGTTCGCGCTGTAAATAAATTCGGGGATGATGCCGTAATGAAGCGGCGTCGGATACAGGACGGAGCGGACGCCGGAAAAAAGCGGGGTCAGCATGCCGCCCGTGAATCCGAAGGCGTGAAACAGCGGCAGCGCGTTGAAAACGCAGTCGTTGTGGGAAAAATCGATTCGCGCCCGGAGCTGGGCGACGTTGGCCAGCAGATTTTGGTGGGACAGCACGACCGCCTTGGGCAGTCCCGAGGAGCCGGACGTGAAGAGAATCACGCTGCGGGGGTCCTGACCGCCGGCCTTCCACATCGTGTGATGCCCGGCGTAGCTGGAGGAGAGATTCAAGCGGAGCCACGCAGCCCGCAGTATCCAAGGCAGCGAAGGCTTGAGGTCCTCCAGGTATATCACCGCGGCGCCCGATGTGGAAATGGCGGCAAGCCGATCCTCCAGCTTGGCTTGGGCGACGAAGACGCGGGAGGTGATCACCGCGCGCACCCCCGCGGTGCGAAGGGTGGAGGCAAAGGCGGCGCTCCCCATCGTGAAATTAAGCCACGCCGGAATCCGATGCGCGAATTGCAGTCCCCAGAAAGCGAGCGCCCCGCCGACGCTGGTGGGCATCATGATGCCCACGACAGCACCCGGTTTGGTCAGACCCGCAAAGCGCGTGCCCAGATAGGCGGAACGGCCCAGGATCTCCGCATACGACAGGCGTTGACCGTCATGCCCAATCCACATCGTCCGCTCTTCGCCGTGCCGGTCAGACGCGGCCATCAGCTCTCGAAACAGGGAATGCGCGGGAATTTGGGCGAAAAACGCGCTTTCCGTCAGCAAGCGCGAAATAAACGGAGTCCGATCCCTGCGCCCGGCAGTCTCCGGCATGACTTGCGGCGCACCGATGGTCAGGGTTATCCGGGGAATCCACCGGCGCTTGAATTTGCCGCCCAGGCGGGTGAAGACCGAAAGCTGTGCGCCGTCGATGTGGACGGTGATAATTTTCGCCTGCGTTCGGGCGGCGATGAAGCCGGCACCGTCGTACACCTTCATGAGCCCGCCGGTGGTGCTGAGCCGGCCCTCCGGAAATATCGCGACGAGCCCGCCCCCTTCGACGGCCGCGCAGAGCGTCTTGAGGCTCAGCGGATGGGCTGGGTCGATGGGGTGCGCCGTCGTCCATTTCAGGAATGGCTTCACCCAACGCAATTGGGAGATTCGGGTGTCGATGGCGAAGACCGGGGGCTCGGGCAGGAATGCGGCCAGGAGCGTGGCGTCGAGCCACGACGTGTGATTGGCGATGACGAGCCTCGGCCCGGACGCGGGAAAGTTCTCCATCCCGCGGACCCGCACCCGGAAAGCGATCCGCAGGACCAGGCGCACGACGGTCTGGATCACCGACTCGGGAAGCAGCCAGACCATATAGGCGGAGACAGCCAGATTGGCGATGCCGAGCACGGACAGAAGGGCCAGCGGGCGAGGGTCGGCGGCCACAATCGCGACGGCTCCGACTGCCCCGACCACCATGAACGCCGCATTCATGATATTGTTGGCTGAGATCACCCTTCCCCGCTGATCCACGGGGCTGCGGTGCTGCATGATGGCATACAGGGGCACCGAGTAAATTCCGCCCGCGACGCCGATCCCGAAGGTGATGACGGCGAGGTACGCGCCGAGGTGGGAGCCGGCGAAAACATCGGCCAGGACCCAGAGAAATAAAAATCCGCTCATGGCCAGCCCGGCCAAAGGCACGTATTTCGCGGAAATGCGGCCGCGGTTAAGGAAAAGGCCGAGGAAAGACCCCACGCCGATGCCAATGGCGAAACACAGCAGGAAGCGCGTCACGCCGGCGGCATCCTGATGAAGCGTATCCTTCACATAGTTGGGCAGGAAGGAGAGGAGCACCGCTCCCAGACACCAGAACCAGGAAACCCCCAGGACGCTTCGCCAGAGTGCGGGCACTTTCCAAATGGTGCCCACGGCCGCGAAAGCGCACCGCCACAACGACCGCGGATTCCACGGGGAAAGCGTGGCCACGGCGGAGGCCGGTGCCCGGGGAAGAAAATAGGTCGAGACGCAACCGATCGCGCCGAGGACGATCAGCAGCGCACCCACCTCGTTTCGCTCCGCCGTGCCGAACGCGGCCCGGGCCCCGACCAGCATGCCCGTGACAATCGCAATGAAAGAGCCGCCTTCAAACCAGGCATTGCCGCTGACCAGCTCATCGGTTCTCAAATACACGGGCAGAAGCCCGTACTTCAGCGGCCCGAATAATGCGGAAATGAAGCCGAGGGCGACGATGACGACCCACATGCCATAAAAACTGTCGGTGTAGAGCGCCAGCGCGGCTCCCAGCATGACAAAAACCTCGAAGGTCTTGAGCGAGCGGACGAGGGTGTGCCGCGGCCAGATATCGGACACATAGCCTGCCCAGCCTGAGATCAGAAAAAAGGGCAGAATGAAGAGACCGGCGATCAGTTGGACGGCATAGGCCGGATTCCAGCCATGGGCGCGGGCGAGCCCGAAGGTGCTCAACAATACGAACGCGTTCTTGAAAACATTGTCGCAGAAGGCCCCGATGAACTGCGTGATGAAGAGCGGCAGGAACCGTCGCGAGGTCAGCATGTTAAATTTGGGGTTGGCAGGCGAATGAGGCCCGAGGCCAGCGTGAAGCTTTCCTCCGGGAAACCCATGGCGCGCTTGAGCTGATAGTCCCGCTCAAGCGGATTCGTTTCCCGGGTGCTGGCACGGAACGCCCGGCGGCTCACGTATCCGCGCAGGTAGGCTTCGTGGCCAAACACGGGAACCGGCGCATCGCTGCCGTGGAGGATGCGTCCGGCGAGCGGCTCCTGGAGGCAGCGTTCAAGGTGCCTTCCGCGCAGGCGGCCGTTCGGCACGTTAAAGGCGCTGTTATCGCCGTAAAGATTTGGAAACCGCCCCATCATTTCGACGAAGACATCAAAGTAGTCGCGATCGAAAAGCCCGCTGCCCGTCGCGCAGTGGGCGGCGATGCAAACGACGCCGATTTCCAGCGCCCGGGTGAGCACCCGCGGATCGGCAAGGCGCTTGTCCACCACGGGAAGCGTGTGCTCCCCGCCGGTGTGCGCGAGCAGCGGCAGTTTCGCCTCGGCCATCCGCTCCAGGAAACGGGTGTAACGCCGATCCCGCCAGTCGATGTTCTGGCAATTGGGCAGGCACTTGAGCAGCGCGGCCCCGCCGTCCAGGCATTTCTCCAGCTCCTCGAGCGCGTCCTGGCGCGCCGGATGGATCGAAATCCCCGCCAGGAATTCCGGATGTTCGCGGGCCAGCCGGAGGACGTGGTCGTTGGGGACATAGAACGACCCCACCCCCGCCAGTTTCCGGCCTTCGGCGTCATGGGGTTCATCCTGGGCCAGGATGACGACGGCATCAAGCGACGACTCCCTGACCAGGGAGAGGAGCCGGTGGGCATACAATTCGTCGAGGTTTCCCCGCAGCGCGGACGAATCCAGATGGAAGCTCCGCAACATCAGCGGCTGGCCCAGCCGGGTCCAGCCGCGCGGCTGGTACCAGCAGCCGGACCCGCCGGAGCCATTGCCAACGATGTGGACATGGAGGTCGATCTTCATGGCAGCGCGGCCACGGTGCGCTCGATCTGCTGGAGGACGCTTTCGGCCGCCTTCCGGCTGGATGGATTGAGGGCCGCATCCAGCGCCGCGAGATTTTTTTGATAGTCGCGATGGGCGCCCTTCCAGGCGGCGCGGCCCTTCGGCGTCCAGCCGACGACATGCTGCCGGCGATCGTGCGCATTCTCCAGCTCCACCAGGAGCCCGACGTGCTTCATCCGCTTCAGGAGTCCCGTCACGTTGGACGGGTCGACGATCAGCGCGCGGGCGAGGTCCGAAGCGCGCATCCCCGCCGGCTGGTCGGAAAGCAGGTGGAGCACATTGAATTGCGCGGCCGACAATCCATGCGGCTTGAAGATGCGCAGCGCCTCCTTTTCCAAAATCCGCGCCGTCGAGAGGACTTGCAGGACCACGTGCATGAGGGGGGAGCGTGGGACTTTTAGTTGATGTGTCAACTAATTATTTGATACGTCAAGTAAGCTGAATGTCCGAGGTGGGGCGGCTTGCCCCCAAGACGCCATGGAGGATAGTCGGAGTTTCTGCTTTTTCGGAGCCAAACGAGCGGGTTGGGGGCAACTCGCTCCACCTTCGGATTCAACCCCCGATATAGCTCATCTCCACCTTCGCCCGGGATCGCCCGGCGGCGAGGAGTTCGGCGCGCTCGTCGCTGTAGCGGTCGCGGCGGTCCCCCCAGACCCGGGTGAGAAACGCGGCGAGCGCGGCATCGTCGGCGCCGGCGCGGAGGCAGCCGAGCACATCCGATCCGACCGACGCAAAGAGGCAGGTGTAAAGCTTGCCGTCGGCGGAAAGGCGGGCGCGCCGGCAGTCGCGGCAGAAAGGCTCGGTCACCGAGCTGATGATCCCGATCTCGCCGCGGCCGTCGCGGTATCGATAGCGCGCGGCCACTTCGCCGCGGTAGGCCGGGACGACCGGCTCGAGCGGCCACGCGGCGTTGATCTTCGCCACGATCTCGCGGGCGGGCACCACCTGGCCGGCCGACCAGTGGTTCGTATTTCCCACATCCATGAATTCGATGAACCGCAGGGTGTGCCCGCGGGCGCGGAAATACTCGCAAAGGGCGGGGATTTCGGCGTCGTTGACCCCGCGCTGGACCACGCAATTGATCTTGATCGGGAAGCCGAGCGCGGCCGCCGCATCGACGCCCCGCAGCACGCGCGCCACATTGAAGCCGAGCCCGTTGAGGCGGCCGCCGGTCGCCTCGTCCAGCGAGTCGACCGACACATTGAGCCGGTCGAGGCCGGCGGCGCGAAGCGCGGGGGCCATCTTTTCCAAAAACCAGCCATTGGTCGTCAGCGCGACGTCGGGCACGCCGATGTCGTTTTTGAGGATGCGCACCAGCTCGGGCACATCGGGCCGCAGGAGGGGTTCGCCGCCGGTCAGGCGGACTTTTTCCACGCCCAGCGCCACAAAGGCCCGGGCGATCCGCGCCAATTCGGGAAGCGTCATCAGCTCCGGTTGGCGGAGAAACGGGTGGTCGGGACCAAACACCTCCTTTGGCATGCAGTAAGGGCAGCGGAAGTTGCAGCGGTCGGTGACCGAAATGCGCAGGTCATGCAGCGTGCGGCCGAGTTGGTCTTGGACGGGCATTCGAAAAAGCGGAAAGCGGAAGGCGAAAAGCGGAAATTAATACCCATTTTGGCGCGGGCACCAATCTTATACGTTTTCGCTTTTCGCTTTCCGCTTTCCGCTTTTGTATTCTCCGATGTTAACCCCAGCCGAGGCTGAGAAGCTTGTCCTCGAAAATATCCCGCTTTGGCCCAAGGAGGACTGCCCGATCTCCCGGGCGCACGGCCGTGTGCTGCGGGAGAGCGTTTTGGCGGACCGCGATCTGCCCCCCTTCGACCGCGTCACCCTGGACGGGTATGCGCTGCGCGCATCGTCGCTGGCGGCGGGGGTGCGCAAGTTCCAGGTCGAATTCGTTCAGGCGGCCGGTGTGCGGCCCGGCGTGATGAACCCGGCCGCGGACGCGTGCATCGAAATCATGACCGGCGCGGTGCTGCCGGCGGGCGCCGATTGCGTGGTTCCCTACGAAGAGACGGCGCGAGATGGCGCGGAGATGACGATTGCGCCGGGCACCGGGTTTGCGCCGGGCCACGCGGTGCATCGCCGCGGCAGCGATCACCGCGCGGGAGATCTCATTGTGCCCGCGGGAACCCGGATCACCGGCCGGGAGATTGCGGTGGCTGCGGCCTGTGGCCGCGCCGTGCTGACGGTCAGCCGCGCGCCGCGGATTGCCGTCGTGGCGACGGGCGATGAGCTGGTTGAGGTCGATGCGGTCGTCGCTCCCCACCAGATCCGCCGCAGCAACGACTATGCGCTCCGCGCGGCGCTGGCGGGCGCCGGGTTTTTCTACGCGGAACGGTTTCATTTGCGCGATATGCGCCAGGAGATCGAACACATGCTCTGGCACATCATCGCCGAGTTCGACGTCGTGCTGCTCACCGGCGGGGTGTCGAAGGGCAAGTTCGATTTTCTGCCTGCCGAACTGGATCGCCAGGGCGTGCGCAAGATCCTGCAGGGTGTCGCGCAGCGGCCGGGCAAGCCGTTTTGGTTTGGCTTGAGCCAGCGGCAGACGCCGGTATTCGCGTTGCCGGGCAATCCGGTGTCGGCCTACACCTGCCTTCACCGTTACGTGCTGCCCGCGCTCGGGCAGGCCAGCGGGCTCGCCCCCGCCCCGCCCCGTCCCGTGGCCCTGGCCGTGCCCGTCACTTTCAAGCCGAAACTCGCCTGCCTGCTGCCGGTGAAACTATCGAGCGGCCCGCGCGCGGAATTGCTCGCCGCTCCGGCGCCCGGCAACACCTCGGGCGATTTCTCCGGTCTGGTCGGCACCGATGGCTTTGTGGAGCTGCCGCCCGGCCCGGCCGAGTTTCCCGCCGGGACCCTGGCGCCTTTTTGGAAATGGGTTTAGATTGGATTCACCGCGGAGGCGCGGAGGACGCGGAGAAAGAGATTGGATCGGTTCGGAATTGGTCATTTCCTTCCCCTGCGTCCTCCGCGCCTCCGCGGTGATAATCATTTTCCGTTTATGCTCACTCATTTGGATGACAAGAACCGGCCGGCGATGGTCAATGTCGGCGACAAGCCCGTGACCCGGCGCACGGCGCATGCGGTGGCGGTCGTGACACTGCCTCCGGAGCTCGCGGCGCTGCTGCGCGACGGCGATATCGCGACGAAGAAGGGTCCGGTTTTCCATACCGCGGTCCTCGCCGGCGTGATGGGCGCGAAAAGGACGGCCGAGCTTATTCCGCTCTGCCATCCGCTCGGACTCGACGATTGCCAGGTTGAAATTGAATCGCGTCCACTCGCGGACGGATCGGGTGAGGCGGTCATCCACTGCCGGGTGAAGACGCATGCGAAAACCGGCGTCGAAATGGAGGCGCTCACCGGAGCGACGGTGGCCGCGCTCACCCTGTACGACATGGGCAAGGCCGTCTCCCACGGCATTGTCATCAAGGACGTCCGGTTGCTGGAGAAAACCGGCGGAAAAAGCGACTATCGGGCCGGATGAAGGTGGTCGTCCAGTATTTCGCCATTCTCCGCGAGCAGCGGGGTTTGTCCGAGGAGATGATTGGCACGGCCTCCGCCACCCCGGCCGGACTCTACGAGGAACTTTGCGCGCGGCACGGTTTCACGCTCCCGGTTGGGAGGATCCGCGCCGCCGTGAACGGCGATTTTGTCCCGGCATCGACGTCGCTTTGTGACGGCGACACGGTTGTTTTCATCCCGCCGGTCGCGGGAGGATGATCCATGTTCAAGATATCTCCGGAGCCCATTGATGTCACGGCGCGGCAGAAGGAGCTTTGCGACCACCGCGCCGGTGCCTTGGTGACCTTCGAGGGCTGGGTGCGCAGCCGGAACGACGGACAACCGGTGCTCGCGCTCGATTACGAAGCTTATGTTCCCTTGGCGGAAAAGGAGGGCGCGCTCATCCTGGCGGAGGCGCGGGCGAAGTTTCATCTCATTGCGGCGATGTGCATCCACCGAACCGGGGCGCTCAAGCTGGGAGACCTTGCCGTCTGGGTGGGCGTCACCGCCGAGCATCGCGGCGACGCGTTCGACGCCTGTCGCTTCGTCATCGACGAGGCCAAATCCCGCCTTCCCATCTGGAAGCGCGAGCACTACGCGGACGGGACGCGGGAGTGGATCAATTGCGCTGCGCGGTAGGTGGAGCGCGTTGCCCCGAACGCGCTTCATTGGGAAGGGGACTGAAGTTTCTTTTCGGCTGAGCCAAACAGGCGTGTTGAGGGCAACCCGCCCCACCAGTCTTCGCCACCGCGTCAGCGTGCGAAGACTGTCGCGGCGTAAAGCCGCGTTCAGCGGGTTGAAGACGGACGGCGCAAAAAGCAGTGGCTCCGCCTTGGCGAGCCTTTTCGGAAAAAACAGGCTGGTTTTGCGGGCCGAGCGGGTTAGGTTTTCCCCCTCCTTATGCCTAAACCCCTCTCCGACATCGGACTCATCGGCCTGGCCGTCATGGGCCAGAACCTCGCGCTCAATATCGCGGATCATGGTTTTCAGATTTCCGTCTTTAACCGCACCACGGAAAAGACCGACAAGTTCGTCGCCGACAACCCCGGCACCCCCGGCGGGGTGATCGGGACGAAGACCCTGGAGGAATTCGTCAAATCCCTGGCGAAGCCCCGCAAGATGGTCATCCTCGTGCAGGCGGGCAAGGCGACGGATGCCGTCATCGACGGCTTGGTGCCGCTGCTCGAGGCGGGAGACATCGTGGTCGACGGCGGCAATGCGCTTTGGACGGACACGATCCGGCGCGAAAAAGCGCTGGCTGAGAAAGGACTTCGTTTCATCGGCAGCGGGGTATCCGGCGGTGAGGAAGGGGCTCGTTTTGGGCCTTCGCTCATGCCGGGCGGCGACTTTGCGGCGTGGCTGGAACTCAAGCCGATTTGGGAAGCCGTGGCCGCCAAGGTGGACAAAAAGACCGGCAAGCCGCTGACGGGCGCCTCGCCCGGAATCCCGATCAAGGGAGGCGTGCCCTGCACCGCCTACATCGGAGCGAACGGCGCCGGGCACTACGTGAAAATGGTGCACAACGGGATCGAGTATGGCGACATGCAGATGATCTGCGAAGCCTACGCGCTCATGCGCGGCCTGCTGGGATTAAAACCGGCCGAGATGGGAAAAGTTTTCACCGAATGGAATACCGGCATCCTCGACAGTTTCCTCATCGAAATCACCGCCGACATCCTGGGACAGAAGGACCCGGTCACGAAAAAGCCGTTTGTGGATGTCGTCCTCGACACCGCGGGGCAAAAGGGCACGGGCAAGTGGACCTCGGCCAACGCGCTCGACATGGGCGTGGCGGCTCCGACGATCGCCGAGGCCGTCTTCGCCCGGTGCATCTCGGCGATCAAGGAGGAGCGGGTCGCCGCTTCGAAGATTCTGAAGGGCCCGTCGGCGAAATATCGCGGGAGCAGAAAGGCTTTGCTGGCTGCGATTCATGACGCTCTCTACTGCGCGAAAATTTGCTCTTATGCGCAGGGGTTTCAGCTCATGCGCACCGCGCAAAAGGAGTTCGGGTGGAAGCTCAAGTTTGGCGAGATCGCCAGCATCTGGCGCGGCGGCTGCATCATCCGCGCCGCGTTTCTCCAGAAGATCACCGAGGCCTACAAGCGCCAACCCGACCTCGCCAATCTCCTGCTCGATCCCTATTTCAACGCCACGGTGAGGAAAGCCCAGGCCAACTGGCGCAAGGCCGTGTCGCTGGCCGCCGAGTGCGGAGTGCCGGTGCCGACCTTCAGTTCCGCCCTCGCCTATTACGACGGCTACCGCTCCGCCCGCCTGCCCGCCAACCTCCTGCAAGCCCAGCGCGACTTCTTCGGCGCCCACACCTACGAGCGCGTCGACCAGCCCCGCGGCAAGTTCTTCCACCTGGACTGGCCCGACCCCGCGCGGCCGCAGCTTCCGGCCTGATTGGGCTCCCGACGGGCATGAAACTGGTTTCACGCCTGGGGATTGGCCTTTTTTCGTTATCGGTGACGGGATGCATTTCTCCCGCTAGCCGGGTCGAGCTGCCGCCGAATATTGGCCTCCAGGCCAAACCGCCTCAGACCAATTTAGATCCTCGTTGGAGAGAATACGGTGTCTATATGCAGCATCTGACCCAGACGGTTCAGGCTGAATGGGAAAAGATATTGAGAGAATCAGCGATCTACCAAAAGGCGGGAAATTCTGTAACGGTGACGTTTATCCTGAATTCGAAAGGTAGAATCCCGCTGATATCGAAGGTCGAAAGCACGACCGGGACATCGAATGCCGCCAAGCAGGCCTGCGTCGCCGCCATCACGTTACCATTACCTTATGACCGGTGGACTGCTGACATGATCGCAGCGCTCGGCAAAGAACAGCAGCTCTCTTTTACTTTCTATTATCAGTAGCGGGTCGGTTTATCTGAAGATCGAAGGTGGGGCGGCGCGCCCCTGCGACGCCATTGGGCGATAGTCTGAGTTTTCCGTTATACGGAGCCCAACGGCGTCGCGGGGGCGCGCCGCCCCACCCTTGTTAGTGTTCGGGCCTTCAGCCCGGCTGATGGATAACCTGGGCTGGAAGCCCATGCTACGTTTGAGCGCCCGCCGCAGAGTTGGGCCCTGATTTTTTTGGAAGGCTCACGCAGCGGCCCTTGAGAGCCTCATTGCAGTCTCCGGGTCCCGCTCTGCGGGACGGTTTGGCTGCAGATATCGGGATTGGCTATCACCAGTCTACGCCCACGCGTCAGCGTGGCTGAGACTGCCGCGGCGAAACTCCGCGTTCAGCGGGGTGTAGACGGGCCCGGCTCGCTGGCGGGGGCTACGCCTCGGCAAGCCGGCCGCGAAGGGAGCCTTCCAAAAAAATCAGGGCCCAACTCTGCGGCGGGCGCGGTCGACGATTGTCAGCAGGGCGTTGAAGTCGTCGTCGCGGGTGCGGCTCTCGATGGTGTAGTCGAATTTCGGGGCGTCGCGCAGCTCGGCCTCGGCGGTTGCCATCCGGCGGGCGATTTCGGCCTCGTTGTCCTGGCCGCGCGCGCGCATCCGGGCCAGCAGGCGGTCGTAATCGACGACGATGAAGACGGTGACCATGGCCCGCTTGAGGCCCGGATTCGCGGCGGCGACGCGCCGCAGGCTGGCAACGCCCTGCACGTCCACGCTCATGACCAGGCTTTTGCCGTCGGCCAGGGGCTCCAGCACGGAAGCCGCCAGCGTCCCATAGCGCCGTTCGCCGTGCACCCAGGCCCATTCGAGAAACTCGCCGGCGCTGATCCGGGTGCTGAATTCGTCCGGGGAGAAAAAATGATAGTGCACGCCGTTGGTCTCCCCGTCCCGCGGCGCGCGGGTGGTCGTCGTGATGACCCGGGAAAACCCCATGTTGGCCCCCACCAAGCGATCGCACAGGGTGCTTTTGCCGGAACCGGCGGGACCGGCGAGGACAAGGAGGACGGGCGTTGGGGTCATGCCTCAAGCCTGCTCAGTAGGTGAAGGCGAGGCCGCACAACAGGAGGCCGTAGGCTGCCAGCAGGCCGCCCATGCCCCGGCTCCGGCCCGGCCGGGCGAAAAGCCAGGATAGAAAATCGCGCGCCCGCCAGGGCTGGGCGCCAGCCCAGAGCGCCAGCGCGATGCCGATATACACCAGAGTCACCATGAACAGGCGCTGGGGATGATTGTATTCCATGTAAGCGGCATTGAGCAGGGGCGTTGCGCTCAAAAGCATCAGCACGGCGACGCCGCGCACGGCGAGAAAATCCGGAACGCATTTGAAGGCGAGAAGGGCGATGGCCCCGAAAGCTAAACACAACAGCACATGATATTCGCCGAAGTCGGCCATCGAGAGATGCCAGACGTTGTAGAGAAACCAGACCGCCCCGCCGCCAAAAAAAATCCGGGCTGCCGAGGGCGAGCGAGGAAATGAAATTAGCAGGGTGGCCGCCCCCTCATTTCTCAGCAGCAGGGGGAAACCGAGCAGGACAAGGAAAAGGCCGGGGAGAAGGGTCGCGAGAAAGAGGGACATCGGGCGGAAAGGAGGAAGTAGGAAGGAGGAAGGCGGAAGTGGCTAGTGATAAGTAACGTCACGGCAGGGCGATCTCCAGCTCGCCATAAAGGGTGCTGACGCTGGCCCGGACGATCCTGAGGGGGACGAGCGAGCCGACCAGGCGCGGGTCGGCCTCAAACACGGTGGCGCGGTTGCCGCGCGTGCGGCCGGTGAACCGGCGGCCCGTCTTGTCGGGGCCCTCGACCAGCACTTCCTGGACGGAGCCCACCAGCGCCTGGCTGCGGCGAAGCGAGTTTTCGCGCAGGAGATCGAGCAGCACGCGGTTGCGCTCCTCCTTCACGTCGGCCGGCACCTGCCCGGCCATCCCGGCCGCGGGGGTGCCCGTGCGGATCGAATATTTGAAAATGTACGCCATGTCGTAGTTCACCGCCTCGAACAGGGCGCGGGTCTCCTCGAAATCCGCCGCGGTTTCGCCCGGAAAACCGACGATGACGTCGGTCGAAAAATAAAGGGCCGGCTGGGCCGCCCGCAGGGCCTGGACAATCTCGAGATAGCGCTCGCGGGTGTACGGCCGGTTCATCGCGCGGAGGATCCGGTTGCTGCCCGATTGCATCGGCAGGTGGATGTATTCGCCGAGCTTCGGGAGGCGGCCGAAGGCCTCGACCAGGTCCTGCTTGAAGCCGCGCGGATGCGGCGAGGTGAACCGGATGCGCTCCAGGCCGTCGATCGCGTGCACCCGTTCCAGCAGCTGCACGAAGGGAGACACGCCGCCCGCATGGGAATAATCGCGCCGCCCATAGCTCGTGACGATCTGCCCGAGCAGGGTGATTTCGCGCACCCCGCGCTCCACGAGCGCGCGGCATTCGCCCACGATCTCGTCCATGGGCCGCGAACGTTCGTCGCCCCGCGTCCGGGGCACGATGCAAAAGGAGCAGTCCATGTTGCAGCCCTGCTGGATGGAGACGAAGGCGCTGACCTCCCGCTCGGCAGGCTCGAGGTGATCGCGAATCGTGTTCTGTGAGCCGGCTTCCTCGGCGATATCGACGATGGTGTCTCCGACGGGCGTCCCCGCCTCGCGGGCGGCGCGCAGGTTGTCGAGATAATCGGGGACGTGGTGGAATTTTTGGGTGCCGACGATCAGGTCGACGTCGGGCAGGCGATCGAGGAGCTCGGCGCCGCGGTTTTGGGCCATGCAGCCAAGGATGCCGAGGATGAATTCGGGGTTCTTTTTTTTGCGGCCCAGCACGTAGCCGGCTTTTCCGATGGCCTTTTGCTCCGCCGCATCGCGCACGCTGCAGGTATTCAGCAGGAGAATGTCACAATCGTCCTCGGAACCGACCATGCGATAACCGCGCGCGCGCAGCATGGCCGCGACCGCCTCGCTGTCGCGCTCGTTCATCTGGCATCCGTAGGTCTTGATGAAAACTCGGTTCAAATCACCGGTCATTTATCATTGTTCACTGTCCAATGTCCAGTGATGCCGATTGGTCAAGGGCCATTGATCATTGTTCATTGTCCAATGCCCCGCACCACTGGACAATGAACAGTGACAAGTGAACAATGATCAATAAGGTTAGCCCCACCCCTTGATGCGTCTGATAGCGGCTTTTGTCTTGGTTTTGGCCATTTGCCCCGGCTTGGCGAAAGCGGAGCAAGCGGCTGGCGCGGCACCCTCCCCCGCCCCTTCCGACAATGGGGACCTTTATCAGTCGGCGAAGCAGCTCTTCGACCAGTATGCGCCGCCGGAGGTCAAGGCGCAGTATGAATTTCCCTCGAAGGACCAGTTCGATGACTTCATGGGCCGCCTGGACAAGGCCATGGACAGCGGAACGTTCCAGGAGTTGGCCGCTTACGCGCCCCAGGCGCGGACGATTCTCGCCGCGCTGCGCACCCAGCCCGACTACTCCGATGTCGCCGACTGGCTCGCATCCCGCCTCGAGGAACTCGATGAGGCAAAGCAGATTGAAGATGCGGTCGCCGCACCGCCGCCGCCAACGCCTGGCCCGGCCAGTCCGGCCCGCCAAGTCCCCGCCGCGGAATCCGCGATCCCCTATTACGATCGCTGGCTGCGACGGATGCGGGACCGGCCCGAGCCGGCGAATGCGGCCGAGCTCATGCCGGTGCTGCGCCGGGCATTTACGGACGAGGGCATGCCGCCCGAGCTGGCCTGGCTCGCCGAGGTCGAGTCCTCCCTCAACCCCTCGGCGCGCAGCCCGTCGGGAGCGCGCGGATTGTATCAAATGAAGGCGGAAACCGCGCATGATTTTGGCCTGAGCACATTTTTGCCCGACGAGCGCACCGATCCGGGAAAGTCGGCCCACGCCGCCGCGCGCGATCTGCGCGCCCTGGAGGAAAAGTTCGGCTCGTGGCCGCTGGCGCTGGCCGCCTACAACGCCGGCGAGGGACGGGTCAGCCGCGCGCTCGCGGCCCGCCACGCCCAGGATTTCGCCGGTGTCGCGTCCGCGCTCCCCGCCGGCACGCGCCTCTACGTCCCCGAGGTCTGCGCCCTGGTCACGGTCCGAACCGGCGTGACCCCCGACAAAATCCCTCTGCCGAAATAGGACACTAAACCATTTTTCACGCAAAGGCGCGAAGGCGCAAAGGTCGATCCCTCCGATCCACCAAACCCACAGAAGGACGAAAACCAGAAAATATTATTTTCTGGTTTTCGTTCTTCTGTGACTTGGACTGAAGACCAATGCCGCTGATGATTTCTTTGCGCCTTCGCGCCTTTGCGTGAGACCGGTTTGGAATAATGTCAGCGGACCGGCAAGTCGGGCTCGCGAAATTCCTAGCGCCGGCGGCGCTTGATTCCGAGCTGGGCGACGGCGAAGCGGACGACGCCTTCGAGGCGTTCGACTTCGGCGGGCTCGAGGTTGGCGCCCTTCAGGTCTTCCTCCGCGCGCTTCATCGCGGCTTCCGCGGCGTGCTCGTCAATTTTTTCGTCCTCGATCGCAAAATCGGCGAGCACGGACACGCGGTCCCCGGAAACCTGCGCGAAACCGCCGCTGACAGCCAGGTTGAGCAGGCGGCCGGCCTTCGTCACCCGGAGTTCGCCATGGGCCACCAGCGTGAGCAGGGGAATATGGCCGGGCAGCACGCCGATCTCTCCGTCGACGGTTGGAATCACAACCGAGTCGATCGTGTCCGAATACACGCGCGCGGCCGGCGTGACGATTTCCAGGGTGAGAGGCATTTTATGAAAGGCGGAAGGAGGAAGGCGGAAACTTTATTTCTTGGCGGCGGGAGCCATCACTTCGTCGATGCCGCCCTTCATGTAGAAGTCGCCCTCGGCCACGTTGTCCAGCTCGCCGTCGAGGATCATCTTGAAGCCGCGGACCGTCTCCTTGACGGGGACGTACTTGCCCGGGGTTCCGGTGAAGACTTCGGCGACCGCAAACGGCTGGGAAAGAAAGCGCTGGATCTTGCGGGCGCGGTAGACGGTGAGTTTGTCCTCGGGCGAAAGCTCGTCGAGGCCCAGTATGGCGATGATATCCTGGAGGTCCTTGTAGCGCTGGAGCACGCGCTGGAGCTCGCGGGCCACGCGATAATGCTCCTCGCCGACGATGCTCGGCTCAAGGGCCTTGGAGACCGAGGCGAGCGGATCGACGGCGGGATAGATGCCCAGTTCGGCGATGGAGCGCTCGAGCACGATGGTCGAGTCCAGGTGGGCGAAGGTGTTGGCCGGCGCGGGATCGGTGAGATCGTCCGCCGGCACGTACACGGCCTGCACGGAGGTGATCGAACCCTTCTTGGTCGACGTGATGCGTTCCTGGAGGACGCCCATCTCATTGGACAGCGTGGGCTGGTAGCCGACGGCGGAGGGTGAACGGCCGAGGAGCGCCGACACCTCTGAACCGGCCTGGGAAAAGCGGAAGATATTGTCGATGAAGAGCAGCACGTCCTGGTTCTTCTCGTCGCGGAAATACTCGGTCATGGCCAGGGCGGAAAGGGCGACGCGCATGCGGGCGCCCGGGGGCTCGTTCATCTGGCCGTACACCAGGGCCACCTTCGATTTGCTGAGGTCCTTCTGGTCGATGACGCCCGCCTCGGACATTTCGTGATAGAGGTCGTTGCCTTCGCGGGAGCGCTCGCCCACCCCGGCGAACACCGAATAGCCGCCGTGGGCCTTGGCGATGTTGTTGATCAGCTCCAGAATGACGACGGTCTTGCCGACGCCGGCGCCGCCGAACGCCCCGGCCTTGCCGCCCTTGATGAAGGGGCAGATCAGGTCGATGACCTTGATGCCGGTCTCCAGAATCTGCGCCTTGGTGTCCTGTTCGACGAGGGTCGGCGCCGGACGGTGAATGGGATATTTCTTGTCGAACTTGACCTCGCCGCGGCCGTCGACCGGGTTGCCGGTGACGTCGAAGATCCGGCCGAGCACTCCCGCCCCTACCGGCACCGAGATCGGGCCGCCAGTGTCGACGACGGCCATGCCGCGCTTCAGCCCTTCGGAGGAGGACATCGCGATCGACCGGGCAAGCCCGGCGCCGAGATGCTGCTGCACCTCGAGGGTCAGCAATTCCTTCTTGCCACCGACCTCGAACTCGATCGTGAGCGCCTGGTAAATGGGCGGGATGGCGTGCTCGGCGAACTGGACGTCGACGACGGGGCCGATGACTTGGACGATTTTTCCGGTATTCATGGGAAGATTTTTTGAGGTCGGGGGCGGTTAAGAGGAGAACTGGGCGGCGGCGATTTCCAGGATTTCCTGGGTGATCGCGGCCTGGCGGGCCTTGTTGTATTCGAGGGTGAGGTCGCCGAGCAGCTTGGTGGCATTGTCCTTCGCCGTCTTCATGGCGACCATGCGGGCGCTGTGCTCGGAAGCCTTGGCGGAAAGCACGAGCTGGTAAATGACCCGGTTGACGTACGCGGGCAGCAACCCGTTGAGCACCTGGCGGACATCCGGCTCGAAGAGGATCTCGCGGGTGTCGTTTTCGGCGGCCTGGGCGGCGGCGTCCTCCTGCAGGCTGTCGATGAATTGCTTCAGGCTTTTGAGCGGGAGAATCGGCCGGAGGATGGGCTCCTGGACCAGCGTGTTCTTGAAGCGGGCGTAGACGACCTCGATCGTGTCGACCGTCCCGTCCAGGAATTGCTTCACGATGAATTCGGCGGCGGCGCGCACTTCGGCGAAGGGCACGCGATCATGGACCGGGAAATCGGCCACGAGGTCGCGCTTGGTGCGGGCGAGAAATTGCGCGCCCTTCCGGCCGATGACGACGAACTTGGCGGGGGTCTTGATGTCGGCGACCAGCTTGAAGACGTTGGAATTGAGGGGGCCGCACAGGCCCTTGTCGCTGGAAACGACCAGGATGCCGCGGGTCTTCACCGGGCGCTCGACCAGGAACGGATGGAACGATCCATCCACGCGGGCCGCGATCGCGGCGAGCATGTCGGCCAGGATGTCGGCGTAGGGGCGGCCCGCCAGGGCGGCCTGCTGCGCCTTTTTCATCTTCGACGCCGCCACCAATTCCATCGCCTTGGTGATCTGGCGGGTATTTTTGACCGACTTGATGCGTCGGCGGATGTCCCGGGTCGAGGGCATGGGCGCGAATCAGGCGGCGAAGGTGGCTTTCCAATCGTCCACCGCGGTCTTCAGCTCGGCCTCGATCTCGGCGTCGAGGGCGGCCTTGGTGCGAATCTTCGTCAGCAGGGCGTCCTTGCGGGTCGCCAGGTATTCGCGGAGGGAAACCGCCGCGGCCGTGACTTTCTTCAGGTCGAGATTGTCGTAGTAGCCCTTTTGCATCGCCCAAAGCGTCGCGGCCTGCAGCTCGATCGAGATCGGATTATAGGCGGGCTGCTTGAAAAGCTCGACGATGCGGCCGCCGCGGTCGAGCTGGCTCTTGGTCTTGGCGTCCAGGTCGGAGCCAAACTGGGCGAAAGCGGCGAGTTCGCGGAACTGCGCGAGTTCGCCCTTCAACTTGCCGCCCACCTGCTTCGTGACCTTGATCTGGGCCGAGGATCCCACCCGCGAAACGGAAAGACCGACCGACACGGCGGGGCGGATGCCCTGGTTGAACAGATCCGTTTCGAGGAAGATCTGGCCGTCGGTGATCGAAATGACGTTGGTCGGAATGTAGGCCGAGACGTCGCCCGCGAGGGTCTCGATGATCGGAAGCGCGGTGAGCGAGCCCTTGCCGTCGAGGCGGGCGGCGCGCTCCAGCAGGCGGCTGTGGAGATAAAAGACGTCGCCCGGATAGGCTTCGCGGCCGGAGGGGCGCTTCAGGATCAGCGAGATCTGGCGGTAGGCGACGGCGTGCTTCGACAAATCGTCATAGACGATCAGCGCATCCATGCCGTTTTCCATGAACCATTCGCCCATCGACGCGCCGGCGTAGGGGGCGATGTATTGGTTGGCGGGATTGTCGGCCGCGGTGGCCGCGACGATGATCGTGTATTCCAGGGCGCCGGCCTCCTCCAGGGAGGCGATGGTGCGGACGACGTTGGAATTCTTCTGGCCGATCGCCACGTAGATCGAATAAACTGGGCGGAACTTCGGATCGCCGGAGGCGAGGCCGACCTTGTTGATCTTGGCCTGGTTGATGATCGTGTCGATCGTGATGGTGGTCTTGCCGGTGCCGCGGTCGCCGATGATCAGCTCGCGCTGGCCGCGGCCGATCGGGATCATGGAATCGATCGCCATGATGCCGGTGAAGAGAGGCTGGGTGACCGACTTGCGGACGATGATGCCGGGGGCGATCTTTTCCACGGGATACGTTTCCTTGGCATTGATCGGACCTTTGCCGTCGATTGGCCGGCCCAGGGCATCGACGGCGCGCCCGAGGAGCTCGCGGCCCACCGGGACGGACAGCAGTTTTCCCGTGGTGCTGACCTCGTCGCCTTCCTTGAGCTGGGAGACGTCGCCCAGGACGACGCAGCCCACCTCGTCCTCTTCCAGGTTCAGGGCGATGCCGATGGCACCGCCGGGAAACTGCACCATTTCATTGTACATCACATCGGACAGGCCGTCGATTTTGGCGACGCCGTCGGCAATGGTGCGAATGTTGCCGGTGTTCTTCTTGACCGCCTTGCTGGAAAGCTTGGCGATCTCTTGTTCGATTTGGTCGATGACGGAGCTCATGGGCGCGATTGAAAAGGTCAGGGTTGGGGGATGAAAACAGGAAGAATCAGACGGCGTCGGCCAGGGCGGCGAGCTGGCCGGCAACCGAGGCTTCGTAAAGATCATCGCCAATGCGCACCCGCAGGCCCGCGATCAGGGAGGGATTGGCGATGGCCGTGGCGGTGATGGGCCGGCGATATTTTGTGGTCAGGGCGGTGGTGAGCGACTGAAGGACCGTGTCGGCGATGCTGCCGGCGTGTTCGACCGAGGCTTCGCTGCGCGATAGTTCGGTGGCGACCAGCCGCTGATAGGCCCGGAGGACCATCAGGGGATTCGCCGGGCGGCTTTTTTCCAGATATTCCAAAACTCCCGAGACGCGCCCGGGCGAAACCACCCCATTTTCAAGGCTGAGCTTGAAAAGCTGGCGGGCCAGCAGGACGGCTTTTTTGGAATGGGCGGACATTGTGGAAAATTCGAAATTCGGAATTCGAAATTCGAAATTTGATCTATACGTTGGAGAGTTCGCGGACGGCGGACTCGTTGTAGCGGGCGCGCTCGGCGTCGGTGAGGTCCCGGGCCAGGACGCGCTGGGTGGTGGCGACCACGAGGCGGGCGATCTCGGTGCGGGCTTCGGCCAGCATCTTTTGCTTTTCGAGGTCGATCGCGGAGCGGGCTTTGGCGATCGCGGCGTTGGACTGCTCCAGGGCCTCCTGCTGCTGTTTTTCCAAAAATGCCTTCGCGGACTTCTGAGCATCGGCGATCAGTTGCTGGCCCTTGACCTGGGCTTCGCGGATTTGGGCGGCGCTTGCCAGCTGCGAGGCTTCGAGCTTGGCCTTCATCTCCTCCGCATAATTGAGCCCCGACTGGATCTTCTTTTGGCGCTCGTCGAGCGTGGCCAGGACCGGCTTGAACGCGAAGCGCCACAGGACGAAGGCGACGACCGCAAAGCTGAACATCTGCGACAGGATGCCGGGCAGGTTGATGCCGAATTCCTGGGTGATCTTCGTGACCGCTTCTGGCGCGACGGCGGCGAGGGGAAGGAGATGGAGAGACATGGTGAAAAGGCTAAGGCCGCGCCGTTCCGATGAAAGGGACCGGCGCGGCCGTGAACAGGATTACGGCTTGCCCAGGAACAGGGCGTAAAAGGCAACGGCCTCGGCGAAAGCCATGCCGATGATGCCTTGGACGAGGATCTTGCCGGAGGCGTCGGGATTGCGGCCGACGGCTTCCGCGGCCTTGGTGCCGACGAAGCCGACCCCGAGGGCGGCGCCGAGGCAGCCGAGGCCGCCTTGAATACTACCAGTGATTTCTGCGATGATGTGATGCATATTTCTTTCTGATTGATGGTTGGATGTCCGCCGCCCACGCATGGCATGGTCCCGGCGGGAAAGTCTAGTGGTGGGAGTCGTGGGGTTTGCCTTCGCCATGCCCGTCGCCGTGATTGGTCAGGAGGCCGATATAAACCGCAATGAGCAGGGTGAAGACGAACGCCTGCACCAGGCCGACGAGGATCTCCATGAAATAAAAGGGAATCGGCAGGCCCCAGCGCGTGATCGCGGACATCGAATGCAGGAGGTTTTCGCCGCCGAAGATATTCCCGTAGAGGCGGAAGGAGAGCGAGATGGGCCGGGCGAAGAAGATGGAGACGAGTTCGAGGAGGCCGACCGCAAAGAAGATGAGCGACAGGGGGTAGTAGACGAAGGCCGAGACGTCCTTTTTGTTCGCCTTGTTGCCGAAGATGTCGACCAGGATGGCCTTGGGGCCGGCGAAGCGCAGCACGAGAAACAGGCCGGCGAGAAAGGCGCACGCGGAAAGCGCGAGGGTGCCGTTCATGTCGGAGTGCGCCGGACGGACGAGCTCCATCCACTCGCCGCTGGTATGGCCGCGTTTCAAAATCGTGCCGACTCCCGGGATCAACCCGCTCCAGTTTTGGATCAGGATGTAGGTGAAAAGGGCAATCAGGAGCGGGAATGTGGCTTTCATCGCCTTGGCGCCGACGATGGGGTCGACGATGTCCTTGATGCCGGTGATGAGGCTCTCGATCATCGCCTGCCCGCGGGATGGCACCAGCTTGGGGCGGCCGACGGCGAACCGGATCAAGACCACGAGTCCGATTGCCACCAGCCAGGTCATCACCATGCTATTCGAGATCTGCAGCGGACCGAGTTGAAACACCCGGTGGGCCATCGGCTCGA
>Ga0206883_1015_pt1 | contig 41391 bp, 34 predicted proteins | sample Alteio_BWOrgCont_2_FD_152910 | JGI IMG/M metagenome (GOLD analysis project Ga0206883, IMG submission 152910) | Enriched cells from forest soil in Barre Woods Harvard Forest LTER site, Petersham, Massachusetts, United States -... | ecosystem: Environmental > Terrestrial > Soil > Temperate forest > O... | reverse complement strand
GTTTTTTGAGCCACCCACGCGGCCAGGATACTATAATAATGAAGACTGACAAAGACCGCGATCACAACCCCTAAAGACTTGGTAAATTCGGAAATAAAGCCGTTTTTAACTCCGACAAAGACCATCCGTATGAGAAAAACAACCAGCGCTACATCAATCCAGTTAATACTTTTAATTAAATGTGTGATCATATTTTATTTACGGCGTAACGGGAAGTATAACATGCGGCCTAAGGGCTGTCAAGCAAGCGCTTACTCTAACATGTAACGTAACTAATTGAGGGTAATTAATTTATGCACGAAGTTAAACTATATTAATATTTATTTAAACCGCTGCTGGTACATTTAAAAGGCCCAATTGCTTCGACTGCGTAGAGGATTGATCGATGGCGTTCGCGCTGTTAACAGCTATTGGCTGGGCTTTATACTCGTTGAATTTGACAGATACAATACGCGATACCCCGCGTTCCTGCATAGTGACCCCATACATGATATCAGCCGCTGACATCGTAGTTTTGTTATGGGTGATGACGATAAATTGGGCGATTTTGGCAAATTCCTTTAACATATTCGCAAAACGCCCCACATTAGACTCATCCAGAGCAGCGTCAATTTCGTCTAAGACGCAGAAAGGACTGGGGTTAACCTTAAATACCCCAAAGATAAGGGCAATCGCTGTCAATGTTTTTTCACCACCGGACATAAGGCTGATATTTTGTAGTTTCTTGCCCGGAGGCCTGGCCACGATATCAATACCACACTCCAGGGCATTTTCCGGATCAAGCAAGACCAGTTGAGCTTCCCCGCCCCCGAATAACATACGGAAATAAACCTTAAATTCTTCATTGACCTTAACAAAGGTATCGGTGAACATCTGACGGGTGGTACGATTGATCTTCTGGATGGTTGACAAAAGTTGTTCGCGGGCCGTCAATAGATCACTTTGCTGCTTTGTCAGGAATTCATACCTGCCTTTAAGTTCTTCAAATTCTTCGATGGCCACCAGATTGACAGCCCCGTAGGATTCACAGCGTTTTTTGAGCTTGTCGATCTCTAGTGTTAATTCGTCGATATTGAGTTGGGGAGATTGCTCAGTAACTGGTTCGGCGGACGGTTGTTGCCCTGGGATGCTTTCACCTTCAACACTTGGTTCACTTGGCAACGGGCATGGGGACAAGGCTAAAGCCATGTCCCCTGGTTGGCCTTGGTTGATTTCAACGGCGTCCTTGATCAAATCCCAATCTATCTTGTACGCCTGCAATAGGCGTTCTTTGAGGGCACGTTGGCTGAATTGGACTTCCTGTTGATGCATTTGTTGCTGGTGCATATCTGTTTTGATACGGATGATCTCATCCTCAATACCGCGGATACCGTTGCGTAAAGAATTTAAACGACGGGACATTTCTTCTTTTTTAGCTGTCTCGTCATTTAAGACCACACTTAAAGATCCCTTTTTATGCTGCAATTCTTCGATCAATCGCTGTAAAAGGATGCTATCTTCGCTAATTTTAATTTTTTTAGCTTCTAATTCACGGGTTTCTGATTCAAAACGATTAATATCCGTTAGATCACGGTCAAGATTCTGTGTATGAAGCGCTAGATTTTCTTCAAAACTCCGACGCTTGTCAGACAAGGAGGATAATTCGGTATCCAGCTGGGCAACAGCAATGTTCAATTCCTGGCGTTCCTGGTCACGATCAGCAATGGCCTGGATCTTAAATTTAATGTCTTCCTGGCAGCGGGTGATCTGGCCGCCAATGCCCAGCAAACTGGCAGACAATTCTGCTTCCTGGACCTTCAATGCAGCCAGGGTTGATTCCACTTCAGCAAATTCCGATGTGATAACATCCAATTCGCCGACCAATTTCCCGGAAACCAATTCAATATCATTTTTCTGGGCTTCTAAAACAGAAAACTTCTTTTCCTGCTGCTGGATATTATTAAGGGCCTCTTCTACGCCATTGCTTTGCCCCTGGATCTGCTGGTTTAATTGGGTCTTAACTTCAATGGCCCGGGCCAACTTTTCATTGATAACAGCTATGCGGTCATCCAAATACTGCAAATCTAATTCCACATATTTGGTCTCATAGGTGATCTCGTATAATTCCGGGGATTGTTCAGTGGCTGCAATGATCTTGACTTCCTTGATCTTGCCGATGATGCCGGTTTGCTTGTCGCTGGGACGCACCGTCGCTATAAAACGGCCTTCCACGACGGGATCAGGGATGTCCTGGTACTGCACCTGCATTTTCTGGATAAATTCTTTTTGAGACAATAAAAACACATGATTTTTCTCAAGATCATCGATCAAAGTTTCCTGGGCGTTAAAACGGCCTTTAAGCTCTTCCAGGGCCTGGCGGCGGGCGTCACGGTCCGCCCAAAGTTCCAGCAATTGGGCCTGCACCTGGGCTATAGCACTATTAATGGCTTCACAACGCTGGTACACTTGGACTTTTTCATCATTGACCTTGGAATTTTCATGCTCCAGACGGGCTTTGCGCGCCAAAGCTTCCATCATGCGCTTCATATTTTCCGTCAACTGGTTCTTGAAACGCACCTGCTGGCCGTTAAGACCCAGTATTTCCTTTTCTACTTGCTCGATGGAGGCTTTAGCCTGATCCATGCTGTGCATTAAGACACTTAGATCGTTACGCTTCTGCTGTAAACCTGCCTGCAAACTCAATAAATTCTCAGCCAATTGGGCCAAAGACCCTTTGATCTCTTCAATTTTAGCCTGATGCCCACCGCAGCGTTCCATGGCCGCCAGCTTGTCCTCATGCAGGCGCTGACAGGTCTCATCCATGCTCTGCCCACGCTCTTCATTAAAGGAGATCTGGCGGGTATTCATGGCTATATCATTGTCTAAACGGATATCCTGGGATTTATATTCATTGATACGCTCTTCGATCTCGTCTAATTGCAGCGTTTCATTGTCGATACGGCTATTTAATTCTCCTAATTGGGAGGTCAATTCAGTTTCTTGGGCCTGCAAAGCCCTGACCGCTGCTGCCATGCCTTCAGATTCCTCGTCAAAACGGCCCATCTGATGGCGGGCAAAGATCAACTCATAATTCTTAAGGACCTCGAATTCTTCCTTATAACGCTGGGCCTTTTTAGCCTGGCGTTCAATGGTGGCGATCTGGCGCTTGACCTCAACGACAATATCATTGATGCGCAATAAATTATCTTCCGTGTCTTTGAGCTTGCTTAAAGCTTCTTTCTTTTTACTCTTATATTTGGTAATACCGGCTGCTTCATCAAAGATCTGGCGGCGGTCATCAGGCTTGGCCGAAACAACCAGGTCGACCTTGCCTTGCTGGATAAGTGAATAGGCCTCAGCTCCAACCCCGGTACCTAAAAACAATTCGACAATATCTCTCAAACGTGAAGTATTTTTATTAATTAAATATTCGCTTTCGCCGGAACGAAAAAGACGGCGGGTGACGATGACTTCATCATGGTCGAGGGGCAGGATACGTGATTCATTTGAAAAGGTGAGGCTGACCTCTGCAAAGCCCAAAGGCGCTTTCTGGTCAGTGCCGTTGAAGATGACATCTTCCATGGATGAACCGCGCAACTCCTTGACGCTTTGCTCGCCTAAAACCCAGCGGATGGCATCAAAGACATTGCTTTTGCCGCAGCCGTTAGGACCAACAATGGCAGAGATGCCCGGTTGAAATTCCAAAACGGTCTTCTGAGCAAAGGACTTGAACCCGAATATTTCAAGACGTCTAAAGTACATATCACCACTTTATAACATTTAGCAGGCGTGTCAACGGGGAATTGATATTTTTTTACGACGGGCAAAAAACGGTGGCAGGCACCGGGTTATGTTAAAATGCCTGTCTTGCATACTTGGGCGAATTTTTTGGCGCTTTCACGGACAGTCCTTTGCTGTGTTTTGTAATCAATGTCAACTAATCCGAATCTGGGACCAAAGCCGTGGGCCCATTCAAAATTGTCCATTAAAGACCAGTAAAGGTAGCCTGTCACATTGACGCCCTGCTCCATGGCCAGGTGAACATTCTTTAGATGACTTTGGATATACTCCCAACGCTCATGATCATCGTTGGTACATATGCCGTTTTCCGAGATGATCACCGGCAATTTATATTTTTTGAGGCTTAAAAGCACCTGACTCAAACCTTCCGGATAAATATCCCAGCCTAAAGAATTTTTCTTCAGCGGATGGTGTTTTTCCTGGCAGGTTTCCATCAATAAATTCCCGATCCACCAGCTATGCACATGCACCAAATGCCTTGAATAATAATTAACCCCAATAAAATCAAGGGTTTTGTGATGAGCTAAATGATCAAGGATTACCAAATTATAGAGATGTTTTCTCATCGCAACAGCCAGACGATTTTTTAAACTTTGATCACAGCCAACGATAGCCTGCATATGCTGGGCGATGCTGACAGCCGGTTTTGCCAGTTTTAGGTCCTTATAAATTTTATGGATCAGCCGGTACGCCTCAATATGAGCCTCGTTTAAATGATGATAAACGATCTTGGTCTTAAAAAATGATTTTGCCTGCGGGGGCCACAGGCCCCAGAGATAGGCATGGGAAAAATAAACAGTAGGCTCATTGATGGTAAACCAAAAATGAACACCGCGGGCCAGGGCTTTAGTGACAAATTCCACATATCGCAAAAAACGCTTAATACAACGGGAATCTGTCCATCCGCCTGAATCAGCAAACCATACAGGATTGGTAAAATGATGAAGGGTAACCATGGGCTCAATGCCCCGCTTGCGCAGGGCCTTGATGACGTTGATGTAATGCACAATGGCTTCATCTGAAAATTCGCCTTCATGGAGCTCGATACGGCTCCATTCGATGGAAAGGCGGTGGGCATTGTGCCCGAGATCTTTGACCATATCAAAATCCTGCTCAAAGAGCTCATAATGGCGGCAAGCTTGTGCTGAATTTTCTTTTCCGGCTTTGGGCTCCCACGCCCACCAATCCGCGTTGGCATTATTACCTTCCACCTGATAAGAAGATGTCGCGGCACCCCAGTAAAAATTATTTGGAAATTGGATCATGCAGGAATTATATCATCGCAAAACATAAATCCTCAAAAAATATGTTTATTTGGCTTCAAGTAAAGAGTAAATTAAACCTATGCGTCCGCTCATTAGATTGATCCAAAGAACTTATAAAATGGTCGATCCCCATGAAGGCAAGAAAGTCCTGCATAATGCCACCTCTTTGTCAGGCCTGCAGCTTATCACCTATCTTTTCCCGATCATCATCCTGCCCTATTTGTTCAGGGTGATCGGCCCGGACAAATTCGGATTGATCGCTTTCGCGCAAGCCTTTGTGCAGTATTTTATGATCCTTACTGATTATGGATTCAGCGTATCAGCAACCAAAGAAATTTCTCTTTGCCACGAGGATAAAGATAGGGTTTGTAATGTCGTTTCAGCTGTCATGACCATCAAGACGATCCTGGCTTTTTTAAGCTTGATGATCCTGTGCCTTGTCATCTATTTTGTTCCCAAGTTCAAAGATGACTGGATGGTTTATGCGCTCAGCTTCGGCGTGGTGATCGGCAACACCCTTTTTCCCACCTGGTTTTTCCAGGGTTCGGAAAACATGAAGTACACGGCAAAACTGAATATTATCGGTGAATTTGCCTATGCCTTCGGTATATTTCTTTTTGTCCACGGCCCCAATGATTTTCTGTTAGTACCTACCATCACCTCCGCTTCAGCGCTCTTGACCGGCTTTTTGGGTCAATATATCCTTTTTACCCGTTTTGAGGTGTCCTTTCAATTGCCTAAAATGAAGGACCTATACCGGCAGCTGCAGGCAGGATGGAATATATTTATTTCCGTTGTTGCCATCAACGCTTATACCACCACCCGCGTTTTTGCCGTCGGGCTTTTGACCAACAATACCCTGACCGGGTTTTATTCCATCGCCGAACGGATCGCCAACGCCGTGCAGACCTTTCCCTTATCTGCCTTTACCCAGGCGATCTTCCCGCGTTTAAGCAAGATCTACCATAAGAATAAGACCACGGCTTTTGACATCATGAACCAGGTGCAATTGATCACAATCCTTGTTTCCCTGATCTTCCTTCCCTTGATATTTATCCTGGCGCCTTTCATTGTGAAACTTGTCTGCGGAGGGATCTACCCGGCGGCCGTGCTCTCTTTGAGATTCCTGCTGATCTCCGTTTTCTTCATCAGTTCGAACGCGTTTCGTGTGCAGTTCCTTTTGGTCTGCGGCAAAACCAAGGCCTACTCAAGGATACATATCACTATGGCAGCCATCGGCTTGCCCTTGATCATTATTCTTATATATTCCTTTTCCTACGTTGGCGCTGCCATGGCCACCGCATTCATCGAAGCCGGGGTCTTTACCATGACCTACTTCACGATCAAAAAACTTAAATTTACCCCTTAACGCTCCCCCCCTTGCAGTTGCCCCCATATAGGATATACTTTATATGATGAAGCTGTACGTTATTATACTTACATTGTTGTTGCAGGGTTATTGCTGGGTACCTTGTGCTAAAGCCTCGGAAGCGGACCTTGAATGGAAAGAAGCCACTGGGCTCGCTAAACAGGGGGAAAATGACTTTGCTTTCATGGATTTTAAGAACATCCTTGATGTTTATCCCAACACCCGCTATAGCCTGGCCGCGGCATTTGCCCTAGGAGAATATTATTTCTTACAGAACAACCTGCCCATGGCTTCTGATGAATTTAAACACTTTTATGCCCAATATCCCCAACACGAAGAAGCCCTGATCGCCTTAGCCTATCTTTTTAAGATCGCCCAAATACAAAATCGCCCACAGGACATGGATCAATACCGCAACAAGGTAGCCACATTCCGCCAGCTTACATTTATTTTTAATGATAAAAAGTCCTTTAAATTCTTTTCAGGTTTTCAGCGAAAATATAAGTTGGTTTATTACATCAACAAGGTTGAACTTTATGCTAATGGCAAACTATTTACAGGGGTTCCTTTTTAAATGGAGATACGCGGTCCTTATCATTTTAATAATCTCGGGGATAGCGGCATTTTCCTCTTTCCAGATCAATCGCTGGCTTCCTCATTATGCGCTGTCCTTTGCTGACCTGATCACCCAACAGTCCCATGCTAAAGTAGCTTTTAAAACAGTCCATTACCGCTTCCCCAATCACCTTATCTTTAAGAACGTGAATGTGCTTAATGGAAAGGTCCCTGTGCTGCAGGCTTCCAGGGTCATTATGGGATTTTCTATCCCTCTTTTTTCATCGGCTTTCCATGTCAATAACATCGTTGTCAACGGCTTGGTCATCAATTTCCCGGTCTTAAAGGATTATTTGACCCAAGATGGTAAGAAGATCAATACCTGGATAAAAACATTCCCCAAGGGAAAGATGCATGTGGTGGTGACAAATGGACAATTCATCCTAAAAAACCCTTCTCAAGGGGACCCTATTGCCTTTAAGGTTGATCTCGATCTTGATCAAGACCACCTCAATGCTCACGGGTCCTGGGGTGATCATGACCAATTCACCTATGAACTCTACGGCAATACCCGTGATTCTGGCTTTGATCTGGATAAATTTACTTTAGAAAATGGCCGGTCTTCCATGAACCTGTGGGGAAGCTGGCGTAAAGAAAATATCGATTGGAAGGGATTTATTTTTTATGACAAATTATATATCCTGGATATCGACGGGCATTTGAAGATGCAAGGCAATGACATTGTCCTTAAAAAACTGTCCTTTTCCGTCAATAAAGATAACGTAACAGCCTCGGGGCATTGCCTGAAGCAGGATCTTTTTCAATGCGATGCTAAGATAGGCCTGAAGGATATCAACCTGCATCTTCAGGCCCAAAATACCCCCCGGGGAATTTTCTTCAAGGGAATGGTCGATTTACAAAACATGCATTTGGACTTTGCGGATTTAAAAGCCCGGATCGTTAACGGTAATATCCTGAAAATAAAGGACAACAGCCTGTTTTTGATCATCAAACACGGGACCCTGTTACCTATTAAGATCACTGCTAAGAATATTTTGGCCAGTATCTATTTTGGCAGTCCTGATGAAAAGGCCATCACTCTATCCGCTAAGATGTATGAAGGGAACCTTCTCGGTCGTATTTTTCTAAAGACCTCTTCCTGGCCATGGCAGGTCAAAGGTCAGGGTCAATGCGAAGGGATGGATATCAATATCTTAAGCCATGATCTTTTTTCCCAGCAATTCCATGGTCTTGTGTCCGGGAACTTCGATCTTCAAGGTCCTAGGAATATGGGGATTTCCGGAAATTTAATATTGCATCATGGCAGTTTTGACGACATTCAACTCCAAGAATGGATGACAAAGACCTTGCAAATGCCTTCGCTGGAGCACATTTCCGGCACAGAACTATCAGGTCATTTTAAGCTCGATGAAAATTCAAAAATGCTGGATGATCTGCGCCTAGACACGGACGGTGTCAGCTTAAACGGGTTCTTTCATCTCGATGCGGATAACTTGGTCTCAAGCCAGGTTTCCATACGCTTTTCGAAGATACTTCTGGGCGAATCCCCGATCGGTCGCCATATCATGGGCCTGGTCCATGGGGCATGGACCCTTCCTTTTGATTTCAGCCTGTCTGGAAATGTATACCGGATGAATTTCCAGTGGGACAAATCCCCTCTTAAAGACAGGGTGCGTCAACACCTGTTTTCATTCTTCGAAAGGATGATCGATCGGCGCATGGATGCCCATCCCTATTATAAAGTGACTATCCCCAATGAATCCGTATCCCCTGGATGAGGGGACAATCTGCGCTCGGTCAAGATCACCGTATCGCCTTTTTTAAGCAAATGCCTTTTTTCAAGGTTCTTGAATATAGCTTGAGGATCGTGCGTAATTCTTTTATTTAAAAAGAACGGTTGTACCCCGTAAGAAAGATTTAAAAAGTCACACACCCGGGGATGGGCGCTAAAAGACAGTATCCAGCAATACGGTTTGAACCGGGAAATACGGCGCGCGGTGCTCCCGCTGGTCGTTGGTGTCAATATATACCGGATATCTAATTCCTGGGTGGCCCGGAAAGCATTCAATGAGGTGACATCGGTAATGGTCACCAGCCAGCCTTGGGCGACTTTATTGCTTATTTGCCTGCCTGCGGCATCGGACAAGCGGCCTTCGTCACGCTGGTTTTCAGTGGTCAGGGCAATTTTGGCCATCATGCGCACTGTTTCAACAGGATAATCGCCGATCGCCGTTTCCTGGGAAAGCATGATGGCATCTGTCCCGTCTAAAATGGCATTGGCCACATCATTGACTTCCGCGCGGGTGGGGCGCACATTTTGGGTCATGGACTCCAGCATTTGGGTCGCGGTGATCACAGGACGTCCCATGATATTTGCTTTTTGGATCAACCTCTTTTGAATACCCGGCACTTCTTCGATGGGAGTTTCCACCCCCAGGTCTCCACGCGCGATCATGACCGCATCAGCTACTTTAAGTATCTCATCAAAATTATCGATCGCTCCCCGGCGCTCGATCTTGGCCACCAAATAAACAGCAAAGCCCTTCTTCCTGGCAAATTCCCTGACCTTGATGATGTCTTTGGACCTCTCAACAAAGGAAAGACCAAAAATATTGACCCCCTGTTTTAATCCAAACCCGACTATTTCTAAATCCCTGGTGGTGATCGGATTGATATTCAATTTAGAACCAGGCAGATTAAGCCCTTTATGAGAAAGCAATTTCCCGCCGATCGAAACCTTACAAAACACATCCTGGCCGGAAACTTTTTCCACTTTCAATTGGATAAACCCATCATTAAGAAAAATGATCCTGCCGCGGGAAACGCTTCGGGGAAGCTGTTTATACTCAACAGGAATAAGCTCGTCCGTACCAAGCACATTTTTGGTAGTAAGGACCACTTCCCCGCCTTTTTTAAGCATCACTGATTCGTTGAGAAGACGGCCGATGCGCATTTTGACGCCGGGAAGGTCTATGAGGATGCTGACCATCCGCCCTGCTTTGGCGGCAACGGCACGGATATTACGGATATTTTCTGCGTGCTCCTTAAATTCGCCATGCGAAAAATTAAGGCGAGCCACATTCATCCCGCTTTCGATCATTCCTTCAAGCTTGGCAGGAGAAGACGAAGAAGGACCGATGGTACAAACGATCTTGGTCTTATGAAAAGGTAATTTATTTTCCATAAATGACTTTTAACTGAGAAACCTTGGGAAATTCCGTATAAAATTCACCCTGGGGCCCGATAAAGCCATTACCTGACTTTTTAAGTGTGACTGCTGTGTAACCGCCCTTATTATTGGGGATATTGATCGTAAAAGAATCCGCGTCATCGCTCGTCGCCGTTCCAATCGTTGTGATTACCGGAGCAGCCGCCTGTGTGACGACCTCCGGAGGCTGGACAACCGTTACCGGCGGGGCAACAGGCTGATATCCATATCCATTATACGCATAATAGGACCCGTCATTTGAATAATAAGTTGTTCCATTAATAACGACCGGTTGATAAACCGGTGGGGAAACCAACACCTCATCCGCGGCCGCATAATAAGGGGCGCCGTAATAGTAGTTGTCCGGCCATACAGAAAAGCCAACACCTATATAAGAATGGTCACGATGACCATAATCATGATGACCACCGTCATGGTGCCCGCTGTCATGACTATGATCATGGTCATCCGCATAGGATGAAATAGGCCGCATGATGAACAAACCTATGGTCAAAGCAGCAAACAAAGTCCTCAATGTATTTTTCATATTTATCTCCTGACTCCTGTGCATCTATTATTCTAGCATACGAACCCGCCTGCCCTTCATTAATTTAGACAAGTTGGATCATTAAAAAGTTGCATGACCTCCTAGAAGGTCAAAGTGTCTCATGAAACCACGAACGGCTTAACTTCAACACTTCATGAACACTGTTTTTAAAAAGATATTCTGCATGAGGACCATTGCTGATGATATTCAACCGTTTAAAGCCGCCCGTGTGGCTATAGAGCTTTTCTGAATGCCAATGATCAACCACCCAATCCTTGTTGCCATGGATATAAAAGATCGGGGTCCGCAATGTTTTGACCAGATCCAGCGGTTTTTCTTTATCAAACCAAAATGGGCCCGGGCGCACTCCTTTACCCAACCTGCCTTTACCAAAAAACGTATATAACAATTCGTCTTTAATAGCCACCTTCCAAAATTTGTAATCTATTTTTCCAAAATCTGCCGGCGCACTAATGGCAATGATGCTGTCGATGTACACTGTTTTGGAAGCAGCAATGATGCTGGTCGCGGCGCCCAGGGAAAAGCCTATCACCCCTATTTTGGCATAATACCTATGGGCCAATGCCACCACCGCTAAAAGGTCTAAATATTCCCTGGATGTCCAATAAAACAGTCCCTGGCTTAGTCCATGCCCCCTGAAATCAAATATAATGACATCAAATTCATGGCTTAAATCTGCGGCCAGCTGCATTAAAAGGACAGCTTGTTTACTGTTATAGAATCCATGGGCAATAATGATGACTTTATCATGACCGCCGTTGTAACGGTCATAATGGATCTTGAGCTGGTCTGAAGCGAGGAGATACCCGGATGTTTTCATCATAAAGATCAACGTCTGATTTTCACATCCATCAATAATGAGACCAATAAAGCAACCACCACCCCTAAAGAAACTTCTAAAAAGCGGTGCAAAGCCGTTATCCATGGGCTTTCCGGATGATTGACCAGCAGAATGATGGCAACTGTCACGGCGGCCAAACGATAGCTCTGTTTTAAATTTAAAGATATACAGATTGAAACCACGATCACGACAGCGATCCCGAATACCCAAACATGGACGCCATACAAAGCAAGAAATAAGCCTCCAATAATGGCGCCGATCGCTGTACCGACTAAACGGGTCCATGACGCGCTGATGGTTTCCTGGACACTGGACTGCATCACGATGATGGAACTCATCACCGCCCAATATCCTTGGGGCAGTTTAAGCAATTGCGCTAAATAAAGACAGATCACCGCTGTGAAGGCGATGACCAAAGGTTCCTTAATAAAAAGCCCGTATTGATTTAGAACACGTCGAATATTATTCACGGATTTAATATACCACAAGTGATCGGAGCGTAAAACTATTTAAGCATTGCCAGTTCCTGTGAGATCTGACCGCTTAATGAGGCGCAAGCCATGCTTAATGTTTTGGCCAATCCGGAATAATTTTGAGGGATAATGGGCTGGCGAAATTCAAATCTTTTGATGATGACTGTTTTCGCATTTTGAACATCGATGACCATCCATTGCACGGCAAGGAACATATTTTTATCGAGCTCGCTATCCAATTGAACAATTTCGGCGACCACTTGGTATTTCACCGAAGTCGTTGGGGCCCAGGGATACAATGTCAATTGGGCTTTTGAAAGCATTACTGTAAGATCTTCCCTGATAAGATGTGCCACCCCTGCATCCAGAGATTCCCCCCAGCGGTCGAATTCGTCAAATTTAAGTATCCCATCTTTATCCTTGGTCACCATTTGAGGCCTATTCAGATATTCCGGAATTTTAACCGGCCCAACGCCAATAATCACACCAGGAGTAATATTTATCTTTTTGCTTACTTGGGTTTCATCTATGGCTGAAAGCATATAAAACCGCGGGGTTGGGCTGATTGGACTATTGGGTAAAGAAATACAACCACTTAAAAGTAAAACAAAACACCCGGCACCTAACATCAAGCATGATTTAATATCGGTCTCTTTCATCTTATTGCCCTACCTTCCCTTTTAATAAGCTTTCCGGATGCTGTTCAAGATATTCGGTAAGTAAACTGAATGAATGCATGGCTTGTTGGGTCTCTTGCATCGTACTCTGCACCTGGAAAAGGCTCCTTTGTAAACCGCTTGAATTGACCAATTTATTAAGCCCTTGGACAGTCGCCTCCAGGTTCTTGGCAATGGCTTTGATCGGCAATTCATTCATCGTTTCAAAAATATCCGGAGAGGTTGGAAGAGTGGGTAATTCCGTATATTCTTTGAGAATGCCACGGAGTTTCGCGGGTTGGTCCGGATAAAAGTCGAATGAGATCATCAGCTGACCGGTCAAAAAACTCTGCACTTCAAGCTTCGCGCGTAACCCCAAGGCGATCATCTGCTTGTCCCCGCCCAAATCCCCGAAACTGGGGGCGCCTTTGATACGGCCTTGTTCTATCTCGACAATGACAGGAAGCATGATGGTCCCGGCCTTTGAATCATAGATCAAGCTGATGTCCTTGACGATACCTATACTGACTCCCCTGAACATGACCGGGGCACCGATAGCGAGGCCTTTAACAGAACCATCAAAGTACAAAACAAATTTATTCGTCCGTTTAAAAAGTTCCCCGGAACCAAAAACCACTATGGCTACCATCAAAAGAACCATGGCCCCGATGACAAAAACTCCGATCATCGTTTTATTGACTTTTTTGCTCATCATTTATTCCTCTGTTTTTGATCTCGTTAAAAACTGGATGACCCGGGGGTCCTTGGAATCAGTTAACAAAACCTTGGGATCCCCGGTGGCGATCATGGTCTTGCTTGCCTCATCAAGAAATACGGAATTATTGCCAATGGCAAAAATACTGGCAAGCTCATGGGTCACCACCACAAAGGTGGCCCCCAGACAGTCCCTTAGCTCCAGGATCAGGTCATCAAGTTTTCGCGAATTGATCGGGTCCAGACCGGCTGACGGCTCATCAAAAAAAATAATCTCCGGATCAAGGGCAATGGCACGGGCCAAACTCGCCCGTTTACACATCCCCCCGCTTATGCCCGAAGGGTATGAATCCGCATATTCTTCCAAACCTACCAGGGAAAGTTTCAACGCTACGATCTCCTGGATCTGTTGCCTGGACAATTTAGTAAATAACTGTAAGGGAAGGGCCACATTCTCTCCGACGGTCAAAGAGCTCCATAACGCTCCGCTTTGATAAAGGACCCCAAAATGCCGCAACATATCCTGTTGCCCTTTTTCGTCTTCATCCCAATAGCTCTTGTCGCCATATAAAACCTTGCCCTTAGCCGGTGCTTTAAGACCTATCAAACTCTTAAGCAGTGTGCTCTTACCGCATCCACTGACACCCATGACAATAAAGATCTCCCCTTTATTGACGCTAAAGCTAAGGTCTTTCATCACCGTATAATCGTCATACCCTATATCCAGATCTTGTACTTGAATAGCAGGCTGTTTGGCAGGGTCCATAGGTTATACTCCCAAAACCTGACAAATAAAGGTGATGATGGCTGTTGCCATGACAATGCCGGTGATAGCCGTAACCACTGCCGACGTCGTCGCTTGCCCCACCCCGGCTGCATTCCTTTGGCACTCCATACCGCGCAGGCATCCGGCCACGGCAATGATCACACCAAAAACAAAACTATGGGCAAGCCCTATCCATGCATAAGACAGTTTTACAGCCTGCTGGGTATGATTTAAATATTCAATGGGATTAACATGAAGCATTATCGTGCTGATAAGAAAGCCACCTAATACACCCATAAAATCAGCGTATATGGTCAAAAGCGGCATCATCAGGACCAAGGCCAGCACACGCGGCAGGACCAAAAACTCAACAGGAGAAACACCTAATGTTTTAAACGCATCAATTTCTTCATTGGCCTGCATCATCCCCAGTTCCGCCGCATAGGATGCCCCGATACGGCCTGACACAATAATACCCGTCATCACCGCAGACAAAACACGCACCATGGCGATGCCGACTATATCAGCGATGAAGGTTTGGGCCCCCAGCATCTTAAGCTGTATCGACCCTACAAAGGCCAGGATCATGCCGACTAATAAACTTATCAATGAAACGAGCAGCAAGGTATCAACACCGCATCTTTTAACAAGAAGCAAAAAATCATCCCAGCGAAAAAAGGCCTTGCCCCTGACCAGACGGCCCATGGAAACAGCTATGTCCCCTAAGAAATCAAGCGACAGGCCTAAGCTTGCGCCGATCTGCAAAACCTTTGTTCCGATCTCTTGAAAAAATGATTCACGTGTTTTTTGGGGTAAAATGTTTTTTTCATGGACCTTCAAGGCAAGGGCCAGTAATTGTTGGGCTCCGTCGGGCAGGCCCTCACGGGCAACTTGGATTTTCTTCTGCCCGCACTCCTTGATCAGCTTGAGTAGAAAAGCAATTAATTCGCTGTCCCACTTTAAGTCTGGTGAGACATTAAAATTGATCTGATCGATATCAGGATGGCTGGCCAGCTGCGCGGAAACGACGCTTTCTGAAAGAGGATTGGCAGAGATCTGCCAATCCCCGCTTAATTTAATAAGAAGTGTTTGGGGTATCGAATAATCGAAGACGAGGTTTTCCTGTAACATACCATTTTCATCTTTTATCGATCTTAGCTTCATTATCAACGGCTAAACTGACCACCTGGTGGACCCCGGAGAATTTGCTCCAGGTTTCTTCCCTGAACAGATAGATCAAGACACCTATGGCTCCCAAAAATTCCAACCCGCCTAATATCAGGGCCACGAGAAATTTCGTTTCAGTGCTCCACATTGAATAAGTGAAGAATGCTGTTTGGACCAAGATTAACCCGTTTATAAGAAAGACAAAGGAGATCAAAAAGAACATGACCGCCAAAAAGAAAAGGCGTGCTTTCTTCACTCCCAGAACGTACAGTCGGGCTGCTTTTATCTTCATTAAAGAAGATCTGCTTTTAACCCTCCTGACAATATTCAAAAGTAAAAAAGAAGTGAATACCCGGCCTAATAATCGACGGATCGTTTCCATAAGGATTATTTACGTTTAGCCCCCATCAAATAACCCAACAAAAGAGACGCGGCAGCGGTCCCGGCAATGTAGACCCACGGGTCCTTGTGCACGCGTTTATCAACATCACTGGCGATAGCCATTACTTTCTCTTTGCCTTGGACGAGATTTGCGGTCATTGCTTCCCGGATATCTGAATATTGATTTGCCATTAACCCTTTCAATTCATCCTTCTTTTCACGGGCCGCCTCATTCAAAAGTTCGAGGGCTTCAGAAATCTTGGCATTACTTGTCCTGGAATGTGTTTCTGTTGTCATGGTAACTTCTCCTTTATTTTAATCCATTTAAATAGATGCTGTCATTCTATGGGTCTATCAAGAATGAATCAATTGTACCTGGGTACTATCGGTTGTTTTAACGGCATCCGGCAAAGTCCCAGGAGCCGGAGAGATATAGGCCCCTGTTGCATGAGACAAGTTTTTCGCCGTTCCCCATTGGGCCTGGATGGAATGGACAACCCCTGACCAAAATCCTTCTTCTTTATGTCGACGGGTAAATCCATGATGAGTGGCAAGTGAAACATAGATCTTCAACGCCCGTTGAGCGCAATCTTTCATGGTAAAATTATTGGCTGTTTCTTTGCAAGCTTTTTTGATCTTCTTGATCTGGGAAATGGGCCTTTTCTTGAGCCACTCTAAAGCTGCAATAAAATCTTCTATTTTTTCTTGCGGTAATAAACGGCCGTTCACACCATCTTTGACCACCTCCCGGACTCCGGGAGCATCAACGGCCACCACCGGAATGCCGGCTGCCATCGCCTCAGTCACCACCAGGCCCTGGGTTTCGCTTTGCGAGGCAAAAACAAAGACATCCATCGCATGGTAGGCATCCACCAGCTCTTTGCCTTTAAGCATACCCGCTAAATGCAAACGGTCTGCAAGGCCTTCCTGGGCCATGATTGCTTTGATGGGCTCTTCAGAGGGACCTGTACCTCCTATTAAAAAATGGGCCTTGGGTTTCTTTTTGAGGAATTGGGCCACTGCACGTGCTACAAATTCCAGGTTCTTCTCGGGGGCCAAGCGTCCCACATGGCCCACGACATAAGCATCTGCAGGGATATTTAATTTCTTGCGGAATGTCTTTCCAGCTCCTCTGGAAAACTGTTCCGTATATATGCCGGTGGGAACCACATCAATGGCCGTGGTCACCCCCCTTTCTTTCATCATCATCATGACGCTTTCACTCGGAGCAAAAACATGATCAGCCAGATTGGCATAACCCGTTGATAATTCGATCATAAAACGTTTGAGGGCCTCGATATTACCCGGCATATAATGGACATTTTCTTCATAGAGGCTGTGATGGGTAAAAACCAAAGGCACGTTATATTTGGAGGCGATCCTCAGTGCTGTGTCCCCAATGAGGAAGGGATGCTGGGAATGGACTACCTGAGGACGAAAATCACCCAGGGCCTTTGTCAACGTTCCCTGAATGGGCAACTGTACAGAGAAATTCGACCCGTTGTAATGCTGAAATGCCGGGATCCGGATCAGATCCTCTTCGACTTCCATATCGGGAAATTCAGGGGCTATAATGATGACCCTGTGCCCCGCTTCTCTGTATTCTTTGGCAAAACTACTGACGGATTTTTCTAATCCCCCCACTAATGGCTTGTAGGTGTTGGTCATCAATAAAATATTCATCATGAACCTTTCTGTATTGGAAATTCGGCCTGTTTTAATTCCACCAGCGCTTTTCTCGCTGCCAAACAAATGGCTTCGTAAGGGTCTTGTGTCCCCATGCACAAACCTTCCTTTTGTAAATCTTCGGGCGAAAGCGGTTTGCCGAACCTCACCTTGATGGGGTACGTTTGGGGATACTTGGATGTGCTCGGCCATGCCTCATGCGCTCCCATGATCGCTACAGGTACAAGCATGGCTCCTGTCACTTTTGCCAAGACACCAAAACCTTTTTTAAATTCTCCGATCTCGCCGGTCGTACTGCGCAATCCCTCGGGGAAAAAACACAGGCCCTTGCCATGATTCAACACAAAATAACAGCTGCGCAGCGCTTCCAGGAAATGCGTTGAAAAATCAAAAGGGATAAACCTTCCCATCTTAACGAGATTCCTCATGACGCGGTTTCTCGTAAACGGCCTGAAGAAATACGGTCCGAAGACAAAATAAAAAATCTGAAATACCGGCCTGCGCGGAAGGCAAGCACCGATTGCCGGCCCGTCAAGAAAACTGGTGTGATTGCCATATAAAATATACGCCCCTTCTTTGGGCACATTCTCCTGTCCTTCCGCCTTAATACTAAAAAACATTCTGAAAATCAAACAGTCGATCGCCGTTAAAATAAACCGAAAAGCCCATGCAAAATAACCGGCAGTTAATTCGATCATCTGCATAGTCTCTGCCTTAGGCAGCACCTTCAAATGTTCTTTCCAGAAATCTTCTCCTGTTGCTGTCTCTTGATTTTCTAAAGGAATATCTTTTGCTCCTCTTAACGCCTCTGTTACTCCCATGATCAAATCCCTTACACTAAAGGCCCTCGAAATGGTCTCTACTTTGAGATCAGCGCTGAAAGATGATTCAAGGCCAGAGGTAAGCTCGATCCTTCCTAATGAATCTATGCCAAGGTCAAGCTCTAGCGAATCCTCAAGGATAATTGGCCTGCTGATACCGCTTTGATCCTTAAGACAATTTAAAATGCTTTTTCCGATGACAGACCCTGTCAACAAAAGGTCCCCTGGTGAAAGCTCTCCTGATACCGGTAAAGCCCCTTCTTTTCCCGCGATCACCCTGGGCTCGTATATTTCCTTGGTCTCCACTCTATTTATCTTGCCCAAGGTGGTTAGCGGCAGCTCATCGAGTGTCACCGTAAAACCTTTAAGCCGTTTATAAAAAGGGAGTTCTTGCGAAGCATTATCAAATCTTTCCTTAAGGACAAAGCGAAGGTTCACTTCCCCAAATTCCCTGAAGCTATCAAGATTGGGCTGAATAACAGCCCAAAGAACTTTTGATTTCTCAACGCCATGCATTCCTGAAACTGTAAAGACGCACATCTCCTTAACAGGAGCAACCTTGGCATAGAACTCCTCTAATTCTTGAGGCCAGATCTTCTCCCCCGAATTCAATACAATAAAGTCATCAAATCGTGGCGTAAGAACTTCTGCCATCAGGCACCTCTACTTTCAATTCAAGTGAATTTGTCCCTGGAACAATCCGGACGTTCTTAAAACCCGGCAACTGAACATCGATCAGCGGTTCTTTCCCGAACCACTGTCCATGCCATTCGATAAGAATATTTTGATCCTGCGGTTTTATTGAAATTTGAATATCTCCAAAGGTCGTTGGTGCGTGCCCAAAGGTCATCGTTTGTTTCTTATCCAGCCAGATCTGAGGAATGCCTGAACATAAGATCAATCCTCCATTTTCTTCCCTGACAAAACAATTCCTGATCATCAAGACCCATTCTGCGGCCGCCCATACATGCTGTCCGTCCCCCATGCATCCTCCGCCCGTGCGCGGATGTATTGACTCCGGCCATTGCCCCGTTGGTGAAGCTAATTTTGCCACCGCCGTCATCAGGCTAAAATACCTGGGATCACCCGCCCGTAAGAGCACTTGCGCCAAATGCAAGGTAAGATAGGGATTGATCCCTGAATGGGTCATGTCATGGAAGAACCCGCCATGGACCAAACAATTTTCCATTAAAAATTCAGCAGTATCTAAAACCCTCAGGTCACCCGGATCAAGAACCCGAAGTGGATAGCTGGCAACCAGGGAGCCGATGGCTCCGGTATCCATACGGCGATAAGGAGAGGCTGGTATTGCAGGTCTTTTTAAACGTTCCTCTGTCTTATCTAAACTTTGATCAATGCTTTCAAGCAGTTCATTTGATTCGCTTTCAAAATAAGCAGCATCATCATTATCCTGGTAAGCAGCGCATAAAAAAGCCGCCGCTTTTAATCCTTCAACTGCCCAAAAATCATCCCAATAATAAAAATCATTAGGGCCTAAATGCTCCGCGCTAAATCCCGATGGTAATAATCCCCCATGAGGAGATAACAAATTGTCAGATAAACGCTTTTTACAGATCCACTGCCCCCCCTTTTTGATCGAATCTTTCCATTCTTGGGGCGGGGCATTTCCCGTCATCTGACAATACTGACGCATGATCCACAGGGCCTCTCCGTTAGAATCCCATTCTCCCTCTTGGGAAAGAAAATAGCCCTGGGCTGTTTGGCGGCTGCGGAAACAATCTAACGCCCGCTTAACACGTTCTTTTAGGCCAACACATAACAAAGCTTGTAAAATAAAAGCAGCATCACGGAACCAGAATCGTCTGTAAATAAAAGGCCCGGGATAGACTTCCTTGGGGGAATGCAAGATCATGGTATGGATCGCCGCTTGATAAAGGAACTGAAAATGGTCATCAGGGATCTGTAAAACACAGGCCCCCTGGAGGCTTTTCTTCCAAGCCTCTTGCGCCGTTGAATCCCCATTCGATTCTATACCGATCTTATTCTTCGTTAAAGGCACTGAAATGGTAATCTCCATTGGCTGCCCTTCTTGTAATCTATATATGGCCGCCGCGGACGCCATACCGACTTTACAAAAAACACCCTTCTCATTATCCGTCGATGATAAATGGCTATAAACATCCCCATGGATATACTCGGAAAATACGTAGTGGTCCGCAGGCTGATCAAAATAAATAAGATTATCCCGGTTGACTTGCCAGCCCATCGCATTCTCAACGAGATCAATATTGTTTATAAAACTGACACCTTCAGGGTTATAGGGCCTTAAAGAAACAACCAGCCGTGCTTTGACACCTGCATTGGCTTCAATTTTAAGCTGACATACCGGGGACCTGGCTGACCCGATCACTTGCGCATTCAATTGAAGGTTTAATTGATCAAGGCTTACGCTGGTGGTCACAGAAAGATTGTCCTCGAAAAGCATCTTTTGTGATACGTTCGGGCATCGGGAAGGGATCAATGGCTCTCCCTCATTGGGAATGATCCAAACAGCAATTGACCAGCTATCATAAAAGGGAGTCATCAGGCCGCGGGGATCTACAATAGGAAACTCGCTTCCCCCCGGGACCCCTAAAGCCGTCCAATTGCGGTGGGTGAGATTAATCTGGGTCAACGAGAATGATCGGGGTATAAAGGCTTCATTTTGCGGGTCATACTGACACTCTACCCAATAGGGCCATACCCAATCGAGATTATGCTGGATGGCCAGACTGTTCATCAAACCGCGCGCATGCAGGACAACGCCTGAACGGATAAGTTCGGTGGGAGCTGCTACTTCCGATGGTTGGGCAAAATTCTGTAATTGAGATAAAAGCCTGATCGGGTCTAAGAACCCTTGACTGCGGGCAGCTTTCCTGACTAAATATTTCCAGGGAAGCCACTTCCACCACTTAAAACTTCCTTCTTCTTTCAAAACAATCCTAAAAACCCACCATTTGAAACAAACAAAGGTGAATAAACTTGTCACCGACGTGGCCATAATTAAGGCGGTGAAAATACCCCTTGGCCTTTGGCTCAACATGAGATGATTGATGGCCACATTAACCCCTAAAGCCAAAGAATTAATGAAAGCATAACGCAAGACCTCAAAAACGGAGGCCTGCTTATTTTTAAATATCCAATATTTATACAGTAAATATCCAGCAATCCCTGCGCATGTGAAAGAGATGCCTTTAGCTACATTGAAAGAGAAGAAATGAAACAATACATAATAAATGCAAAAGTCTGTTGCCGTGACAACAGCCCCTGCCATACAAAACCGGATGAATTCTTTCCTAAAATTTATATCCATTCAATTTCTGATATCTTTAAGTCCGGTTAGAATTTATAACGCAATGACAATGAACCGTACACAGCGAAGAAATTATCTTTGATCTCAGTATCAACGCCGGCAATTAAGGATATATTGTTTTTAAGGTTAAAAGACAATGAACCGCCGATATCAACAGCATCCCTGGCCGGGTTTGCACCGGTCGATACGAATGAGGCCCCACCACCGGTAAATGACGAGGTGACCGACATGTTATCGTTGATAAAATCATAAAGCCACTTGGCATGGAATTCAGGTGTTAAATCACCCCAATTGTATGTTGCCAGAGATGAAATGCTGGCACCTAGGCCGGATTCCAATATATTGTAGCTTTGTCTATTGACCATTAGATTCAAGTCGCCTGCGTCAGTTTCGGTATAACTTCCCAGCGTAAGATGGGTCCATTGAAGAGAGGTCAGGGGTGCCAATACGATGTTATGGCCAACATCGAACTTGTAACCTCCATCTAAATAAACGCCGTACTGCTGGCCTTGATATTCAGAATCAGCGATCCTATTGATAGTGTTTACTGTAAGACTGCGCTGGCCATCATACCAATTATTGGCAAAGGAGCCTGCAGCATCTAAAAAATAAGGATGATCCTGCCCCTGATACGCTGCATATAATGTACCTTCAGCACTATTGATATAGGTACTCGCGCTATTGGCATCTGAATCTACGTTGCCGTAGGCATACCCAACGCTTGCCCCAAGAGTAAGGTCATCGTTAACCATATGGTCTAAACCAACGGCTGTTCCCGTATTCCAGGCATCATAACCCTCAATACCATCATGTGTCCCTTGATCCATATAGCCGCCGTACTGTTTTGCCCAAAGACCGTTGAGTGGATTCTCATCACCTGATGAAACACCTGTGCTATCAGGATTTCCCGATGAAGCAAGGGTCACGACATGTTGCGCCCTTTCAATGGAGGCCCCGATAAAATTATTCAACGATTCCGTAGTGCTTCCAAGAACCCCTCCGTCAACCACAGGCCCAAGGGTATTAAGTGCTGACGTTGTTTTCGCATTACTTGAGAACTCAAGCGTATTTAATACATTTGTCAGATCGCTCGATGGGTTCGTTTCATTGTCGAGAACATTTCCTGCCCCCCGGGCGTTATTATTATTGGCCAAAGAAGCAAAACCGGTCGTTGTATGATTAGCGGTTAAAATAAGATTATTACCTACAATTGAACTTGTGAAACTAACGCGGGGAGTATAGTAAGACGTACCGATTTCACTGGTATTAATTGTGGCCGGTGCATTACCTGTTATACCCGTCCCTCCTGTATTGATGATTTCAAGGGTCGCATTATTCGGAATATAGCCTCCAACGCTGACGTTAACGGCACTTCCAGCAGATACAACCGCCGCGTGACCGGTGGAGGTGATGCTGCCGAAGTTGGAAGAAGAATCTGCGGTAAGGTCTAACGCTGAACCTGTATTTTGCGTATAAACGCCGCCTAATGAAAGATCGGTTGTACCAATGTTCAACGCAGCATTATTGACAACAGGGCCTGTGCCCAGAGCATTGCCGTTACTGACTTGCAACGTACCTGCATTGATGATCGTCCCTCCGGAGTAGGTATTGGCACTGCTCAAGGTAAGTGTTCCGGTCCCCGCTTTGGTTAATCCCGTTGTGCCGCTACCATTCTCGATGAGACCCGAAAATGCAGTGGAAGTGTTATCTCCGCCTGCTGTCAAAATCGCATTGGCACCATTATCAGTGACCGTACCTGCACCTGCGAGCGAACCGATTGTCTCGTTAAAGCCGCCTAAATCCAATGTCGCTCCGCTGGCAATCGTCATGGCGGAGTTCAAACCAAAGGCTTGGGTTATCACTCCCGCTTTGAGCGTTCCGGCGCTGACTGTCGTGGCTCCCGTATAGGTGTTGATGCCACTTAGCGTCGTGGTGCCTGTACCGACCTTGGTCAATGACCCGCCGGTCCCTGAAATCACGCCGGCGTAAGAGTCGGTGGTGCCAAGGGATCCGGTCGTAAGAGTATTGCCGCCGAGATTAACGAAACTGCCTGAAACACCATTAAGAGAGCCTACTGCACCGCTGCCGCTGGTACTTAAATCCAGTGTTCCACCGCTCGCAATCGTTGTGACGACAGTAATAGGAGAAGAGTAGTTGCTTACAATCGAAAGGGCTGGAATGATGCCGGAGTCGCCTACGATATTTTCGTTGATCACCGTTCCTGTTCCAATAGTTACAGAGCCTGTCGTAATGATGTTGCCGTAGACCAACGCGCTGGCCACGGTCGTATCGATGACCCCGTTAGGGGCGATCGTCAGGGCGCCACCAATATTCAATGTATTCGTCAACAGAGAAACAGAATAGGTATTCGCTGCGCCCATGATTGTTGAGCTTATGCCAGCAGTATTATTTCCCCCAACGACATTAATGGCCTTAAGCCCTGTCGCGCCGCCAACGGCACCATTCAGTACACTGGCACTACCAAGTTGTAAGGTACCCTGATCTGCGCCTTGGTTCGTGATAGCTCCTATGACTGTCGTATTGGGAGCAAGAATGACAGTACCGTCACCGGTAAAAGTTATAGCGGCGTTGTTATTGTTGGTCCCGCTTAAGAAATTTGCTGTACCCGTGGCCACATGCATGGTGCTCGTATTGACCGTCCCATCAAAATTAACCGAAGTTGCACCTGTCAGTGTGATGTCTGCAAATGAAGATCCGGCACCAATGGTCCCATATACGTTCGAGTTGCTGGAAAATACAACGTTGGAAAGACCGGCATTGTTGGTACCAATAGCGGAGCTGGTGTACGGACCGCCTGAATTTCCAGTAAAGACATTAGGAAAACCGGCGGTAATATCCAAGGTATACGCCGTACCTCCATTATTGATGAAATAACCGTTCGCACTACCCGTGGCGTCCGAGGTCCAGGGACTGCCGGCAGGGCCAATGGTCTCCGCGGCAGCAAAACTCGGCCTACACCAAACGGTGATGACAACAATTAAAAGCAGGAAAGAGAATATTTGTTTCATAGAAGAAACTCCTTTGAATTTAGGTGCGTTTTTGAAATCACTTAGGCATGATAAAGGGCAGGAAGAATAAAAACAATTGTACCAAGGTACAACTTACTATCGACGGATGGAATTACAATTTATCAAGTATCTGGTATAAAACCCCTCCCGCGATATCAGGTTCAGGGAACATGTATTTACGCGCGGAAACCGTTATTTTGGTCTTATTGGCCGCACTTTTCCTGAGGATAAGCGCTACCGTAGACCCATTGATATCGGCCTTGATCACTCCGTTGGAGGCATCCTGTTTAGTGATTTTTCCCATACCTTTGACAGCCTCCAGGCTTATTTCATAGGCATGTTCGAAATCGGTATCAATGACCTGCTCTACGCTGTCTTTCCCTACAAATGTTGCGACGACGGCAACCGGCAGTATCGCCACCCCCGTTAACATGGCAGCCCCGTAGATCTCGGCATTTTTGATGGCCGCGGCCTTCATGGGCTCTGAAAGCACCAGCAAAGCCAATTGCCGGGCATTAGGAATACTCTTATAGCTTTGGTGTCTATTCACATCGTAGACCCGCACACTAGGTGCCAGGCCATTCGTGTAATCCTCATAAACGATCTTACCGATGCTTAAGTTAAGCAAGTCGATCCGCAGGAGAACAGGTGATGAAGACTTTGACGGGTGTACGATGGCCAATGAATCGACATTAAGCTTTCCTTCTTTGTTTTTGGCAAGCACCATCTCTTTTAGATCAATCTCCACTAATAAGAAATGAGGTTTCTGCCCGAATAAAGAAGCGCGGTCATAGATAACGTTTATTTTAGGGCAATTGACAAGCAGTCCTTCAGGGAAACCGCCGGGGTTATACATTTTAAATCCGCTGATGTGGATAGTTGAGCTGAAAATATCTATCGAAAAATTATCCATATGTACCGGCGCCCCCGTGACCTTGGAAGCAACTGCTGTTACCATGGATTTAATGATTTGATCCTTAACCAAGGCGATGCACACCAAGGATGAAATAATTATCCCCATCACTATAAGAAATCTTTTCATATACGTGGTTTCCTTAAAATTTTATCAAGACCTGCCCTTTAGTTTGATCTTGCGCCTCTTCAACTTTCTTTTTTTCGATATCTTTCTTCTCTGTCCTTTTCTCAACCAAATCTTTAGCCCTGATCCGGGTATTTGCCTTATCGTTATACAACGCTTGATTGTAATCAAATGTCATCTTTTCATTAATGCGCTGTTGCATCAACACATTGGGATTGGGTCCCTGAACATAATTGGTAAAGCTCAAAACAGAAGCAGCAAGCAATAAAGAACATGCCATAACTATTATTTTATCCTTCATATCTAGTACTCACTTTCATGTGACTAAAAAGCTATCTTTAAATTCTAAAATACGCGCCGGATCTTATTCTTAACAATGGTTCTAAAAATATTCCAACGGTCTTTCTCACCCCGTATCATAGCCTCAACAAAATGCCAGGCCTGGGTGGATGTGATATGGCCGGGCATGGGTGCTTCATAGGGATCAATGTGCGCATCAATGACAACCGGTCCTGGCGTATTAAGCGCTTGACTTATGATTGTCTGGGCTTGCGCCGGGTCATCAAGACTGAAGGCCGCAACTCCGCAGGATCGCGCGAACATCGCAAAGTCGATGGGATGAAGGTCCAAACCATACTCGGGATTACCTTCGAAAACGATCTGTTCCCATTTGATCATGCCAAAGGTATTGTTCTTGAAAATGATGATTTTAACTGGAAGATTATATTTGGCGATGGTGGCCAACTCGCACATCAGCATCGAAAACCCTCCATCCCCGCACAGGCAGATGATCTGGCGGCCGGGGTTGGCCATGGATGCCCCGACAGCATAAGGCAAGGCATTAGCCATACTGGAAAGATTTCCTGAAACAGAAAATCTCATATTCCCGCGGATCAAGATATGGCGCGCGGCCCAAGCGGTTACTGTTCCTGTGTCCGCGCATATAATGCAATTATTATCTATCAGAGAACTAAGATGGAAAGCCACCACCTGCGGTTTAAGAGGCTTGTCCTTGCGCGTACCTTCCGCGTGCAAAAGCTCATTCCATTTTTTCATGCGTTCTTGGGATTTTTCCAGAAAACTTTTATCTTGTTGCTGCTGTAACGATCCAAGTAACGCCCGTAACGTTTCCCGGCAATCTCCGGTCAGGCCCACTTCCACCGCATGCCTTAAACCAATGCGGGCTGAGTCAATATCAATTTGTACCGTCCGGACTTTTTGTTTAGGATAAAATTCCAAATAAGGAAAGCTCGTTCCCACCATGATCAAGGTATCGCATTCCTGCATGGCATCCTGGGAAGGTGCGGTGCCAAGAAGGCCAAGACCACCTGTTGTATACGGGCTGTCATCAGGAACGACGGCTTTACCCAAAAGCGCCTTAATGATCACCCCGTGGGTCATGGCTGCCAGTTGCAGGATTTCCTCGCGCGCATCCAAAGCACCGCGCCCGGCCAGAATGACGGTCTTTTTTCCATTATTGATAATAGCCGCTGCAGAGCTCAGTTGGGCCAATGAAGGCACAGGCCTGGACATTTTATAAATATCAGCGCTATGCGCAGGGGTATTGGCCACCGAACGCTGTCCATCCATCTCCCATTCCTGGATATCCTTAGGGATATTAATATGGGCAACGGTACGCTGGCTTAACGCGGTTTTGATCGCTTCATCAACAACATTATGGACATGCGAAGGACCCATGATCCTTTGATTGTACGCGGCCACATCCATAAATAATTTATCAAGGTCCAAGTCCTGTTTGTAATGGGTGCCGATCAAATCATGAAAGGTATGTCCGGTAATGGCCAAGACGGGCTGACCATCGAATTTGGCATCGTAAAGCCCGTTGAGCAAATGTACCCCTCCGGGACCGGAGGTGGCCAAGCATACCCCTAGTCGTCCGGAATATTTAGCATACGCGCAAGCGGCAAAGGCCGCAGCTTCTTCATGACGTACCTGCACCAATCTGATCTTCTTTTCATTGATACGAAGGATTTCATAAATCCCGTTGATACCATCTCCGGGAAGACTGAAGATTGTGTCCACACCCCATTCCATCAGGCGCTCTACCAATAGTTCCGCTACCGTTTTATTCGACATGAACTCTTTCTTAATTGGCAAGAGGCACTGCAACTACGGTATAACCGCCCGCAGGTAATTGAGTAAAATAGGTGTTATTGCCGTAGAAATAAGTATTTCCACCGACTACAACCGTTGTATAACCCGGCGGAAGGGAAGAAATAAGCACGCCATTGGCCAAAACAGGAACTGGAACTCCCCAACCAAACCAGCCATTCCTATTCCAATTACCATTGTGATAATAATGCCTGCTGCCACGCCCGGCCCGTTGGCCACTGCTCCTGCCGTGATCTCCGGCATCCCTATTGATAATACCTGCGTTATCAGCACCCGTGTGCCCATCTTGATGCCCTTGCGCGAATGCACCTGGGCAAAACAACGATAGACCCATTAAAAGGATCAATGCCGATCTGCATTTTAAAATTGTTTTTAACATGTTCTTCTCCTTAATTATACTTTCTTTACAACTAAACGCGTAAGGCCCACTAAAATCACAGCCCCCAGGATCGCCATCATAAATTCACCAAAGGAGCTATTGATGGATAAGCCCAGTACTTCGGCAATCCAGCCACCCAACATGGCCCCCACGATCCCGATGACAATATCCCCGAAGATCCCAAACCCCCGGCCTGTGGTGATGATGCCTGCCAGCCAACCGATCACTCCGCCGATAAACAAAAACCATAACCAGAATCCGAAAGTATGATGTTCCATGCTCTTAATCTCCTTTTAACGCACAACGTTTGAGAATTAGCTTCATGCTGGTATTCTAGGCAAGGACATGGATCGGTTCAATTGTACCTTGGTCTAACAAGGCATCGGCAGGGAGTAAACCTATTTAGTTACTTTAAAAACCCTGATAAGATAATAAAGGACAGGTAAAAAAAGAAACGCGCCAATGGAAAGCGACCATCCCAGGACAGTGACCGTTGCCGCAGGTGCCGCGGCATCCAGCAAAGAAAGATGACTTCCATCGCTATAAAATAACACGTTGGGAAATATGACCGCCAGCCATGCCAATAACACCAGCCCCATTTGGGAGCCTGCCATGAGGCGTATTGTCCACTCGGTGTATCCACCCCACAGGATCTTTTTCCAGAAAATCAGGGTAAGGATACCGGAGGCAGCAAAACAACCGGCACTTAGAGGATTGGTAAAGAATATTCTAAACAAGGGGTGATGGCTTAATCCTGCTAAAATAAAGACCAAGGCACCCATGATAAGCAAAACCACATTTGTTGTTTGGGCGCACCGGATGTACTGCCCCCTCATGACCTTATCATCTGTCTCCCCGATTAAATATACACTGGCTAAATAAACAAAGATGCTCAACACAAAAAGGCCGACTGAGAATGAAGGCCAATTAAACCATGAGGCCACATATTTCTGGTAATAAGTCGGCGCCTGCGGGTCAACACCGAAAAACATCCCCCCCATGATCATTCCGAACATAATAGGGGTCAATAGGCTAGAGTAAGAAAATGCCAATGAGTAATAACGATGCGTATCATCCTTGACGGCATCATAATTACGGAAGGTAAAGGCACAGCCCCTGAACACAATGCCAATTAACATTAAGGTCAATGGAATATGAAAGTAGATCGAATACTGCGTGTATACCTTGGGAAAGGCATTGAACATTATCACGATCAAAATAATAAGCCAGATATGGTTGGCCTCCCACACCGGCCCCATCGCTTTATGGACCAATTCTTCATGTTTTTTGCGGTCCTTCTTAGGGACAAAAAGCTCTAACGCCCCGGCACCAAAGTCTGCCCCGCCCAGTAGACAATAGAATAACAAAGAAACCGCCAGAAAACCGATAACTATTATAAGCATGTTTGTCCCTATTTATACTTTACCTTCGACACTGCTTTAAATTGACGGGCCATGAGCCACACCACCATCACCGCTAAAAATACATACAGTAAAGTAATCGTGATAAAGGGGATGATCAATCCCGGCATCGGTGTTAAAGCATCCCTGGTTTTCATTATGCCATAAATGATCCAGGGCTGACGACCTGTTTCAGTGACGGTCCATCCTGCCTCAAGGGCCATCAACCCCAACGGTGTAGAGATCACCAGTAATTTCAAATACCATCTTTTAAATAGAATATCCTTTCTCATAAAGGTCCTGACAAGAAATATCAGCCCAACAGCAGCCAGGAACATGCCGCAGGCAACCATCAATTCAAAGGCATAATGTACCACCGGCACAGGAGGCCAGTTGTCCCGGGGGAAATCATCTAACCCTTTAACCGGTGCATCCAGACGGCCAAAAGAAAGAAAGCTTAAAGCTCCTGGGACCTCGATAGCGTCATCGACCTTTTCCTTGGCCATGTCCAGGATCCCGCCGATACGCAAAGGTGCGTAGGACTGCGTCTTAAAGAGAGCTTCCGCAGCTGCTAATTTTATCGGCTGACGATGGGCAATATCTTTAGCACTATGATCACCGCTTAAAGGCTGCAGCAATGAAGCCATGACCGCAAACCAAATGGCGATCCTGATGGCTTTCGTATGGATTATATTTTGGGGTTCTTTCAACAGGAAATAGGCGTGGATCCCGACAACAGCAAAACCAACAGCCTCAAAAGCAGCGATAGTCATATGCAGGGCTTGGGAAAACCAGGCATCATTGAACATCGCTTTGACAGGATCGATATTGATGGCGTGGCCATTGACCCAGTCAAAACCTGCAGGGGCATTCATCCAGCTATTGGCTGCGACGACAAATATCCCGGAAGCAATCCCGGAGATCCCGACCAACCACCCGCTTAACCAATGGAGTGTGGGATCGATCTTGTTCCAACCGTATAAATAAAACCCAATGGCAATAGCTTCTATGAAAAATGCCGTCCCTTCTAAAGAAAACGGCATCCCGAAAATCGGCCCGGCATGTTCCATAAAACGCGGCCAAAGCAATCCTAACTCAAATGATAAAACAGTGCCGGAAACCGCCCCTGTGGCAAAAAGAATAGCCACCCCTTTGACCCATGCCCTGGTCATCTCGTAATAAACCGGTTCTTTTGTTTTTAGCCAAAGACCGTGGGAGGCAACCATTAAAAAAGGCATGACCATGCCCACACAGGCAAAAATGATGTGGAAGCCCAAAGATACAGCCATTTGCATTCGGGCGGAAAGAAGATCAGGCATGGTTTTCCAATGCCGCCACCTTGGCCAGGCGGCGTTCATGACGCTCAGCACCGCTGAAGCGTGAGGCGAGAAATATAGTTACTAATTTCCAAGCAAAAGCTTGTTCGATGACCCTGCTGCCCAAACAAAGCACGTTCATATCGTCGTCTTCGACCCCCTGACGCGCAGAAAATTCTTCGTGGACCATACAGGCACGAGCTCCTGCCACCTTATTGGCAGCGATGCACGCACCAACGCCGCTGCCGCAGACAGCGATGCCACGCTCAACTTCTGCCCTCGAAACGGCACGGGCAAGTGGGACCACAAAATCCGGATAGTCATCATCCGGATCAAGCTTCGAATCACCAAAATCAATAACTTCATACGCGCTTTCGCGCAACATGCTTTTTAGTTTTTCTTTTAGCTGGTAGCCTGCATGGTCAGAGGCGATACCAATACGTTTTGGCATATTAATGATCCCATCTGCTGGCAGCGGCCTTATCTAAAAACCAACAAATACCCCCTTGAGCCGGATTTATTTCGTTGGCAGGAAAGCCGCTCCCTTTTTCATTTTCCAGTACTTTTGAAACGATTTCTGCTTTATCAGGGCCGCTGATTAAAAAGAAAACCATTTGCGCATGATTAATAGCGGGAAGTGTCAATGTAATCCTCTTTTCCGGTATCCCTTTCTGAGACGCAGAGACCACCAGACTATCTTTCACCAAGAGGGCTGGATTTCCCGGAAAAAGAGATGACGTATGCCCATCCTGGCCAATCCCGAGTAAGACAAGATCAAAACGCGGAAAATCACCTTTTTTCAATTTAAAAAAATGATAAATGGTTTCTTCGTACAAACGCACCGAGGCTTGAATGTCCCCATCCTTCGTTTGTAAGGGATGAATGTTTTCCGGAGGGATTTTAACTTTGGTGAGAAGCGCTTGGGATACCATCCGATAATTACTCCGTTGGTCTTCAGGAGGAACCCACCGTTCATCGCTCCAAAAAAAATGTATTTTGCCCCACTGGAACTTATGCTGATAAGAAGGACTGGCCATGCATTGATAAATTCCTTGAGGTGTGGAACCTCCGGAAAGGACCAAACTAAATTGACCCTCAAGCGCGATCTTCTTATTGGAAAGATCCAATATCTCTTGCGTGACCTTTTCACAAAGATCTTCATAGTTGGCGGCAATGTTAATCTTGGGTCGGGTCATATTAAAAATCCTGCCATTGCCTTGCGTCCTGTTGAATGATCTTATTGGCTATTTCAGGGCCCCAGGACCCGGATGCATAATTGGGGAATACCCGTGGGAGTAATTTTTCCCGGTCTTTCAAAATAGTCGTAATAAATTGCCAGGATATTTCAACAAAGTCTTCACGCACAAAAAGCATCTGGTCTCCCCGAATGCAGTCCAAAAGCAGCCGCTCATAAGGGCCCATTTGCGTTGTATTAAAAACATCTTTGTAATTAAATCCCAAGTTCAAAGAAGCCAGGCGAAGTTTAGGGCCCGGATATTTCGCCTCAAAGCTTAAAAGGATCCCCTCATTCGGCTGGATCCGGAACGATAGAATATTAGGCGCGTATTGATCGGTCTTTAGATGAGTAAAGATAGAATGCGGGACTTTTTTAAAATGGATCGAAATTTCCGTCATCGGATGGTTAAGCCTTTTACCTGACCTAAGATAAAAGGGAACATCCCGCCACCGGGGATTATCGATCAGGATTTTAAGGGCCGCGAATGTTTCGGTCTTGGAATGGGGCGGCACTCCTTTTTCGCGACGGTACGCAGGGACTTTCCGGCCGTTGATCTTCCCATCCCCATATTGCCCCAAGGCGACAAATTCATGCAGCTTATTTCTAGGAATGGAACGGATGGCTTCGGCCACTTTTAATTTTTCATTATGATAATGCCGCGCCTCAAATGTCACCGGCGATTCCATCGCCACCAGGGTAAGCAGTTGGAACATGTGGTTCTGGAACATGTCCCGCAATTGGCCGGCTTTATCATAATATCCGGCCCTATGTTCAACACCCAGTATTTCGGACGCGGTTATCTGCACATGGTCAATATAGTGGCGGTTCCAAATAGGTTCAAAAATAGTGTTGGCGAACCGGAACATCATGATATTCTGAACGGTTTCTTTCCCCAAGTAATGGTCGATACGGTAAACTTGTGTCTCATCAAGGACTTTAAGAATGGTCTTGTTTAATTCACGCGCTGATTCCAGGTCATGCCCAAAAGGTTTTTCAAAAACAGCATGGATCCAGGGCTTCTTGTTCTTTTCTTTTGAAACCATTCCGGCCTGGGCCAATTTCTGAATCAGGTCACGATATACATCAGACGAGGTAGCAAAATAAAAAATGATATTTTCTCCCGCCTTATGCTTGGCATCGAGTTCTTTCATTAAAGCAGCCAAAGACCTTAACGCGTGGGGGTCCGCATAATTCGCAGAGCGGTAATAAATATGTTCCACAAATTTCTTTTGAAGCAAGGGATCGGGCTTGTTGAGTCCTTTCAAAATACCCAAAACGCGCGTCCTGAATATCTTGTCATTCCAGCGGGTCCGTGCTGACCCTACAATAAAAAAATTCGAAGGCAAGAGTTTAGCATGATAAAGATCATACAAAGCAGGCATCAGTTTTCGGTGTGTCAGGTCTCCTGAGGCGCCAAAAATAATGATCCCGCATGGTTCGGCTTCTTTTTCATGATGAAGATACTCATGGGCTTTGATCTTTAAAGGGACTTTGGTTTTTATCATGAAACATTCTCCTTCTTTATCGCATGACCTCCAAATTCATTACGGAGCGCCGCAACTACTTTTGCACTAAAAGATTCCTTTTCCCTTGAACGTAAACGCTCAAGAAGTGAGAGAGTAAGCACAGGTGCTGATACATTCCGCTCAAGGGCCTCTGCCACTGTCCAGCGGCCTTCTCCTGAATCATCCACATAACCTGCAATATCTTTGAGCTTCGGGCTCTTGGCGAAGGCATCTTCCGCCAACTCCAGAATCCAGGAACGAACGACGCTTCCCTGGTTCCAAAGATGGGAAATCTTGGCGAAATCCAGATTATAACCTGAAGCGTTCATGATCTCAAAACCTTCCCCATAAGCCTGCAGCATCCCATATTCTATCCCATTATGGATCATTTTCACAAAATGTCCGGCTCCATTGGGACCGACATGAAGATAGCCATCTTTAGGGGCCAATGTCTTAAATATCGGTTCACATAGCTGAAAGATTTCTTTTTCTGCACCTACCATTAGGCAATAACCCTTTTCAAGCCCCCAGATCCCTCCGCTTGTTCCGGCATCGATAAAATGAATTTCTTTTTTTGCCAATTCCTGGCTCATCAGAACGGAATTCTTATAATAAGAATTGCCTCCATCAATCACAACGTCACCCTTGGATAATTGGCCTGAGATTTCCCTGATTGTTTGGATAGTCGGTTCTCCTGAAGGGACCATAAGCCAAATAATCTTTTGTTTTGGTAATTTTCCAAGCATATCTGCTACAGAAGAAGCACCGATGGCCCCTTGTTTTTCCAAATTTTTAACGGGATCAGGACTCCTGTCGTAAACAACGATTTCGTGGCTTTCTTTCAGGAGCCGTAAGACCATATTGCTTCCCATTTTTCCGAGTCCGATCAATCCGATTTTCATAATTTCCCCCTGGTTTTAAACTGCAAAGCATACATGGCCGCGCCGTAAAGAGCGGTTTTTTCCTCCAAAATTACTTTAACAGGTATCTTAGATAAAATCTTTGAAAAACGTCCTTTATCCAAAAACATTTTCTTAAATACGCCGTCTTGCAGTTTAGAACGGATCTTGGGTGCGATTCCACCCCCTACATAAACACCGCCTCTTGCTAAGACTTTTAAGGCAAGATTACCTGCTTCAGCTCCGTAAATAGAACAGAAAAGATCCAATGTTTTTACACAAAGTTTATTTTTGTTATTCAACGCATTCTTGGTAATGACAGAGCCCGGGTCTTCCCGGGTTAATTCTTCTTTTAGCCACCTGGGTTCGATAGCGAATTTCTTGGCTTTTAAAAAATCATAAATATTCAAAAGTCCCGGACCTGAAAGAACACGTTCATAACTTGAATGACCGAATTTATTAAATAAATACCTGCAAAGATCAATTTCTAATAAATTACACGGCGCAAAATCAGCATGGCCACCCTCTGAAGCTACAGCGCGGTAACTCTTACCATCCCAGAAAAGCATCCCTTCTCCTAAACCTGTTCCTGCAGCAATCACCGCGATATTCCCTTGAGGAACCGCATGGCCGGAATTTAATACCGCGAAAGACGTTTTGGGTAATGCGCCTATACCATAAGCGGTCGCTTCCATATCGTTGATCAGATTAACCTCTTGTACTTTTAATATAGGTTTAAGTGTTGACGTATCCACCACCCAGGGTAAATTAGTCGTACGGCATACCCCACCTGTTATAGGGCCCGCAATCCCCAAACATGCCCCTTGTAAATCTGCGGGGTGATCCCGCATGAACTCTTTCAGGATTGATTTAAAATCCGGATAATTTGAACTTAGAAAAGTACAAATTGCTTTAGAACTAAGGACACCTCTTCTGAACTCAAAATATCCCAAGGTTGTTTTCGTGCCTCCAATATCTCCGGCAAGAACTAAAGGTCGGCTTTTCATATTTTCAATCTTTTCGCTTCCAATGCAGAGATTAATTTCTTAAAAGACGAACTAAAGGATTCAATCCCATCTTGCTGTAATTTCTCTCCTACTTTGTTTAGATCTATACCGAGCTTGGCCAGCAGGTCAAGAACTTCTTGAGGCTTACCATCTTTGACAGCGTCCTTTTTGGCAATACCGTGATCACGGAATTCATGCAAAGTCTCAGGAGGCATGGTATTGACTGTATCTTGCCCGGATAATGCCTCAACGTAAAGGACATCAGGATAATTCGGATTCTTGGTGCTGGTGCTGGCCCATAAAGGCCTTTGAACGCGCGCTCCTTTTTTACGAAGGGCGGCAAAAGTTTCCCCGTAAAAAATATCGAGAAACCTCCGATAGACCATCTTACTATTGGCAATGGCTGCTTTCCCTCGCAAATTAAGCGCCTCCTCAGTGCTGATCCCCTCCAAAGCCTTGTCCACTACCGTGTCCACGCGGCTCACAAAGAAGGAAGCAACAGAGGCAATCCCTTCCGGTTTCCGGGCACGCTCTAGTCCTCGGATGTAGGCCTGCGCTACGGCTTCGTAATGGGCCATGGTGAACATGAGGGTGATATTAATATTGATCCCTTCAGAAATCAGCGTCTCAATGGCAGGGATCCCTTCTTTTGTGCCGGGGACCTTGATCATGACATTGGGCCGCGCCACCGTTTTCCAAAGACGGCGCGCTTCAGCAATAGTCGCTTCGGTATCTTGGGCCAAATCAGGCGAAACTTCCAAACTTACGTAGCCGTCCGCTTTATCTTTACGCTTATAAACGGGTAGCAAAAAATCTGCGGCTGATTGAATGTCCTGTATCGCTATCTTTTCGTAAAGTATGTCTGCACCAAGTTTAGGATTATCCTTAAGCAAATCCCGTAATTGGGCATCATAGTCCGTGCTGCTGGAAATAGCTTTCTCAAAAATGGTGGGATTGCTAGTCATCCCGGTGAGCCCGTCTTCATCAATCAGCCGTTTTAATTCACCGCTTGAAAAAAGATCCCTGCGAATATAATCAAGCCACACCCCCTGACCGTAATTTTCAAGTTCAACCAAAGAATTATTTTTCACAAGTTACTCCTTCCTTATTAAAGCTAGCGCGTGACTAACAACATTATCCACCGTAAATCCTAATTTCTCCATAACAACCGGCCCTGGTGCGGATGCGCCAAAACGGTTAATGCCGATAATGTCACCTTCTAATCCCACATAATCCCGCCAACCTCTGGGACTGGCAGCCTCAATCACTAACCGTGCTTTTATAGAAGGAGGTAGTATCTTGTCCTTGTATTCCCTGGGCTGGGCGTTAAAGAGTTCACAGCTGGGCATACTGACGACCGTTGCACTGATACTTTGTTGGGCCAATTTTTCTTGGGCAGAAAGCGCAAGTGACACTTCGGAACCTGTTGCAATCAAGATCAGTTGGGCAGGAGTTTTGGCAGCGGACAATATGTATGCTCCTTTGCTCAGATTCTTCGCTGATTCAAATTTCTTTTGATCAAGAATAGGTAATTTCTGACGGGTCAATACTAAAATAACAGGACCTCGTCGGTTAGTCAGTGCATACCTCCACGCTTCCCGCGTTTCATTAGCATCTGCAGGGCGAATGACGGTCATATTGGGAATCGCCCTTAACGAAATCAGTTGTTCAACAGGCTCATGGGTCGGACCATCTTCGCCGAGCGCAATGGAGTCATGGGTAAAAACAAAAATAGTGGGAATATTCATTAATGCAGCCAAACGGATTGGCGGGCGCATATAATCCGAAAAAATAAAAAAAGTGGCTCCAAAAGATACAATACCGCCGTGCAGGGTCAAGCCGTTTAAAATCGCTCCCATGGCGTGTTCCCTGACACCAAAATGAAAATTCCTTCCTTTATGATTACTTTCAAGAAAATCGCCCAATCCTTTTAAATACGTATCCGTGGATGGAGCCAGGTCAGCAGCGCCGCCGATAAGATTCGATATCTTTGCGGCAACTGCATTCAACACTTCTCCCGAGGCAGAGCGGGTCGCGATGGATCCCCCTTTATCATAGGCCGGAAGATCCTTGTCCCAACCATCGGGCAACTCACCATTCATAAATCTTTTCCATTCCTGAGCCTGTAGCGGATACTGCTTGGCATATTTCTCAAAAAGCATATTCCATTCGTTCTCTGCTTCTTCACCTTCTTTCAACGCTTCCCTGTAATGGCTAAGGACCTCTGAAGGAACATAAAAGGCAGGTTCTAGCGGCCAACCCAACTTTTCTTTAGCAAGCTTCAAATCTTCTGCGCCGAGCGGAGCGCCATGTGCCGCCGCAGTGTCCTGCTTAGGGCTGCCATAGCCAATATGCGTGCGGACAATGATCAAACTGGGTTTTCTGGTCTCTGATTGTGCCTTTGAAATTAAATGCTCGATGGTGTCGATATCATTGCCGTCAGGTTCCACTAATACCTGCCACCCATAAGCTTCAAATCTTTTTCTTACGTTCTCGGCCGAGAAAGCCAGGTCCGTTGATCCTTCAATCGTGATATGATTATTGTCATAAAAATAAATAAGTTTCCCAAGCTCAAGGTTCCCGGCCAAAGAAGCCGCCTCGGACGTAATTCCTTCCATTAAGTCGCCATCGCCGCAAATGCAGTAGGTGTAATGATCAACAATGTGGAGACCCTCGCGGTTAAAATAAGCTGCAAGATAGCGCTCCGCCATGGCCATTCCGACACCATTAGCAAAACCTTGCCCCAGAGGCCCCGTAGTTGTTTCAATCCCTGGTGTATGCCCATACTCAGGATGTCCAGGGGTACGGCTGCCCCACTGACGGAATTGCTTAATATCTTCCAAGGTCAATTCATACCCTGTCAAATAAAGAAGACTATAAAGAAGCATGGAAGCATGGCCTGCGGATAAAATAAAACGGTCGCGATCTGCCCATTGGGGGTTCTTTGGATTATGTTTTAAGAATCTTTTCCATAAAACATACGCCAAGGGTGCGAGACCCATGGGAGTGCCAGGATGCCCGGAATTAGCCTTTTCCACCGCGTCAGCAGCCAAAAACCGGATCGTATTAATACTCAATTCCTGCAATGCCATCTGTGATGCTTTCATGTTTTACCTTTCACATAGCGCCGGATCAGGGTGTTGGTTGAGCTATCGTGTTTAAGTTTACCTTTTGCCCCAGATTCAAGCTCCGGGATAATGCGCTGGGCCAGGGCTTTGCCTAGTTCTACTCCCCACTGGTCAAATGAATCAATCTGCCAAATCACTCCTTGAGTGAAAACGCTGTGTTCGTATAAGGCAACGAGTTTTCCCAGAGCTTCCGGCGTCAACCGATCCAAAAGGATCATACTCGAGGGACGATTGCCCTCAAAAGTCCGATGGGGGGCCAGCCAGCCAGCTGTCCCTTCGTCGTGGACCTCTTTCTCTGATTTACCAAATGCCAGCGCCTCTGCCTGGGCAAATACATTAGCCAAAAGTATATCATGGTGACGTCCAAGCGGATTAAGTGCCTGGTTAAAGGCGATAAAATCACAAGGGATGAGTTTCGTGCCTTGATGGATTAATTGGTAGAAGGAATGTTGGCCATTGGTACCCGGTTCTCCCCAATAAATGGGCCCGGTTTGGCAATCAACTTCATTCCCATCGAGTGTCGTGTGTTTACCATTGCTCTCCATCGTCAACTGCTGTAGATAAGCAGGGAAACGTTTCAAATATTGCTCATAAGGAAGGACAGCAACAGTCTGTGCGTCAAAGAAATCGTTGTACCAGATACCCAACAGCCCCATGAGTACCGGCAAATTGCGCTCGAAAGGGGCTGTGCGAAAATGTTTGTCCATCTGGTGAAACCCATCGAGCATAGCATAAAAATTTTCAGGACCGATGGCAAGCATGGTTGAAAGGCCGATCGCCGAGTCCATTGAGTAGCGACCGCCAACCCAATCCCAAAACTCAAACATATTGGCCGTATCAATGCCGAATTTAGATACTTGCTCAGCGTTGGTCGAGACCGCGACGAAATGCCGGGCCACCGCAGCAGGATTTTTCAACGTTTTAAGGGCCCAATCGCGGGCTGCGTGAGCGTTGGTCATCGTCTCTAAAGTTGTGAAGGTTTTAGACGAGATGATAAACAATGTTTCCCGGGCATCAAGGTCATGGGTCGCTTCGACAAAGTCAGTACTGTCGACGTTGGAGACAAAACGGAAGGTCATCTCACGCTTACTGTAATGCCGTAATGCTTCATAAGCCATCACCGGCCCCAGGTCAGACCCGCCGATGCCGATATTGACAATGTTTCTAATCGGTTTCCCCGTATGACCCTTCCATTTTCCTTTGCGCACCCGGTTTGAAAAATCGGCCATCTTGGCCAACACGGCGTGGACCTCTGGCACAACGTTTTTGCCATCTACCATGATGGATTGTTTTTTAGGGGCGCGCAGGGCCACATGCAAGACAGCCCGTTTTTCGGTCACGTTGATCTTATCACCCCGGAACATGGCATCAATGCCCTCCCGCAAGCCGGACTCTCGGGCCAATCGCAAAAGCAACTTCAATGTGTCATCGGTGATGCGGTGCTTCGAATAGTCAAAATAGATGCCGACAGCCTGGGCTGTCATGCGCTTCCCGCGCTTTGGATCATCAGCAAAGAACTTACGCAGATGTAAATCTTTAATTTTTGAGTGATGATCTTTAAGTTCCCCCCATGCTGTCATGCCTATATCCTTTCTTTAACCTTTAATCCAAACGATGCTAATTTTGCGCATGTACTTTTGTAATCTGTATGAAGAATACTCTGAATACCCAAATTTTCCGCGACCTGGACAAACATGGACGTATTTTCAATATAAACTATTTGTTTGACGGGTACCTGGGCGATGTCCAGCGCAAGCTTAAAGATCTCCGTATCGGGCTTACGCAAGTGAACATAGCAGGAAGAAACGAAAAAATCGATGAACCGGGCAAGATTGAATTGACGGATCCGGTAAGCATTTAATTCACGTGACTCATTACTAACGACAACAACTTTTAAATCATACGCGGCCTTAAGTTTCCGCACCAAATCAATCATTGAAGGACACTCGGTGGATTGCATGAATATAAATTGCTTAAATTCAGCAGGGGTAAAGGATCTCTTTTTGTAGAACACCACCCGCTTTAAGTATTCATCAATGCTGATCTTACCTATCTCAAAAGTATAGAAGGTTTGATTATGCCGGTCTTCCATTTCTTGGGGATTTAAAGAGAACTTCTTGGCAGCCAAGGCACGGGAGTTGCGGCCCCATCCATCGCTGAGCAATACGCCGCCTATATCCACAAACAAGCATGTAATTTTTGATTGGTTCGTCACTGTCATAAAATCTATTCTACTTTCAAAGGATGGTCATCTTTGCAGGGCAGGAAGAGACAATTTTCTCCTTAAAATAAAAATCTGTCAAGCGGCATTTTCGGAACACCGCTGTCAGAAGCATTATCAAAGACCTACACGAACAGAAAAATCCTCACCTTCCCAATGGTCAACATCCGGCCAATAGAAGGTAAATTTAATATCTTTCTTATCGGGGATCTTCTGGGTCGATAGATCAGCGACATAAATGCCAAGCCCTGTGTCCTTGGCTTTAACATCCTGGGTCGTTTTCCAATTATCCGCACTCCAATGGATCATCACAGGTGCCATTGTCTCAACGCGCAATACTTGACCGCAAGGCATTGAGGTGCGTCTATAGGTAAATCTCCACAGCGTATACGGAGAGATTTTCTTTTCGACCAAATAGCGTTGTACCGTTTGCGGCGGCATATCGAAAATACGGCCATCACGCAAAGAACGCAACAGTTTCACATATTCAGCATGTGCCCACACCAACGGCATG
>Ga0206883_1011_pt2 | contig 41950 bp, 30 predicted proteins | sample Alteio_BWOrgCont_2_FD_152910 | JGI IMG/M metagenome (GOLD analysis project Ga0206883, IMG submission 152910) | Enriched cells from forest soil in Barre Woods Harvard Forest LTER site, Petersham, Massachusetts, United States -... | ecosystem: Environmental > Terrestrial > Soil > Temperate forest > O... | reverse complement strand
CTATTAAGAGGAGCCGTATTTCTTACATTGTGTAACGCCCCTTTGCCTGGTCGTACCAGGAAACAATCATGAATTTCCTTCGCAGCATCCCCCCCTGGTTGGGCCACTCCATCCGCATTGGCCTCGGCATTGCGGTCATCTATGGGCTGATCCGCACCGGCGCGCTCAACCCCGACCTGCTGTGGGAGGCCGTGAAACACCACCCCATGGATTACGGGCTGGCTTTCTTCCTGTATTTGGGAATTCTGGAAGCCCTGGCTTACCTGAGGTGGCTGTGGCTGTTGCGCGTGGCCCGCGTCTCCATCTCCGCGTGGGAGGTGCTTCGGCTGCATTTGATCGGCTTGTTTTTCAGCGGATTTCTGCCGGGAGGCACCGGTGGGGACTTGGTAAAGGGTTATTTCCTGCTGCGGGGCCGCAGCAAGAAGGAAGGCGCGGCCGCCCTGGGAACCATGGTGGTGGACAGAATCACCGGAACCTTCGGTCTTATCCTGCTGGGTGCCATCACCAACTTCATGAACATCAGCATGTGGCGTGATTCGCGCGTGCTGGCCACGCAAACCATTTTCGTCTTAAGCCTCGCGGCCGTGACGGTGCTGCTCATCGGGCTGTTCCTATCCCTGTGGAGACCCCCTCAAGAGGGCGCCCATGTGCTGGATGAAACGAAACCCGTGCTCGGCTTTCTCAAGGAATTCCTGACGGACGTGGTGGCCTTCCGGGATGCTCCAAAGGTATTCATGGGCGCCATCGGGATATCCATGCTGGTGCAGGTGTGCCTGGTGGGGGTGTACGCCTTGTGCGCCCAGGCCCTGGACGTGTCGCTGCCCTTTAAGCTCCACGCCTACGTGGTCCCGACGCTGACCCTCCTGAACGGCATCCCCATCTCCATCGCGGGCCTTGGCATCGGCGAAGAAGGCGGAAAATTCCTGTATCATGCGCTGGGCGTCGTCCACCGCGGTTCGGACATCCCGGCGCTCGTTCACAGCATCGTGTTCTTGACGACCTTCGTGTGCGCGCCGGTTTATCTGTTTTCGCGGTGGAATGAAAAATTACCGCCGGAGATAAAGCCGGCGGATAAAAATTCGAATGCCGCTTAAGACTAAACCCTAAGCTCTTCTTCGCTTAAACCCTTCCAGTCCTTCCAGCGCGCCAGGGCGGGTTCGACCGTGTCGCGGAGGAACTCCTCCGTCTGCTGCGATGAGCGGCCCGTGTATAAAGCCGGATCGAGGCTGCGGCGCAAGGTTTCCAGATCGATTCCGAAAGCCGCATCGGACGCGATGCGCTCCAGCAAATCGTTTTCCAATCCCAGTTCCTTGACGCGGCGCGCGGCCTCCTGCGAGTGGATGCGAATGCGCTCGTGCAAGTCCTGGCGGTTTCCGCCGCGCTTCACTGCGTCCATCATCACGTTTTCCGTGAGCATGAAAGGCAGCTCCTCGCGCAGGCGCCGTTCAATCACCTTGGGATAAACCACGAGCCCTGAGGAAACGTTTTCCGCCAGAATCAGCATCGCGTCCGCGGCCAGGAAGGCCTGGGCTACGGCCAGGCGCTTGTTGGCGGAATCGTCCAGCGTGCGCTCAAACCACTGCGTCGAGGCCGTGAAAGCCGCCGAAGCGTGCAGGGATTCCACGAAGCGCGCCAGGGATCCGATGCGCTCCGAACGCATGGGATTGCGCTTGTAGGCCATGGCGGAGGAGCCTATCTGCTCCTTCTCAAAAGGCTCCTCGACCTCCTTGAGGTGCTGCAGCAGGCGAAGGTCCGTGGAGTATTTGGACAAGGATTGGGCCAGGCCGGAAAGCGTCGCCAACACCCGGGCGTCCAGTTTGCGGGTATAGGTTTGCCCCGAGACCGCGAGGCGCCTCTCAAATCCGGCGCGGCGCGTCACCTCAAAGTCGAGCCGCTTCACTTTTTCATGATCGCCGCCAAACAACTCCAGAAAGCTGGCCTGCGTGCCCGTGGTCCCCTTGACTCCCAGAAAGGGAAGCCCTGCGATTAAACCTTCGACCTCTTCCAGATCCAGCAGCAAATCCTGTATCCACAGGCAGGCGCGTTTGCCCACCGTCACGGGCTGCGCGGGCTGAAAATGGGTGAAGCCCAAGGTGGGCTGAGCCTTCCACGTGCGCGCGAAACGGGCCAAGGAATCCGCCACGCGCAGAATGCGCTTGCGCAGCAGCTGAAGACCGTCCTTCATTTGAATAAGATCGGTGTTGTCCGCAACGTAGGCCGAGGTCGCGCCCAGATGGATGATTCCGGCAGCCCCGGGGCACTGCGCTCCGAAAGCGTGCACGTGCGCCATCACGTCGTGGCGAACCTCCTTTTCCTTGCGCTCCGCCAGGGCAAAATCGATATCCGTCTCGTGCGCCTTCATTTCCCCGATTTGCTCTTTGGAAATGGGAAGCCCGAGCTCCCGCTCGGCCTCCGCCAGATGGATCCAGAGACGCCGCCAGGTCTGGTGCTTGAACTGCGGCGAAAAGAGAAAGCTCATCTCTCGCGAGGCGTAGCGACGAATGAGAGGATTGTCGTAATGTTCGTAGGAATTCATGCCCAAAAGGTAATTTGGCACGCCGCCCGCTATTACAGCCCGCTATTCCGGCCTTTTCGCCGCTGCAGCTTTTGGAAAAGCCGCATGATTAGATTTTCATGAAATGCGATCGCGTAAAAAAGGGTATCTCGCTTTTGTGGAGATATTCGTTCCCTTGTGTCTGGCCGTGTACTTCGTCGTCGGCTATACCCGTATCCGCACCACCGATATCGTTCCCTTTTCGGCCTGGGCGCTGTTCGTGTTTGTTCCCAATCAGCCCAGCGTTTTCACCTTGCAGCTCGACTCCCTGAACGGCAGTGCCTTAATCCCGCCGGAGCGTTTCGAAGACGGCACCTTCACGAATCCCCACGACATTACCGCGTATTACATCATGAACCGCTTCGGAATCGCCCTGGAAAAAGGGGATTCCGGGGAGGTCCGGAAGTTTCGCGCGCTCCTGGAGGAAAACATCCTGCCCGCAAAACGGTTAGACTGGGAACTCGTTAAAATCACCTATGATCCGCTGGAGAGATGGAAAACGGGCAAGATTTCCAGGCAATCCGTGGCGCACTTTTCCGACGCGGGACCTCATGATTAATTTCCTTGTCCGGAAATTCTGGGCCAAGACGGAATGGCCCGGCCGGGATCTTTTCCAGCAGACGGACAAGGAGATGGACCGCATATTCCTCATCGTCCGGGCCTTTTACTGCAGTCTGCTTTTTTTCGCCTGTTACGGCTTCGTCGATTCCCTGCGGGAATACAGCGCGCTGTCCATCGATCCGTTATGGCCCCTCCTCTGGATGAAATGGAGCGGGCAGGGAATCGGCGTTCCGCTGGTGCTCCTCCTGTCATTGTTCGGATCGCTGGCGGGAGCCTGGAAACCCGGCTGGCGGGCGAGCCGCATTCTGGCCTTCCTGGGTTGCCTGGAGGGAATGGCCCTGGACAACTCCTTCGGGAAGATCAACAACCACCTGCATCTGTGGACGGTGGTGGCCTTCATGCTGATCTTCCTGCCCCGCGAGGAGGATGCCCTGCGCGAGCCCGAGGTGCGCGCGGGGGCTCTGCGTCTTTTTTGGGGCACGCAAGCCTTCATTCTATTGACGTATTCGATGTCCGGTGTTGCCAAACTACTGGGCGCCGCCCTCCAATTGGCACGCGGGGACGCGCACACATTGTTCCATTCCGACGCGCTCGCGCGGCACGTCGCGGAACGTCTGATGGAAACCTCCGAAACCTCCCTGCTGGGGCCCTGGATTATCGCCCATCCCGCGTGGGGCTGGCTTCCGTTCCTCGGCGCGGTCTATCTCGAAGTCTTCGCGCTAACCGTGGCCTTCCGGCCTTCACTGCAGCGCCCTTGGGCGCTGGGGCTTGTGCTGATGCACATCGGTATTTTTCTCAGCATGAACGTCACTTTTTCCAACAGCATCCTCCTGCTTTCCCTCTTTTTTTTCGCCTCGCCTTTTTCGGCACGCGCCTTTCCCATCAAGCAGCGCATCCGGGATATCCCGCTATTTGGCCCTTTCCTGACAGCCGGTTGGGATGCCTTTTTCAGGCCTTCAAATAAAGCGGCCGGATCCGAATCCCAGTTAGGACAAACAGTAGAAACAGGGCAAACCGTGATTTTCTACGACGGCGTCTGCGGCATCTGCAACCGGTGGATTGCTTTCCTGTTGTCGCGAAAACTTCCGCCGGATCTGCGCTTCGCCACGTTGCAGGGAGAGGTGTACCGCGTCCTGAAAAACCGGTATCCCGTTCTGGAGAGCGCCGATACGCTGGTGATCTATCACCTGGAGGCCGGGGTCGAATCGATTCGCATACGCTCGGAGGGTGTCTTTTGGCTGCTGCCCCAACTGCCGGGATGGACACGATGGACTTTGGCGTTGAACCTCATCCCCCTGTTCCTCCTGAACATCGGCTACCGCTGCGTGGCGCGGCTGCGGCATCGACTGGGAAAGGGCGTTGAATGTCCCGTCATTCCGCAAATCTACCGCGGCTATTTTTTGGAGTAACCCGCGTTCTCCCAATACCTTTCCGTCACCTTCCCATAACTTTCCGGAAGGCTGTAATCACGTCCTCCACGTCCCCCTCCGAAAGCGCCGGTGAGAGTGGAAGCGACACCGTACGATCCCCGATATCCGACGCAATGGGAAAATCGCGGCGCTTCCAGCCCAACGCGCGGCGGTAATAGGGATGATCGCACAAGGCGCGGTAATGCACGCCCACGCCGATGTTCTCGGCGGTCAAGGCGGTCAGAATCCAGTCGCGTGAGCGGTGGAAACCCTTGCGAATAAGGGGAGTATAAAGGTGATAGGCGTGCCGCTCGTAGGGCAAAGGTTCCGCGGGCAGATCTACCGGCAGATCGGCGAAAGCCTTCTGGTAACGCGCCCAGATGGCGGCGCGGCGTTTCCAGTTCGCCTCCAGGCGTGCAAGCTGCGGCAGGCCGATGGCGGCCTGCAAATCGGTCATGTTGTACTTGTAGCCGAGCTCCACGACGTCGTAGTGCGCATATCCCGAATCTGAATAGCGCTTCCAGGCGTCCTGGGTCATTCCGTGCAGCGCGAGCCGTTTGATCCTGTCTGCAAGAGCCTTTCGCGAAGTGATCACCATTCCGCCTTCCGCGGTGGTAAGATTCTTGGTCGCATAAAAACTGAAGCACCCCAGATCGCCGAACGTTCCAGCTTTTCGGCCATGATATTCCGTCTCTAGGGCATGGGCGCAGTCTTCAACCACACGCAGGCGGTGCGTCTTCGCTAGGCGCATCAATCCCCGCATGTCGCAGGGGCGGCCCGCGAAATGGACGGGAAGGAGAGCCCTCGTTTTTCGGGTGATCTTTCGCGCGACCTGCTTCGGATCGAGATTGTAGGTGACTGGGTCGCAGTCCGCCAGCACCGGTTTGGCCCCGGCATGGAGGATGGCGTTGACCGTGGCGCAAAACGTCATGGGAGTGGTGATCACCTCGTCACCCGGGCCGATGCCCAGGGAAAGGATGGAAAGATGCAGGGCCGCCGTGCAGGAGTTCACGGCCACGGCATGGGAGGCCCCCTTGTAGGCCTCGAAGGCCCGTTCAAATTCCATGACCTTGGGGCCGGTGCCTATCCAGCGGCGGCGGAGCGAATCCACCACCCCGGCAATCTCCTCTTCGCCTATTTGCGGCGCGCCGAACACCAAAAAATCCTTGCGCGCGCGAACGGGCCTGCCTCCGTCAACAGCCAATTTGGACATCACGATTCCTTTGGAAAGGCTTAAAATACCCTTTTTGTAACGGAACCAGCGAAAAGGGCACCTCGCAATGGCGTATCCATTAAGGCGCTATGGCGTTAAAGACACCGCCCTCTCCCCCACCACCGTCTCCCACCACAGCAGCACCGAGAGGCAGCGCCAGAGGTAAGCCGGATACCGCGCCGCCAAAAAATCATAGGAGTGGAAAAGTTTTTCGCGATCAAGGAAAGGCGCCTCTTCTCCCGTCCGCAAAGCCTGCAGAGCCCCTTTGGACTGGAGCAGCCATTCCGCGAGGGGAAAAGGGAATCCCATTTTCACCCGCCTCCAAACCACCTCGGGAGGAAGCATCGGCTCCGTCACCTTGCGAAGCACCCATTTCATCCAGCCTTCGCGGATCAAATATTCGAGCGGCAACCGGCAGGCCCATTCCACGACCTCAGAATCCAAAAGCGGCAGCCGCACCTCCATCGGAACTCCCATGCAGGAAGTGTTTCCCGATCGCAGCCAATAGTTCATCTTCAAATCCGTCAGGTAATCGTGCAGGCGATTCTCAATGGATTCCGATGCGGCGGGCAGTTTTCCACTTCCCATACGCAGGGGATCGCTTGCGGCGGGGGGTGTGAGGGGGCGTATCTTGCGTTTCCAGACTTCCGGAATGAGCAGCCAGAGTTCCCGCAACCAGGGTTTCAGGGCGTTGGATTCCCGTTCACTGTACTTCCGTAATTCGCCCCATGCCAAAGCCGCACGGCCCCGGCTGAAGAGCTGGCGGACATAGGGCCCAAAGTATTCGCTGCCGTACCCGGCGAACACTTCGTCACCCCCCGCTCCGTTCAGGCTGACGCGAATCCCGAGCGACGCCATGCGCCGCCAAATCTCCTGATTGAGCACCATGTTGGGTGAATGAAACGGTTCGTCCATCAGTTTCTGGAAAGCCGAAAGGCCGCCCAGAACCAGGCTGGGGTCGGGGATCAGAGCGCGCAGATTCAGCGCCCCCGAATATCTTTCCGCAACCAGGCGCGCGAAAGGCGTTTCGTCCCAGGCCGTTCCGGGGAAGCTCACCGTATAGGCCGCCATGGGAGACGCTCCCGGGCCGCGCAAAGACGCCGCAAGGGCGGCGAGGGCCGAACTGTCCAGACCGCCGCTTAATTCCAGTCCGATAGGAACGTCCGATCGCAGGCGAAGGCGCACCGCGGATTCGAGGCGCGTTTTCAGTCCCTGCTGGGCCTCATTTATCCCTATTTCACCAGAGCGAAGGCGTTCTTTCGGGAAGCCCCAGAAAGTGCGACTCACCACATCCCCGTTCTGTCCGACCCAGGCATAGCTCGCCCTGGGAAGCGTGCGGATGCCTTCGAAGAAGGTCTCGTCCCCCACATCGCGCAAGCCCCCGCGGATGAATTGCCGGACGCCTTCCAGGCGCGGGGGAAAGGCTCGTTTCCCGGCGGCCGCCAAGATGCCCTTGATCTCAGAGCAAAACCAGAACCGCCCCCCCTGCCGGGCGTAATACAGCGGTGCCTTGCCGAGGCGATCGCGCGACAGCAGCAAACCGCGGCGCTGCGCATCCCACAGGGCCAGCGCCCAAAACCCCTCCAGCTTTTCAAAGCAGCCTTCGCCCCATTGGCGATAGGCGTGGAGCAGCACTTCGGCGTCGCTGCGCGTGGCAAACACGTGACCCAGGCTTTGCAATTCCTCGCGCAGTTCGAGATAGTTGTAGATCTCGCCGTTAAAGGAAAGAGCCAGCGCCTTGTCCCGCGACGTGAGCGGGCCTGACACAAAGGGCTGATGTCCTCCCGGGCTTAAGTCGATGATGGCGAAGCGGCGGTGCCCGAGGGCGACATCGTGGGGAACGCTCAGGTCTTCCCGTGCTTCCGGAAGATCCGGCGTCATCGGGGTCGGTTTCCCGGTGAACAGGGCGAATGGGGATAGACCGTCGCTCCGGATAAAGGCCTGTCCTTCGCCGTCGGGTCCGCGGTGTGCCACGGCCTGATTCATGGCCCGTAAACGGCCTGTCTCCTCGATCAAACCCGAAAAAGCGAAATAACCTGAAATGCCGCACATATTGCGTTAGAACAATCTCCAATCCTCAGCAGTCAATCAAGTAATTTATGGACGTCATGAAAATCGAAATTTGGTCCGACGTGGTATGCCCCTGGTGCTACATCGGAAAACGCCGCCTGGAATCCGCGCTGGCCGGATTCGAGCATCGAAGTGAAGTCGAAATAGTTTGGCGTAGCTTTGAACTCGATCCGAATGCGCCGCAGCGTTTCGAGGGCACCTCGAACGAGCGGCTTGCGAAAAAGTACGGCATGAGTCCGGCTCAAGCGGATGCCGCGCATAACCGCATCACTACTTTGGGCGCCGAGGAAGGCCTCGAGTATCATTTCGAATCGGCGCAGTACGGAAATTCCTTCGATGCCCATCGACTCATTCATTTCGCCGAAACCAAAGGCCTGCAAGGCGCCATGAAAGAGCGCCTCTTAAAAGCCTATTTCAGCGAGGGCCTTGCCATCAGCGACCAGGACACCTTGGTGCGCATCGCTTCCGAAATGGGAATCGCTCCCGAGGAGGCCCGCAGGGTTCTCGAAAGCGACGCCTATGCAAGGGACGTGCGGGCGGACGAGGAGCGCGCGGTGAAGGCGGGGATCCACGGCGTGCCTTTCTTTCTGGTGGACGGGAAATACGGCATTTCAGGAGCGCAGCCTTCCGAAGTGTTTTTGGAAGTACTGGAAAAGGCGTGGAACGATTCGCCACGTTGAAGGAGCCCCGCCGAACTATCGCTCTACTATTTCCCCTTCTATCTTCTCTGAAAGCGCTCCGGGAGCTTGGCGTGGAGCTCCGCCAGGGCTTCACGCACACGCGATCGTTGAAAGATCCAGGCCGCCACTGCAAAGACGGCGCACCCCAGTATTCCCTTGAGTCCCAGTTCCAGGCCGAAATGAAACCCGGAACCCCGGACGCCAAAAGTCTGCATGGCTAAAGACGCGAGAACCGCCAAGGGAACGGCCCATCCCATGGCCCACAGCATGCGGCCTGGCGCAATGCCCACCCAGCGCCGCGCGAGGATGAAATCCACCGGCATGGACAGGGCCACGGAAACCACCATGCCCCAAGCGACGCCTTTTAAGCCATAGCGCGATCCGATGAGGACGGCGGTGCCGTTCATCGCCAGTGCCAGGACATTAATCCAGAATCCCGCTCCGGCCCGGCCCAAAGCCAACGTGAGGCTGGTGAGGGGAGTGGAAACGGCCCAAAGGAAACCCACTCCCGTCAGCACGCGCAGCACCGGGACCGTGGGGCCCCATCCCCCTCCCAAAACCAGATGCGCCAAAGGAGAGGCGAGTCCGAAGAGGAGCGCATACAACCCCGCGGACAGCAGGCTGAGCAGGGACAACGTGCGGATTAAGGAGAACGCCAGCCGCTCCTTTTCCTCCTGCAAACGTGCGAACAAGGGAAACAGCGTGCGGAAAACGAACGGCGCCAGCAGCGCCAGCGGACGCAGGGCGATTTGCGAGGCCACCGTGTAGTATCCCGCGGCCGCGGCGCCGAGCAGACGCGCAACGAGCAGGCGATCCAGATTGCCGGAAGCGTAGTTCAGAACGCGCTCGCCCATCTGGTAGGTCCCGAAGGAGGCCAGGGGACGCAGGTCCGAAAAGCGCAGGCGCGGCGCCGGACGGAGCGGCGAAACCAGGCCTAAGGAAATGCACCTCACCGCTATCAGCGCCACCTGTCCCGCCACCAGCGCCATCGCCTCGCGCCGCCATAGCGCCCAGCCCAGCGCGGCGGAAAGGGAGGCGACGGCGGCAATGATTTCAGCCGTGGCCAAACGCGAAAAGCTGAGACGCCGCTGGAGATCCGCCTGGAACACCGAAGCCGGCCCCGCCCAAAGCAGGCTGAAGGCGGCGAAACAAAGAAGCGGGGTCAGGCCCTTGAGATGGAGCAGCCTTTCACAGATCGGGGAAGCCGCGGACAATCCCGCGAAGAGAAGAACGCCGCCGAGAAGACAGGCCCATAGCGCGGTCGCCCAGGCTTTTTCCTCGATGTTGACCCGCTGCACCAAGGCATTGGTCAATCCGAAATCCGTCAATCCCTGGGCAAATCCTGCGATGGAAATGGCGGTGGCCGCCAACCCGAATTCAGCCGGCGACAGCCAGCGCGCCAGCACAATCAGTTGAAAAAACTGCGACAGCAAGGTGGCGCCGGCGGCGGCGGCGTTCCAGCGCATCGCTTTCCCCGCCTCACGGCCCAGGGATCCCGTTTTTTCTTTCATCTCCGTCATGATTCCACGAACCCGCGCAGTCCCTCGGCATAGGCTTCCCAATGCCAGCGTTCATGAGCCTTGCGGCATTCTTCCTTAAACCCCGCCCAATCCGAGAGCAGAGCCTCCAATCCTTTTTCGATGGCCTCAGGAGAGAAGGAATCTACCGCCACACCGATGCGGAAATCGCGCAAGAGTTCCTGATGGGCGGGATTGTCGCTCAAAAGAACTGGAACACCCGCCTGTACGTAATCGAAAATTTTGTTCGCCCATGTCAAGGCGAAACTTCCGCACACGGGCTGCATCAAGTGAATGCCGACATGGGCCTGCGCTATCAGGTCCGGCAGTTTCTCAAAAGGTACCGCGCCCTGAAACGCCACCCTCTCCCCCACACCCGCCGCGCGCGCCGCTTGCCGTAGATAAGCCTCCTGCGTCCCGGCGCCGTAAACGTCGAGATGAAAAGCCGGCTCAGATATCATGGCCGTGAACAATTCCGGAAGACCGCTCGCCTGGCGCAAACCTCCCTGAAAAATCAGGCGGATGTCCTGATTCTGGGAACCCGGGACAGGCGGAGGCCTATTGAGGGACAATGACGACGGCGGCATGAGAAAAGGCATGTTGGGCAACAGGTAAAAGTCCACGTGCGGATGCCGCTCTTTCAGCCGTTTCACGATGGCCGGACTGACGGTGATGGCCTTTGAGATGAGGGCAAACCCGCCTAGTTCCCACAGCCACCAAAACACGCGGCGGCTTGAGCGGTTCAGCACCAGCGGAGTTTCCAGGAAGAGTTCGTGGGAATCGTAAATCACGGTGCGGCGGCGCCATTTTCCCCAGAAGGCCAGCCAGAAAAGCGGCGGCGCATCCAAAGAGATCCACACCCGCGCCGGAGTGCGCCATAGAACCGGAGTCAGCCGGAGGAGAAAAGACAGGAAGACGGGAAGAAATTTTCGCTGATGCGACTGCCTCGTCAGCACACGCACCTCATAACCCTCCCAGGCCTCCCCCAAAGCGTGCGCGGGTTTATCGCAATAAATCACGGGCTTAAGGCCGAGCTGCTTTAAGGATTTCGCGAGTTTATAACAGCGATGATCCGTGCCCAGATCGGTCAGAATGGCGAGGAGAATTTCAGGTGTTGGCGACAAGCGTACCGCGTCAAACGAGACAGCCGTGAACTTACAAATTTGGAAATTGGTTACCTTGGGCGACAGGATGGACAACCGGAATCTGAAACGGCGCGGCGGCCTCGGTTTATGGGCTCTGGGTGCCGCTCCCTTGGTTAAACCCTGGCTTTGGCTTCTGCGTAAAAACGACGCCTCAAAGTCCGCGCCTTTGACCGTCTTTCAGAGCTATCTGGTGGGAGACCTTTTCATGGCGCTCCCCGCGCTTAAAATTCTGGCGCGGGAGCTCGACGTCCGCGTCGTGTGCCGTCCGGACTGCGTGGAGATTTTGCGCGCGGAAGGATTGGAGGGGATTCCCTTCGAGAATGTTTTTTTCACCCGTGCGAATCCGGGGTCCTTTTTTAGAACCCTGCGCCGTGCCTGGAAGCTGCGCGGACGGCTCGGACCTTTGGCTCTCGATTTCGACGCCGATCCCCGCACGGCCTTCTGGCTCAAAATCGCCGGCGTGCGCCGCGCGGTTTCCTACGCACGGCCTTATGCCATTCTTTTCGACGGCCTGTTTCCCATCCCCTTGAGTGCCCTGCATCAGGCCGACAAAAATCTGGCCGTGGCATCGGGATTTCTGGAGCGGCGCAGCCTATTCGAGGCGAATATTAGCGCGCCTAAAATTCCGGGCGCCCTTTCAAAGGCGGTGTCTTCGGTCCCTTTGGAATACAATGCAAATCCCTCCGCACCGTGGATCCTTTCATGCTGGACGCGCAAGGACACTAAAAATTGGCCGCTGGAGAAGTGGGATGAATTTCTGGAAAGAATGCTGGCGGCGCGGCTGCCTTTCCGCGTCCTGTCGGCTCCGGACGGCGATGCTGCTTTCCGCGCTTTCGAATCGCGCTGGACAGGAAAAGTTGAGTTTTTAAAAGGAAGCCTTCCTGAGGTTGCTAAAGCCGTCCAAGCTTCATCGGGAATCGTGGCGACTGACAACTTCATAGGTCAAATGGCGAGTTACTACGGCAGACCCCTGCTTTGGGTAAACGGTTCCTCGGATCCCAGGCAGGTCATGCCTAAAGAGCCGCAAGAGTCGAATCGACAGCATAGGTCGCAAATAGGCCTCGTCCAAGTCGATCCGATGCCCTGCCGCCCCTGCGGCCATCGCTGCGTAAACCCCGAGTATAAGGCTTGCCTGAACCGCCTCACCGTGGACGCGGTGTGGACGGCATTCACCGGGATCGCCCGCTTTTAGGAGGCCAAGGGTAATGGGTGAAGAAGATTAAGCTTAACGACAAAGGCTAAGGGCTAAGGGACTGTTCCGAAGTCAGGTTGCCGTTGACGTCGTAAATGAGGCGGTAATTTTCAGTTTTCCCGCCCTGCACCTGCTGCAAGTCCATTTGAATGCTGTCGTTTTCGAAAGCCCCCGTCGCCGTGCTCGAATCTCCCTGTTCATCCTCAAACGAATAGGTGAAATGCCCGTGAATGTCGAGGCGGCCTGAAATCACCGCCGAGTCGGGCATAAAATTGAGGAAGGAGTGCCGAAGGATCTGATTGGAGCGCCAGTGATTTTCAAAAGTGTAGTAGAGGAGCGCGTTGTCCTTGAAGTTCCAAGGCTGCGCGGCCAAAGTGATGAAATACCGGCCGCTTGACGTTAAAAGCGGCGCATCCGCGGAAGGCGAAGGCGTCTGATTCACGGTCACCAGCGCCGTGTCGCCCAGCACCAGCGAAGAATCCCCGTGAATGCCCTGGGCCAGGAAAACCACCTGCGTGCCGTTGTTCAGCAAATCCTGCTCACGGTAGGAGAGCAGAACCGAGCTATCGCCGCGGTTGTAAATCTTGGCCGTAAGGGTCACGGACAATTGGCTCACCTCGGGTTTGGACAGGGGGGATTGTTTCTGATACTGCATCATCACCGTGCCGGAATCTCCCGGTCCCCAAAGGACGCTGTCCGCATCCGCGCTCGTAAGCAAGGTCCACTCCAAAGTGTCCCCGTCACGCGTCAACAATCGCTCATACCGCGACACCTCGTTGTCCGCCGTGGTGCTCAAGTTGTGATCCGGACCCGCGAGCACCCGAAAGGAAACTTGCAGGCTATCGCCCTCCGCGGTGACGCGTTCCACGGTGTAGTTTTCGGCCGTATCCGTTCCCTGGATGGAAATCTGTGCAACCTGCGCCGCCTGCACCGTCTGCGCCGCAGATTTAAGCAGAATGGGAACCGACAGGGAATCGGCGATGGAATGCACGTCGGGCGGCGTGGGGATGCCCTGGAATTGATCCCATGCGGTATGGGAAGAGATGTCGCTCGAAGCCACTTCGCCCACGGGCTGGACGGTGTTCGGGAAATCCTCTCCCCCGCCCGCCACCTGATCGTTTTCGGACATGCACGCCGTCAACACAAGTGCGAGGGCCCAAAGAAGGGCGCCCAAGAAGCTTAGGAGGTGTTTTGTGGAAGCGCGTTTCATGGCGTTTCCTTTTGGGGAAGGCCCGGAGGGCTTAAATGATTTGCGTGACTTTCGCCGCCCTTTGGAATGTTGCGGCTTTCATGACTCTCACGACTATCGTGGTTCCCGCCCCAATGCTGGCGGGATTTCGGGAAAAGCTGCAGGGAAAGCTGGAGAATCATCTCGGGATGTGAGTCCTTTTCCACTATATCCAAAACTTCCTTGCGAAAAGCTTCCATTTTTTCCATAAGCTGCCTGTGGGTCTCCTTGCTCACCACCAACAGGAGCGCCGACACGTGCCTGTCCGAGGGGCCGAACTTAAAGGGTACCTCCGCAGCCTGCAAAATCCATTCCCGGTTCAGGCGCCGCACCATGGCCGACTGGGTGGGGGGCGGTTCCACGAATTTTTCCGTGACGCGGTAGAGACCGTCCTCGCCTTTCTCTATAAGGCGCCATTCTTCGAGATCCCGGATGTATTTGCGCGCCAGTGCGGGTGCCAGGGGCGGATCCAGAAACTTCCCCAAGGCTTCGAAATCCCCGCGGAAACCCATGGCTTGAACGGCGCACCGGACCAGGGGATACAGGTAATCCTGGTAATATTTTGTCAGGGAGGGGCTGATGCGCGCAAACCGGCTGCGGCTGCGGCGCGCCACTATTTCCCGGTACAGTTCCTGGCGCTCAGAATCTTTCTTGCACTGTCCGAACTCGGAAAGCGTCAGCAAAAAGGCCGTTTCATTTTCATTGAGACCAAACGCGGGCCCCATCTTGAGGGCTTGATTCCTGCTGAGCGTCCGTTTTCCGATAATGACGTCCAGCAAATAACCCGGATTGGTAATGCCCGCCGCTGCGGCGAATTTGCGGTAGGAGTAACCCGGTTCCGCCGCTTTTCGCGCCTCAAAGGCGTCGCGCAAAAACAGCCTAAAATCGTCGTACTGATAGACGTTTGGATGCGGCGGGCTGTCCAGTTTAGGTTCCATGGATAAGGTTTGCCTAGAACAACAAGATACGCCCCTCTTTGAAAGGACGCTTCTTAAGACTCCGGTTGGATGCCCCTTTCATAAAGGGGAGGATAAGGGAAAAGCGGCTCCCGGTTTTAAGCCGGGAACCGCCCTACCTCTCCCCTTCGATTCACGTTTAGCTCTCGTTGCCGTTGATGTCTATCGTGGTGGTGCGCACCTGAACGCCGTTTTTAGTGACGACACACGTCGCCGTGCTGCCCGAGCCGTCCCTGTCGAAGCTCATTTTGATGACATAGGCTCCGCGCTGCATCTGGATGTACCCGGAAGAAGCGGGGCCAATCTCGCGGGTGGGCCCGGATCCAATCACGTCACGCACGATGTCGATGGAAGTGTTCTCGAAGGTCACTCCGTTGAAGGTACCCGTGATGGTGCCCTTCCAATTGAATACCGTGCTGTCGTCATCCGTGGCTTTGGTCAAGGTGCTGCTGATGACGATGTCTATTTCTTTGCCCTCTGTTCCGATGCGGGTGATATACCGCTTGTGCGTTATGGAATCCGCGTCGACGGGACGGAACGGAAGACCCGTCAGCCGCACGCCGCTCGAGTCGAGCCAAATGGAGTCCAGACGCTGGCGCTCAAAACCCACCGAGGTCGTGTCCCAGGCTTCGCGGATGTAGCACCCGCAGCCCGAGTCCGGATGAAGGCGAATGAGGACTTTTTCCCCCGTGATGCTGTCGATGGCAAACGTGGTTGTTACCGTATCTGCTGCGGATGCGGAGACCTTCGCCAGCACGGAACCCGAACTCGAAGCGGATTCGTTGAGCACGGTCCCCATGTTGTCGGCTTCCTGCTTGACGACGGCGTTGCCTCCGTCGGTGGTGGGATCGCTCGGATTGTCGGTCATGCAGCCGGTAAAGGCAAACGCGGCGAAGGCAGCGGTCGCCGCCAACTTGAGCGTCAGGGTGATCTGGTTTTTCATGGCGTTTCCTTGGTGAGGGTTATTTTCCCGACTCTTGAAGAAGTCTTCCTCAAGCTATTCGATTCTAAATCGAAAGAATATCGCTATTTGATATTGCGATAACAAAAATATTCGAAATTAATGCGTTTTTTAATCAAAAAACAACATATTTGCGGTTTTGTGGTTTTTTAACATTCAAATTTTTGATAACGATATGTTAGATCTATACGGGATCTATGCGGGATCTATAGGCGATTTAAGGTTTTTCGGAGGGTTCACGAAAATCTTTGCCTAGGCCTTAATTTGACCTCGGCACCTCTCTTTCCATCAATGTCCTACGGAAAACAGCGCCAGAGTACCCATTTGGCTCTTAGCGGGGCTTTTAAAGGAGCTTTTTAAGAGCCTTTAGGAGGGGTCGAAGGGGAGGTTCGAGACTCTCTTTCAGGAAGGGCTTCCCAGTTATGGCTCCAAGTTTTGAATACGCTTCAGAATCTGGCTCGTGGAAAGGCCCGGGATTTTTTCCACGATGTGAATTCGGCCGCCGTGGCGTTTGACAACGGGGGCCTCGACGCAATCCGCCCCGTATTCCGAGCCGTTCACATGCACCTGAGGCTTCACCTCTTCCAGAAAGGCTATCGGAGTATCTTCGTCGAAAATGTGGACGTAATCCACGCAGCGCAAACCCGACAACATTTTGGCGCGCTCCGCTTCCGGAATAATGGGCCTGTCCTTGGACTTATAGCGCTTGACCGAGGCGTCGCTGTTGAGGCCCACGATGAGGACATCTCCCTGCGCCTTGGCTTCCTCCAGGATGTAAAGGTGACCGGCATGCAGAAGGTCGAATGAGCCGTTGAGGGTTACGATGCGTTTGCCCTGGGCGCGCAGGCGATTCGCGAGAGGCGCAAGCTGTGGGCGCGCCAGGAGAGGCGATTCGGCAGAATCGGACTCAAGAAGTTCCTCGGGGCTTACCGTGGCGGTGCCCATTTTGCCCACCACGATTCCGGCCGCGCGGTTGGCGAGCTCCACGGCCTCCGGATGCGACAAGCCCGCCGCGGTTGCCAGCGCAAAAGCCGCCACCACGGTGTCCCCCGCCCCCGAAACGTCGTACACTTCGCGGGCGGCCGTCGGCATTTGAAAAAACTCTTCCGCGTCCTTTCCAAAAAAAGCGATACCCTGCGGACCCATCGTGAGGAGCACGTTGCACCGCAGCTTTTGCCGCAGCGCCTCCCCCACCTCCCGGACGTGGTCCGCATTCGACTCCACTCCGGTGGAGCGGCCCAAGAGCCCCAAAGATTCTTTCCAGTTGGGAGTGATATAGTCGCAATCCGCATAGCGAGCCGCGTGCTGCGGGCGGGGATCGAGCACCACCGCCTTGCCCGCGGCGTGGGCTTCGCGAATTAAAGCCTGGGTGAGTCCCAAGGTCAGGAATCCTTTGGCGTAATCGGACAGCACCACGATGTCGGCCTGCTTCACCTGCTTGCGGAAAGCCTCCAGGATTTGGTTTTCCACAGCCACGCTGATGTCCGCAGTTTCCTCATAGTCCAGGCGCAGAAGCTGCTGGCGCTCGCCCACCAGACGCGTCTTGACCAAGGTCGGCCTTCCGTCCTTAAAAGCCTTGAGCGTCACTCCGGAGCCAGAGCACAGGGTTTCCAGGACCCCGCCCATGGGGTCGCTTCCCGCCAGGGAAAACAGGACGGCCTTGCCTCCCAAAGCGGCGATGTTGGCCGCCGTGTTGGCCGCTCCTCCTAAGACGCGGCGCGTCTTGCTGGCGTCCACCCGCAGAATCGGCACGGGAGCCTCGGGTGAAATTCGGGAACACTCGCCGATGAGATATTCGTCCACGAAGCTGTCTCCCAACACGAGCAGGGTCAGGGCTTCGAAACGGGAAAGCGCGCGGCTAAAATCCATTCCGGAAAGTGTATCAAATTCACCCTCCTCGAGCACCGGAATTCTACCCTTCCGGCGTGCGCGACATGCGAATAGACCGGCTGACTCTCCACCATTTCCGAAACCTCCATGGCCTTGACCTTCGCCCCGCCCCGGGAATAAACCTGGTAGCCGGACCCAACGGGCACGGCAAGTCGAACCTCCTGGAAAGCCTGCACTTTCTGTGTCTGGCACACTCCCCGCGCACGCGCAAGGACAAGGACATCATCGCCTGGGGGGAGGAAGCCTTCGTCATCCGCGGCGAAGGAATTTTGGGCGACCGTCCGCACACGCAGTCGGTGGAATACCGCGAGGGCGGATGCCGGGTGAAGCTGGGCCCGGGCGCCGGGGTGAGCGAAAGCCGGAGGCTCGGCGATCTCCTCGGGCATTTCCTGCTGGTGGCCTTCACTCCCGAGGATCTCGACATTCTGCGCGGAAGCCCCCAGGAGCGCCGGCGTTTCCTGGACGTCCTCCAGTGCCAGCACGATCCGACGGGCCTGGAAATTCTGCGGCGCTACCGTCAGGCCCTGCGGCAGCGCAACGCCGCGCTGCGCCTGAGCCTTCGGCCCGAGGAAGAGGATCTGCTGTCGGCCTACGAGGCCACCTTGGCGCAGGCCGGGGTGAAAATCGCGCTGAGCCGTCTTAACCTCGTGAGAAAACTGGCTCCCCTGGCCGGCGAATTCTACCGCGTCATCGGGGAAGGAGCGGAGGCCTTGAACCTTCAAATGACGCGCTCTCTGGGACCTACGGAAGACCCCGTTTTGCTCAAGGAAAACTTCCTCCAAAAACTGCGGGAAAAACGCTTCCAAGACAGGGAAAACGGCCTCACTTCCGTAGGCCCTCACCGGGACGATTTGCTAGCTTTCCTGGGTGAAAAATCGGTGCGTGATTTCGCTTCACAAGGACAAAAACGATCCGTAGCTTTGGCCCTGAAATTGGCTTCCTCGCGGCTTCTGGAAGAGGCTTCCGGAATGCCTCCCATCCTGCTTTTGGACGACGTGTTCGCCGAGCTCGATGCGGGGCGCAGGGAGCGCTTCGGGGCCCTCATCGCCGGGCGCAGCCAGGTCTTCATCGCCACTCCCCGGCGCGAGGATTTGCCCTTTGCGGTGGACCAAATTTTTAACCTGGAACACGGCCAGGCAGTTTGATTTCTGATGGTTCCTTCCGATGGTTTATAATGGTTTATGAAAAGCATTCCGGTACCCATCAAAGGCGCACTGCAGGAAACGCTGCAAGCCCAGGGACTGGGCCATCTCCTGCAGGAGGCCCGCCTGCGGGAAAAGTGGACGGACCTCATGGGCGCAAGGGCCGCCGGCATCGCGGAAATGGATTCGCTGAGGGACGGCTTGCTCAGCGTGCGGGTGGCGGACGCCGCCTGGCGCACGGAGCTGCACTACCAGCGCGACGCGCTTTTGCAGAAGGCCAATCAGATTTTGGGAACAAATAGCGTCAAGGATGTCAGGCTCCGCTAAAACGGAGCGAAGGAGAATGAACGTGGAAGCAACGCCCTCGCATGGCTACGAAGCCGGAGACATCAAGGTCCTGGAAGGACTGGAGGCGGTGCGCAAACGGCCGGCCATGTACATCGGATCCACCGACGGACGGGGTCTGCACCACCTGGTCTACGAGGTCGTGGACAACTCCGTGGACGAGGCCCTGGCCGGAGCCTGTACGCGCATCGACGTCACCATCACGGCCCTAAACGGCATCCGCGTCAGCGACAACGGCCGCGGCATCCCCACCGATCTCCACCCCACCGAAGGCATCGGCACGGTGGAGCTGGTGATGACCAAGCTGCACGCCGGCGGCAAGTTCAACAACGACAGCTACAAGGTCTCCGCGGGACTGCACGGCGTGGGCGTTTCCTGCGTGAACGCCCTGTCCAGCCGCATGGACGTGACGGTGTGGCGGGACGGCCGGGAATTCCTCCAGACCTTCCAGCGCGGAATCCCCAAGGGGCCCGGCGAGTTCAAGGGCAACACGGATCTCCGCGGCACCAGCATTTTCTTCCAGGCCGACGACTCGATTTTCACCGACACCGTCTACAACTACGACATCTTAAGCGCGCGCCTGCGCGAGCTGGCCTTCCTCAACAAGGGCCTGACCATCAGCCTGCGCGACGAGCGCGAGGAAGACCGCTTTCACGAGTTCTACTTCCCCGGCGGCATCACGGCCTTCATCGAATACATGGATCACCACAAGAAGCCGCTGCACGACAAGCCCATCCATCTCGAGAAGGAAACCCAGGGCGTTCCCCTGGAAATCGCCTTCCGCTACAACGAGGGCTACACGGAAAACCTGTTCTCGTTCGTGAACAACGTGAACACCGTGGACGGCGGCACGCACGTGATAGGCTTCAAGTCCGCGCTGACGCGGGCCATCAACCACAAGGCCAAGGACATCCTGGGCAAGAACAAGAAAAGCGACATCGAACTCACGGGCGAGGACATGCGCGAAGGACTCACGGCGGTCATCTCCGTGAAGCTGCGCGAACCCCAGTTCGAGGGCCAGACCAAGCACAAGCTGGGCAACGGCGAGGTGAAGGGCATCGTGGAGGCCGCGGCCTTCGACCTGCTCACCACCTTCCTCGAGGAAAACCCCGCCATCGCCCGCAAAATCGTGGACAAGGTCTACAACGCCGCCGTGGCCCGCGAAGCCGCGCGCAAGGCGAGGCAAATGGCCCGGCGCAAAAGCGTCCTCGAGGGCGGAGGCCTTCCTGGCAAACTGGCGGACTGCTCCTCGCGCATCCCGTCGGAATGCGAGCTCTACCTGGTGGAGGGCGACTCGGCCGGCGGCAGCGCCAAACAGGGGCGCGATAGGGCCTTCCAGGCCATCCTGCCGCTCAAGGGAAAGATCCTCAACGTCGAAAAAGCGCGCATGGACAAAATCATGGCCAACGAGGAAATCGCCACCATGGCCCAGGCCATCGGCTGCGGCCTGGGCGAGGACAGCTTCAACTACGACAAGCTGCGCTACCACAAGATCATCATCATGACCGACGCCGACGTGGACGGGTCGCACATCCAAACCCTGCTGCTCACCTTCTTCTGCCGCTACATGAAGGAACTCATCGAGAACGGCATCCTGTATCTGGCGCAGCCCCCGCTGTACAAGATCAAGCGCGGCAAGGACGAGAACTACGCCTTCAACGAAATCGAAAAGGACCGCATCCTGGCGGAAATGGGCGACAACAAGAAGGGGCTCTACATCCAGCGCTACAAAGGTTTGGGTGAAATGAATCCGGAGCAGCTCTCCGTGACGACCATGAATCCCGCGAACCGGGTCCTAAAGCGCGTCTCCATGGAGGACGTGGTGGCAGCCGATCAAATTTTCACCATGCTCATGGGCGAAGAGGTCGAACCCCGCCGCAAGTTCATCGAGGAAAACGCGCACTTGGTGCGCGAACTCGACGTTTAGCCTTCTTCTTCAGGGTCTCTAAATCGGCTTCCATCTCCAATTGGAAAGCGACATCATCCGGGATGGGCAACGGTTTTTTGCGCCTAGACTCGATCAAAGGGAATTCTATTCGATGCAGCGGAGGAACGGCTGCGCCCGTCGACTTCGCTAAAATCGGACGAACCTCCTTATTCACCCGTTTGCTCATTTTTCCTCCACGCAAGGTGGCGTAAACCTAAAGCGCTTGGGCCGACGGTACAAGTCGAGTTCGAATTCGATGCAGATTATCATGGGTAGGACAAAATTAAATGCCCGACGAAGGGTAATAAAACCGCTTTTTAATCCAAAAAACGCTTTTTTCTTTGTACAAGGAATGATTTTCATTCGAGAAAAGATGGCGTTCATCTATATACAAGGTTTGTATATTTTCTAAAGGAGGCCCCTTATGAGCAACGTGACTGTAAACATTTCCTTTCAGGATTCCCTTTTGAATGAAATCGATGCAGAGGCCAAACGGGAGTCCCGTTCGCGCTCTGAATTGATCCGCGAAGCCGCGCGGGCTTATGTCAGCCGTCAGAGGCAATTGGAAGGAATCTTTGCCTTGGGGGCTCGAATTGTAAAACAAAAAAAGCTGACCGAAGCCGATGTTGCCGAGGAAATCCGACAGGTCCGCAAGCGTAAACGGACCGTTGGATGAAAGTCGTTTGCGACACAAACGTACTGGTTTCCGGTTCCTTGTTTGGTGGTCATCCGAGGGAAATTCTCAGGTTGGCCGCGCAGGGAACGATTCACAATTACGCTTCCCCCGATATTTTTCACGAATTGGAAGACGTGTTGCTGCGTCCCAAATTCGGACTCACTCCCACTCAAGTAAACGGCGTTCTCCAAATATATCGGAGCTTGTTTGAAACGACTGTCCCTTCTATTCGTGTCTTTGAGCTGGAAACGGATCCTGAAGACAATAAAATTCTTGAAGCCGCCCTTAGCGCCCGTGTAGATTACATCATTTCGGGTGATAGAGATTTATTGGATTTGGAAACCTGGCGGGGAATTCGCGTCACATCCCCTGCCGATTTCATAATGAAAATTATGGGCCGCTGACATTATTCATTCTACACAAAAACCTGTTTGGCGTTGGAGTGCAATCTTCCCCGCGAAGGTTTAACGCTTAAACTTCCGAGCGAGCAGCTTGTCCAGCGACATAGGTCCCGCTCCCGCGATGGCCAGCCACACCATCAACACCAGATACAGGTATTCCGGGAAACCGACGAGATCGGAAAAGTTGTGGAGGTTGTCCCACTGTGCGGTGCGGAGGGCCACCAGCATGATGATGGAAAGCGGAATGCAGGCGAAACGGGTAAACAGCCCCGCTACGAGCAAACATCCGCCGATGAATTCCGTGTTGGCGACGAGGTGCGCCTGAAAGACCGGAGACTTCAACCCCAGGCTGGCGAAAAAATCAATGACCTTGTCGATGTGATGCAGCTTGCCCCATCCCGACTCGATGAAGACGTATCCCACGGTGATGCGGGCCAGAAGGGGCGGAAACCAGGTCAGGCATTTAAGCAGTTTCAGGATGCCGTTGATTATCGATATGACAAAGTTCATCTCATCTCCTTTTAAAATCTTTAACTCATCTTTACTCGAAGTTGAGCTAAGGCTAGCTCTTTTCGGACCTCTCCGGCAAAAAGAAAACCCCGGAAAACCCAGGGCCCTTTAAGCGCAGAATTTTTGGCGGAAATTTTTTGGATTCGGGTTTTACCAGCCTAAAGCCGGCATCAGCCCTTCCAGGTTTGTGCGGAAAGTTCCACAACCTTGTCCTCGTCCACCTCGACGCCAAGCCCGTATCCCTTGGGCACGGGAAGCTTGCCGCCCTTGACGATGAAGGGTTCCTTCAGCACGCTGGTTCCCAGGAACTGGGGCCCGTTCAGGGCGCAGGGGTGTTTCACACCGAAAGCCCCGAAGGTGATGAGGGAGGCCGCGAGCGAGAGATCCGGATCCGTCAAGCCGCTTCCCAGCACCAGCATGTCGTTCTTTTGCAAGAGCTCAATCTGCGCGACCAGCGAGGTCAGCCCGCCGCAGCGCGAGGGCTTCTCGGAGATTCCGTTGAGCATCTTGAGTCCGATGAACTCCTCCACATCCAGCGGCGTGACGCAGCCCTCGTCCATGATGATGGGAAGCGCTCCCTGCTTCACCAGCTTTTGCCAGCCCGAGATGTAGTCGGGATGCAGGGGGCCTTCGAACACGGCGACGCCGACATCCGCCAGCTTGGGGGCCATGTCCAGGGCCGTGTCCACGTCGTACCCGCAGTTCGCGTCGGCCCACAGGAAGCCGTCCGGAACCGCCTTTTTGACCATTTTGCAAAGCTCCAAATCGACTTTCGGGTCCGGAGAAATCTTGACGTTGAAGTTTTCGAACCCCCGGTCCCGGCCCTTTTGAATGAGGCCGGGCACGTCGTCCAGCGTCACGGGGTTCAGCGTCCAGCTTATGGTCATTTCGTCCGGCGTCGTCTTGCCCCACAACTCCGCCACGTTTTTCTTGAGGGCCTTGCCCATCAGGTCGTGCAGGGCGATGTCAACGCCCGCCTTGGTGATGGGATAGGTCGTGGAAAAATCCGGGGCGATTTCCTTCTCCATCGCGTGGTGGATGCCCTCGAGATCGAAGACGTCCTTGCCGATTAAGACGGGAATCAAATAGTTGTGCAGGCAGGCGACGCTGCCCTCAAGGGTCTCGCCACTCCAGCGCGGAATGGGAACGCTCTGGCCCCATCCCACTGTACCGTCGCTTCCGGTGATTTTGATGATGACAGAAGGGCGTCCGGTGCCGCTGACGGGGCCTTCGAAAAACTTGAAGCGCATCACCATCGGATAAAGCACCGGGTAAATGTCAATTTTATCGATGGTGATCTTGGGATTACTCGAATCCGCAAAAAGGCTACGGAAGTCCAACGCGCCCACCAGGCCCGCGAGCGCCATGCCCTTCGAAAAGTCTCTCCGGTTCACATCCATGGCGACTCCAGCAGCTTTGATGAAACCCCTACCGACGCGCGGGCCTTTTAAATTCCGTAGTTAATCGCGATGACGTAATACCACTGCGAAGGACTATTCGTCAAAGGACTCGCGGTCCAGGTACCCGCGTTGATGGTATAAGGAAGACGCAGATGGTCGCTGGCAACTTGGGCGACTACGGAGAAACCCCTTGTCAGTTTCTTGGAGGCGTAGAAGCTCCATTTCCACTGCGCTTTGCTTGCGTTCGGAAACAAGCTGCTATACTCCCCGCCCTCAACGCCCGCGACTGGTCCTATGTAGCTGGGCTGCTCGAAGTTCTCCATTCCCCACTCGTCGTCCGGATTGGGAGTGTTCAAGTATTCCCCCTCAAAGGAAAAGACGTCGAGAAGCTGGAAGGTAGGGAGGTTGATGCCCGCCATAATGGGAGTGCGATTCCAACGGTCGCTATATTCTCCGGGATAGTCCTGCCATCCCAACACCGCTATTTCGGAATAAATCTTCAGATCCTCCGGATTGAGCATCGGCATCGGAAACAGCTTCTGGATGTTGAAGGAAGCACGCGCCATGGTCCGGATGGCCTTGAAGGTGTAGGTTCCCGTGGAGGAAGGCGTATAAGCGGAAAGGCTTGTCTGAGCACCCCCCACGGCGGTGACTGGATCCTGCAGATCGTTGCCATTGGCCACATACTGCACACCCTTCTTGACCACGATGGAGTCATTCCCATAGTGAATCACGGTTCCTGCCGGAAGCGTATCGAACACGCTGTATTGGTTTGCCGACACGGGAGGCTGTTCGACGCTAGGCGGATTCACGGGAAAATAGTGGTAAAACGAAATGCCCGCGCCCAACTGGAAAGGCCCGGCAGTCACCTGCGTTACGTAGCTCGGGGTGATGTCCCCGGTGGGTACGTTGCTGACTTCGCTGGTGAGCAAAAAATCGTTCTTCCAAGCGCCGTTAAAGAGGGGGAAACTGGCCCCTACCCCAAGGAGCTTGGCCGAAGCGTTGTCGGTAATCGACCACCCTCCTGTGGTGAGATACGTTGGGTAGGCTCCGCCGCGAAACAGGTATTCTCCCAGGTTCTTGGCGTCCGGATCGTACTTGTAGGGGAAATACCCCACTTTCAAAATCCCCCAGGGATTCGATACGCTGCCCAATTTGTAGATGGCTTGAGCCTGGGCTATTCCGGGAGCGAATTTGGCGCCATTGCCCGAAGGTGCGCCCGTTGCAAATGGAACAGTGTAGTAAACGACCCCTCCGGCACCTATCTTGAGATCGAGGCGTTGCCCCACCAAAACCTCCTGCGTCATGTTCATTTCCGTTTGGGAAAGGAATTGGCCATACGGCACGCTCTGTCCGGTATCGCTGCCCTGAACCCGCCCCATTTCAATGCGGGCGCCAATTTGCAGTGGCATCCGCACAACAGCATCGGAGGAATCCTGCGCCACGACGCCCGAGGAAAGAAGAATAAGGGACGCAAGGGATGATTGGATCAGAGTTCGCATTTTACCACCTTTCGGACGCTCGAATTTAAAAGACGCGAAAATGGCTTTTGTCAGGAAGCAAGCGTTCGCCTCCTGACCGAGAAACTTACAACAGGAAGATCTGGCGGCTCACGGGCTTTTTCAAGTTGGATGTCATGACCTTCACAAAATAGACCCCCGGTTGATGAATTTCGGAAAGATCGTATTCCTGCGGACCGACGCCATGATAGGCGAGAATCATTCTACCGTGCACGTCAAAGATCTCAACGGTATGCCGTCCCGAAGCCGAGATGGAAACCTTCAGATTCCCTATGTCGACGCCGCTGAACGCATTAACTGCCACAATGGCGGAGGGCGACGGGCCGCTCTTGGGAGAAACGCAGGAGTTGGTCCCCTGATTCGTCGCCAACGGGCTGTATTCCCAGTAGGAAGTGTCCATGCATCCCGTGTATCCCGCCAAGTACTGCTGGGCGACCAGGAACATGGAATCCACGAAGGAGACGCCCGACGGCTGCATGTTGGTCTGAACCCCGTTTCCGATCGAGGTTGGATAAGTGTTAATCGTGGGATGGTATAATCCCTGAAGATAAAAGCGGCCGCCGTCGATTTGGTGTGTCCAACTGAGGACGTGATCCGATTTCATGGCAGTGTTGGAATTAAAGGTTCCATGGAAGGCTGTGTCCCGAGTCGTCAAGACGATTTTGACTCCTGGTATTCCCCTGGGACTGGCATTATAATCATACCACTCATCGCTCCAGGTAAAACTCCGGCCCGCATATTGGGCGGGCGTGAAACCGGATTGAATCCCCTCGGAGTCAACGTAAACGGGTCCGACGACGTTTACGGCGGCATAGCCCGTATAGGGCTGCCCCATCAAGCTGTCATACCAAGTCCAAATTCCAGGACCGGTTTCCACCTTGACGCATTGATGGTAGCATCCCAGTCCATGCCCCGCCTCGAACCACTGCTTAACGTTGTTCTCGTAGGTACTGTTTAGGAAGTTCGCCGTCTCGTACACGTTGAACCAGATCATCAGGTTGTATTTCGCCAGGTTCGTGGGAGTCAAGGTGGTGGCCGTGGTTTTGGAGATGTCGGAGGTATCGACCGGAAGGCCAATCGCGCTATCCAAATGCATGATGTGCTTCATGTTGTAGGTGGTGGCGGGATCGTGATCCGAGGACTCGTTCCCGTGCACAAGCAAAACCCGGGTCAAATTCGAGGTTACACACGAAGGGAACGTCCCGGTTTGCCCTGAAGGACATCCTCCCTGGCCCAGTGATATCGCCGGGAGGGATGCAAGCAGGACGCCCATCAAGGTATACAGCTTCGAGCGGATCCGAAAAACACGCTGATTCATAAAAACATTCCCCCTTTTCTCTTCAAATTTCCTTGAACATTCTCACCCAAATCCGTGGTCAGAAGCCCGCTTCCACCACGGGTAAACCCCAGGCAGTAAGTTTAAGGATGCGCCGCCAATGAAGTCCAGCGCTCTCCGGCGGCCGTTCTCAGCTCCAGCACGCTCAAACCGCTCTTAAACATATTTGCGGGGACCAAAAATCCGGTGCTGTTGGCGTTTTGAGAAAAAGTCCCGAGGGTCCTTCCACCGATATCCAGCACGCGCAACATATAGGATTGCGTGGTGGGAGAGCGGACCCAAAGGCCGTTCGATTCCCAGCGTATGTTGAGATTGGATACGGAACCTGGCAAAGAATTTGTCTTGATGGCCGAAGTGGACACGTCCGTGCCGGGACCAAAATAATTCGTGGTATACCATCCCACGGCGCCGCCCTGATTGCCGCCTCCCCAAATGGAGTGGCCGGAAACCGCGGTGATGCCGGTGGCCCAAATCTGCTGCACGTATCCCCATCCACGCTGGGGGTTCGCGCTTTGCGAACGCTGTTTCAAACCGGCGATGGTCAAGGTGACCTTGGTCCCTGTCGAATCCAAAGTGGCGGCGTTAACCTGCAAAGTGGCGGTTTCCGCAGCCTGTCCCGCGCCATAGCCGTTGTTCCCGTGTGTGCCGAGACCTCCCGTTCCGCCCGAGATATCCTCCCATTGCTGCACCTTGAAATTGGAGGTCACTACCGTGGATGGAGTGACGGGCTCTGTGAATTGGATTTGCATCTGAGTCGAGCCCAGGGATCGGATGGCCTTCATTTCAAATACCGTCGTATCCTTCCAGGTCAAGCGCGCCAAACCCCATTGGTGAGAGCCGGCAAAACCCCAGGCGCCGCTGCTATTGGATCCGATGCCGCTTCCGCCGCCGATGTAAATGTTGCCGTCGGGGCCATAACTCATCGAATTCACTGAAGCCGTAAAATTGGTGTCTTTTCCCTTGATCTCGCCATTGGTTCCGGAAGTGCTCCCAACGCCCAGTCCTTGACTGAAGGGGAATACCGCGCCTTGATATTCACCATTGACGACTTCCATGAATATCCGGTTGATTCCGCTGGCATGATTCTCACCGATCAACCATTGCCCTGCATAAGGTCCATTAGTGAGCCACAAGGGCTGCGTAGCCGCAGCATCCACGAGGGGAAGTGTGGTCGAGCCTGAGGTGCCGTCGTTTCCGTAGGGAAGGACGACCGCCGGGGGGTATTGAGTCGTGTACTGGTAGGGGGTGAAGGGATGGCCGAAGAACCGGCCCTGCCGGACGTCAAAGAACCCGCCTTCGGGCTCCCAGCTGCCTTGATTGTCCATGTAAAACATTTCGCTGTCCGGGCCGAAGGCCATGCTCGTTGGATTCCGGACTCCGCAGGCAAACGTGTCCGCCACGCCGCCCGCCAGAGGGACCTGCAGGATGCAACCGCGGCCGTAGTAGATATCGCCAACAGTTGTGTCGGAAGTTCCGCCCTGGGGAAAGCCCATGCCGACGGCGGAATAGAAATAGCCGTTTCTATAAAGCAGCCCCGCGTCCCAGCGGCGATCTCCGTAATTGTTAGTTCCCCCCTGGCCCGTCAAGTGACCCAAAAGCCCCGAGTAGATGATTTTCTTGGAGTAAACGCCGGCGCTGTCCACCAGTTCCTCGATTCCATTGGAATCGTCGGTCACATAAAGGTTTCCATTCGCGTAAGCGGCGCCCAGGGGTTCATGAAAACCTGTTACGATGATCGAGGCCGTCACTCCGGAAGAATCCACTGCCGTCGGGAGGCCGGTAAAGAGGTAGCCGTTGCTTGGGCCCAGCGTATTGCCATTGGTGCCTTCCCACGCTTCGTTGTTTTCAGGATCGTCCATGGCCGCGATAAACAAAGTCCCGTTCGGGAGCCACGCCATGGAGGCCACGTTGGGCATTCCGCTGATGGCGTTGCCGGTAAACAAAGAGCTCACCGGCCGCATGTTCGTTAGCGTAAGAGCGGGATGCAATCCGGGCACCAGAAAAGTGGGTTGCTGACCCCACGCCGCCTGCAGTAAAAACCCCGAAAAACCCGCGGCCGCTAAAAGCCCAATCTTACGCATGGCATGTCTCCTGAAACAAATAGGATCTGTCTGTAATAACTCACCGTAGAATATATGCCCAATCATTTAGGGTATGTTGCTAAAACCCCGGGAAATTAAGGGTTAAAGCACTTTTGCGACTACAGTATCTTTGTTTGACGGCTTCGATATTACGCCGATCCATGTCAGTCAAAAAGCTCCGGTAACGCGCTGAACAAACCAGTAGAGAGCCACCACCGAAATGAGGGCACTGGCGGGGATCACCACCCGCGAGCGGTACCAGGTTTTTTTCCACATCCAAAACGTGAGCAAAAAGGCGACTGAAACCACGGTAATCTGTCCAAATTCCACGCCCAGGTTAAAGCCCGCCAAGGTGGTCCAGAATTTACCGGGCGGAAGCCCCAGTTCTTTGAGCGCTCCCGCGAAACCCAACCCATGAATGAGGCCAAAGCCGAACACCACCAGCCACCTGGAGGGCCTCAATTTTTGAGAAAAAAGATTCTCAATGCCCACGATGGCAATGGAGAGTGCGATAAGAGGCTCCACGATGTGGGCCGGAAGCGAAAAAATCCCCAGCATGGACAAACCCAGCGTAATGGAGTGCGCCACGGTAAAGGCGGTGATTTGAATGAAAAGCGGCCGCATGCGCGTCGAAAAGAAGAAGAGCCCGAGAACAAACAGGATATGATCCAATCCCTCGGGAAGGATATGGGTGAAGCCCAGGGAAACAAAGCGCAGAAAGAAATGGCTTCCCACCGGATTTCCCTGTGCGGAGGACAGTTTCGCCTTCGCCAGCAAAGCCGCGAGCGAATCCGGCACGAGGGAATAATGCAGGGGGCTTTCTATCCGAACCCATTGCCTGTCGAGCAAGGTGTCGTGCCAGAACACGGACACCTGTGAAATGGCCTGTATCCCGAGTTCCGGCCAGAGGTTCACGGTGACGGCCATTTTCCTGCGATCTTTCGGCAGAGGCGCGCCCAAGGTGATGATGTGCGGGCTGGTCCAAAGGGCCACGTTGTCATGGACGAAATCGTCCTCCGGCCCTTTGGCACCCGGCTTCCAGCGGATAACCTTGAGCCCTCTCAGATTTTGCCCGTCTATCTGGATCATAATCCGCGAGACCAAATAGTTCTGGGCTCTTCTCTCATACAATGCCACGTTGGAATCGAGATAGTCCGCATGGAGCATGCCCGTGGCGAGGAAGAGATCCCCGTTGTTGATGTCCACTTCCACGGCGATGGAGTCGGGGTCGATTAAGTAAACCGAGATTTTCGAAGTGCCGGTGGGATGCGCGGCGGCTATCGAATGAAACAGGAGAACGAAAGGAAGAAACGGCAGCAGGAAAAATTTCATCATCTCATCGCACGCCCATTCAGGATTGTGAAATCAGGGTTGTGAAATGTACTCCCCGTCGAAGAAAGGAAACTCACCCGCCGGAAGGGGTCCTCAATTTCGAGGAGCGGCTTTCCCGTCCCCGACCGGGGCGGCCGACGTGTCGGAATTCCACCAACCGCCGCCGAGAGCCTGAAACAGCGCTGCGACGTCGGAGTAGCGGCCTGCCTGCGCTTGGAGCAGCGTGAGCAGCGCCTGATGTTCGGCCTGTTCCGCGCTCAGCACCGCTAGCTGGCTTATATCGCCCAGCTTAAGCTGCTGCTGGGCGATATCTAAACTCCTGCAGGAGGCCGTCTCGGCGTTTTCGGCAGTCTGCAAGGCGTCCGCATCGATGAGGAGCGCGTGCAACACGTCCGCGGTGTTCTGAAAAGCTCCGATGACCGTCGATTGGTACTGCAAAGCGGCCTGATCGTACATCGCCTCCGCGGCCCGTTGTCGGTGCAGCAGCGTTCCTCCCTGAAACAGGGGCTGGGTCAGCGTCGCGGAAGCGTTCCAGAAGTACGTCGCCGGATTGAATAACGGCAAGAGACCAAGCGCCGCGCCACCGGCGGCTCCGTCGATTTCAATGTTGGGCAGGCGCGCCGCCTCCGCGACGCCGACCTCGGCGCTGGCGGCCTTCAATTCCGCCTCGGCCATCCGGACATCCGGGCGGTGCTCAATCAATTGCAGGGGCAGGCTGACGGGCAGCCGTTCGGGCAGCGTCAAAGACTTGAATTCGAAGTTGACGTCCAACGGCTCTCCCGGCGTGAGTCCCATCAGGCTCGACAACAAGTCGCGGTTGATTTCGAACTGCTTTTCGAGCGGCGGCAAGGTCGCCTGTGTTTGAGCCAGCAGCGCCTGCTGCGCGGCTAAATCGGCGTTCGAGGTTTGGCCCAGCTGGAACTGCTTCTGGTACGACTCCAGCGTCTTCTGCTGTGCCAGGATAATGGCCCGCGTCTCATCCATCAGCGAACGCAACTGGGCATCCTGAATCGCGGCCAGAACGACGTTCGAGGCGAGGGTCAGGCGCGCCGCCGCGAGTTCGAAGCGCTGCTCTTCCTCCTGCGCCACCAAGGACTCGACGGCGCGCGCGTTGGCCCCAAAGAGATCCGGCACATAGGACACGCTCACCTGGCTTGTGGTCAGGTTGAAGACCTTGCTGTTCGACTGCAAGGGGCTCGAAAGCGTTCCGGCGACGTGTTGCGAGCTCGGCTGGACGCTTGCCGAAACGCTGGGAAAGTAGGCGCCGCGCTGCGCCTTGACCTGCTCGCTCGCGGCTCTTATCGCCGCCTCGGCCGCCTGAATCGTCGGGTTGTTCCTAAGGCTTCGCTCAACCAAGGTGTCCAGGTCCGCCGAATGGAAAACCCGCCACCATTGCGCAGGAACGTCCATGCCCAAGACCAGTTGCGGCGCGCTGTCAGCGGGAACGGTTGAATCCGAAGACGTGAGGTCAACGCCTAGGCTCGCGGAGGGCGACAGCGCGGGGCGTTTGTAATTCGGTCCCACCGCGCAGGCGGAAAGCAGGAGAAGTCCTGTGAGCATCGCGAAGCGCAAGCCGGAGACAATTGAACGGGGGATTGAACGCGGGATCATAGCTCCTCCTCCGTCCGCGGCGGCCGGGCCTCGAATTTTCTTTCGATGGCGAAGAAAAAAGCCGGCAGGATGAACAAGGTCAGCAGCGTGGCGATATAGAGTCCTCCCACGACCACCGTCGCCAGCCCACGCTGCACGTCCGTGCCGATGCCCAGTTTCATAAACGCCGGCAGCATGCCGAACGTCGCGACCGTCGCGGTCAGAAGGATGGGCCTGAAGCGCTCGCTGGCGCCCGCGACGACCGCCTCGGACAAGGTGGGGTAACGCGCGCGCACCCGGCGGATATTGGCCACCATGATGATTCCGTTCTGAACGGCGACGCCGAAGAGGGCGATGAATCCCACTCCCGTCGCGATGTTCAAGGTCGAGCCGCGAAGGTGCAAAGCGATAAGCCCTCCCAAGAGCCCCAGCGGCAGGATGCCCAGGATGAGCAGCGTATGGCGCAGCGTCCCGAACTGGAGGAACAGAAAGACCCCCATGACCCCAAGGACGAGGATCATCACCAAAATCAGAAGCGCCTGCGCGCGCTGCAAGTTTTCGAACTGTCCGGACCATTGCAGCTGAAAGCGCTCGTGATCGAAGGGCACGCCGGCGTCGATTCGTTTTTGAGCGTCCGCCAGATACTGGGAAAGTGCCCTCCCGCGGTTGTCGATTCGAATCGTCAGTTCGCGCCGGCCCTGCTCATGCGCGATGGTGCTCTCTCCCGACTGCATGCGGATGTCGGCCACCAGGCTTAAGGGGACCTGCGCCCCGGTGGAGGAGGTGAGCACCAGCGCGCCCAGCTTCTCGGGACTCGAGGCGATGTCATTGGGAAGGTGGATAGTGATGTTGTGAACCCTGTCCCCGTTGTAGATCTGGGTGACGGGCAGGCCGCCCACGGCGTACTGGACCAGGTTCATGATGTCGGAGACGTTGATTCCGTAGCGCGCCGCGGCATCCCGGTTCGGCACCACCACGATTTGCGGAATGGGGGGTTCCTGAAAGATGGACGCTTCGCCCGTGCCGGGAGTCTGGTGCAGGACGTCCACGATTTGGCCGCCTATCCGGCGCATCTCCTTGAAGTCGTCGCCATAAATGCGAAGCGAGAGCGGGCTGTGGGAGCCGCCCAGCACGTCCAGCATCATGTCCATGATGGGCTGGCTGATGCCGATTTCCATGCCGGGGATCTGCTCCAAGCGGTCGCTGAGCCGCTGCACGAATTCAGCCTTCGACTCATGATCCGGCCAGGTCTTGTAGGGTTTAAGGCCCACGCAGGACTCGATGTGCGAAGGCGTCCAGGGATCCGTGCCAGTTTCGTTCCTTCCGGTCTGGGTGACGATGTAGTCGACTTCCGGGAACGAATCCACCACCGTCCGCAATTCGCTCGCCATTTCGCTGGCCTTGTCGAGCGACAGCCCCGAGGGCATCGCCACCTGCAGCCAAAGCGAACCCTCGTCGAGATCCGGCAGGAACTCGCGGCCGACCGTCACCCCGAGCAGGATGACCGCCAAAAGAGCGGCGCCCCCGATCAGATAGGCCGTCGGCAGTTTCTGCAGGAACTTGCCCAGGGCGTTCTCGTAAATTTTCCGCAGGCGCTCGAAGAAGCGGTTGGGCCGAATTCCTTTCGGCTCTTCTTTCGGCTCTTTAAGCGCGATATAGGTCAGCCCCGGCGCGAGGGTGAACGCGAACACGAGCGCCCCGAGAATGGCGAAACCCACGGTGAACGCCATCGGACGGAACAGCCTGCCCTCGGCGTTGGTGAACATGAGGAGGGGGAAATAGGCCGTGGCGATGATGAGCGTGGAGAAGAAGATGGGCCGGGCCACCTGCTCGGCGGTGTCCGCGACCGATTTGGCGGACAGGCGATCCTTGGACTGCCGCTCGCGCAGGCTCAGGATGGCCTCGGTGAAAACGATGGCGCCGTCGACGATGACCCCGAAATCTATCGCGCCGAGGGACAGGAGATTCGCCGGCATGCCGAACAGGTTCATCAGGATGAACACGGTGGCCAGGGCGAGCGGAATCGTCGCCGCGACGATTAAAGCCACCCGCAGGCTGCCTAAAAAGAGGAACAGGAAGAGGCTGACCAGAAGGACGCCCTCGACGATGGTCCGCGTCACGTTGTCGATGGTTGCCTGGATGAGGTCGGAGCGATCGATATATTTCACGATGTGAACGCCCTGTGGCGCCAGCTGCGCGTTCAGTTTGTCGACGCAGGCGTGGATGCGCGCCATGACCTCGCCCTGGTTTTCGTATTTGAGCAGATCGACGATGCCCTCGATGTCGTCCGGATTTTTGTCCTTGCCGAGAATGCCCTCCCGGACCTGATGTCCGATTTTCATCTGCCCGAGATCGCGCACGAAGACCGGCACGCCGTTCTGCTGCGTCACCACGATTTCGCCGATGTCCTTCAAGGTGAGCACTTGCCCCACCCCGCGAATGACGTAGGACTGCTCGCCGCGCGTCACGCGCCCGCCACCCGCGATGGCCGTGTTGTTGTTGATGGCGCTCACGATTTGGTTGACGTTCACGCCGTAGTGGATCAGCTGGTTGGGGTCAAGCTCCAGCTCAAATTCCTTCACGTAGCCGCCGAAGTTGTCGACGTTGGCGACGCCGGGAACCTGAAGGAGCGCTGGGATCACATCCCAGTGCTGAATTTCCGAGAGCTGCATGAGGTTCTTGGATTCGGACTCGAGCGTGTAGCGGTAGATCTCGCCCGCCGATCCGGAAACCGCGTCGAGGCTTGGGGTCACGCCCGGGGGCAGCGTCACGTTCGCGATGGCCGTGTTGACCCGGTCGCGGGTCCAGTAGTCCTGCTTGTTGTACTGGAACACCAGCGTGATGAGGGAGAGTCCGAACGTGCTGCTCGACCGCATCGTCACCAAACCGGGCACGCTGCCGAGGCCCCGCTCCAGCGGAATGGTGATTTGCTGCTCTATCTCCTCCGCGGCCAGGCCGGGGAGCTGGGTTGTCACCTGAACGGTGACGGGCGCGAGCTCGGGATAGGCTTCGACGGGTATCTTCGACCAGCTGTAAAGACCCAGTAATACCAGCAGCACCGCCAGCAGGAAGAAGGTGCGGCGGCGTACAAGGCAGAATTCTATAAGGCGGTTAATCATTGAGCAGAATCCCCCCCTTGACCACGATGCGATCGCCCACCGCAAGCCCGCTCAAAACCCGCGCAGTGGTGTCGGTCTCCTCGCCCATCTGCACGGCGCGCCGCTGAAACACCCAGGGCTGCACTTCCACGAACACGATGGTGGAATCGTTGTTGAGCAGCAATGCGGTTTCCGGAACCAGCACGCCGCTCTCCGCCGGAGCGGCGAGGCGGACCGTGGCGTACATATTGGGCATCAGCCTGCCGTCGCTGTTGTCCAGCGCGATGCGAACCTTTTCCCGCCGCGTGTCGGGCTCAATCATGGGGTTCGCCGCGGTGACAGCCCCGTGAAACGTCTGATTCGGATAGGCGGTCAAGGTGATGTCCGCCGGAGTTCCGACGCCGGCGATGCCGATTTGATTCTCCGCCACGCTGACGGTCACGAACACCCGCTCCAAATTGGTCACGGTCATGAGCGTCGCTGTCGGATCGGTGACTTGCGCCCCGGATGCGACGGAAAGAGCGGTCACCACTCCGTTCTGGGGCGCCTTCAAAAGCAGCTGGCCCGCGTGCCCGGCGGTGTCGCCGTTGAGCGCCTTCAAGCGTGTTTGGGCTCGATTCAACTCGGCTAGAGCCTGATTGTAAGCGCTCTCAGCCGCTTCCAAATCCTTGTCAGCTCCCCCGCCCGCCTCGTGGACGCCGCGGGCCCGATCGAGCGCTTTTTGGGCAAGGTTATAAGCATCACGTGCTTTGTCGTCGTCCGCAAAGGCCTGCGCCATGTCGCCCGAGGCGAGAACAGCCAGAACCTGGCCCTGTTTAACACGGTCACCGAGCCCGACCTTTAACGCGACCACGCGCCCGGTCAGCGGCGCCATGATATTGGCGACCCGCCCCGGGTCAGCTTCCACCATGGCCGGCAGTTCGATAAGGCGGGTTCCGCCGGCCGCGCTCACGGGCTGGACCTCCAGATGGGATCGGAGCGGCGACGCCGCGGGCACGGTCAAGAAACCGCTGCTGTCGGTGAACATGGCGCCGCTGTCCGCATTGGAAGCCGTCTTGTTGCATGCGGTCAAAGCAAAGATCAAACTGATGCAAAGGGCCGCCCCTTGCAGCTTGCTGTTGGATTTCATTTTCTTACCTCGAAGCTTGGAGTGCCGCACAGCCGGGTGCGACTTCCAAATGAAAAGGAACCGGATCCGCTTTGACCCGCCTGAACACCTGAAAGCGCCCGTGCCGCCGGCATTTTATTTCTGTCCGCCATAGCAATCAACTTCCCCGGGCAGGGTTGCCCGCAATGTGGATGCACGCCTTATAGGATGCACACGCCGCGTGGCAACGCGGCCTTGTGATTCCTCGGTGCAAAAAAGGGATTAAAGATTAAGGAAGGGATTGAAAGCGGGGAGGCCCGCGGGCGACGGGACGAAAGGCCGCGAGTTCCGGCAGAATCTGCCGCACCCGCGCCTGGCGCATGCGCAGAAGCAGGACGAACAAGGCAATGCTTAAAAGGACTCCCAAGGCCAAAAGGTTGGGATCTTCCTGAAAGTGGGTGTGCCAGAAATTCGTGGGCTGCAACCCTGCGGTTCCGGCTTCTAGCGGCATCAGAGGCGGAAAAACCTCCTCCTGCGTCGCGACGGGCATGGAAACGGTTTTCAGCCCCATCCCGTCTCCGAACGTGACGAGAATCTGCCGTTTAAGATTCTCGTTCTGAAGGCTCATGAAACTGTGGGTATGCGGGCGATCTCCGCCGGGATGGCTGTGGCTAATCGCGGCAAAATGCGGGAAAACCACGAATAAAACGTACACAGCGAGCATGGGCCCGTTGCTTTTTGCCAGTAATGCGCGGATTTTCCTCAACATATGCAGTTATAACTTTCAGGAACCCCTTAAATATTAATACCGTTTCCCCGCGCAGGTGCGGGAACCTTTGGCCTCTTCGGTCTAAATGGCCATTACTTCAGGATTTACATGAATCAGAATCAAAAAACCACTAAAACCGAGGCTTGCCCCGAATGCCTCCGCCCCCTAAATCAGTGCATTTGCGGCAAAGTCACGGCCCTCCCCACGCGAACCCGCGTCCTTATCCTGCAGCACCCCCAGGAAAAACTCAAGCTCTGGAACTCCGCGCGTCTCGCGAACCTCGCTTTGCCCAACAGCGTGCTGCGCGTCGGGCTCTCCTGGCCGAACCTCAAGAAGGCTTCCGGCATCGCGACCGCGGAACCGAGCAAATGGGCGGCTCTTTATCTCAAGGGAAATCACCGCCTGGACAAGCCCTTTCATTTGTTCAACCGCAAGGAAGAACCGCTGGAGGACGCCTCTTTCCTTGAGGGCATCATTGTGCTGGACGGTTCCTGGAAGCAGGCGCATTCCACCTGGTGGCGCAACCCCTGGCTCTTGCGGGTGAACCGCATCGCCCTCAACGTGAAGCAGGCTTCGAAAAGAAATCAGGCGAAAGCCTCCGGGTTAGCCACCATCGAATCCATCGCCCATGCTTTGCGGCATTTGGGCGAAGACCCGAAAGTTTCGGATTCCCTGCAGCGTCAGTACGAAGACTTCATCGTGGAGCCTAACCGCACGGGACGCCCCAATCAGCTCCGTCCCGACAGCGTCGGTTTCGTTCCTTAATCTCCCGCCACACATTTATTTCCTTTAACTCCCCCCAAACGCAAACAGCCACCTTTGTGAGGTGGCTGTTTGGAAGATTTACTCTTGGCGCGGACCTACTCTTCCGCGGACGTTGCCCGCAGTACCATTGGCGCGTTGGGGCTTAACTTCCGTGTTCGGGAAGGGAACGGGTGTGTCCCCCAAGCTTAAGCACCAAGAGAAATTTGGAGAGGCAGAGCCATTTTGTTTCTTGTGAGAGACGAGCAGTTCGAGTCCCCGCTGGAGGAGCTCGAACTCAAAGACCTTCGAACTTGCTTGTTCTTGTCTTCTTGTGATTGAACTTTCGTTCATTGTCTTGTTGTTTTGCTTTTCGCCTGTGATTGATTTGATTCATCCACTGGTTGTTTCGCCTCTCAAGCGCTTTGGCGCCTGAGGGCTCAACACACTGCAGGGGTGAAGATATTTCGTCTTCCCTATGTTGGGTACAAGGGGGATACCCTTGAAAAGACCCAGGTTTAAGGAAGCCACACGACCTATTAGTATCGCTCGACTGAACCCCTTGCGGAGCTTACATCTGCGACCTATCGACGTTGTAGTCTACAACGGGTCTTTTGGGGGCTTAAAGCCCACGGGATACCTTGTCTTAGGAGGGGCTTCACGCTTAGATGCTTTCAGCGTTTATCCTGTCCGAACTTGGCTACTCCGCGCTGCTCCTGGCGGAACAACGGATACACCAGTGGTTCGTCCGGCTCGGTCCTCTCGTACTAGAGCCGGCTTCCTTCAAGTATCCAACGCCCACATCGGATAGGGACCGAACTGTCTCACGACGTTCTGAACCCAGCTCGCGTGCCGCTTTAATTGGCGAACAGCCAAACCCTTGGGACCTTCTACAGCCCCAGGATGCGACGAGCCGACATCGAGGTGCCAAACCTCCCCGTCGCTGTGAACGCTTGGGGGAGATCAGCCTGTTATCCCCAGAGTACCTTTTATCCATTGAGCAACGGCAATTCCACGCTAGTCCGCGGGATCACTAAACCCTACTTTCGTACCTGCTTGACCCGTCAGTCTCGCAGTTAAGCCCCCTTATGCTTTTGCACTCTACGCGCGATTACCGACCGCGCTGAGGGGACCTTGGGATGCCTCCGTTACAATTTAGGAGGCGACCGCCCCAGTCAAACTGACCACCAGACAGTGTCCCTAACCCCGATTCAGGGGCCAAGGTTAGATCTCAAGTTACACCAGGGTGGTATTTCAAGGTTGGCTCCGCGAGACCTAGCGGCCCCGCCTCATAGCCTCCCACCTATCCTACACAAACGCAACCTAAGACCACTGTCAAGATACAGTAAAGGTTCATGGGGTCTTTCTGTCCAGATGTGGGTACTTGGCATCTTCACCAAGACTGCAATTTCGTCGAGTCCACGGAGGAGACAGCTCCCAAGTCGTTACACGATTCGTGCAGGTCGGAACTTACCCGACAAGGAATTTCGCTACCTTAGGACCGTTATAGTTACGGCCGCCGTTTACTGGGGCTTCGATTCAAGGCTTTAGCTTGCGCCTGACCTCTCCTGTTAACCTTCCAGCACCGGGCACGTGTCAGTCAACATACGTCCTCTTACGAGTTGGCGTTGACCTGTGTTTTTGGTAAACAGTCGCTTGGGACCTTTCACTGCGGCCAGGGAAAGCTTCAAGACGCGAAGTCTCTGACTCTCTCTGGCACCCCTTCTCCCGAAGTTACGGGGCTAGTTTGCCGAGTTCCTTTTCCATGGTTCTCTCGCGCACCTTAGGCTAATCGCCTCGTCTACCTGTGTCGGATTGAGATACGGTCGGATTTTGCACTCCCTTAGAGGCTTTTCTTGGCAGCCCTTCAAAGCGGTTCGCTTGGCCCGTGAGGGCCGCACTTCCCGAGGCGTCTCGAAGTAACGTGAAGCGGATTTGCCTACTTCACCTTCTACGCGCCCCGACAACCATCCATCAGGTTGCCGCTTCTATTATCTGCGTCCCCCCTTCGGTGGTAACGCGCAAAATCCGGCTGGGGAATATTAACCCCATTCCCATCGACTACGCCGTTTGGCCTCGCCTTAGGGACCGGCTAACCCTGGGAAGACGAACTTTACCCAGGAAATCTTAGACTTACGGTGGGCGGGATTCTCACCCGCCTTGTCACTACTCATGCCAGCATTCTCATTTGAGGTGCCTCCAGCAGGCCTCACGACCCACCTTCAACGGCTAGCTCAACGCTCCCCTACCACTGTATGTCAAAGACATACAATCCGCCGCTTCGGTATACGGCTTGAGTCCCATCTAATTTTCGGCGCAGAATCACTTGACCAGTGAGCTATTACGCTTTCTTTAAAGGATAGCTGCTTCTAAGCTAACCTCCTGGTTGTCTGAGTAATCCCACATCCTTTCTCACTGAGCCGTAATTTGGGGACCTTAGCGGACGGTCCGGGATGTTTCCCTTTCGTCCATGAAGCTTATCCCACACAGACTGACTGCCAAGGAGCGTCTAACCGGTATTCGGAGTTTGTTTGGGTTTGGTAAGCGGGTATGCCCCCTAGTCCAATCAGTGCTCTACCCCCGGTAGATTCCCTTGACGCCATACCTAAATATGTTTCGGGGAGAACAAGCTATCACCCAGCTTGATTGGCCTTTCACCCCCAGCCACAGCTCATCCGATCACTTTTCAACGTAAATCGGTTCGGTCCTCCACGGGGTGTTACCCCCGCTTCAACCTGGCCATGGCTAGATCGCCGGGTTTCGTGTCTGCCGCCTGTGACTTATTCGCCCTATTAAGACTCGGTTTCCCTACGGCTGCGGACCTGAAGTCCTTAGCCTTGCCACAGACGAGCAACTCGCTGGCTCATTAAACAAAAGGCAGGCCGTCAGGTGGACATGCCACCCTTCGACTGCTTGTAGGCACACGGTTTCAGGTTCTATTTCACTCCCCTCCCGGGGTTCTTTTCACCTTTCCCTCACGGTACTTGTACACTATCGGTCATCCGCTCGTATTTAGCCTTGGAAGGTGGTCCTCCCGATTTCAGACAGGGTTTCTCGTGCCCCGCCTTACTTAGGATACCCATAAGAGAGTTTCGTTTTTCGCCTACCGGGCTATAACCGTCTATGGCGGGTTTTTCCAAACCGCTTCGGCTAAACTACGCTCGTCCGTATCTGGGTCCTGTAACCCCAAAAGCCCGAAGGCCCCTGGTTTAGGCTCTTCCCTTTTCGCTCGCCACTACTAAGGGAATCTCTGTTGATTTCTTTTCCTAGGGGTACTAAGATGTTTCAATTCCCCCCGTTCGCCTCCCCCTCCCTATGTATTCAGGAGGGGGATACTCAGGGTTTACCTGAGCGGGTTTCCCCATTCGGAAATCTCCGGGTCAAAGGTTATTTGCACCTCACCGAAGCTTATCGCAGCTTATCACGTCCTTCATCGCCGGCGGATGCCAAGGCATCCCCCATGTGCCCTTGTTCACTTCCAATTACACCTTGGGTCTTTTCAAGGTCTTTGCAGGGAAGGAAGGCTTTCGCTTTCCCTTTATCCCCCGCAATATCCTTATCCCTTATATCCAACACTAAGAAGCCGAAAATCTTTCAGCCCTGCAGTGTGTTATTGCTTTGCAAGAAATTGTGCCCCGAAGGTTCTTAAAGACAAGTCTTCAAGAAGTCTTCGAAACTCAAGTCTTGGCCTTTGATGCTTGTATCTCACAAGGAAAAAAATGGCTTTGCCTGACAAAGAGCGCCTGCCGCGCAGAGGCGGCAGGAGGAGTGCTCCTTGAGAGCATTGGGTAGGAAACAGGACAAACATGATGGTTTTGAAAGAGCCGCGCTCCGCCCTGAGAATGTCCAGATTGGCGGACATTTCAAGGGTCAACTCCAGCAAGACTTACTTGACGGTTTGTTCCTTTCGAAACAACCCGCTGATTCTTTAATGCTGGAACTCCTTAGAAAGGAGGTGATCCAGCCGCACCTTCCGATACGGCTACCTTGTTACGACTTAGCCCCAATCAGAAATCTCGCTTTAGACGCTTAGTTCCTTGCGGTTACCAAGGCGGCTTAGAGCGCTCTCTCCTTTCGTGGCTTGACGGGCGGTGTGTACAAGGCCCGGGAACGTATTCACCGCGGCGTTCTGATCCGCGATTACTAGCGATTCCACCTTCACGAGGTCGGGTTGCAGACCTCGATCTGAACTGAGGATGCTTTTGGGGATTGGCTCCAGCTTGCGCTCTTGCGACCCTTTGTGGCACCCATTGTAGCACGTGTGTAGCCCAGGACGTAAGGGCCATGATGACTTGACGTCGTCCCCACCTTCCTCCGCGTTATTCGCGGCAGTCTCTCTAGAGTGCCCAACTGAATGATGGCAACTAAAAACGGGGGTTGCGCTCGTTGCGGGACTTAACCCAACATCTCACGACACGAGCTGACGACAGCCATGCAGCACCTGTGTGAAAGGTCCCCTTGCGGAGAAGGAACGATCTCTCGTTCTGTCCTTTCCATGTCAAGCCCTGGTAAGGTTCTGCGCGTTGCGTCGAATTAAACCACATGCTCCACCGCTTGTGCGGGCCCCCGTCAATTCCTTTGAGTTTTAACCTTGCGGCCGTACTCCCCAGGCGGGATAC
>Ga0206883_1014_pt1 | contig 42424 bp, 30 predicted proteins | sample Alteio_BWOrgCont_2_FD_152910 | JGI IMG/M metagenome (GOLD analysis project Ga0206883, IMG submission 152910) | Enriched cells from forest soil in Barre Woods Harvard Forest LTER site, Petersham, Massachusetts, United States -... | ecosystem: Environmental > Terrestrial > Soil > Temperate forest > O... | reverse complement strand
TCGATCGCGTGCCCGCGCCCGAGTTGGGCGCATTTGCCGACGAATTGATCCGCTCCGGAGACACCCTGGAGCTCCTGCTCGGCGTTTACGGGGTGCTCAAGCCCGCCATGCTGGCGGCGATGGAGAAGCACCTGGTGCAGGCGCATCCGGTCGCCGATCAGCCCACGCGCCGCCTGTTCGGTTTCATCGTCCAGGAGGAGCGGGACCAGATCGCGTGGGGCCAGGAGGCATTCGCCGCCTTGCTGGCGAAAGCCGGACGGACGGCGGCGGACCCCGCGCTCCATGCCTGGCGCGGGCATTTGGAGAGTTTTCTTGCGGCGGCCGGCGGAGTCTTCGGGGAGGACGCGATCGCGCCCGGCGCTTCGTTGCCCGCGCCCCGCGCGGCCAAGCCGTTCGAGCCAATCCGCGTTCCCCGGCGCGATGACCGTTTCCCCAGCGTGTGGAATTCACGCGGCAACGTGCCCGGCCCCGGCCGCCCCGTGCACGAGCGCATCTGGTGGATGATGAGCATACGTTTGCAGGAGATGCACGTGCCCGAGCTGGTCGCCACGGTGCTCTATGATTGGAAGGATCAGCCCTGGGAGTTTTATCACGATCTGGCCCGCCATCTCTGGGACGAGACCCGCCACTCCATGCTGGGCGAGATCGCATTTGCCGCCCAGGGCATCGATTTCACCCAACTCCCCTCCCATGTCGGTTTCGCCGCCTACCCGAACACCCAGCTTCCGCCGGACGATCGTTATGCGTTTCTCTGGGGCATCGAGCAGGGCCTGATGGGAAAATCCGGCAAGCAGGCCGAGGTCGCGCTGGCCAAGGCTGGAGGAGACGATCTGGCCACCCTTTTTCAGGATTACGACTGGGCCGACGAAGTGCTGCACGCCCAGATCGGCCGCCGCTGGCTCGAGCCGCACTACGGCGACCGCCAGAAAATGAATGCCGTCTACGAACGCATCCGGCCCGCCTACGACAAGATGAAGGACGAGGACCTGAAAAAACCGGGTCGCGATTGGTGGCCCGCGTTTTACGCGAAAAACCTGAAGGACCGGGATCCGCACCCCGGACAACCCGTCGGCGAGGTGCCGCCCATCGCCGGCAGCGGCTACTGAAAAATTCGGAATTCGGAATTCGAATTTCGAAATTTATGAGCATCGTCGTTGTTGGCAACACGGTCGTGGACCTGGTTTTTCCCAACCTGACCCGGCTGCCGTCTTGGCCGAGGCACACCGAGTTCACGCCGACCAATCTCGTTTTTCCGCCTGAGCCCCCGATCGTGTCGCTGGGTGGGAATGGCGCCAACGCCGCCTACGCGGCGGCGCGCTGTGGCGCCACTGTCACGCTCCATACCCAATTAGGCGCTGACGCGCTCGGCGGGCTGGCTCGCGACTGGCTCGCCCAAGCAGGCTGCCGCGTGAAGCCGGGCCAAGGGGTCGTTACGCATTTTGCCTCGAATAATTGCCAAGGTAGAAGCGGCGTGCCCGCCGCTTCTGGACGCGGGCTGGAGCCCGCGTCTACTTTCAAGGCAAAGTGCGTCACGACCGGCCGGGGAGCCGCCACTGCCGTAAATGTCACCGCGACCAATCGGCGCCATCGGCGTGCCACCTTATTTTACCCGGGCGCGGACATCGCCATGCCGAAAATTCCGGCGGGCGGTGGCGCACCTTCGCATTTGCTGGTTTGCGGCTGGCCTCACCCTCCCCTGGCCGACATCGCGGCAGGGCTTCATCGCGCCCGGCGCCGGGGAATCTTCACCGCTTTGGATGCCGGCCCCATCCTCGGCCAGCCTTGGACCCTGGCCGCGCTGCGCGGTGTCTTCAAAAACCTCGACCTCTTCATCGCCAATGAGCACGAGGCCCTGAGCATCACCCGGCGCCGCGCCCTGCCCGAGGCCCTCCACGTGCTCCGGAAACATTTCCAAGGGCAGGTAGTGATCAAGCGCGGTGCCAGGGGAGCGCTCTGGCTCCCGGCCGATTCCGGGAAAGCGCACCGGGTCCCCGCACCCAAGGTCAAGGCCTTCAGCACCGTTGGCGCCGGCGACGCATTCAATGGCGCCCTGATCGCGATGCTGTCCCGAGGGACGCCTTGGCCGGCCGCCCTCCGGTCGGCGGCCGCCACCGCAGCCTCAGCCGTCGCGTCGCCCAGGGGAATTCTGGGCTTGATCAGAGGTGGGGCGGCGCGCTTGCCGCGGCGGAGCGACGCGAAGACGGGCCCCCGCGACGCCTACGGTCCGTAACTCGGACAGCGTTGCAGGCGTCGCGGGGCGCGCCGCCCCACCTTCGAACCTTTCGACTTTAGGACCGTGACGTGCTGTCAGCGGGAGAGAAAGCGGCGGAGCTTCCGCCAGGAAAGCAGGGTTCGTCGGAGGAGGGTATGTTTTCGCAAAAAGGTTGCCGACAACATAGGCGTCGCTCTGGCCGGGATCTACGAGACGCTGTGACCGCTATTGCACTTCATAAACCTCCAACACCGCGATTCCCGTGGCGCCGTTGGCGCCCGTCACCTCGGCCGAATAAGCGCCGGGAGGAAGGGTGACGAGCAGGAGCGAGTCCTGGGACGACGTTGGGAGGGAATAAGCGCCGACCGCGCCCTGGGCCCCGGCCAGAACCGGGTCGCCGCCCCAAACGGTGTTGGAATAGATCGGAGTATTGCCGGAGAAGAGCGTGAGCACCGGCGCAGAAAGCGCGCCGGTGAGGCTGGTAGGCGGATTGGCCAGGCTGGGGCCGATGGCCCGAAGGAGGACCGTGTCGTCCGTGCTTCCCCCGATGACGAAGCCACCGATGAGAAGGCCGGAGCCGGCCGACACCGGGGCTCGCACCGACACATTGACCAGGCGGGCGGGCGGCGGAGCGGCATCCGCATCGTAAACCTCCACCAGAGCGATCCCGGTATCGGAGCCGACGCCGTTGACCGTCGCGCTATAGGTGGCCGAGGTGAGCGATTCATAGAGCATCGAATCCAGCGAATTGGCCGGCACAGGAAAGGCGCCGACGGCCGTATCGACGGCCGCCAACGCAGCAGATCCGCCCCAACCGCTGTTTTGAAAGGTCCCCGCCGTCAGCGGCGTGATAAGGGTCAGTTGAGTGGCGGCAAGAAAGCCGGTAAACCCGGGAAACACGCTCAACCCGGGCCCGATTGCCCGGATCAACAGCTTCTTCGCACCAGGCCCGGATGTGCCGAATCCGCCGAAAAGGCCGTTGGCCGCCCCGCTGCCCACCATGCCGCGGCCGGACAGGTTGGAGATGTAACCAGGATCGGATGTTGCGATGACGTTGAGCGTGAATGAGGCCGTCGCTGTGCCCGGAGCGCTCGCCGCGGCGCAGACGTAGGAACCGTCATTGGCCGCCGTCACATTCCCGATGAGGAGGATGGCATCGGTGGCGCCCGGGATCGGAGTCCCGTTAAACGTCCATTGATAGCCTTGGGTCGGCGTTCCGTTGGCAATGCCATCAAAAGCCACGCTGCGGCCGGCCGCCATCGTCAGCATGGGATTCACCCTGAATTGCAATTGCGTCCCCCCCACGATTACAAAGCTGCCGGTGAGGCCCGATCCGAGGTTCGTATAGCTGAAATCCGACACGCTGAAGGTCGTGCTCGCAAAGGTGGCCAGGGTGTAGGTCGTCGCCGAGCATCCCAGTCCCTGGAAATCGAATTTGAAGGCCCCGGCCGTTCCCTTGCTCAAGACCCCGGCAACGGCCAGCCGGTCGGACGTGGCGTCGTCATCGCTCAGCCTGAATTGCATCATCGCCGCGCCCCCGGTCGAACCGTTCCAGGCGAATCCGCCCACGCTGAGCGTGCCAAGAGCGCCGCCCAAGGCGACGACCGCGCCGGGCGACGCGGTTACGACGCCGTTGACGAGACCGTGCCCGCCCAGCACCGCGCCGCCGGCCAGGGTCACGGGGCCTCCGGCAAGCGAGCCGTTGACCAGAAGCGTGCCGCTGGTGACGGAGGTTGCGCCGGTGTAGGTGTTGGCGCCCGCCAGGTTGAGAGTCCCGGCGCCATTCATGATCACGCCCCCCGCACCGGCATTCCCGCCCGTGCCCCCGTTCCCGGTCTGATCGGCAATGCCATCGGAGAACGTCTCGGTCTGCCCGGCGGCCGGCGAAAAGGTGACGGTGTCATTGCCTTGGATGAAGAGGCCGGAGCCAAAAGCGGAGCCCGGACCACCCAGCTCGATCCCGGCGCCCGCGGTCACGGAGTTACCGTTGACGGTGAGAGGCCCGCTGAGGGTCAGAGTCCCTCCCTGCTGGACGAAGAGCGCGCCGCCCATGCCGGCGCCGCCACCGCCGCCGCCATAGGTCAGCGTGGCGGCGCCAGCGCCGCCGGCGCCGCCGCCAAAGCCGCCAGGGCCGGGGATACCGCCGGGCGGGCAGCCACCGCCACCGCCGCCGAATCCGCCGGAACCGCCGCTGAATATGCTGTAGGTGAGGCCATCACCGGCGGCGAGGGTGCCGGTAACGCTGCCGCCGCCGCCGCCAAAACCGCCGGCCCCGCCTGAAACGCCGGGTTGATTGAGGGTGAATTCGCCGCTAGCGAGACTGAAACTTCCTGCTCCGCCCCCTCCGCCGAAGCCGCCGCTGCCGCCGCTGGCTCGAAATACATCACCGCCCGGACCGGCAGACCCGCCGCCGACACCGCCGCCGCCGCCATTGTCGCCATAGCCTCCTCCTCCTCCGTTGATTCCGCCCGCGCCCGTGTCGGACTCCGATCCTAAGCCGGCTCCTCCGGACGCCGCGCCGATGGCAATTCCAGGTTGTCCGTTCAAAGTCGTGCTGGTGCCCCCAAATGCGCCTCCCAGGGGTCCAGCGCCCATGCCGCCGCCGCCGCGGTCTTCTCCATTGGCTCCCATGCCGCCGCCGCCGGTGCTGCCGACCCGAGCGCTGCCACCCAGGGCGCTATTGGTGGAAAGGTTCACATTGCTGAGCGTGACGTTGGCCAGATTGGCGACGAACACCGCTCCGCCCAGCCCCGCGCCGCCGCCGCCGCCATAACCGCCCTTGGCCAGGGCGTTTTGAATCGTCAGGTTTTGGACCGTCACCGTCACCGGGATCATCGTCGCCGTCCCCCCCGTCCACGCCGCCACCAAAAAGCCCCGATACGCCGCAGCGCCGTCAAGGGTGTTGCCATTGCCAACAATCGTGACGCTGGCCTGGATGACTGGCAGGTCGGCGGCGAGAGTGACGGTGCCGAGGCCGGGATTCAGCGTGATGGTGTTGTTTCCCCCGATGGCGTTGAAATCGAGGATGGTCTCGCTTTCCGCATTGGAGTCGATCATCGCCTGCCGGAGGGAACCGGGACCGCTATCCGCATTGGTGCTGACCACGAAGCTCTCCGACAGGGTCGGATTGAGCGCACCGTTGATCACGGTAACGTCGTTGCTGCCGCCATTGGCGACATAAATTTCGTTGCTGGAAGCGTTGAGCGCGACCGCTCCAGGATAGGATCCTGTGGCGACGATGAATGACGTTGTTTGCGTAGCCCCGTTGATCACCACGACGCCGTTCCCGTCGGCCACATATACCGTGTCGGTGGTTGAGTTGACGGCAATGGCCGAAGGCCACGCCGCCAGGGCGATGACGGACGTCGCGTTGGTGGCGCCATCAATCACCGTCACGCTGTCGCTCTGGGTGTCAGCCACGTAGATCTTATCGGTTACTGGATTGACGGCGAAGGCGGCGGGCCAGGCTCCCACGGCAACGCTGGAAGTCGTGTTGGTCGCACCATTGATCACCGTCACCATCCCGGTGTTGTTGTCGGCCACATAGATCTTGTTCGTCGCCTCATTGACCGCGATCTCGCTGGGGTCGGTGCCGCCGGGCACGGTCGCGGTCGTGTCGAGGACACCGTCAATCACCGTCACGGTATTATCGACCTGGTTGGCCACGTAAATCTTGTTGGTCGTCGCATTGACCGCGACAGCGGTGGGCCAGTTGCCCACGGTGACGGTCGTCGTGGCATTGGTGGCGCCGTCGATCACCGTCATGGTGCTATCCTTCTGGTTGGGAACGTAGATCTTGTTCGTGGTTGGATTGACCGCGATCCCCTCGGGATTTGTGCCGACGGCGACCGTCGTGGTGGCATTGCTAGCGCCGTCGATCACCGATACGCTATTGTCGAGTTGATTGGCCACATAGATCTTGTTGGTGGTCGCATTGACGGCGATCGCGCTGGCCTCGCGTCCGATGGCGACGGTCGCGGTGACATTGCCGGCGCCATTGATCACCGACACGGTATCGTCGCCGCCGTTCACGACATAGACATTGCCGGTGCTCTGATTGACCGCGATCAGCCCGGGACTCGCGCCCACGGGAACGGTGATGGTGGCATACTGCGCCTCCGCCTCCGATCCGCCGAGCGCGGCGCCAAGAACGGCGGCGATCGTGAAAACCAAAATCCCCCTGAAATATCGAGGAGTGCATTTCATGATGCCTATGGACTATGCTTGTAGTCATAATTGGCAAGCATGATTTTTGACGGTGCGCAGATCACCGAGGTTGAGCGGGTTGTCCCTAACACGCTTCTCAGAGGCAGCATGGGCTTCCAGCCCATGTCATTCTCTACACGGGCTGGAATCCCGTGCCACGTCGATCCAGCGGGTTGGGGACAACTCGCTCCACCTTCAAGCCTCGATCCAGAGTTCACCTGGCCCGCGGAACTGCACGCGCTCCTGCCACTTGAATCCGTTTTCGACCAAGCGGCAGCCGGGCGCCAGGCCCAGCAAGGTCTCCAGCACGACGCGCGCCTCCATGCGCGCCAGCGGCGCTCCCAGGCAGAAGTGAATCCCATAACCGAACGACAGATGGTCGTTCTTGGCGCGGCGGAGGTCGAAGGCGTCCGGATTCGCAAACCGGTCCGGGTCGCGATTGGCGGAGCCGATCAGCTGGAAGATCATCTGGTTTTCAGAGAGCTCCACCCCCTGAAAGACATGGGTTTTCTTGATGCGCCGGAAATTGCGCTGCTTCGGCGCTTCGAATCTCAGGGCCTCCTCGATGGCCGAATCGATCAGGGCGGGCTCGGCTTGGAGGGTTTTCCAGGAATCACCCGTGGACAGCAAAAGGTGGACGAGGCTCCCGATCAGGTTGGTCGTCGTCTCGTGCCCGGCCGTCAGCAGGGTGTTGCAGGTGGCTAGGAGCTCGTCCCGCGTGAATCCCCGCCCCGATTCCTCGGCCAGCGCAAGCGCCGTGATCACATCGTCCTGGGGAACGGCCCGCCGCTGGTCGATCAGGGCGTTCATGTAGTCGAACATCTCGACCAGGCTTTTCTGGGACACCATCGCCAGTTCAAAGGTCGTCTTTCCGGTGCCCTGAAATCCGAGAATATCCGACGACCAGCGCTTGAACAGCGGACGGTCCTTCGCCGGCGCGCCCAGCATCTCGGCGATCAGGATGACCGGAAGCGGATGGGCCACTTCGGTGACGAAATCGAAACGGCCAAGCTTCACCGCCTCCCCCAGCATGTCCGCCGCCAGGCCGCGGATGCGTGGCTCGAGCGACGCCACGGTCTTGGGCGTGAATGCCTTCTGGACCAGCGCCCGCAGCCGGGTGTGGTCGGGTGGATCGGAGCCGATGACGTCCTTCTGGGCGAAATAATGCCGCAGCGGCGCCAGCGTCGCGCGCTCGGCGTCGCTCAGATGATTGAAAAGGAGGGCCTGCCGGTTCTCGTTGGAAAGGTTCTCCTTGTCCTTCAGGGACGCCGCCACGTCGTCGTAACGGCTCACGACCCAGGCCTGCCACTCGTCGCTCCACAGGATCGGCGCCTCGGCGCGCAGGCGGCGATAGACGGGATACGGATCGACCATCATCGCCGGTGAAACCAGCAGACGGTCGAGTTCGGGATTGGCGTGGGAGCTCATTGGGGATGCCTTGGCTCTGCTTGCGGATCTTCAGCGTCCGCTTCAAGGACGAAATCGAAGGGGTCAGGTCGATGTTATTGCGGTCGCGCGGCGCGACCGCAATAACATCGACCTGACCCCTTAGGCTCAAACCGTCTCCGCGTAACTCCGCGAAGCCATGTGATTCCATCCGCGCAGGACGAGCTTCGAATTGATATGGTGGTTGCCCGCCTCAATGCGGTCGTTTCCAGAATGCATCTGGACCAGGACGTTCTTGCGCACGTGGGGCGAACGGTTGGGCATCGAGCCGTGAACCGTGAAATAATGGAAAAACAGCACGTCGCCGGCCTCGGCCTCGATGATGGTGGCGCCGTCCAGCGGATAGTTCTTGGCCAAAAACTCCGACTGGCTCTGGCCGTCGGTCCCGGCGACGCGCCCGAGCTTGTGGGATCCCGGATACACCCGGAGGCAGCCCATCTCGTCGGTGGCGCGGGTCACGGCGATGGTGGCACCGATCATGGTGTCCTTCTCGGACGGAAAATAGGTCCAATCCTGGTGCATCGGAAACGGCGCGCCCTTCTCCGCCGGTTTTTGCAAAAGCTTGCTGTGGTGCAGGACGATGTCGGGCCCGATGATGCCCTCGACCGCGTCGAGAAACACCGGGTCCATCATGGCCTGCAGCCAGCGCGCGGAATAGGACTGGACTTGATGGGTATGGTTGATGACCAGGTTGGCGGCGACCTGCAGATCCTTGTTCTCGCCGACCCAGCGCCGGTTCGAGTTTTCGTTCCGCGCGGCATTGGTGGCGACGATCCGGTCGAAGTCGCGCTCGAGTTCGCGCACGGCGTCCGGCGGGAAGACCCCGCGGGCCAGGTAGTAACCGTTTTCATCAAATGATTTCGTGATATCGGGATAGCGTTTCATGCGCCCAGCGTGGACCTCCCTACCGGGAAATGGTAACGGAATTATGTTGTCGGATTCCGTCCTTTGTTGTCTTAATTCAACACATCATGCTGCTCTGGCCCGCCCAAGCGACTCCCACCCTGCGCAGCGGCGGGCGCTTCCCGATGCCGGAGCACAATCCGGACTTCATCTATCGGTCGCCCCAAACGGTGGCCCTGCACCTCAACGATCACGTCGGCCGCCTCTGGCTGGGAAACCGCGAGGTGAGCCTCCAGCCCGGAGACCTCACGCTCACCCCCGCGCAGATGCCGTCGCGCTACGACCTGGCCGGCCCCAGCTATCATCTTTGCGTCCATTTCAATGCGCTGCCGCCAGGCCGCGCCCCCCTTCGGCTTCCGCTGCACTGGCGCACCGGTCCGCACGAGCGCGCAGTGCGCGACCGCCTGCAGGAGGTCATCGATCTTCGCCGGTTGGGCGATGGCGCGGGAGCCGGCGCCGCCCTGGCGCGGCGCGCGGCCGGCGTCTCCCTGCAGGCCCTCCTGCTCTGGATCGCGGTGATCGTGAATTCGGAAAACCGCGCCGCCGCCGTGGCTCCCACCCGGGTCGAGGCCGTCGTGACGGAGCTCCGCCGCCATCTCGACGAACACTACCGCCAGCCCCTCGACGTGTCGGCGCTCGCCCGGCGGGTGGGCGTCAGCCAAAATTACCTGGCGCGGCAGTTCCAGGCCCGACATCGCATGACGCTCAAGCGGTACGTGCTCGGCCGGCGGATCGAACTCGCGCGGCATCTGCTCGCGGTAACGCGCCTGCCCATCAAGGCCGTGGCGATCGAAGCCGGCCTGGGCAATCCGCAGTATTTTCACCGCCAGTTCCGGCTCGTCACCGGCCGCAGCCCGAGCGAAGAGCGCGACTTATCCTCATAAAGGTGGGGGGGGGCGCGCCCCCGCGACGCCTTTTGAACCCTGCAGGCGTTTATCGTAGTCTGTGTCAAACCGGCGTCGCGGGGGCGCGCCGCCCCACCCTTCAAGCCACCGGCTGCTCCGCGTAGCTGAGAATCGAATCGTCCGGCGAAACGCTGATCGGCACCGCCTTGCCATGGCCCTTGGTCTCATCGTAGGGGACGTTGGAGAGCGCATTGTAGCAGCAGATGTACGCCCGGCGGGGGATGTCGGAGTTGTTCGCCTCCGAGGAATGGAAGGTGTTGCAGTGGAAAAACAGCACACTGCCCGCGGGCGCCTCACAGTAATGCACCGGCAGGCGCTTCATGGCTTCCTCGACGCGGGCGGGATCCGCCCCGTTCTGGTTCTTCACCTTGTTGTGATCGAACCGGCCCAGCAGGTGGGACCCGACGATCACTTTCAGGCAGCCATTCTGCTTCGTGCACGGGTCCAGCGCGATCATGCAGGAGATCAGCCGCGGATAGAGGCAGGAGTCGCCATACCAATAGCCGTAGTCCTGGTGCCACTCCCAAGCTCCACCCGTGCGCGGCTGCTTGATGCTCACCTTGCTGTGCCAGTGATAGATATCCTCGCGCAGGAGCATGCGCGCGTTGTTGACGATGCGCGGGCTGGTCGTGACCGCGCCGAATATGTCGGCCCGGACATCCGCCCAGAACGCCAGCTTGCTGGATCGCCCGGTGTTGTCCTGGACGTCCCAGGCACTTTCGGTCACGCGGCCGTCCTTTTCGGTGGCCGCGAGCAGGATCTCGACTTCCCGCGGACTGAATACGTCCGGCAAGAGCACAAAGCCATCGCGGTCAAAAGACTGGGTCTGATCAAAGGTGAGCATGTAATATTGGAGGTTGAGAAATAAATTATGCCGCAGAAACCAGCCGGCGCAAGAATTTCAGGCCATCCCGCGCCAGCGCATCCTGGGACGGCGCGAGCGGCCGCCAGATCGCGGCGGCGGCGGCAATCGCAAGGCATTCCGGCGTAAAGGATTCGATCACGAGGTCCCCCTTGTAGCCGACGGCCTTGAGTCCCTTGGCAACCTGGGACCACGCCACCAGGCCGTGGCCGGGAGTCCCCCGGTTGTTCTCACAGGCATGAACGTGGGCTAGCCGGGATCCCGCGTGCTTGATCGCCTCAAAGATCGAATCCTCCTCGATGGTCATGTGAAAGGTGTCGAGATGGACCTTCACACTGCGATGCCCGATCTGGTCCACCAGCTTCACCACCTGGGCCGAGGTGTTGATCAGGTCGGTCTCGAATCGGTTGAGCGGTTCGATGGCGAGCGTCACCCCGTGGTCCGCGGCCATTTTGCCGGCCTGCGCGAGGCCGGCCACCGCCCGGTCCCATTCCCGCTTTTTCTGATCCGGGGGGACCTGCCGGCGCTTTCCCACTGCGGAATACATGGGTCCGGCAAAGACCTTCACACCCCATTTGTCGCACAGCTTGAGCACGTCGGAGATGTACCGAAGGCTCTCCCGGCGAAACTTCGGATCGTCATGCGTGAGATCGCGCGACGGGCCGAATGCGCCGCAGATGACGGGGCGAAGCCCGGTCGCGCGCAGCGCGGCCCCGACCTTGCCGCCCTCGAAATGGGCGGGGTCCTCGACGGCAATTTCAAAGGCGTCGAATCCCATCTTGGCCGCGCGCAATACGAACTCGGTCGAGTCGTCGGTGAACGGCGACGTCCAAACCCAGGAATTGACGCCGATGCCGTTTTTCACGCACTGCCCTCGTTGAAGAACACGTGCAGCCCGTCCTTGCCCGGAGCGATCACGTCGAGGCGCCCGGTTCCGCGCAGATCCTTCAGGACGAAGTGAATGCCGCAACCGGCCCCGATGCCGGGCTGCCCGTACGCGATGACCTGTTTCGCGAAGCCTTCTCCCGTCCATTTGAAATAATAGATGCCGAGGTCGTCGAATTCACCCGGATCGCTTCCGCAATGGGCGCGGTACCGCTTGCCGGTGACCAGCTCGGGCTTGCCGTCACCATCGATGTCCACCCAGTGCATGTCGTGGTACTGGGAATTGAAGGGATCGATCGGATGCTTGATCCAGGAACGGGTGCCGTCGGCGTTCCGCTTCTGCTCGTACCAGTCCAGGCCATAGCCGTGGGCCTGCCCCACGATGAGATCGTTGACCCCGTCCCCGTTCACGTCCGTGACGATGATCGGGATGCTGGCCGTGCCGAGGTGGAACTCCTTGTGGAATTTCCAGAGCTGCTCATAGGGCTTCTCGGGCGCCTCCAGCCAGCCGTCCTGCAGGATGATATCGGTGCGGCCGCGCCCGAGGATGTCGCCAAATCCGATCCCGTGGCCCGAAAACTCCGAGCCGGGTCCCTCGCGCTTGAGGAAGTGGCGCGCGAATTGTCCCGTGCCGCGCCCGTGGGCATCGGTGATCAGCTTGAATACCTGCAGGGGTTGGGGCGGGGTATTGGGGACAATCTCGAGCTGGCCGTCTCCGTCCAGGTCGACCGCCCGGGTGGTTTCGACATTGCCGATTTCAGGAAAGCGATGGACCGTCCACGGCTTGGTGGGATCCTCCGGGCATTCGATCCAGCGGAAATCCCCGCCGTATCCCCCGGTCACGATATCCTGGCGGCCGTGCCCGGCGATATCGAGCGGGATGGTCGAGAAATCCTCCCAATACTCCCCGTTGCGCTTCACATCGGCGATGGAGTACCGCTTCCGAAAATCGGGGCCCTTGTACCAGAATACCCCGGAGACGATGTCGATGACGCCGTCGCCATCGACGTCCCAGGCGCCGGCCGACTCGTAGCTTTCCGCCGCAATGAGAACTTTCGTGAATTTTACGGGCATAAATCAAACTCCTTTGCTCATCCTGAGCCAGTCGCGGCCGAGGCGAAGATCCTTCAGCGCTTCCTCCGCTCCGACTGTCGGGGGAGCTTCCCCGCGGATAAAGCGGAGGAAGTTCGCCGCCTGCACGCGCATGGCGTGGTCGAAAGGCATCTTGGGCATGTAGGTGCTCCCGGCGCTCCAGTTGGTGGTGTTGAGCCACTCGTAGGGATGCTGGAAGTTGATGGGATAAGGCGGCAGGTTCGGCACCGGCGCGGTCCCCTTCTTGGGATCGCGCACCACCTTCACCTCTCCCGCGCGGTTGAGCGTGAGGGGAGCCGGCAGCGAAAGCTCGACATAGCCCGACTCAAAACCGACCAGCGCGACTTCGTGCCAATCCGAGATCGTCGTGTAAGGAATACATTCCAGCGTGATGGGTATTCCCGAGCCGAGACCGTGCCCGACGATCACGATATTGGACGGATCGACGTACGAGAGCTTGTAATCCTCACCGAGAAGATGGCGGATCAGGTTGAGCTGGTGGATGAAGAAATTGACGAAGTAGAAATAGGCCTCGTTGTTCTCCTTGCTCAGGCCGGGATCCGGTGGATCGACGTCCGTGGGCGCCGCCTCGGTGGGCGCGGGAAGAAAGTTATCGAAGGTTCCATTCGTCACGAAGTCGCCCGACGGGATGGATACCCGGATGTAACGCAACTTGCCGATTTCGCCGGTCTGCTTCAGCCGGTCGATCTCCGCCTTCGCCCAGATCGTGGCCGGATCACTGCGCTTGTGATAGCCGACCATCACCTTGCCCCCGGCCGCCTTGTCCGCGGCCGCCAGCTGCTCACCCACCGGCAGCGACGCGGCGAGGGGCTTCTCGATAAAGATCGGGACGCCCGCCTGCAGAAGTTCGTTCACGACGAGGCCGTGGCGGCCGAACTGCTGGGAGGCCACGATGCCGTCGACCTTCTCGTTGGCCAGCAAATCGGAGGCCAGTTTGTAAACCTTCGGGATATTGTAGCGGGTGGCGACCCGCTTGGCCATTTCCTCCCGCACCTCAGCCAGCGCGACGACCTCACAGCCGCCCAGCGTGGCGTAATTCCTCAGATGGGCGGACTGGCCCATGAAGCCAGCTCCGACAAATGCGATGCGCAGATTCTTGTTCTGTTGGGACATGGGGAAAGAAATTCGAACACTTTTGGGAGACTGCGCCAATGACAAGCAAGTTTCGCTTCGATCGGGCGCCGACGCACCCGCATCAAACGACAGGGACCGCGTCGGTGGCCGGCGGCCTCTGCTGCTCGACCTCGGCGATGTAGCGCCGGGTCGCCTGGGGGAGCGCGTTCCAGATCCGGATCGCGACGATCAAGCCGAGCACGGCGAAGGGCGTCAGGAAGAGCGGCCACATCCGCCAGTTCAGAGTGGTGATGTGGCTCAGGCAGACCGCCTGCAATCCGCTTCCGATGTAGGCGAAACCATCCACGATGCCCATGCACGTCGCGGTTGCCTTCCGACCGCCAAAATCCGCCGCCGCCGTGCCGGACATGAGCGAGGTGATGCCGACCGCGCACATCACGATCACGACGCCGGACCAGCCGGCAAGCACCGGCGAGGAATAGAGGACGGCGGACATCACCAGCGAGGTCACGAGGACGATCCCGCACAGGATCGCGGCCGGGGGGCCGCGCCGGGATTGAAAGAGTTTGTCGGAGGTCCAGCCGGCGGCAAGGCCGCCGATGATGCCAAAGATGCAGAGCAGGAAGCCCCAATGCTCCTTGAAGAAGAGCGCCCCGGGCTCCCTGACCTCGGCGGAAAAGATAAAATACCAGTTTGTGATCCCGTCCCGGAAGACTCCGGAGGTCAGCTCGACCAGGGCGATCATGATCATGAGCGGGCTGGTGAACACCTTCCGGAGCAGGTCCATCTTGCTCAGCTTGACGTGCATCTGGCCGGTCGAGGCGTCGTAGGCCTCGAACGGGGGAAATCCCGCGCCCTCGGGCGTGTCCTTGATCACCCACCAGTCGATCAGCGCCCAGAAGACGAGGATGGCCGCAGGAATGTAGAATACGGCCCAGGTGGCGTCCATCCCTCCGCCCTTGGGGGCAAAAACATCGAGGACCGCGCGATGCAGCCAGCTCGCGTCGGGGCCAAGCTGGGCTTTCGTCATTTCCGCGATGCCCTGCCCCCAGTCGATGGCGAAGTAAATGCCGACCGAAATGAGCGAGCCGAAGATCGCCCCGAAGACGCCGCGTTCCCGGACATGAAACCAGTACGCCTTGATCTTGATGATCGAGACCGCCCCGTAGCTCTGGAAGTACATGTTAAGCGCATAGAGCGTCGAAAAGGCCGTGACCAATTTTATCTTAAGGCGATGCGTCACGACGAGGTAAGTCACGACGCCGAGCAGCATGTTGGCGAAGGACGAGCCGAGCGCGCCGATCAGGATGCCCTTTTTGCCGCCGATCCGGTCCACCAGCGGGCCGTTGACCACAAACGACAGCGCGTAGGTGCATGTGCCCGCCGCCGCGATCCATCCAAAGTCCTCCTTCGACATCAACGAGCCCAGGGCGGCCTTCGAAACCGTCAGGTTGTAGCGGCCCATGTAAAGGAACGCATACGTCATCCCGAGGGGAAACCAGTTGAAGAAGCGCCGCGTCAAAAACCAGCGGCTGTGCTTCTGCGGATTGTTGAGAAAATACAGGACGATGACAACGACCATGCATAATCCAACGATGGTAGGGTACATGTGAAGCGTGCGCCGGGCGCGATTCAGAAAGCCAACGCGACGACAAGACAAGCACAACCGCCATTTTATCACGATTGCGTGACGGACAAGGGCGGCACGACGGCCGCCCCGGGGAGGGGAAGACCCCATTGCCTTCCCCGGTCCAATCCGGCATTCTTGGACGCTCAGAGCGAAGAACTTATGGCCAAAATGGCTGTCCAATCACCCGTATGAAAAAAGCCCCGATTGCCCGAAAAAAGATGATCCGCCTGCTGAATGAGGATTTGGCGCGCGAATATCAGGCGATCATCGCCTACGTCGTCTACAGCCAGACCATGAAAGGCGCCCAATACCTGCACATTGCGGGCGAACTGGAAAAACATGCCGCCCAGGAGCTCAGCCACGCCCTCCTGATCGCCAAGCAGGTCGATTATTTCAATGGCACGCCAGTCCTGGCGCCCAAGGCGGTGAAGTTCTCCGAAAAGGCCGCCGACAATCTTCGTTTCGACCTGGAGAACGAACGCACCACCATCCTCTGTTATCGGCAACGCATCCGCCAGGCCGAGGAAATGGGAGAATTTGGCCTGAGCGAAGTCCTCCGGAAAATCATCGCCGAGGAGCAGGATCACCTGACCGATTTGGCGGACGCCCTGGGCATCGACAACCCCAAGCTCCAGGACTGACCTTTTTCCGCTACGAAACCCAAAACTCAACCCCGCTCCCTCCATGGCTCTGTTATTTGTCGCTCTCTTCCTCATCGTCTTTGGCCTGAATCTTCTCTTCGGCCTCTCCATCCCGATGTGGGTCACCGGGATCCTCGCCTTGATCGGCGGCGTCCTGCTGATCATGGATCACTTCCGGGTCCGCGTGGATCGGAAGTAAGCAGACGGGGCGAGTTGCCCCCAAGCCGCCAGCTCGTGAGCGGGACCTTCCCCGCCCGGTAGTGACGCATTTTGACTTGAAGGTAGACGCGGGCTCCAGCCCGCGTCCAGAAGCGGTCCCGCCCTGCGGGATTGCGTCAGACCGACAAGCGGTTCACGTTGGACCGCTTATGGCCCTGCTCAGCCTTCTCGATATCAACCTCAGCTTCGGTGGTCCGGCGGTCCTGAAGAACGTGAATCTTCAGATCGATCCGGGGGAACGCGTGTGCCTTCTGGGGCGCAACGGCGCGGGCAAGTCCACGCTGATGCGCATCATCGCCGGCGAGATGAAGGCCGACACCGGGGACGTCTTCCGCCCGTCGGGCGCCCTCTACACCCGCCTCACTCAGGAGGTCCCCACGGATGTCCATGGCCCCGTCCACGATCTGGTCGCCACCGGCCTGCGCAAGGCGACCGATCACGAGGAAGACTGGGAGCGGGAAGTCCGGATCGAGAACCTCCTGGACCGCCTTCAGCTCGACCCTCACGCCGAGTTTTCCACGCTCTCCGGCGGCCTCAAGCGCCGCGTCCTGCTGGCGCGCGCGCTGGCCGGCCAGCCCGACCTCCTCCTGCTCGACGAGCCGACCAACCATCTCGACATCGAGTCGATCCTCTGGCTGGAGGAGTTTCTCGTCCAGGCCAGGCTGTCCCTCTTCTTCGTCACGCATGACCGGGTCTTCCTGCGCAAGCTCGCCACGCGCATCGTCGAACTGGACCGCGGCCGGCTGGTGAGCTGGGCCTGCGACTACGACACTTACCTCACCCGCAAGCAGGAGGTTCTTGAGGCCGAGGAGCGCCAGCAGGCGCTGTTCGACAAGAAGCTCGCGCAAGAGGAGGCCTGGATCCGCCGTGGCGTCCGGGCCCAGCGCTCCCGCGCCCAGAGCCGCATCAACCAGCTGATGCAAATGCGCGCCGACCGCCGGGCCCGGCGCGAACGCACAGGCAACGTCAACCTGAAGCTCGCCGAGGCCGAACGCTCAGGCGTCAAGGTGATCGAGGCGGAAAACGCCACCTTCGCCTGGCCCAATGGCCGGCCGCTGGTGCGCAATTTCACCACCACCCTCATCCGCGGCGACAAGATCGGCATCATCGGGCCCAACGGGGCGGGCAAGACAACCCTCATCAAGCTCCTCCTCGGCCAGCTCGCGCCTACTTCCGGCACGGTCACCCACGGCACGAATCTCGAGGTGGTCTATTTCGATCAGCTCCGGGAGCAGATCGACGATTCAAAAACCGTCGCCGACAACATCGCCAACGGCAATCCCACCGTGACGATCGACGGCCAGACGCGCAACGTGATGGGCTACCTGCAGGATTTCCTTTTCACCCCCGACCGCGCCCGCACTCCCGCCCGCGTCCTGTCCGGCGGCGAGCGCAACCGCCTGCTGCTGGCCCGGCTTTTCACCAAGCCGGCCAACGTCCTCGTCATGGACGAGCCGACGAACGATCTCGACGCCGAGACGCTCGACCTGCTGGAGGACCTGCTGGTCGAATACCAGGGCACGCTGCTGCTCGTGAGCCACGATCGAGAGTTCCTGGACAATGTGGTGACCAGCACTTTCGTCTTCGAAGGCGACGGCCGCATCGGCGACTACGTCGGCGGCTACGCCGACTGGCTCCGGGCCTCGCAGAGGCCCGCCCTGAGCAAAGTCGAAGTGCCTCCAGCCGCTCCGCGCAAACCGGTGGCACCCGCGACCCCGCGCCGGAAGCTCACCAACAAGGAACAGCGCGAACTCGACGCGCTGCCCGCCCGGATCGAAGCCCTCGAGCAGGAACAAGCCGCCCTCGGGGCCAAGCTGGCCGATCCCGTCTTCTACAAGGGCGAGTCCTCCGCCCCCGCCGCCGCCAAGTCCCGCCTCGAAGCCTGCGAGCGCGAACATGCCGAGGCCTTCGCCCGTTGGGAGCAATTGGAAGGCCTGCGCGCCAAGTCCTAAGCGGCCGCCGCGTTCTCCATGAGGTGGGGCGGCGCGCCCCCGCGACGCCCAAGGACTCCGGAAATCAAAAACGCAGGCAACATCAAATAGGCGTCGCGGGGGCGCGCCGCCCCACCACACTCACCTGCGCGACGTCGCCGATCCTCGCGGGAATTTGATCGATATTGGTGATCGGGCGCCCATCGCAGAAAACATTCTCGAGCAGCAGCCTTTCGATCGGAGCCACCGGATCGCCCTCGACGCTGAACAGCGCCCCGGGCCGGGGCCGACCTTGAAAAACCACGCCGATCAACTCCAGTTCCCGGACCGCCGCTTTCTCCACGGAAATCAAAAACTCGACCCGCCGCACATCGAAGCTGCAGTCCACCACCCGAATCGTCCCATAGCGGCTCACTTGTCCGTCCGCCTTGGGCCGCAGCGCATGGACCAGCAGCGACGTGTGGGTAATCGCCATGAAATCGCATCCTTCAAAGGTAAAGTCGCCCTGGTCATGATCGGCAAAGAAACCCAGCCGCACGCCGCTGCCCCGCAGATTCCAGCCGAGCAACCTGCGAACGACATGGTTCTCCGAAGCCCGCCGATCATACGTCGCAAAATAGTGCCCCGACGCGAAACTGTCGTCATTGCAGGCCACCAGGCAGTTCTCGATGAGCACATTGCGGCTGCTCCCGGTGTTGATGCCGTCGGCGTATTCGGGCGTGCAGGCGGGCGGCGTGAGGATCTTGACGTGGCGGATCGTCACGTCGTCGCAGCCGCGGCAGTTGAGGTTAAAGTTCCGGCCGTTGCGGAGCGTGATGCCCTCGATCCGAACCCGGCGCGAGCCCGTGATGAAGAGCGGAGACTGCGTGATCCACGGGCACAATTCATTGGCGGTGTAGTAGTCCGCCATCCCGTGTTGATAGTCATTCCCGCCCAGGACGTAGTGCTCGTACGCCTGGTGATCGATGCACCCGCGCCCCGCGACGCTCACGTTCTCGCAATCCTGCAGCCACAAACCATGGCGATGCTCGTTCTCCCCATGGGCGCCGGGCCTGACCTTCAGCAGGCAGCCCGCCGCCAGATAAAGATGAAAGTCGCGCCCGTTGCGCAAATGCAGTTGCGACACCGAATAGGTCCCCGGCGGAACGTACAGCGTCTTGCCCGAGCCGTTCGCGACTGCGAAGGCCCTCTCGAAGTGCAATGTCTGGTCGGTGATTCCTGTCGGGTCGGAAAGAAATGAGCCCGCATCGATCACTCCGACGCCCCTCTTCTGCGGCAGCTCTGTTTCAGGCGCATCAATCACGACCATCAACGGCGGCAGCTCGTTGATGCGGACGACAAAATAGCGCGGATCACCGGTACCGCTTGAAAACCGCAGCACCCTACCCTCCGCCCTAGCCCCGACTCCGCGCCGCGCCGGAAGAACCAGAAACGTCCGGATCTCCTCGTCGACCTCCACCGCCACCCGCACATCCCCCTCGGCACCGAGATGCACATAGTGCAGGTGCATGCAGGCTGGGTCGTAGATATGGCAGTACTCCGGCAGTTTCCGGTACGCGTCCGCCAGACGCTGCCGTTCCGCCGGATCCATCGGCGGCGTCTCCACCACCCTCACGGGCCTCCCCCCTGCCTCCACCCGGAAGGACCGGCTGGGGAAATCCACCGCGAAGCCATAGTCGACGATCATCCCCGCATGCTCCCGGCCGCCCGATCCCCGGACAAGCCGAAAGCCGGAAGTCATCCAAAGAATCGCCCCTCAGCAATGTCACCCGCCGGGTGACATTTAAAGCAGCGCAGGCGGAGACGCCTGCGCTACCGTCCGAACCACAAAGGTCGCTTTTCTCCTCTATTCAAAAACTATCGACCCATGGGAATCGATCATGAGTCCCTGGTTGTCGGTAAGACAGATGTCGGGGCAATTTTTCAGATCGACCGGCCCGTTCGGCGAACCGTCCTGGCAGTGGAGTCCCGTGAATCGACAGTTCACCAAGCCAATATCAGCTGCGAGAATGCTTCCAGCGCTGACTCCCACATACAGTCCTCCACCGGCCAAGAAAGCCTTAACCACGGGAGCAAATGCCACCTCGTTTACCTTGCCCAAGAGATGCCTGGGATTCCCTCCCGCGAAATAGACCGCATCATATTTCTCAATCTCCTCAAGGGGCATTGCCCGATCGAGGTCGTAGACGATCACCCGATCGGCCGTGATCCCAACGCCATAAAGTTCGTTGATGCATTTAGCCAGCATCCGCAGTGACTCGGCGCAAATGGCCGCCGTTGGAATAAACAATATTTTGGCCTCCGAAACCGGTCGGTTCATCAGTCCCACAAATGCTTTCCCGATGCGTGGATTCTGAAGGCCAGCTGAGGTCAAAAGTATTTTTTGATCCATGGCAAAGTCACGTGGCGGTCAGTGCTTGAGTCGATATGAAACTGCCGTTTCGGCCACGCGATCATTGGCTGTCTTCTCATCGGGCTCAAAAATGACATGCACTCGCGCGTTAAGCGCTCGGGCAACCCGGCGGAGCATGCTGAGCGAGTGCCCTTCATAGCGGGTCGACTCAAGACGGCTGATCTGTTGCTGTGAGGTCTTGAGAAGAGCGGCCAGTTCTTTCTGGGAAATCCCAGCTCGCTCGCGCAGGTGAGCGACTTGAAGCGAGACGTCCCACGCCTCCCCAGCGGACTGAAATCGAGCGGCGAATGCCGGATCAGCAAGTTGTTGCTCGAGATAACGATCGAAGTTGGTTTTTTTCATCGGAGATTCCTCTTTCCCCATTCCCTCCGTCTCGCAAAGGCGGTTTCAAGATCGCGGGTGGGAACGGCCTGACCCTTGTTGCGAACGCCGTGGACAACGATGATCCGGCGGCCTCGCACAAAGAACCAGAGCAACCGAGTATTCAGCTTTCCGACGTGTCGAAGCTCAAAAAGACCATCGTACAGGAACTTTGACAACGGCGGCCGATGGCACTCGCGACGGCGCAGACGTACAAGGCTAGCCATCACGGCGGCAAAATCGTCAACATCACTGGCCTTGAGTTCATCCAAGAATTCCATGACTGGGCACCTTCCTGATTCAGTTTCGTAAAACTCTATGTTGAATTCCATGATGTTCAAAATCAATATTGATGTATTTATTCCGCTAATTATTTGGCCCGATTCCAGCGGCTCGGCTCGCCGTGAAGCGTGAGATTCTCACGCCCCTATTATAACAAGTGCCGAAGGATTGTTTAGATATGGCACCGGCTTCGAACCACTGGTCACATAAATGCATGGGCTAGAAGCCCATGCCACGTCAGACTATGCGACGCCAGAATGGTTTTGCTAACCTTCAAGCCGCCAGCGCTGACGACCGGTGACGGCACGCCGGGGAACGCCGGGGAGAAACACATCAGCGGTGATACCCTTGGGAAGAGTCAGCTCGACGTCGAGCCGGGTACCGGTGCGGGTCCAGGAGGATTCGATCAGGCCGTGGGGCGAAGGGACGGCCACGCGGGCGCGGTTGACTCCTGGGACCGTGAATTCGGGGGCGAAACGGATGCGGCGCCAGGCGGTGGCGGACTGGGTCACGCCGCCGATGATGCGGGCGAAGTGATACATCGGGTGGGCCGACCAGGCGTGCGTGCGGCTCGCGATCGTGTCGAAAATCATGATGTCGAAATTCTCCCAGGTGCTGCCACCGGGGATCATCTTCGAATAATGCCGGCGGATGTGGTCGATCACCTCGCGGCGGTGGCCGGCGGCGGCCAGGGCCTCGTAAACATACGTGACCCAGTAGCTCGACGGCCGGGCCACGCCTTCGATCTTGTCGTCGCACGCGTACGGCAGCAGCGACTTCTCCAGCATGGTCGCGTGATGGGCCGGCTGCAGGCCGGTGTGCAAGGCGAGGGTCTGGCTGTGGACGCAGTGGCTGGGGACCGGGCGGCCTTGCTTGTCCAGGCCGTCGTGAAAAAGGCCCGCCTTGGCGTCCCAAAAATGGCGATTCACCCGCCGGGTCTGGGCGGAAAGAAGCGTCGCGAGCTCCCTTCCCTCCCGCTTCATCCCCGCAACGCCGGTCAGGATCGATAATTTTTGCAGCGTGAGGATATACCAAAGATTCAGGAGGGTCGGGATCGGGTCCTTGTGGATTTCCGTCCAATCGAGGAAGAGCCAGTAGCGCGGGTCGTAACGGAGCAGCCCGGTGCGGGAGTCGCGCCCCTCGGTCTGAAAATAATCGAGAACCCGGCGCGCCCGGGGCCATTGCTCGACGAACAGGCTGATGTCGCCGGTCTGGTGGTAATGATCCCAGAGCGTGAGCAGCCAGATGAGGGAGAAGTCCGGCAGGATGCAGTTATGGAAATCGGTGGGGGCGTGGCCATAGGTGAGGCCATTAGGCACATCCTGCTGGGCAATCTGCCGGATGCCGCGCACCACCAGGCGGGTGTCGTTGCAAAGGTGAAACGTGTTTTGCGCCTGCACGCGGGCGTCGCCCCACCACTGGGCCTGCTCGCGCCAGGGGGTGTCGACGTAGGAGTCGAGGGCGCAGATCCGCTGCGTCTGAACGCAAATCCGATGGATGGCGTTCAGGTCCACGTGGTCGGTCTCGAACCGGCCGGTGACGTCCATCGGATATACGCTGAAGCGCAGCGCGAGGCGCAGGGTCAGCGGCGCGGCCGATCCCCGGACCATCACAATGAGATAGCGATGCCCGATGAGCTGGAAGAATTCGTGGCGGTTGCGGCCGGGACGCAGGCGCAGGCGGGCGCCCATGGCGGAGCCGCACCCGAGGCGGCCGTCGGGAATGGAAGGCGATCCGTCGTCTTCCAGATACTCGGTGAAGCAGAAATCGAGCGCCTCGCCGCCGCGGGCGCCGGTTGCGTCGACGAGCAGGGTGCCGATCACGGGCTTGCCCATGTCGAGGAGCACCGCGCGCCAGCGGTCTCGCCCGGTGGCTCCGATTTGCACGGTCTGAAAAGGTAGAAGCGGTCCCGCTTTGCGGGACCGCTTCTGGACGCGGCAGAATGGCGCGTCTACCTTTTTTTCGCTGGCAGCGGAGGTCCATTTTGCGCCGGTCAATTCTCCCCGCATGCCCACGGCGACGTTCTTCCCCTGTTCCCAGCCGGGATCGTTGCGTCCGGTGGTGCCACGGAGCACGCAGGCGTAGGGCAGAAGCTCATGGCCGAGGTTGGCAATGCCGCGGGATTCGAATGAGTGCCAGGGCATGCAGCCTGCGGCGCGACCGCCCACGACCCAGGGATCCACCTGCCATCCCTTGGGCGCGGCGGCGGAGGTGATCCAGGACTGGTCGCCGATGCGGGCATCCACGTGCTCCTGGAAATTGAGCAGCCAGGAAAGCCGGGCGGTGTCGCCCCGGTTGCCGGGCGTGATGCGCTTGATCCATGATGTCCCGTTGGTGCCGAGGTCGACTCCGCCGAAAGCTCCGGCGCAGATCAGGCCGGCAACTCCCTGGTGAAGATACTGGCCGCAACAGGCCCCCGAATTGTACGCCCGGACGCTGAGCCAGTTGTGACCGCGGCGCAAAAGCGGAGCCAGGTAGTGCTCGTCATACGGCCAGTGGGTTTGGAAACCCCGCGCCGGACCCCGGCCGACATAGCGGCCGTTGAGGTAGAGCATGTAATTCTGGTCGGCCGTGATGAAAAACGGCGCGCGGCGCGGCACCGCCTTCAGGCGGAAATCCCGGCGGAAATCCGCATAGGTGTTTTGCAGGGACGACGGCAGCGTCGGCCAGAGCCATTCGGACTTCTCAAACGGATGGAGCGCCGGCAGGGAGGTCACGGGGTCTTGGGCGGAAGCGCAGAACGCCGATAGCCGACACCCATGCGATCGAATCGCGCCAGCATCCGGCGCAGCCGCTCGCGGAAGTCCGCATAGTTCTTCTGCTTCGGCTGGGTCCACAGCACCTCGGACAGCGCCGTCAGGCGCGGAAACAGCATATACTCCAGGCGCGCCCAGCCCGGGATGTCCTCGCGCCAGATCTGCCCCTGCCCTCCGAGCACCCGCGCATGGTGCTCCGGCTCGAGATCCTCGGGCATCGGCTCATAGGAATATACCTTCTCCAGCGTGGTCTCCATGCCCCAGCGATCCTCGTCGCCGCCCGTGTTGCTCTCGGTGAAATTGAGGTAAGTGTGGGTGTGCGGCGCCAGCACGACATCGTGCCCCGCGCGCGCCGCCTGCACCGCCCACTTCACGTCGCGCCAGGCCATCATCGCCGCTCCGGGAGCCAGGCCGCCCTCCTGGATCTCGTCCCAGCCGATCAGACGGCGGCCACGATCGGAGAGGAATTTCTCGGTGCGGCGGACAAACCAGCTTTGCAGCTCGTGGGTGTCCTTGAGGCCGTGGGCTTTCATGAAAGCCTGGGCGATCGCCGATTTCTCCCACTGCTCCTTCAACGCCTCGTCCCCGCCGATGTGGATGAATTTCCCCGGGAAAAGCTCCAGCACCTCGGTGAACACGTCGTCGAGAAACTGGAAGGTCTCCGGCTTCGGCGCGTAGGTCTCTTTGATGATCCCCCAAAGGCATTGCACCTTGGGCTGATATTCCGGCACGTCGGTGTTGCCGAGGTGCGGATAGGCCGCCAACGCGGCGGAGCTGTGGCCCGGGAGTTCGATTTCCGGCACGACGCGGATGAACCGCTCCGCCGCGTAGGCGACCACCGCGCGAATCTCGTCCTGGGTATAGAATCCGCCGTGCGGGACGCCGTCGCCCTTGGTCTCATCGTCCCGTCGCGAGGTTTCCGCGCGCCAGGCGCCGATCTCAGTCAGGCGCGGATAGCGCTTGATCTCAATCCGCCAGCCCTGGTCGTCCACGAGATGCCAGTGGAACACGTTGAGCTTGTGGAGCGCCATGAGGTCGAGAAAGCGTTTCACCTCTGCCACCGATGCGAAATGGCGCGACACATCGAGCATCGCCCCGCGCCAGCCAAAACGCGGCGAATCGACGATGGTGACGTCTGGCACTTCCAGCCGCCCGTTCTGCGTGCGCAATCCGCTTTGCTCCGCATCGGGCGGCAGCAGCTGGCGCAGGGTCTGCACGCCGTAGAACACGCCGGCGGGAGCGGCTCCCCGGATGACCACGCCGCTCGCAATGCTCGTGAGCCGGTAGCCCTCGGCTCCCAGGTCGCCGCTCAGCGCCGGGTCGACCGCCAGGGTGACGGCCGGCGCGCCGTTCGCTCGGGCCTTCCCGTCCAATCCCAGCCAACGGGAGAACCAGGCGGCCGCCGGGGCCGAAGCCGCGTCGTGCCGGATGGCCGTTGCGGGCGTGAGGATGAAAGGAGCGCGATCCGAAACGCGAAGTTCGCGGGGCGCAGGGACGATGTCGGGTGGCTTCGGCACAATTCCCTCAACCAATCACAGCTTCGGTGACGGGGTCAAAGAAATGCGCATGATCGAGGTCGAAAACCACCTTGATCTTCTGGTTGACATGAAAACGGTCGGTGGGCCGCACCCGGGCGATGAACGACGTCGCCCCCGTCTGGAGATAGAGGTAGGTTTCGGCCCCCATCGGCTCGGATACCTCCACCGTCACCTCGGCGGTGCGCGCGGGATCGGCCGATGCGACCGTGATCTCGTCGTGCAGATTTTCGGGGCGGATGCCGAAGATGATCGGCTTGTCCACATAGGCGGTGGCTTTCCCGGCCAGGCTCTCGTCCAGCGGCAGGGTCAGGGGCGTGCCGGGGTTGTTGGACTCAACGAAGGCCAGCCGGCCGCCGGCGTGCTTGATCGTGCCCTTGAAAAAATTCATCGGCGGCGAGCCGATGAAGCCCGCCACAAACAGGTTCGCCGGGTGCTCGTAGAGCGAAAGCGGTTCGGCCACCTGCATGATCCGGCCGTCCTTCATGACGCAAATGCGCGTGCCCATGGTCATGGCCTCAAGCTGGTCGTGGGTGACGTAAATCATGGTCACGCCGAGCCGGGAGTGCAGCTTGGAAATTTCGGTCCGGGTCGAGGCGCGCATCTTCGCATCGAGGTTGGACAGCGGCTCGTCGAAGAGAAAGACCTTGGGCTTGCGGACGATGGCGCGGCCCACCGCCACGCGCTGGCGCTGGCCGCCCGAGAGCGCCTTGGGCTTGCGCTCGAGGTAGGGTTCGAGGCCCAGCATCGTGGCGGCCTCCCGCACCCGGACGTCGATCTCCTTCTTGGGAAACTTTCTCAGCTTCAGGCCGAAGGCCATGTTTTCGTAGACCGACATATGGGGATAGAGGGCGTAGTTCTGGAAAACCATCGCGATGTCGCGATCCTTGGGCAGCACGCCGTTCACCACCTTGCCGTCGATCGATACCGTGCCGCCCGTGATCTCCTCCAGGCCCGCGATCATGCGCAGCGTGGTTGATTTGCCGCAGCCCGAAGGGCCGACCAGCACCATGAATTCGCGATCGCGGATCTCCAGATTGATGCCGTGGACTACCGGGACTCCCGCGCCGGACTTGTCGGGAAAGACTTTGACGAGGTTTTCAATGATTACGTTGGCCATGGGTAAAGACTAAGAACGCTGCCCAATTGACTTTTTATTGTGCGGAAATGACAAGACCATTAGGTGAGTATCTCCCGAGGTGGGGCGGCGCGCCCCTGCGACGCCCAAGGGACATTGCCTGCGTTTTGGACGTACGGAGCGCTGGGCGTCGCGGGGGCGCGCCGCCCCACCTGGCGGAGCCCGATCAAGTTGCACCGGTGGTGGTGGCGGAGAGGATGAAGTTGGCTTTGTCGTGATTGTATTCGGCGACGGCGATGGCGCCGTAGTTGCCGACTTGCTCGCCGAGGGCGGCGGGGAGGATGGTGCAGGCGGCGAGCGAGCCGGGGAGGGCCTCGCGGGCGAGGGACTCGCGCATGGCGGGTTCGAGCCACCGCTGGCTGCGGACGTAGATGCTGCCGATCACGATGCGCTCCAGGTTGAGCATGTCGATCATCAGGGCCAGGGCCTCGCCCAGGCGCCCGCCGACGAGGGCGAGGAACTCGATGGCCAGGGGGTCGCCGCGTCCGGCAGCCGCGGCGACCAGGGCCGCGGTCACCTCGTCCACGCGCGCGCAGCCGAAGCCGCTCGTCATCCCGCGGTCCCGCAAAAACTCCTGAGCCCAGCGCCCGATTCCCCCGCCGCTGCAAAAACCCTCGAAGGAACCGCGCTTGCCGTGACCCCACGGCCCGTCGGGCGCCAGGCGCATATGGCCCACCTCACCCGCATTGCCGCCGCCGAGGTAGAGGCGGCCGTCCAGGATAAGACCGGAGCCCATTCCCGTGCCCGCGGTCAGAAAAGCCATGTTCCGGCAGCCGCGGCCGGCTCCGTAGCGCCACTCCGCCAGGGCGCAGGACTTGGCATCGTTCATCAAATAGGCGGGTCCGCCGAATCGCCGGTGGAAATAATCGACCACCGGAATATCGTCCCAACCGGGAAGATTGGGCGCCCCGGTGATGAGGCCGCGGTCGGCGGCCAGGGTGCCCCCGGAAATGCCGATCAACGGCGACGGGCCGGGATTGGCCCCGGCGACGGCCAGGGCGAGTTCCGCGAGCGTCTCGTCCGGGCCCTTTGTGGCCATGCGGTGGATCTGCTTGATCTGGCCGTTTTTTTCCAAAACACACACGGCACATTTCGTGCCGCCGATATCGATGCCGATGGTCATGGGAGGGGGTGGGAAGCGTGCATCAGGCTGACGCCCATCAGGCCGATGACAACATCTTGGGAAAGCGTTTCGAGGGTGACATCCTTCAACTCCACATCAGGCCGCAGCGTCCAGGACAGCACCATCGCACGGCAATGGGCGCCCAGCTGCACGGTCGGCGGCGGCAGCGCGGGCAGGCAGAAGGCGTCGGACTCATAGCTGTAATCCAATCCGCCCCACGGGCAAAGCGACCAAAAATTCAATGGCGGCACGAGTTCGAGGGTCTCGACCCGGCCGTCGGCGTAGCGGTAGCGAATAACGGCATTCGCGATCCGGGTCTGCATCGGAAAGGTGGTCCCGCAGATCAGAAGCCATGCGGCATCAGCGGCCCGGTTCACCGGAATGCTCACCGCGCGCGGCCAGTTGTCCCAGAGCGAGGTAAAGGCGATGTTCTTTTCGGAGGCGAACCGCGCAAAGGGCGCGTGCTGCGGGGTCAGGATGCGATCCCCGCCCGATGCGAGGTTGTCGAGGTGGGAAAGATCGATTTCCGGCGGACCCTCGCCCCAATGCGGAAAAGTCCAGGCCGAATAGCCGTCGACGCCGAGGCGCACCGAGCAGGTCTTGGGGCGGGGCGACAGGTATTGCTGCTTGAATATCGCCCGCACGTCACCGTTGAGGTGCGCGGAGAGATCGAGGCAGGTCCACGCGGCGTCGAGCGGAGCTTCGCGCGGCGTCCGCGCGGTCTGGACAGCGGCGGCGGCGTGGTCGCTCACCTTCAGCTTAAAGACCTGCCATTGCGGCAGGTCGCCGACGGTGACGCCGGCGAGGACGAGGTGGTGGCCGGGTTTGGAAGCGATGCGGGCGCGGAGAGAGTTGTCGATGAGACAGACACCGTCGAGAACGCTGTGGAAGTCCCTAAGGAGCGCAGGCGTCTCCGCCTGCTGTCGCGGCACGGGCATCCTGCCCGTGTTCGTCGATAACACGGGCTGGAAGCCCGTGCCACGTTGGGAACCGACTTCCAACTGCACCTCGTCGCCAACATTGACTTCAATATGGCGCGCGGGTGCGGCCGGCGCCCGGCCGGTCAGTTCGATGGCGATCTCCGTTGGATCGAGGTGGAGCGGGTTGCCCTCAACACGCTTTCGGTCGGCGGAGTCCATGAGCGGGTTGGGGGCAACTCGCTCCACCTTCTGACTCATGAAGCACACCCACGTGCAGCCATACCCCGGCTCGGCCTTCCAGCTCACCTCCCGACCGTCGAGCGTGACGCTCCGCACCCCGGTCGCGCGCACGGCAAAGCGGAATTCCACGGCGGCGTCGCGGGCCAGCGTCAGACGATAGCGCTCGGTGTTGCCCTCCTGGCGATACTCCAGCGTGAAGTCCGGAGTGCGGAGCGCGGCGTGCTCCCAGGCCGACGGAAACGCCGGATGGAGGCGCACCACACCGTTGGGATAATCGGGGTCGTAGCCGAAGAGACCTTCGGCCACGACGCGCGCATACATATGCGCGCAGTCGCCAAAATCCGTCCCGGCGCCGATATGGCTGAACCCGCCGGGCACGGCGCTCGCGTAGCATCCTTCCAACGTGGTTCCCCGGAGGAGATCCCAGCCCTCGTCCCCCAGCCCGGTTTGAAAATAAGCGAGCGCCAGGTGGCATAGGTCGCCCGAGAACATATCCCGCACCGACCATTTCGAGGGCACCCAGTTCGACGCCTGACAGAGCACCCCGCCGTACGGCAGCCGGATCCGCTCCAGCCCCCACTCGGTGAAGTAAAGCGCCTGGATCGCCTCGTCGGGCGTGATAAGACCGGCGTCGATCGGCATGAACTGGCTGTAGGTCCACGCATCGGCGTGCACCCGGCGATGTCCGCCCTGCTCCACATACACCCCGAAATACCCGCCATGCTTCAGCCACAGCACTTCCCGCAGGGCCCGTTGGATTTTTTCAGCCCGCGCCCGATGCCGCGCCTCCGATTCAGGATCGCCGGCCCGCCGCGCCAAGTCGGCCGCGGCGCGGTGCCCGTAATAAATATAGGCCGATTCCTCGACGCCCCCGCCCCCGTTGTACCACATGGAGTCGGTCGGCAGGGTGTTGATGTAGCTCTCGTAAAGCCCGTCGTCATCCGGATCGAAGCACTCGCGGGCCCACTCCAAATGCAGTTCGAGGGCGGGGCGCAGGATTTTCTCCAGCTCCGGGTCCGCAGTCCACCGCCAGTCATGGATCGTCTGGTCGAAGAACTGCGTCTGCGTGTCGTAAAAATGCTGGTCGAGCGCAATACGCCCGCGCCCATGGAGACGGGACTGCGGGCTCTCGTGACAAAGGCGCAAACCGGGATCGGCGTGGGGCTCCGTCCGGATTCCCGCCTCTTTCACCTGGGCCGCGGCATAGTAGGCGGCATTGCCCTTCACCCGGTCGTGCCAGCCGAGCACGGTGGCGCCGTGGATCACCCGCCAGCCGAGAAAGCGGATGCTCCAGCTCATGCAGCCGTGCCGAAAGATGAACGGATCCCGCTCGCAGTTGGCGTCCACCGGGTGGCAGACCGCGGCCACGGCCGCGTCGAATAGTGGATCGGGGGTGTCCGCCTGCATCCGTTCGATTGATTCGAGATAGGCCGTTGCCTCCGCGAAGGCGCGGGAAGGCGGGGTTTCGGCGGGGCTCGAGAGCACGGGCAGGATGCCCGTGCCACGTTCGGCCACTTCGACCGACCAGAAGATCTCGTCCTCTCCCGCCCGCAACTCGACGACTTCGCAGGCGAGGGGAAATTCTCCAACGGCGGAGGCGGCGAGGGCGGCGGGGGTTGCGCCTGCGGAGGCGTCGGCAATCGACCGCGCACCGCCCCGATCCGACCGGGCAATCACCGCAGCCGTGGCATCGGCGGTGGCGGCGATGCGAAATCCGGCTCCTTCCAGGCGGACCGCATTGCCGCGGCTCCATTCCGGCATCGGGCCGATGGTCAGCTCCTTTTTCACATCGCTGCCGCCCCGGTCGACCTGCGGGTTGCCGCGGTTGACGGGATCCCAATGGGTGCGCGGATTGTCGTCGGGCCTCGCCCCGCCAAACGTCCACACCAGCCGGTCGCCCAGGCGGAGCCCCTGCGCGGAGAATCGCGCGGCAAATCCCGCCCCGGTCTCCAGCGGCACGACGGTCAGGGTGGCCGTCACTCCCGGCAATCCCGGATCAGACATCCGCCACGTCATCCGTCCGCAACGGTAGCGGGTCTCCACCTTGCCGAACTCGTGAAACCACGGGCCCATGCCATCCCGTATAATGCCGGCAGCCAGGGCTCCCTGGACGTGGGGCCGGGTCAGCAACCGGACAAAGGGCCGGTCGCCCGCGAGGACGGCACCCTCTGCATTGGCCGGTCCGTACAAGGGACGGTTGTTAAAATACGGACCGTTGCGCCCGACGATCTCGCGATCCTCGGCGCTATACCGCAGCTTTCCGTCGCGGAGATAAGCCGCGGATACGATCTGCCCGGGCTCGCGCCCTGGTGGGTATTTCATCGCCGCAGCTTGCCGTAGGCCTCCTTGACCGCGGCCAGCCCCGCCTTCGGGTGAAACGGGTACGCGATGTAGGCGTCCGACATCTGCGGCCAGCTATCCGCGAGGTTCCAGAGGAAGATCCCCCAGCAATTGGGCTGGTTGCCATAGAACTCGACCCAGAAGGCGGATGCCTCAGCCTGCAGCTGCTGCGTCTTCGCGATCAGGTCCTCGAGGTCCTTGGGTTCGTCCCATCCCCGCGCCTTGATGCTGTCCCAGAGGGTCCGGTAGCGTCCATCCATATCCAGGCGCCAGCAATCGGCGCCGTGCGTGAGATAATCCGGATTCCAAACCGGCCAGCGATTGGCGGGGCTGACAAACTTTTCGATCACCTCCAGCGGCGGCATTCCCAGGTGCCCGATCTCCGTCACCATGCGCGGATTTTGCTTCACGTAAAAATCCGACTTGTACGACATGCCGTGCCCCCAGATGTGGCAATCGCCCTCGAGCGGCGAATTCTGGTCGTAAATCGTCGGGGAGTACGGCGAGGTCGGCACATAGGGCGTGAGCGGCGCATGCGTCCGCACGACCGCGGCCAGGACTTCCTTGCTCAGGCGGTTGTGCCGGTACGTGGGATAGTTGAAGCTGTTGTCCGCCAGCACGTCGTTCTCATTGTCCCCGAACCACGCGGCCAGGCACGGATGATTGCGCAGCCGCCGCACCACGTGCTCAGCCTCCTTCCTCGCCTCGTCGAGAAAGTCGAGGTCCTGGGGATAACAGCCGCACGCGAACATGAAGTCGTGGGTGATCAAAATTCCAAGTTCGTCGCACGTGCCATAGAAGGAGTCGCGCTCGTAGACGCCCCCGCCCCAGACCCGCATGGCGTTGATGTTGGCGTCCCGGGCCGCGTCGAGCAGCTGGCGGTAGCGCGCGTCGTCGACGCGGACAAAGATCGCGTCGGCCGGCGTCCAGTTCATCCCCTTCAGGAAGATATTCCGTCCGTTGACGGCCACAACGAAGGACGTGGTGCCGTCGGCACCCGGTTCCTGGATCAGCGAAATCGTGCGGATGCCGAAGCGGCCCGAGCGGCGGTCGAGCTCGCGGCCGACGCGACGCAGGGCCGCGCTCCAGTCATATAGCGGCTGCGCGCCGTGGTCGTGCGGCCACCAAAGTTTCGGCTGCGCCACGGTAAACCGCTCGACCTGGCGCCCGCCGGCGCCGTCGCAGGCAATGGACAACTTTCGGGTCTGGCCCGCCACGGTCAGCTCGCATTCGACGGTCCCGGGCTGGCCATGATTGCGCTTAAGCTCCACCACGGCCTCGAGCTCGGCGGACCCGTCGCGCAGCGCGACCGTGCTGACGAACACATCGTCGATCTCGACCTCGTCCACCAGGACGAAGGAAACCGGCTTCCAGATGCCGATCGTGACCAGGCGCGGCGCGATGTTCCAGCCGTAGCAGGACTGCGCCTTGCGCACCTGAAAGCGCAGCGGCGGCCCGTAGCCCCGCACCTCGGGGGAGCTGGAACGGCCCGGAGGGGACACCGGCGAACCGAGACAAACCTCGAGGCGGTTGACGCCCGGCTTCACCTGGCCGGTCACGTCGATGCGCAGCGGCGTGAACATGTTGCGGTGCTCCCCCACTTTGGCGCCGTTCAGGTAGACGGTGGCGAACACATCGAGCCCCTCGAAAAGCAGGTGCAGGCGCTGTCCCTCGGCGGGCACCGGCGGCGCGACATCCGTCCGGTACCACCAGTCAAAGTCCTCCATCCAGCGGATATGATCGTGGTTGAGGCCAAAAAACGGGTCGTCGATGATGCCGGCCCGCTGGCAATCCAGGTGCACGTCCCCGGGCACCTGCGCCGGAATCCAGCGGGTTTCGACGGGGCGCGTCGAACATCCGGGCGTGAGCCCGAGCCACGGCTCGGTGTACACGACTTTCCAGTCACTGGTGAGGGGAAGGGTATTTTTCATTAGGAAATGGGTGGAGCGAGTTGTCCTCAACCCGCTGGTTTGGGCCGAGTCCAAAAGCGCGTTAGGGACAACGCGCTCCACCTTCATGATCAGCGATGGATAAAATCGAGGTCAAGCGGCGCAAAAACCCGGATGCCGCTTCGTGACCTCAGCGTCACGCCGCCGGGCACCGGGGAAATGTCCGCCACCTCGTCGAAGCCACGCGGGGCGGCAGCCATGGCCATGATATGCGCGATGCGGGTCGGATGTTTGGGATCCAGGTTCGCCGCAGTCGGGATTCCCGCCCGGTTGAGAAAATTCCGGCCGGCCGACTCGGCCAGGCCGTAGTGGAAAAACGCCGTCACCTCCTCGAGCCCGAGGACGTTGACGTGCCGGCCGTTCCACGGCGGGTAATGGCGGCCGCCGTTGGACAGCCACAGGACCGTGTGCCGCAGCACCCGCGGATCCTTGAGCGAGAAGAAAACGCAGCCCTCATCCGGAAAAGACACGGCGCTCCACGCGAATTTCGGCCGTGGATCGCCAACCAGCATCACGAGATCCTCAAATCCGCGCCGCGCCGGAAACCGGCTCAGGTCGGTCACGCCCCCGTCGCGGGTGGGGACGCGTTTCAGCGAGGCGAAGGCCGATCCGAGCTTGAGGGCGTGGTAGCCCTTCCGCTCCGGCGCCTCCCACGGATCGGGGGCGACATGCCCGCCGGTGAACCCGCTGACGGAAAGCAGGCCCGCGCCCTCCCGGTCCGGAAAGCGCAGCATGGGATGGGTGCCAAAGCACATCGGTCCGGAAAATCCCGACAGGATGTGTTCGCAGTAAACTGCGGCGTGGCCGCGCCGGAGCGTGATGCGCTTGTCCACCCGGCCGGGTCGAACCCGGTTCGTCATGGTCGCGTGGAGGCAGGCCGTGCCGCCGGCGCGGGACCTTCCGGCCAGGGTCCACGCCCGGTTGGCCGTCTCCCCGTGCGGCGGGTGGCGCTCGCCGCGAAATGCCATGGCATTGCCGCCAAATGGGGCGCAGAAAAAATCGCCGCGCAGAATCCGAAGCATCGCGGGCAGTCCCGGCAGCGGCTCATTTTGCCAGGGAGCGACGGAAAACGGCTGGATGGTGCGGCGACCCAGCCGGAAAAACACGGGTCCGAGCTGGCCGCCAGTGCGGGTGACAAAAGCCTTCACGCGGTCGCTGCCCAGGCTCCAACCGGCGGTGGCGGACCGGGTTTTTGGCGATGTTTTTTTCATGGGTGGCGAATGGAAAAAAGCCGGGAAGTCACCCCTTGACCGCGCCCAGCGTGAGGCCGCGGATGAAGCTGCGCTGCCCGACCAGGAAGACGACGATCACGGGCAGCAGCATCAGCAGCGACGCGCCCATCATGAGATTCCATTGCGTGCCGCCCTGCGCCTGAAATTCCTGCATGCCGAGCGGCAACGTATAGAGCGACTCGAGGTTGGTCACCACCACCGGCCAGAGGACGGCGCTCCAGGCGCCCATGAAGGTGAAGATCGCCAGGGTCGCCAGACCCGGGCGCGCCAGCGGAAGGATGATGCGCGAAAACGTCTGCCAGTGCGTCGCCCCGTCGATGCGCGCCGCCTCGTCGAGTTCGCGCGGGATGGTGAGCAGGAACTGCCGGAGCAAGAATGTGCCGTAGGCGGTGCACAGGCTCGGGACGATGAGCGCAAAATAGGAATCCAGCCCCACCAGGCGCCCGAGCAGCGGGGCGGTGGCGGAGGTGCCGAAATAGCGCAGGCCCGACCAGTTGATGAAGGGCGCGATCACCTGGAGCGAGTCCGAGAGGTGCTTCATCAGCGCGAACTGGGGAATGAGCGTCACCGGGGCCGGCACCATCATCGTCGCGAGATAGAGCAGAAAGATGCGGTCGCGGCCGGGCCAGCGCAACCGCGCGAAGGCGTACGCGGCGCAGGCGCTGGTGAAGACATTACCGATCGTGACACAGACGGCGACCACCACGCTGTTCGCGTAGTAGCGGATGAAGTCGACCTGGGCCGGGACCTTCGCGTCCAGCCCGACATTTCCATTCCAGACATCGGCATAATTGTGCCAGTGCCACACCCGCGGCCAGAAGACGTGCCAGAGCGAATCCCCCGGACCCAGCAACGCCATCCGCACGGTGCCGAGTGAAGTCGTGAACATCAGCGCGAGCGGCATCACCATCGTCACCGCAAAAAGCAGCAGGGGGACATGCCAGAGGGAGCGCGCGGTGAATTTCATGGGCGGATCGTCAAAGGGTGGTCTCGCCGCTGCGGCTCCGGACGATCAAGGTGAGCGCCAGGGTGATGGCAAAGAGGATCCAGGCGATGGCGGAGGCGTAGCCCATCTCGAAGAACCGGTACGCCTTCAAATAGAGATAAAACACCAGCGTGGTCGTGGCCCCATAGGGACCGCCATCCGTCATGATGTAGGCGACGTCGAAATTCCACTGCAGATTCGCGATGAGCCCCATCGTGAAGATGAAAAACGTCGCCGGCTTCAAGGCCGGCCAGGTGACGTGCCAGAACTGCTGCAAGCGATTCGCCCCGTCCATCCGCGCCGCCTCGTGTAATTCCTCGGGCACGGTCTGGAGCGCGGCGAGGTAAATGATCATGCTCGCGCCTCCGATCGTGAGCCACAGCATCATGAATATAAGCGCAGGTTTTGCCATCCGCGCATCCTCGAGCCAGCGCGAGGGAGGGAGACCCATCCGGCCCAGCAGGGCGTTGAACAGCCCGTAATTCGGATCGAACATGTATTTCCAGAGAAAGAAAATCGCGACGCCGTACAGGATCGACGGCAGGAAATATACCAGCCGGTAAAAAGCCTGGAAGCGCAGCCGCTGGTTGAGGACCAGGGCGAGCGCCAGTGATCCGGCAATGTTCAGCGGCAGCACCAGCAGCATGTAGAAGGTATTGCCCAGATACCGCCAAAAATCAGGATCGCCGGCCCGCCAGCCCTGCGGCGTGCTGTGAAAGCCCAGCAGGCGATGGAAATTGCCCAGGCCGATCCAGTGCGGCGGCTGCAAGGCGTCCCAGGACGTGAAACACAGGTAGATCGAGGCCAGGATCGGTCCGGCCGTAAAGACGAGAAAGCCGATCAGGTTCGGCATCAAAAACGCCATGGCCGGGCGCAGGTCGCTGGACATCCCGCGGGCTTTCATCGGTAAAACCCATCCTCCTTCTCGCGGTCGAGCCAGCGATAAATTTCGCCCTCCAGCGTTTGCAGGATCACGGGAATGGGCACATCCGGCTCGCCGGATACCTGGCCCAGGCGGCCGTCGATGATCCGGCGCAGTTCGGCCACGCCCGGTCCGTGGACCGGAAAGCAGCACATGCCCCGTTCCATCGTGTCAAAATAGTACTGCCGGTGGCGCGGGTCGGCCGGCGGCACGATGCCCGGCCAATTCCGCATTTCGCGAAACAGCGGCATGAAGGCCCCGGAACGGTCGAGGATCTCAATGCAGCGCGGGGTGAGATAAAAGCGCAGGAATTTCCGCGCCGCCTCGATGTTTTTGGAGCGCGGGCATATTCCGAGCATATACGCGCCGTTGGCGGTGACGCGCCGGCCGCCCGGTCCGGCCGGAAACGGCGCCACATCCCAATCGAATCCGGCCGGTATTCCATACATGCCGGGGTGGTCCCACATGCCATGGATGCGGGCGGCATTTTGGCCGCGCGAAAACAACGTCTCGAAGTTGAGGTTGGAGCCGGTCGTGGTTTCAGCGCGGCTGATGACGGCCTTGGTGGCGACCAGCCGGCGCACGTACCGGCACATCTCCTCGGCCTCCGGGCTTCTGACCAGCACCTTGCGGGGATTCTGGTCATCGTCGAAGATCCTGGCTCCAAACGAGAACAGCAGGCTGGTCATGTCCGGCATCGAGCAGAAGAACTGGGCCGGCGCATCGGGGTTGCCGCTGCTGCGCGCCAGCTTCGGCGCCACCCGGGCGACCCAGTCCCAGGTGATGCCCTCCGGCGGCGGAATGGCTATGCCGCCGCGCCGGAAAATATCCAGGTTCATCTGCAGGATCACGCCGCACATGTTGTACGGCACCGTGTAATAGCGGCCGTGGTAAAGCAGCTGGTCGGGAACGATCGGCATGAACGTCATCTTCTGTTCCCGCTGGGCCTGCTCCATGATGTCCGTCACATCCAGCAGCAATCCGCGATCGGCCCATTCGTAGTAGGAATTGATGTCGAGCGACATCACGTCGGGCACAACGCCGCCGACCATCAGCGTCTGCATCCTTTCGCTGTAGCTGCCCGGGTTGATGAGCGTCAGGTCGACCTTGATGTCGGGATTCTCCCGTTCGAATGCCTTGATCGTCTCCCGAATGACGATCGAGTCGGGCGGCCAGCCGTAGAAATAAAACTGGAGCCGGGTGATGCCGGCCGGCGGCGGCGGTTTCAGGCAGCCGCCGAGCAAAAAGCACAGCAGCGCGGCGAAAATCGGCCTCACCTTATGAAGCTTTTAGGGGGAAGGCTCATCGCGGAGAGGTCAAAAAATTAAAGAGAATGCCCAGAGAGTCAATGGTTGCAGCGGGAGCAATGCACTATAAGTTCGCCCGTCTGCATGAAGGTCTCCGCCCTCCAGCGTCTCCGCGCCAAATTGAAGGCGCAAATCCCGACCTACGGATTGTGGATCACGCTGGAGTCGCCGAGCATCTGCGAGATGGCCGTCGCGCTTGGGCTGGACTGGGTGACGATCGACGCGGAGCACGGCCACCTCGACTGGAAGGAAATCGTCGAGCACGTGCGCGCGGCGGTGCGCAGCGACACGGTCGTGCTCGTCCGCCTGGCGGAAAATTCCCCGGCCCTGATCAAGCGCGCCCTCGACATCGGCGCCGACGGGGTGGTCATCCCCTGGATCGAGACTCCCCTGCAGCTCGAGGCCGCGATCGCCGCCGCCACCTACCCTCCGCGCGGGCTGCGCGGCATCGGCGCGGAGCGCGCGACCTGCTGGGGCCAGTGCTTCATCGAGCATGCGGGCGAAGCCGACGCCAACGTCCTGGTCGTGCCCATCATCGAGACGGTGCGGGCCGTGCGCGCGATCGAGCAGCTCGCCCAGGTGAAGGGCTCCGAGGTGTTTTTCTTCGGCCCGGCCGACCTGTCCTCCACCGCGGGCTTTCCCGGAAAATGGGAGGGGCCCGGCGTCGCCGACCTGATCCTCCAGTGCAAGGACACGCTGCAGCGGGCGGGCAAGGCCTGCGGCGTCGTCGCGACCGACGACGCCAATCTCACCCTGCGCCGCGAGCAGGGATTTTCGCTGCTCGCCCTCGGGCTCGACGGGGGCCTGCTCCTGCGCAGCCTGCACGCCAGCCTCGCGACCCAGGGGCGCGACCGCCGGATCCGGGCCAGCTTCACCCAGGAAAACAGCGCCGCCGCGATCGCGGCCGAGCGCCCGGCGGCCTGCGCTCCGCCGGAAATGCGACCGGACCGCCCCGAGGTCATGAACGCGCGCGGGAGCGGACCGCAATGGGAGCCCGGCCCGGGCGTCAAATTCGACTGCATGGTCGGAGCGCACAATCAGGCCCGGAACCTTACCACCGGCCTCGTCACCTTTGCGCCCGGCGCCGTGCTGCCCTACCACCGGCACACCTTCGGCGAGTCGGTCACGCTGCTGGAGGGCCGGGTGACGGTGGAGGTCGAGGGCCGGTACTACGAGCTCGAGCCGCTCGACAATGTCACCATGCCCCGCGGCCTGGCCCACCGGGTCTCCAACCGCTCGCGGACCGAGCCGGCCGTTTTCCATATCGCCATGGCCTCGCACCAGCCGGAACGCGAGCTGGTCCCGCGCTTTTTTCCCCGGCGCGTCATGCCCGCCCTGACCCAGACCCAGCCCGGCGGCGAGCGCGTGACCTATCAGAAAAAGGTGGAGCGCTACGCGCCCGGTTCCAACGCGGCCTTCATCGATTACTTCAACGCCGAGCTCGTCCCTGGGCTGGAAATGAGCGGCGGCTACGGGCTATTCCAGCAGGGCGGGCGCCTGCCCGCGCACCTGCACGATTTCGACGAATCGATCTGCATCGTCTCGGGCGCGGCCACCTGCGTGGTGGAGGGCCGGCGCTACCACCTGGCCGACCAGGGCACGGCCCTGCAGCCGCGCGGGCGCATCCACTACTTCATCAACGAGACCAGCGCCCCCATGGGCATGATCTGGGTGTACGCCGGTCCGCAGCCCGAGCGGATCGTGGTCGACGAGAGCTGCGCCGCCGAACCCAAGGTGGCGTGGGGGACCTGAAGCGCGCCGGACATGCCCGCTCCCTTCCATCTCAAACTCACCGGGGATTTTTTTGACGCCGCCGGCCGCGGGAAGTACGCCGACATCGGCCTGTCCGTCCTGGACGCCGCGCCACACGTGGCGGTCGAGCGCTTCGCCGAACATCGGCCGGAGATCGGCCCCGACCAGCTGGCCGGGGCCAACGGGGTGATCGTCCTCACCCCGAAGGTGACCGCGCACTCCGTGGCGCAGGCCGCCGACCTGCTGGCGGTCGGCCGTTTCGGCGTGGGCTACGACTCCGTGGACGTCGCCGCCTGCACCGCGGCGGACGTCGCCGTCTTCATCACGACCGGAGCCGTGGACCGGCCCGTGGCCGAAGCCACAGTCGGCTGGATGATCGCCCTCACCCATCAGGTGCGGACCAAGGACCGGCTCGTGCGCACCGGCGCCTGGGACACCCGTTCGCGCTACATGGGGAGCGAACTGCGCGACCGGACGCTCGGCCTGGTCGGCTTCGGCGGCATCGCGCGCGAGGTCGTCCGGCTGCTGGCCAACTGGGGCATGCGGCCGCCGCTGGCCTTCGATCCTTTCCTCAGCCCGGCCGACGCCGCCCGGGCAGGCGTGCGCCTGGTGGGCCTGGAGGAGCTCCTGCGCGAGTCGGATTTTGTCTCGATCCACTGCCCGTTGACCGACCGGACCCGCGGCTTGATCGGAGCGGCCCAGCTGGCCCTGATGCGCCCCGGCGCCTGCCTGCTCAACACCGCCCGCGGCGGCATCGTGGACGAACCGGCCCTCTATGACGCGCTCCGTTCCGGCCGCCTGGCGGGCGCCGCGCTCGACTGCTTCGCCCAGGAGCCCGTGACCGTGCCTCCCCCGCTGGCGGAACTGGACAATGTACTGCTGGCGCCGCATTGCATCGCCTGGACCGACGAACTCTTCCGCGACATCGGGCGGACGGCCTGCCAGGGCATGGTCGACCTCTCGCTCGGCCGAACGCCGCGGGGCGCGGTCAACCCCGAGGTTTTTTCCCGTCCCTCCTTCCGGGAAAAATGGCGCCGCGTCTGCCGGCTGCCCGGCGCGGGAGGCCCGCCATGAGCGGCCCGGCGGAAAACCTCCGCGGCGCCGGGCGCCTGGCCGGCCGGGTCGCCTGGATCAGCGGCGCCACCTCCGGCATCGGCGAGGCGGTCGCGGAACTTTTCGCCCGCGAGGGCGCGCGCGTCGCCCTGGTCGGGCGCCGCCTCGAACTCGGCCGGGCCATCGCCGGCCGCATCGCCGCCGCCGGGGGCGAGGCCCTCGCGCTGAGCGGCGACGTCAGCGCCGAGGCCGACGTCGAGCGCTCCGTGCACGCCACCGTGGAACGCTTCGGCCGGATCGACATCCTGGTCAACAACGCCGGCATGGTCGAGGTGCGCGACCTGCACGAATACAGCGAGGCCCAGTGGGACCGCGTGATGGCGGTCAACGTGAAGTCGATGTTCTTCGCCTTCAAGCACGCCTTCCCGCACCTGCGCGCCGCGGGCCGCGGCCACGTGGTCAACGTCGGCTCGATCAGCAGCTTCGTCGGGCAGGCCCGCACGCCGGTTTACACCGCCTCGAAGCACGCCATTCTCGGGCTGACCCGTTCGATCGCCCTCGACTACGCGGTGCACGGCATCCGCTGCAACTGCGTCTGCCCGGGCATCACCGACACCCCCATGCTGTGGGAGCACCTGAACGTCCGGCCCGACCCCGCCGCCGCCCTGGCCGAGCGCCTGCGCCGCGTGCCCATGGGCGTGGCGCTCACGCCGCTCGATGTGGCGAAGTCCATTCTCTATTTCAGCTGCGACGACTCGGCCGGCGTGACCGGGACGTCGCTCACCGTCGATTGCGGCTACCTGACCGCCGCCGAGTGGAACACCCATGAACCAACCGCTTTCCAAAAGTAGAAGCGCCATTCTGCCGCTTCCCTCCCCGGGACGCGGCGGAACGACGCGTCTACCTTCCCCATGAAGCCCAAATTCGCCTGCGCCGACTTCACTTTTCCCCTGCTCGCGCATGAGCCTGTGCTGACCCTGATCTCCCTGCTCGGTTTTCGCGGCGTCGATATCGGGCTCTTCGAAGGCCGCTCCCATCTCTGGCCCTCGCGCGAGTTCCGGGCTCCGCGCCGGTCCGCGGCGCGGCTGCGGCGAACCCTGGCCGCGCGGGGGCTGCGGGCCGCCGACGTCTTTTTGCAGATGGCGCCCGACTTCACCCCTTTCGCGATCAACCAGCCCGACGCCCGGCGCCGGCGCCGGGCGCGCGATTGGTTCGACCGCGCGCTGGACTACGCCGACGCCCTGGGATGCGGGCACGTCACCGCGCTGCCCGGCGTCGTGTTCGCGGCGGAGGGCCGCGCCGCCTCGCTCGACCGCGCCGCCGACGAGCTGGCCTGGCGGGTCGGCCAATGCCGCGCCGCCGGCCTCGTTTTCGGCACGGAGGCGCATGTCGGCTCCATCGCCCCGACGCCGGAGGAAGCGGCCGACTTGGTGCGCCGCGTCCCCGGGCTCACCCTCACCCTCGATTACGCCCACTTTACCCGCGCCGGGATCCCGGACCGGCGGGTGGAGCCGCTGGTGGCGCACGCCAGCCACTTCCACGCCCGCGGCGCCTGCCGCGGCCGGCTGCAATGCAACCTCCCGGAAAACACGATCGACTACCCCCGGGTCGTCGCCGCCATGAAATCCGCCGGCTACCGCGGCTGGATCGGCGTCGAATACATCTGGATCGACTGGGAGCATTGCAATGAGAGCGACAATGTGTCAGAGACCATCCAGCTCCGCGATCTGCTGCTGCGCGCGGCGGAAAAACTCTGATCATGATCCATGCCTGCCCCATCCGCCACCCGGCCCGCCGTAGTCCTGCTCGAGGTCCACTCGCTGGGCGGCGCGCTCGTCGTGCTCGACCAGGTGGAAAAGTCGGCCGGGGTCCGGGTGCTGCAGGCCGAGCTGAACGACGCCTACGGCCTCCTGCTCAAATTCACGGGCAGCCCGGCCGCGGCGCGGCTCGCGGCGGAGAAGGCCGGGGAGGTCGCGCGGTCGATGCGCGTCGCCCTGACCGCCCACGTCCTGACCGCGCCGGATGCCGGCGCCTGGCCGCTGCTCGAGAGCCCGCCGGAATACCAGCCGCTGCTTTCCCAGGAAGTGGTG
>Ga0206883_1010_pt1 | contig 47530 bp, 47 predicted proteins | sample Alteio_BWOrgCont_2_FD_152910 | JGI IMG/M metagenome (GOLD analysis project Ga0206883, IMG submission 152910) | Enriched cells from forest soil in Barre Woods Harvard Forest LTER site, Petersham, Massachusetts, United States -... | ecosystem: Environmental > Terrestrial > Soil > Temperate forest > O... | reverse complement strand
GAGACGTCGACCGATTCGGCGGCCGCGCAAGAACTCACGATTCAGCGAACGGCGGAGTTTTTGCGCGCACTGGAATCGCCAGTGCCCCTCGGTGTGGATGGTCGCTCAACCGCCGAGCATGGCGCTGTCCAAGTCCGTCAAGCGCTGCGACGCGCAGGCGGAAGCGGCGGTAACGTGCCGGCCGACGCCCTTGGTGCTGATTCACTCGAATCAGTCGCTCGAAAGGCCTACTTCTCGGTTTATGATATCGGCGTTTATCTGCGATGGTTCGAACTCTTTCGCCAATATCGGTACGTACACGTCGATCACTTGGTCGCCGATCATGCTGCGGAAGGGTTCAATGCCTTAGCTCTGTCACCGGCGACGATTGACTATTCGAAGTGGCTCGACGAAGAGCCTAAATCGAGTCTTCCGGATCAGGTTCGGGTCATGTCGGCGATAGCGCAAAGAAAGCCAGGACCGCGCGTCCTTTGGTACGTCGCGTATGATCCGCTGCGATACGTCTATTTCAAGTTGGGCATCGACAAGTCATATAATCCGCTGGACCTTGTTCGTACAGCAATTGCCAGCGGCAGCAACGGCTGTCTGGGAGTAAAGCTCTATCCTCCGATGGGATTTCGGGCCTCGCAAAACCTCAACGCATCGGGCTCATACCAAGAATGGATCGAAAATGCGATAACGACGGGAGACATCGGAACTCGGCTCGATGACGCCCTTGAACAACTCTACGCGTTGTGCCTTGAACTCGACGCCCCTATCATCGCCCACACGGCTCATTCAAACGGTGCAGGTCCCGACTACGAATCACGCGCGGATCCCGCCTACTGGATTCCCGTATTCAAGAAGCACCCGCAACTTCGCGTTTGTCTCGCGCATTTCGGGCGATTCGATTATTCGTCCGCAGCGTTCGATCACACCGATCTTCCCGCGACGAGTTGGGAATCGGTGATCAGCAGTTATCTTGCGCAGAGCCCGGAATCGCCGATCTACGCGGATTTAGCATATTTCGATGCCGTCTTCGACACTGGGTCGGACAAACAGTACCTGGTTAATGCTTTTCGGGCATTCAAAACTCAGAGTAAGGTTGGATTGCAGCACCTCGTCTTTGGGACGGACTGGATCATGCTCGGAAACGAGCGTGACTATCCTAAGTACAGCCGCGCGGTCTACGATTTTCTGAAGACGGATTGCGGCTTTAGCGATACGGAAGTGAGCGATATCTTTGTCGGCAATTCGCTGCGATTCTATCCGAAGGCGGTCGCGGACTCTGTGAGTGCCCCTTCTGGCCCACTCGCTGAAGGCAAGGACTAGGTCATGTTGCCGGCTCGAATGCGTTGCTTAACTTGTAAGAAGTGTGCGGAGTCCATCGTCATTGCATGAACAAGAGCGAAAAGCGTGCGCAACTAAAATCGTGTCGGGGTAGTGCTGAGCGCCCTAGGACTTCTACTATATTAAGGTCCTTTGTGATCGTGGAGGATCGGATGTCGGAGTCGCGGGATTTCTCCGTATGATCCCCTCACGGGCATCGGCATGCCCTCGATAAAGAGCTCGACGCGGATCCCAGACGGACTCGTCAATGCGTGTCGTCAAGGTCGTTGCGTCCTCGTTGTTGGCTCTGGGATCAGTGCATTAGGCGGCTATCCTACGTGGCACGAGGTCGTCTGGCATCTTATCAAACTCACATCGCTGAAAATATCGCCACGTGATCTGTCTGTCGGCGGACCAGGGGATGTCGTCGCGGACCTAATCCAGACCAATCTCGGCCCAAATCTCCAACCTGAGCTGAAAGCGCTCTTCGCTAAGCGTCCCATCATTGGTACTGCCCTCAAAGCGTTAGGGCGCGTTCCGTTTAGCGGTATTTTGAGTCTGAATTGGGATGATACGATAACGCAATCGTTTCAGCACCGTAATCCGGTCGTTGTCAGTGGCACGCCATCTGAGGATTTGGCTGAGGCGTTTCATCCCGAACAATTCATTATCGTCAAGCTTTACGGCGATCTCTCGAATGAGTCGTTTCGATTCACAGACACAGAGCTTCGGAATGTTCTAATCCGTCATCAGGAGTTCGCGCGATTCATTGCGAGTCGTTTGCAGTCGCAAGAATTGCTCTTCCTTGGAATGAGCGCGCCGAGCATCATTCAATTTTTTAAGGTCTTCCCCTGGCCGCTTGAAATGCGATCGTACATTATGCTTCCACGTGACACGCCGCGAAGCTCGCGCAGTCTGGAAGAACAATCGCTACTCGCTGGGTACTCGACCAATATCATTCGCTATCGCGAGAAGCATGCAGATTCAGGGCTCAGATCGTTCGTCACCGATCTTGAAGGCAAGGTTCGGAGGCGACATAAGCAGCCCAAAGCACTGACGCGCGGAACTTATCGCCTTCAAGAAATCAGACTCCAGAATATCGCCGGATTCATAAACCTAGACCTAACAGTTCATCAGAAAACAGTCATCATTGGAAACAACGGCTCAGGGAAGTCGTCGTTCTTGCGAGCCGTGTGTCTCGGATTATGCGGCGAACATCCCGAGGCGATGGCAGCGGCTGCTCCTCTGTTGCGGGTTGATCAAAGCAAGGGCTCCATTCTTCTGAAGGTCGATGGAGCGACATTCGAAACGGAGTTGACGCGGACCGGCGGTGCGGTGCGCGTCCAGAGTCGCGCTTCGACGCCCTTTGAAGAAGGGCGCTGGCTCGTCCTCGGATTTCCACCGTTGCGCGGCCAAAGCCGGCGCCAAGCGACACTCCGCGGGATGGACGCGCTCCCGGCGAACCAAGACGTTTCGCGCAGTTCCGTCGGCGATGTCTTTCCGCTTCTTTATGGCGGCACGGATCAGCGACTCGACGACATTAAGCGGTGGATCGTTTTCCTTCGCCATTTCGCTAAAGATCAACGGCGCTCGGCCGCGATAATCGAGAGCTTCTTTGCGATCCTTGGTGACTTCATGTCCGACACGACGCTTGAGCTTGCGGAAACGTCGGATCAACCATTAGAAGTGCGCGTCAGGACGCAAGATGGTATCGTTTCCATTGACCAAGTCAGTCAAGGAATGATGTCGCTGTTTAGCTGGGTCGGCACGACGCTCGAGCGGCTTCACGAAGTACATTCGAAAAGTAAGGACCCGAAGAACGAGCCAATGCTCCTTCTAATCGACGAAATCGATGCGCATCTCCACCCCGAATGGCAGCGTCGACTGATGAGCGTGTTCGGAAAACACTTTCCGAAGGCGCAGATTATTGCAACGACCCATTCGCCACTCGTCGTCGCAGAAATGACCATGGATGAGATCGTTGTCTCTACGCGCGACGAGGAGAGCGGCGCTGCGCTCCTCGTGCCGGCAGCGGTTGAACCTGCCGGCATGAGAACGGACCAAATTCTAACAAGTAACCTCTTCGGGCTCACTTCGACAAGAGCGAACAGCACGCAAGAAGAAATCACGCTCTACGCAAAACTCAATGGAAAATCCAGAAGAAGTTTACGCGAAGAGAAGATTTTTCGAAAACTGCGAGTCAAACTTCAAAATCTTCTGAAGATTGGAGAAACAGAATTCGCTCGACGGGTGGAAGACGCTGTCTCCCGCGTCTTCGAACAATCCGATCCGCTCGAGGCTCCTCTGAGTGAGGAACAACGGCTCCAAGTCGCTGATTTTCTTCAGGAACTCGACCTACCTCTTGAAGTAGACTCGCGCGATCGTAGAACAAAAAGGACTTATACAAAGAAGAAGTCTCCAAAGACGAACCGCCACGGCAAGGGGCGCAAGCCTCGCGAGAAAGCTGCCAAGAAGAGCACACTCAAAAAGCGTGCGTCGGGGAAGAAAAGAGGCAGCAGCAAGCGTCGTAGGGCGAAGAAATGATTCGCATTCGAAACGAGCCCTCGAGTGCGAAGTGGGACTCCTGGAAGGCGAAAGGGCAACGCAAGGCGGCGGAGCACATTGCCGACCACCGTGCCGGTAGAGAATTTAAGATCGACGCGGATCTTTATAAGGCGTGCCGCAATGAGATTTTGGAGAATTTCCATGGGAAGTGCGGCTACTGCGAGAGTTTGATTGCTGTCCAAAACCACGTACCCGACGTCGAACACTATCGACCGAAAGGTCGAATTCGCGATCACCTGAACAGCGAGGACCTTGACAAACACCCGGGATACTTTTGGCTGGCTTACGAGTGGAGGAATCTGCTCCCGTCGTGCCCTGCTTGTAACCGGCCGGGTAAAGCAATCGCAACAGGCAAGACCGTCGGAAAGCATGATCTCTTCCCTGTAGCCTCCGGAACGCGTGCCTGGAAGCCTGGTCACGAAACGCGCGAAGAACCGCTTCTACTAAATCCGTATATCGATGATCCGGCTGACCACTTTACGTTCGACTACGATACGGGCGTAATCGGCGCGAAGACAGATCGTGGAGAGGAAACGATCCGTCTGCTTGACTTGAACCGCGACGCGCTTCTTAGCGAGCGAGTAGCGCATGTGACCCAAGCAAGGTATATCGTTGGGCAGCTCTTTCGGGAACTTCAGGATTTGAGCGGACTAGACGATCGGCGGTGGAACGAAGTGCTGCAAGCGAAACATCCCGAAAAAAGCTACTCCGCGTTCCGTGCCGCTTACATCGACAGAGTCATTGCGAGGTTCCAACGCTTCCGAACTCCGGCCAAGGCGAACAGTAGAGCTCGGCACAATTCTGAGGAAGCGAATCGAGCGGCGCAACGGGCGGTGGGATCCAGGGGGAGAAAGAAGAAGGCGTCGGGCCGTAATTAGCACCGACCTCCCAGTTTGATCAAGGCGTTTGTCCAGGCGAACTCAACGCGGATGAGCTTTGCGTAGTCCGTAGCATAAATTGCAGAACTATCTTGATCGTTACGATCAGCCAAGTTTTCACATAAGGAACCTATCGTGGATAGGCGACGCACCGTCAATATCATCCTTCACCTTGTTTATATCAACGTATCTGCGTCCGCGTTCACTGACCGACGCGCCAACCGTCATCATAGAGAGTGAATGGCAGCGTAGCACTGTTCGCTCTCTTGAAGACGTCCTCGAACGTAGGATTCGCGTTGATGCCCATCGCTTGAACGAGCATTGTCGCGTTTAGCTGTGCCTGTTGTGCCTGACTGCCGGGAGCGTTCGCCAGCGCCGCGAGCGGCGATTGCGCGTGAACGAGCTCCGCGTGACCGATCGCGAGAATGCGTTTGGCCGTGTCGTTCGCGACCGTCTCGTACGTGAACGTGACGAACGCATGTGACTTGTCGGACAGCTGAACACCCGTCACGGCATCGAGCTGATACACTCCAAGCGGAACCTCCCATGCGACGATGCCGCCCATGGGAGTCCGGACCCAGTGATCCGCAGCTGCGACGGCATGACCCTTCGAGGTAAGGGACACAGCGTACTCGCGACCGATGTACTGGTTGTTCACTATCGTTGACCGCTCGAGACCGAGAAAGACGAGAGCACGATCCTCGTTCGTGTAGGCTGACTCCATAAACGTGCCAGTTGTCGCACGAAGGGATGGATGGACCTCAACCAGCTGCGGCTTGATCAGCGTCGCCGCTCGCTCACGCGTCAATTTTGATGGATCCGGCGAACAGCCGATAAGCATAATTGAAACGAGTGCCAGTGCACAGATGAGAACAACCGACATGATATATTCCAAGCGCGTTAGACGATACGATATATACATCACGATATATAATTCGTATATTATGACCGCCGCCCTGGTTCAGGGCAGCATGTGATCTGTATCGCGCGCTACGCATTTACCCGCGGATGACCGTGCGCGCGTTGAGCCTCGGTTAGCAAGATTAACTAGTAGAATTGCTAATCCGCGATGGGGCGCGACGCGAATCGGTAGTAGGCAACAGGCATTCAAATACTCGTTGGAAGGAAGGGGGTAGAGTCTCTTCGTACGTTCCGCCTTCCGAAACGTGCGCGTCGAACCAAAGGAAGTGTAATGGCAGCTCGCTATCCTGAAATTGCTGCATTCGCCGGGACGCAATCTGCCGTTTATATAGATGCCTCGCCACTCTCAAGATTGTGTGTGGGGGCATTAAAGCAGCTCCTGACCGTCGCGGTACCAACGCAAACGGTTATCGTCTTATGTCAGCCGCCGTATGCCGTTCGACTCGAGTCGGCTGTCCAAATTACATCGGGTCGGAATGCGGTCGATTTCTACCTCAAGTTTATCCAGCGCAACAACGACACGCTTCTTGGCGCGAACGACGATCTTCGTTTTACCTTTTCATTCGGCATTGTCGATCAAGCCGGCGTTTTCAACGACAAAAAAGTCTTGTCCACGATGACGCTCGAGATTCGTGATCTTACTTTCGAGATCGACGTGTCATCCGACAAGATCATATGTCAACCAGGCAGCGGCGCCTGTACTGTGACCAACAATCGGGATCCAAATTTTGAGACCCGAGTTAAGGACGACCTGAAGCTCGATCGGGACAAGACCGTCGAAATCGAAGGTATGCTGCTCTTCAGCGGGTTGGAGAACGCCCTGAAGCCGTCATTCTCGGCGCAGGCCAACGTCGATCTATCAACTTTATTCCCAGGAGTAAGCTTTGTCGGTCCTATCAAGACGAAGATCTCAGCATCGGGAGATTCGCTTTTCATCACGGGGGCGAATGGCATCATCTTTCCACCCGAAAAGCGATGCCCGTGCGCTGGTGCGGGGGATGGTATCGGTCCGATCAAGCCGGGGAAAGTGGTTCCGGACCCGCCGCCCGGGCCCGGACAAGCGCCGGGAAAGGGTCCTGCCGGGAAAATCACCTTTGGTGGACCGACCGCGATTGACACAAATGATCCACAGGTCGCGGCGCGAGTTTTGGGTTTGCGAGGCCCTGGAGAAGGCGCTGCCGGCGTCTTTCTTTCGAACAAAGCGATCGGTGCGAATTTTTCGGGTCCGTATCCGGGTTTTGTTGTCGAGAGTCCCCCGGACTACGGCACGCTGAGCTGGCGCGTTACCGCGGTCTGCGACTTCTCCAACGTTACGGTCACTCCGTACCCGGCATTCGGCCGCATTGATATCGATCTTGATTTTGGGCTCGAAGCATTCGGGAAACTGGAGTTCAATCTCGGGAAACTCGGTCGGATTCGCATTACCGATTTCGAGGCGACGCAAGATGCTGGTGCCGCAGCGAACCATGCGCGTATCGCAGTATATTGGGTGGTTGGCACAAGCGGCGCTTACTTGAAGCCGGTGCTGGAAGATCTCAACATTGCTACCTACGACGTCGACTTGAACATTGGAACCATAATAGGCACATGTTTTGGTGGCTGGGGCGCTGTATACGGCTTTATCTTTGATACCATAATGAATAAATATATCGATCAGGAGATCCCGTTACGCCTCGATGACGCAATACGGCAGAGCATGGCGAGTATGATCTTCCCACTCATTTCGTTGCAATCGGTGCGGAGTCTCGATTCAGCGCTTGCGCTACCAGCTTCGCCAACTGCATTCCACGCGGGTGGGGCCGAAGGGCTGTTGCTCTCGATCGGCAACCGGTAGTCCAGAGGGGATACTATGAAGCGGATGCAGTTTCTCGTCTCTGGCGCCAGTGCGAGCCTAATACTTCGGCCGAGTGAAGCGGAGGCGATTACGTACACGACCTCCCCTGCGCCGACTGGTACGTCGTATGCGGCTGGAGGGATGCGCCGTTACTACCCGTGCGCGCGTCCCAACCAGTATCAGACCATCAATGACGTGTTCTACGGGGATCTTGAGTCAACGGGCGACTTTTATGCAGCGCCCGATCCAATCGTCTATGGAGTCAATCACGGGTTCTTCCAGTTGACGTCTATCTGGAATAGCTCCGCGACGTGGCAGCTGACGCAACCGCACTTCACGATCGTCTACAACCAGTACTCGATAGCGATCGTAAAAGGTCCGCAAGCCGGCACGACCATTACTGCGGGGCTTATCGTCGGCCGCATCAACCTGACCGGCGGAGAAAGCGCTACCTGGATATACAGCTCGCCTTACGCCGATACGAGCGCCTTTCTTGCCGCGATGGCCGCAGCGATTACGGGCTCTGGCTCCGCGATTGCCCCGCATCGCATGACGCGTCACAATGTAGTCGAACGCCCGCTAAAGCATGCCCCCTTCGTACCGCGGGGCGATCTGCACGTTCACGTAAAAACGTAGCACCGTTAGCCCGACGTATTATTGCTGAACTTGTTCAGCCTCGGCTTCGATCGGAGAGTCGATTGCGTGAATGAGTCCACCCGCTATGTAATATGCTGTACCCGCGAGGACAATTGTCTTCGACGTAAGGATGCCGGCTTCAATCAATCGATCGATCAACGCTCGTGCGCTGGGGTACGATATCTCCAGAAGATCCCGAGCGATCGGAACTGAGATTGCCGGAATCTTAAAGAGCTCGTCGATGAGTCGATGGATGTTTTGTGTCGTACGCGGCCCGGTTAACTTCAGATGGTAACTCACCCGCAAATCGGCCAGCCTCGTCGTCCGTGCGATTCCATCAAGCGCCTGTGTTCGCACTCCATCGAGAAAAAACTGGATCCATTCGTCCCATGCGCCGTGAGTACTCACGCGCAAAAGCAGATCGTAATACTCGTCTCGATGTTGCTCAAGATACGCACTCAAGTACAGTAGAGGACCGCTTAAGAGTCGGGCGCGATGCAGAGCCAACGTTATGAGGAGACGGCCGAGGCGTCCGTTGCCATCGCGAAACGGGTGGATTGTTTCAAATTGATAATGGGCAACAGCAAGTTTTACGAGGAGGGGCTCTTTGTAGGACTGGATATAGTCCGCGAGATTTTCAAGAAGTTCGGGTACGAATAATTCGGGCGGCGGAACGAACCGTGCCCTTGCGAGCGGAAGTTCTCCGATAGCGACGAGGCAGTCACGGATGACGCCGGGCGTTTTTTCTCGCGGATTGGTGCCGCGCATAAGGATCTCGTGCATCTCCGAGAGCAGCCGTCGGCCAATAGGGAGTTCGCTGCACCGATCGCAACCGTAATTAAAAGCAGCGACATAGTTTGCAACGATTTCATCGTCCTTGCGATCGTCGATTTCGCCGCCGGGAGCTACCTCAAACATGATGAGGTCGGCGAGAGTTGTATGCGTCCCCTCAATCTTGCTGGACAGTACGGCCTCGCGCCTGAGGAAATTCCGAAAGAGTAGGTCGGGGCGTTCGATCTCACGCGCCATGCCTCCGAGACGCGCGAGCGCCTGATCGGCGTCGGAAAGCGCAAGGCGAAGACCCCGAGCACCAAAATCTCTTGCTGGTGGGAGATCAGCTGGTACGAAGGCGTGCCCGCGATTGCCGAGAGCATCGGTTGCCTCGACGAGCCGCCCAGGAGCTTGATCGGTAAATTGCTCAGGAGTCATGTATGCTCACCATATAACGACGGTGGCTATTAAGGTTTCGACCCCTTTAACCTTACAATCTGGCCTTCCCTATGAGTTTGAACTGTTTGGTTGTGTTGCTATCTAATTCAACCGCATGCCATCTCCGCATCAACCGAGACCGCGTGGCCTCGCTCTTTGAAATCGTCATCATGCCACCCTGATGGCACCGGGCGGTCGCAAGCTAGGGCCATCCACTACGATGACTGTCTTTCTGCGGTGCTCCCGTCGCTGAGGACAGACGCAAAGGAAGGTTAGCATGGCGAGCAGCCTCGCAAAGACCCTGACACTGGTTCTGGCCCTCTTCGTCGGTTCTAGCTCCATGGTTCTCGCGCAAAGCGCGTCCCCGGAACTAACCGCGACAATGCGCGCGATCAATACACTAAACGCGGAAGCTCTTACGTCGGTGACGTCGTGGGCGCAGAATCCGAATTCGAACTTTGATGGCTTGTCGACCAAAACCGGCTTGGTTGAAGAAGCAATCACGCTACTTCCAGCGGACGACGAGTTCGCGATACGTTCGTGGTTTTCGGGCAATGGTCGAGCTGCACTTCGAGCGCGTGGACTCACCGACGTCGTGATCGGACCGGCGCGCTCGGGCATCGATCTTTGGGGAGACGCGCCCTGGGGTGCAGTCGTCACCGAGAGTGGTCAATTCGTGGTGACGGAAGACGGCAAGATCATCGTTACGGAACGTCCCATACCATGCTTCGCCGATTCCAAGATTGGAGCAGCCGACGACGGCCACTGTTTTACGGATTATCACGCGCAACAATAAACGCGATCAACGGCGAGCGAGGAGTTTGACTCAAGCAGTTCCTCGATCTAGATGCAGCGCTTCAATCCGTTACCTTTTCCCTCAAGTCGCGTTCGAGTTGTTTCTGCAATGTCGCAAGAAAAACGAGAGCGCTTTGTTTCCGGTGACCATACTTCGCAAGCAATTCGACTAAATCTTTATAGGCTTCTTCAGATTTCTCTTTCGACGTTTCTGCGCCGTCATTATTAGGGGTTTCCATAAGCTCGTTTCGTCTTTCTTGGCGGGGTTTACCGAAGAACCGTATCCCATCGCCATCTCAAGCGTGTGCAGCGCATTTGCGGTAACGAGTGCTTCTTTGCATTTGGGGCAGCATCAGGTAACGAAAAGAAGAGCATAACACGCTCCGCATCCATCACCTATAGGGAGAAAACCGCATTTGCTTGCCCGTAGTGAAGCGTAGATGCCTCGCAAGTGTTTCTTCAGCCCAAAGTTGTGTTCTATTCATAGATGATGCAATCTAAATCCATCGTAAAAAGACGTTTCGATTCCCGTCTGTTTCTAGTGGCAGACTCATCGAGCTGCGGAGCCGACCTCGGGTGGACGCGGCCACCTACGAAATGAGGCGGCTACGCGTTGTAGCAAGAAGCTTAAACAATGCCTCTTGCCGCAAACGAATGCTGGTTTGATGTCAAGGCTCTTTTCGCAGGGCTGGATGTCCCAGAACCTATCGATATTGATTCTGATATACGCCTCGAGCAAATCTTCCCGGCCAACTTAATAGCGCAAGCAGCCAAAATGGCGGGCCAGGTTCTGCTGGGAGTTCCCTCTCCTGACCGCGATCTCGACCTCTCACCGCCGGTTTATGGACTAACGTATCGGGTCAAGGGAAAGCGGCTCTTCGGGACTCCCGATGACCAACTCAAGAGCGTCTCTGATTACAACGCTGCTCAAATTGATGCGCCGAGAACAGCCTTCCGTCGAGCGACTGCCCTAATACATTCCGTAGATCTCGTGCACGCCGGGACGTTCGTCTGGGAAACCGACGCGTTTAGCAAAAAGCGATTGTTTAGCTATCAGTTCAATACCGGCACGCTCAGCGTCGATTACCATGCAGCATATTATGGCCCGGAAAACTCGAGCGACTTGAAAGCCCTCTTCGCCGACGCGATGCATCCATATCTTAAGGAGGACGGAGCCCCGATCGGTGTTGCAATCGACCGAATGGGGAAGGCATCGAGCCGCGAGAGTTTCGTCGATGCGAACCTGGATCTGTCCATAGCAGCAGAAGTCGCGTTCCTTTTCGGTCTAAAGAGAACGAAAAACGAAGAGATCACAAAAACGCTCGAGCTGCACGCAGGTTTATTTTTCGGGGATGGTGAGTTTTTCTGGTCTCGCGAACAGCTTCGTGACATAGTGGCGCGATCGTACAAGGAACGGAGCAACACTGTGCACGGCCGTAAATTTGACGACCCTGCACGGCACGATCTTATGATCGGCTTGAACGCTCAGTTGAGAGAAACTCTTCGGCACGTTCTTCGAGCCTATGTGGAGCGTAAACCCAGCCGCAGACTCGCGCGTCAGACTTGGAAGCAGCGGATCGACGACTTCGATAAAGAGAAGTCGCTCGGGAAGATATTCGCATGAGCAGTATGCACGGTGCCGCTTCGTTGCTGTCACGCGAAAACGCTCGGGAATCGCATCGAGCGGGCCCATTACGCGCCGTTGGTCCGGCAAACCGTGTAGGGGTATGAGCTGGTAGAATTACTAGACCGACGCGGTACAGCTTGGCTTCTTGTCTCCGGTAAGATGCAGACAATGGATGTTAGCGAAGGCGATATCACGGTTTGAAGAGCCCCGGGTAACCCTCGTCAAAAAAACATTCGGTCGCCCGTGACTAGGAGTTGGTCCGATGATGCAGACGCGAGTTTTTACAATTGCCGCATTACTTTTGTGGTTTTTCTTTGATGTTGCCGTCGTCTGGCATTCGACAAGCCGTTCTGCAGGGATCGCCCTCCTCATCTCGATGGGACTGACAGCGGCCGGCTACGTCGTTGGCCTGCTATTTTCGGTTCCAAAAGCAACTGCGGGATCGAGCCATAACGCGAGCGACAAGGATGCGCAAAGTTCTCAAAGCGCACGCCAGATATATTCCCTAAATACAAATCTCGAAGAGGTTGCAGACTGGCTGACAAAAATCATCGTTGGACTCGGACTGGTTGAAGCTAAACGCATCATCACGTTTATGCTGAATGCTTCCGCCGCTCTTGGTGCGACGCTAGCATCCGCGGAACCGACGCTCAATCAGCCGGCGTCGCAAGGCATCAGTATGGGAATCATACTATCCTTTCCACCTATAGGTTTTCTTTTGGGCTTTTTCTCCGTTCGACTTTATGTCAGCCGAGCGCTCTATAATGTTGACAAGGCCATTTTGCAGCCAATTGATATACAGGCCAAGGTCACAGCATTTGTTGCCGCGGCGAATGTGCCAAAGCAGCAAGCCGGTGTCGAAACGAAGCCAGCAGATGCGAGAGATGCCGCTTCCGCTGTTCGCGAGACATCGAATGTCGTGCGCCGTATTGTCACACCAAGCGCCCTCGCCTCGTTTTCAGGTGGGAGATTACTTTGGGTGGATGACCGACCCCCAAACAACGAATATCTGATCAATGCCTTTCGGGAGCTCGGCATCGACGTTACGCTCAGTACGTCCACCGACGACGCGCTCGCGAAGGTCGACGCCGGAAATAGATACGACGCAATCATTACGGACATGGGACGACCGCCGGATCTGCGAGCGGGATATACGCTCCTTGCTGCTCTCAAACAGAGGGGAGTAGCGACACCGACCCTCGTTTACGCCGGCTCTGCAAGTGAAGAGCATCGCCGGGAGGCACGCGAAGCAGGTGCCGTGGATAGCACAAATCGGCCGCAGACAGTATTCGAGTTTGTAACGCGGACCGTGGGTAGCAGACGCGGGAAATGATTCGACGGAACCTTCAAACCAAATCGAACGTTTGCGGATGCTCGCGGCGTGACATCAGTAACTCCTGATTGCGAAGAACTGCAAGTTCTCCTTAAGCTGATTCCTCGACGATAACGTGGAGGGAACCAGCTAAGATGTTAATCGATAATACCGTACAAGTCGGTACGAACTTTTACAATAACTCGACGACACCTGGGGACAACATAACCGAAATATTCGCTCCAACTGACAACGCGAACGGTGTGCTCATACGAACGCTAACTATTTCGGCGCAGTGGTCATCTACAGACGATAATCAGGCGACAGCCACGTATGTGTACGCTGACACGAGTGCACCGTCGAGCGTATACGACACGACGAAGCGTATGATATTTTGGGTCCTATCGCCCTACAATAACTCGACCGGATATCAGTTCGCAACATCTCTACCATATCCGGTGGCTCTACCATCGGGATATGGCTTATGGATCACAACCCAGGGTGGTCCAACGACGACGACGGCCGAATCCACGGTCGCTATTACATGGGACGATGTAGCGCTGTAGACAGCTCCGATGCATGAACGTTTACGAGTACTCACGACATCGTGGTACTCCCATAATCGTAGACGCGTCCGATCGGATACGGGACCTCTCTACTTACTTCGTCGCGAGTAGCATCTTGTCGGCATTGCGCTAGAACCTACGCTTCGTGTTTCGCCTTTGTCGCGGCCGCGCGTCGCAAACGTTGCGCAAAGGTTCGCTGTGCTTCACGCGCCTGACAAACATGACTGCAATAGATCGACGGGCTTCCGACACGCAAACCATTGAGCAAACGCGACTTTGCGATAGGCCGACGACATTTCGCGCGACGACAGGTCTTCTCGAGCGCAATCTCCGCCGCGAGTTTGCACTCGAATACATCGTCGATCGGCTTCGGGCGACGATCGTACAAGCTTCGCAAGATGTATCGACTCGCCTCAAGAGAGAGACCTCGCCAGCCTCTTCCCTCACGTATTGACACGCGTCCGTTGGACTCAATTCGAAAGCGACAAAGGTCGTAGAGGTGCCCCTCTTTCTTCGTGCTCTTCCTTATATACGCGGTATTGCCGCGACTCATGCTCGTCGGCGTTTCTCCGTAGTTGAGGCGATTTGTATTTGACGGTCCGAGCCAACCATCAAACCGCCGAGTGCCCTACTGACGGCCTGACTCAAACGCCGCTTGTCCTCGGTCGTCGCGGCGGACCATAGGGAAGCCGCATCGCGCACGAGCTCATCGGCGCGCGAACGCTCTTCGCGAGCAGCGGATACGAGCGCACGCTCGTCCTCCGCTACGCGCAAATCAGCGCGCAGCTGACGCTCGCGAATCGCCACGTCATCGAGTCGACCCTGAAGATCCGCATCGCGAACATGACCTGCGCGGTTGAGTTCCCAACAGTGCGTTCGCTCGGCGCTAATAGCCGACAAGCCGCGCCGAAGATCCGAAATCCGAGCGTCGAGCATTGCTTCCTTTTCGTGCGTCGACCCCGGCATCAGAGCGTACTCATCGACGAGCTGCGGAGAAACATAAAGGCGCTTCAGCAATTCAGCAAATTGTCGCTCCAGCAGATTGGCTGAAATTGTAATGTTCTTACCGTGCGTTGCGATCGCGTGGCACCGGTAGACGCGTTGCGGCGGTGATCCCCGACTCGATCCGATAAGTGTCTTGCCGCAGAAGCAGCGTAAGGCGCCGGTGAGCGGCCATTCGTTTCGTCCCTTGCTGCGAATGCGGTACGTAAACGCGTGCGCCCGATGCCAGGTGAGCTCGTCCACGATCGTGCCGCAGTAGGTCTTATTCATGAGCATCTTGCGCACGCGATCATTCGTCCAGTTCACAGGGTACGCGCGACCACTCTTCCAGCGCGCTTCGGGCGCGATCTTCGTGAGACGTTTGCCGATCGCCGAGTAACCGAAGCCGTTGCATGCGAGTTCGAACGCGAGCCGGACGACGTCGGCTCGCGGCTCGTCCGGTACGTCCTTCCTGTTCTCATCGAGTCGCAGTCCGTAGGGGCGCTTGTTCGTGGTGACCTGGCCCGCGCGCCGGCGGCGTTCGATGACGGCCTTGGCCTTGTCGCGACGCGCTTCGTTTTCCAGACCAGCAACGATGGACTTGAGTACGGGCATGAGCGTGTCGGACGCTCGCGCAAGGCGAACGTCACCATCGTCGCGCGTGTGAATCGTCACGCCGAGTCGGTGAAGGCGGGCAAGGGCCTCGATCCCCTCGAGACCCAAACCACGACCGAGACGATCGATGCGTATCATGAGGATGCGGCCGGGACGTTGCGGCTTCGGCGTTTGCTCAAGCCGCGCAAGAAGCGCATCAAGCAATTTCCGGATGCCGTCACGACCCGACGAGACGTCTTTGAAGGTTTGCGTGACCGTCCAGCCATTTGCGCGCGCGGTCCGGACGGCCCAATCTTCCTGATGTTTGAGCGTGCCGGCTTGCAACTCACTCGACACGACGAGATACGTCCAGACGTTCGCAGAGAGTCCGGCAATCAACGTGCCCTGCGTATCGGAATCAAGATCGCTGTTCAAAAGGGCGCCTCCACAAAGAGCGTCATCGCGTGGCTGCCTTTGCGAGCGGATGATGCCAGATCGGAAGTCGTGGAAGAAGACGACGCATCGTCTTGAAATCGTAACCCATGCGATAGGCAACGCGGTAGGGTGAGGCGCCAGCCTCAAGCGCCGCAACGAGATGTCCGAATCTGACCGAGAAGAGCGTCCAGCGCGCGGCCTCTTCTTTCGAATAGCCGGCGAGGCGCAAACCCTTTCGCAGCGCTTCATTCATGAAGTTCTTATTGCAGAAGAAGCGCAGCGGGCGTTCGCATCGGACGCGCCGGCCGATCACTGCCGGAAGCAAAGGATCGTTTGGACCGATTTGCTGCGTCTCAATCCATTGTAGCAGTGACCGCGCAACGCAGGGCCCATTGTCAGCAAAGGGGATGAGCACTTCCACCGACGCGCCGTGCATTGATCTTCGCGGCGGATACCAGGTTACGATTGCGCCGCATTCGTGTTTGCGCACGTCGCAGCCGTGCATCTGTTGGATGTACGACGGCTCGCAGCCAAGGTGCCACAGCAACCCGAGAGCGAGCCTATAGCGATACTGGGCGATGTTGCGTTCATCGAATGCGTTGATTGCGGCGGCGATGACGGCCTTAGGGATCGGCTCATCCAACATCGGTTCTTCGCGCGAAGCTCGCCGGAGAACGTGACGCGTCCACCAGCTCGCGGCCTTGTCGATGGGTGATGGAAGCCCGAGCTCCTTGTACATCGCATTAACCGCAGAAATGTGGCGGTTGAGGTGCGCGACGTTACGGACCACGCCGTGCTCGTCGGTCGTGGTTTTAACGGCGAAGGCAATCCAGTGATGCTGCGTCGCGCTATCCACCGGAACGTCGATCGACTGCAGAAATGCGCCAAAACCGCGCTCGAATGTGCGACGCCGCTTCCTCGCCGCCTTCCGGCGCTTGGCCTCAATATCCAAGAGACAATCCTCGCTCGTACAGGTAGTCGCGCAGCGCGGCGGGGTCCACGTATCCCATCCAGCCGAGGTCAGACTCGTGACGTGAATGTCGACGCAGCTCTTGGGGTGTTTCACCGCGCAACACGGCTTCCGTAATCCCGCCTCGGCGCAGGCTGTGCAGTCCGAACTCGGCGGGATCGAGCCCGGCACGAACGGCAAGATCCTTTAGATTCTGCCGGGCAGTTCTGGTCCGCAATCTTCGATCGGTGATGCGTTCCCCGGTGCCTCTGGCAAAAGAGCGAAAGACCCATCCCGACGTGATGCCGCCACGCTGCTGCCACGTGCGCAACGCGCGGACGGGGCAGAGTGACGGATCCTCGTGATACGGGATCTCGATGTAATCGGGTTCGCCATCTTGATGGTTTTTTGCGAACGTGAAGCGCACGATCACACCGAGCTCATGATCGCGTATGTCTGCGCAGTCGAGGCCCAGGAACTCGACGCCTCGCTGCCGCGTCGCGCGACCGAAGAGGGCGACTGCGCGCAGCTGCACGTCGCGGAGCCTGGCTTCGTCGATCGGCCCGAGCAAGGTTCGCATGACGGGGTCGGTTGCGGCTCGCTTTGGTGTCGGCGGGACGCCGTATTCGCGAGCAACCGCATCAAAGTGGCGCCACGCCTCTGGCCCGAATAGCCGCGGCAGACCAGCGCGCGCACACTTCGCATTGAGGTGCTTCATGCGGCTTCGCATGGTGCTGATCGTGAGTGGCCGCTCGATGCAGCACGTCGGAGCACCTTTGAGCGACATGTCGATCCAACGCAGTGTGTCGACTCCGGAAATGTCGCTCAGGTTCGAAACCTTGAGAACGCGAAACAGTTGATCCTCGGCGGTTCGCGCCATTTCCGAAGACGAGTCGCCGAGGCGGCTCACGTCACGTGCATGCTCCAGAAGCCGATGCAATTCCGATTCTGTATTGGTCGGGGCTAGCAAAGAGGCGCTCATTGGAAGCGCAGCCAGTAGAAGGGGTCCTCGACGTATTGCTCGAGCGTCGATCGACGTGCGATGCGCGCGAGCAGCATGACGGTTTCCGGCGAGAGTCCCTCTTTGATCCGTTTGCAAATCCCCGTGCGACGCATGCTATGCGCACCGTAGAGATCCAGCTCGTCTTCCGGGACGCCGGCACGCAGCAAGAGTCGCTTGACAATGCGCGCGACCGTGCTGGCTGAGATGCCGCGGTCGATGGGACGGTCGCGATAGTCGATGGGACGATACAATGCTCCCTCGGTCACACCGTGCGCTTCGAGTGCCGCGACATAGCGATCAAGCGATCGTACTGGGCAAGTCGCCGGATCGCTGCCGAGCAGGATGGGAACGTGCTGTGGCGGTCCGTACTGATTCGTTTTTGAGCGTGGCAGCGACATGATGTGCCCGCGCGGATCGCGCCGCCGGTCCTGGATGCGAAAGGCGCAGAACTCGGATCGTCGTAACATGCCGGCTATTCCGTTGCTAAGAATCGCGTGCTCTTCCATGCCCTGAAGCGTTGAAAGATCGCAACTCGCAAGCGCCGCGAAGATCAGTTCATCCGAGAACGCGTGCTTGATCTTGACTTCGACGAGTTTGGCATTGTCTTTCGAGCGAGCCAACTCACCACGAAGCTGCTGAAAGAAACGCTTCTCATCGCGCCATGACAATGGAAACGTCCATCCTTCGCGCTTGTACATGTCACGCACGCCGGAGAACCAACGTTTGACTGAGCTGAGCTTGTTGCCACGTTCGACGCCCCACATGGCGAACGCGCGAATAATGTCGGGATCGTCGATCTTGAGCGATGGAAGCTTCGTACAATCGACGTAGATGGCAAAGTTATTTGCATCGTTGCCGTATGCACGAATCGTCGCTTCAGGCTGCGCAGCTTTTTCCACGCGCTTCGCGACGCTGATGAGGCTATCGAGTGATTGCGGCAAGTCCAAATTGTGCGCGAACTGCCGCATGTGTGTGTAGTCGTCGTGCTGACGCCACAGTTGTGGCATAAAAAATCCTCGTGCAAAGAGAGAGTGTATTTGCACGAGTACCGGCTTGCCGCGTGAGCTATTCGCTCAAAGGTAGCCCTGTAATCGACCCGTGTGTACTGCTGATTCGTCGGCGCTCATCACAAGCCGATATCCGCGAATCCGTCGTTGTGCAGATGACTTTACGTCGGTCGTTAGTGCCGTGTCAAGTGCGAGCATTCCGCATGTTGTACACGCACAACAATCCCGGTCACCCACAACAATCCCGCCTACGCAGGCATCTTGTTTCGTGGTTACACATGCACGAACGCAAAGTGCATTCCCACAAAACCAATGCATCGTGAGACAATACGTGTGGATACACAAATTGTATTTCGCACAAATTGTTCCGTGTGCGATAACCCCACTTATCGCTCATGGAGACCCAATGGAACACGCAAAGAATCCACCAACAGCCCACAAAGAAGCCTGCGTAGGCAGGATACTTCCGTCTCGAATCACCCTCCGATCCGGCGAGGACGCCCTCGTCGTGCTCAAAACGCTCGAGGATATCCGTACCCGCGCCCGGGCTGCCGAGCTCAGCGGAGGTGCGCGATGAGAGACGCCAGCGCACACGCCCTGCGTGGGGAACCCACGGACCCGATCGACATCGAGACGCTGCGCCTTGCCGTCGAGGCGCGGAACCGCGGCACACTATCCCGGCTGAAGAAGTGCTACCAAGTCGTGGCGCTCTGGCTGATCGAGCACCCCACACTCGACCCCGAATCGGTCACGCTGCGGGACCTGGTCAACGTCGATTCGGGTCCGCGCGGGAACCGCTTCAAGGTCGGCGCCGGACGCGCGGACCGGGGTTGGAACATCGCGGTCTCGCTCTACCGCCAGACGATCGCTGCGATTTTCTTCCGCAAGCAGCCCGCCGGATCGATCGACGAGCCGGCGTTCATGGACGGCGACGTCGCGATCACAAAGGCGATGTTATTGGAGCAACTACGCGCGCTCGAGCAAGGGGTGAAATCATGAGCGTAGCGGTGAGAGCTCGAATTGCTGCGTGGGGCCGTTCGAAGGCCGCGAAGCCGCGAATATCCCCGATATCTCCCTTGAGTGCACATAAAGTGACGAGATCGGAGTCTAAGCCCGACTTCCCAATTCGGATCAGTCCAGGCCACGGCCAAGGCGCGATCAAACTCGGCCAGGTCCTCAAGAATTTCGAGACTCACCTCAAGGCGGAGCAGGCGAGTGAGGCGGTCTCGTGATGGCAGTTTCTTTTCGTGCAATCCATGGTCGCAGCCGTCTGTGGAATGACGCCCAGCGCCTCGCGCTCATAATGGCCGTCATTTGTATCTCTGGAACGGCCGGATTCCTCGTGCGGGCTGCTTCCGACGAGAACACCGAATCAACAAGCGCTGCTGTTCGAGCCGCTGCACTGCGTATCACGCTACACCCCATCATCGCCGAGTATCCAATCGCATCTGCCATTGAAAACGGCGAAACAACACCTGTGGTGCAATTGCCGTTACCAATCGGATCCAAGAAATTCGACGAGATCCCATCTGATACGGGGCAGAGGGTGCGAACGACGAGGGATGCGTCCTTGGGCTTCATGCGTGGTCGCGAAATGCTATCGTTGCCGTTATTTCAACTGCGCGTCGCCGCGGTAGGGCGCATACTAGCAGTAGGCGACACTGCGCTTGCGAGCATTACGGTCGAGTATGTTCCAACGAAAGCGCTCGTCGAGTTTCCTGAATTGGGATGCTCACATCCGTGTCAAGCGCGTTCTATGTCAGAGATACTTGTCTTAACACGTACCGGCGGAGTTTGGAGGTAACGGATTAGCGAATCCCTCGTCCGCGATGCGTCGCGTGTGTTGAATTGTTCGCCAGGTCGACCGAATGAATCCGATGATGATTGCAGCAGCGACGGACCACATAACGACGATGAGTAAACGATACGTCGGCAAGCCAAACCATTCCATCGGCAGTGTCAGAGCAACGAAAATGAGGAGGCAACTCCAGCCGGCAAGCATGTTGATCGCGTCCTTATAGCGATGTTGTGCGCTTTTGAGGTGTGCCAGGCTGAAGTCGAGTCCGATGAAAAGAAGAGCTACCGCGATTGCAAAGCTGAGGATCGTCATCTTCACGAAATTAGTGCCAGCAATTAATGCCGAGGGCGGGACATTCGTTTTGGAAACAACGAAAACTGCGCCCAGCGCGATGCAGCAGAAGGCGACATTCTTAAGGCCAACATAGACCGTCCAGCTGAACTGCAGTTCTCGGATAAAACGAACGATCGTCCCCTTTATAAAAAGGGACAAGAGACATACGAAAGCGAGCGCAAGCGACTGCAGGTCGACGTACGTGCTCACATTATAGAACGCTTCGCCATCGATCGTGATGCACCAAGCTATGAGAAAATAGAAGAAGACAAAATTCAAAGCATATCCGGCGACATCCGGAAAGAAATACCTTGCCATCAAGACGCTGTGCATGCTCCATAGGATCGCCAGCACAACAAACCCGTAGCCAAATGTCTCGACAGCGTTCAGTTCGTTCATTACGTTTGACGCCATCAAGTTCTTCGGGTCAATCGCAAGCGCGACGTATGTCAGGAGCAAGCCGAACATGACGTCGCTGAGTGAGATTGCGCGTTGCCGCAAAAGATTAGTCATAGCGGGTCACCGCGAAAGTCGACTGTACGATCATGCGACTAAACTACGTGTGTCTTATGCCACGTGTCTGGCACACCAATAATGACGCATTCTCTAGTAAAATTACTAGTGCAGAGAGCGAATTAACAGTTTCTGTTGTCTAGCGCGCGGGGCGACGCTATGCTGTGGTCGCATATTCGTTGATCGCGACGCGACACCAACTCGAATATACGATGACGTGACGACGGACGGATCATTCCGTCAACGAAAGATCATCCGTTCAGAAAGTATTCGAGTCCAGCACCTGAGAGCTGCCGGTAGGGTAAGATACAGCAAGCAAGATTGCGTTACGAGGATGCGAGTGTGCGAATGCCGACGATTCCGGCTAATATAAATCTGCCTCAGCCATCACGTTCACGCTCTGCGCTCTCGAACTGGTCAAAAGTATGCCATCCTGAGTCGCCGCATACGCCGAAATGGTCGGCGTAATCGTGACTGACGGTGTCGTAGCCAGATTCGATGCCCATGACGCCCAAATTGTTCCAGCTGGAACCTCTACAGCGAGATTTTCGTAAAAGCGCTGGCACTGCGCAAGCTGTCTGCCATATGGCGGCGCACCGTAGTTCGTGGCTGGTCCAGCCTGAAGCTGAACCAATGCTAATTGAAACGTCACGGTAGCGGACGCCCCCAAGTTGGCCATTCCAGGTACAGCGGTTGCCGCATTCCCACCGTCGACGTTCACCCACTGTAAGGCGTCGTACTCGTAATCGCTTCCGGAAGCAAGAAAGATAAGAAAACCTAAGCCCGCTTCACCCGCATTGAAGCCGAAGTCGGACGCGAGCGCAGACGGAATCCCGCCGGGAACTGGGATTACTTTCTTCTCCCAAGTATCTGAGTTCTCAATGCTGAAAGGCGCAATATAATAAATCTGATTTGCGTCATTCTTGATAACAGCAGGTGTTGACTATCTACGTGATCGCCTTCCAGAACTTCAGCGCAGAATCCCAATTGGTCGCTAAAGCAATAATCGTCCCGACAGCGGCGACACCAACGGCGGCGAACGTCAACCACAAGACTTGTTTCTGAAGTCGAACGTTGACTTGAAGCGTTGCTGCCGCCACAACATCCGTCGTCGCGCGGCGAAGGTAGTCGACGCAGTCCTTCAAGTATTTGTGCCGCCGCTCGAGAGCCGCGGAGAGGTCGTTTTTCAGGGAGGCCGGTCCCGCGCCTAAGTGACGATCTCTGCGTTGATATCGACGAAAGAGCATATCCGGGCTCTCAAGGTCATTGAAGGCCCTTTTGTTCCATGACAAGTCTAATGCCAGTCGGTCCAAGAGTAGACCATCTCGAATCACAAGATCCTGAATCTTGTGATATTTTCTCAGGCGTGGACGAGACGCAAGTAATACCTCGACCTCGCGAAATCGCTCCGCGAGCGTCTGTTCGATGTGCCAGAGCATCGCCTCTGTCGATATCCACGTCGAAAGGTGTTGTACGATCTCCTCGACGATCCCACTTATTGCGGAGGCACGCGATTGATGAAATCGTTCGTCTTCGGATGTCAGAGCTGCAGAGCGAACGACGATGGAATGAATGGGTGGTCGGCCAACAATGGGTGCGTGTCTGATCCAGGCAATCTTGTCGCTTATGAAACAATCGTCTAAGACGTCGAGCCACTTGGCATCACACCAACCGAGATTCGCGACCATCCATTGTGCATACTCGTCACCGCCTGCCGGCGCGCCGTCGAGAGTCAGAACATCGATCGAGGGGAGCCGACAAACTCGGTGCCTGTACGCTCTGCTGAAAAAGCCATGAAAATAGCGTCGAAGCTTGCGCTCGACTGCCGATTGCGTTCTGTTGCGAATACGCCGGGTCGAATCGCGAAGATCTTGACGTAGAGACCAGAACTGTACAGACAGACCTAATCTCGAAAGCGGAAATAATCTGCGAAGCTCTACGCGCGGCTCGATCCGCTCCAAAATTGTCGCCGTCTCATCCCTGCCATTATTTTCGAGATGCACATTGAATATGACGACAAACGCGGTTGGCCACGTCTTGCGTAGTTCTACCTCGATATATTCGACGTCACTTGGCAGTTCTACGGACGTAATCTGATCGTGCGGAATGAATCGCCCGACGTTCCGTGGGGAGCACAGAATTCCCATCCTGCGCCACCAGCGACCGGCCATGATACTCGCTGCCGATTCGAAGTCCGGATTGAACTCGTCCTGAGCGAAGGGACGATGCAACCCAGGGAAGAGGCGGGTAAGGGCGATGCGGAGCTCGTCGAATAGTTCGATTGGGTAGATCTCGAAAAGGATAAACCCGTTGTATGTGAGTCTCGACCCTGCTGGTGGCTGACATCCGGCCACGTCGCGATCAAAATCTTCGCGTGCTCGATCGTCGATGTCTTGCAAGCGGCCAAGCAAACCAACTTTGGTTCTTGGCAGACGCCGCGCGAGGCTGAGACAAAACGACGTTATTCGTGCCGCCTTACTGGGCGATCTCTCGCGGTCGTCATGCACGATGTTCTCCATGTTGGGATCCAAACGCTCGAAAGCGCGTCCATGGAACGGGACTGATGTGATTCTGCACGCGCAAAACGCCTTCCTGACCTGCTATTCCATTCGTCTGCCACCAGATTGCGGATCGGTAGTGGATTCGATCTCTTGCGACATACGAGCGTTTTTACTCACACTATCCACAAGTAACCGTGCTTCGAGACGGGGGTGCCAACTACCATTAAGAGGAGGTGCTCTATATCGGGCGCATGAAATGCTTCAATAACACGACACGGGTTCGCCCGTAGTCTGAAATAGTGGTCAGGGCGGGTCGGCTACACCGCTTACGATCGCTGAACGAAGGATTCCGAAAAATGCTCAACGACCCAAAGGGCGTTGCGGCGGAGAGTCTTGCCGCCGCGCCCGTAGCAGTGACGACCACGTCAACTTCAGCCGATATCGCGATGCGATATCCGATCCCGGCTTCGTTCGAGACCGACGCGCGTTGGACGAAGACGGATATTCCGCACGATGGCAACTTCTCGGGTGGCGCGTGGTACGTTAACGAGCGCGACGAGCTGGCTTTCAAAAAGCCGGGATTAGCGCGACCAACCGGATCCCTTGAAGCCTTCCGCGAGGCAGTTTGCTCGGTGATTGCGACGTGGCTTGACGTCAACGTCCCCGAAATCAAACTCTGGACCTGTCCGACAGCCGGCCCGTCCTCACTCAGCCTCGCGCTCGGTCCTACCGTCCGGAAGTACGCGGAATTGCTTGCGGGAAAGCGTTTCGCTGACATTCGTGAACGGGCACTTGTGGCGCTTGAGCAGCACGTCGGCCAGATGCTCGTCTTCGACGCGCTCGTTCACGCCGAGGACCGGAACAATCACACGAACTATCTCTTCGTCGAGGAGACGTGCACGTGGCATTCAATTGACTACGGCCTATCGTTCGCAAGCAAGCTGGTCCCGTACGGCATTGGAGACCCGCAAACGCCCTATGAGTACCGGTATATGGACGATATCCGGGAGCGTCTCCGGGTGGCGCGACGGCCAATCCGTGTAGCCCGAGAGGTCGCCGGGAATATACCTGACGAAGCTATTGACCGTCTTGTCGGCCTCCCACCCGCCTCTTTCGCCAGTGATCGCGAGCGAGCGGAGGCAGCGGCCTTCCTGAAAGATCGCCGCTCCCGTATCGAAGAGATCCTGGACACTTGGGGCAAGGCAACGGGATTGTCCGGAGTTCTCTGATGTCGAATATGCTGCATGCTACGCTCTACTTCTATCCCGACGCGCGCAAAAACGGACGGCAGCGCGTTGGTGAAGTATTTTTCCAGAGGGTCAATAACGACATTGTCCCATTTGTTGTCCCGAGCCGCGATCTCGTTGCCGTCATCGACGGTGTTACGAACGCAAGTATGCGCGCTATATTAGCGGACCTAAACGGTTACATCGAAGATGTCGCCAAGCTTTCAAGTCGTACTACCGATTTGATGAAGGTCGCACAGACGGTCGTTTCGTGCTTCCCGTCGAATTTGCGTGTCACAGAGTTCCTTGAGTTTCCACCCGAAAGCTTGGACGAGAAACTGCGAGAGTCTCTGCGCGCGCATCCAGTCATTTTCGAACCTGCAATAGCGTAGTCGGCTTCACCCCGCTGCGCCTCGAGGTGCCCCGCTGAGACCTTGATGTCGCGCTCAATCCGATTTTGACTGCTGGTATGCTTCTGCCAACTCTTCAAGATCCTGGGCTTCTTTCTCGAAACGTTCGACCTCGGCCATATCGATGCGTAAGCTGATGGCTCCGTCGTTTCGCACCGTTGTCGGCTCAAGCACGCCAGCGTAAATAAACATAACGACGTCGGCGTGATTACAATGCCAACGCTCTGCGACTTCGTCGAGTGTTAGTCAGCGCGTTCCCATATTCGGGTGCTCCTTTTACGAATTGTTCGATCGTATCGCGACAATGTGGGCAACGGCAACGATCACTTTCCCTTTTCCGCCCTTGTCGTCGATTTCAATCGTTGGACGGTTATCGATGGGGGTGCCTGTGCCGAGTGTCTTAAGTATTGCATTACGTCCTTGATCGTCCACGATAAGGTACGTGCTGTTGGATAACTCAACTCGAAAGCTCATCATAGCTCCTTTTCGCGGATGTTGTCGCTCAGAGATTCTTGCATTGCAGCTTCTTATTTACTCTCTGTGCCAGCAGTGCGTATGGCGCCGATTCAAAAAATGTGTGAACGTTGGGAGGGGCAAAAAAGCCGCCCGGCCACACTGGGACGACATGTCCGGCCAGGCGCGCTGAGCGGGCGCAAATCGTCAGTGCCGTAACGAAGGCGTCCATATCGGCGCTCGAGAGCGACGCGGCGCGCGCGGCAACAAAGACAATAATAAGATCGGTACGCTGTTCGTTGATGTGGGCAATTTCAAATGTTTCCACGCTTCAGACCTCCAGGATCAGAGTGCGCTCAAGCCTTTTCATGCGTGAGAACGCTCCGCAGCATCTGATCCCCAAATTTCCGTAGCAGTTCTAAACGCGCCGCATTTAAGCTCTCGTTGAGCGCCGCATCTGTTGTAGCGTTCGCCATTGAGGCGAGCGATACGAGCGCCAAGAAGGCTGCAATTCCGGTGCTGAGCGTTGGCATATTCGGCACGAACACTGGTGGTCGCGGAATGATCTTGATGATCACGCCCCACTGATAGATAATGATGATGGAACCGCCATCGTCAAAGCCGCCGATTACCTGCGTGGTGATGCCGTCCCACGTGAGCGTGAATCCTGGCGGTAGAATGGTGACTGGGATGAGCGGGAACGGTGGTTGCGTGGACATTCCGGTGAGCACGCTGATGAGTCGCTTTCCGTTGAGCGAACCCCATCCCGTGCAGGGATCCCAGCCGGGACTAGACACGTAGGGCGACGGCGGGTTCAAGCCCCAGACCTGATTGTTCATACCGTCGTCGACGTCGCGAAAAACCAGTCCCGCAACGCCGAGTTGATAGAGCGTCGGCGTGATGAAACCTACTGGTGTACCGAGTGCGCAGTTGATGATCGCGATGAGTCCAGCGTAGAGCGGCGCTACGGCACTTGTGCCGCTTCCGTAGAAGTCGTTGATTTTATAGAACACCATGATGTAGGGACTGTTGCTGCTGGCGTTGCCGGCAATGTCCGGAAGCCCGCGCCCAACGAATTGCGTGCTGTAGTTTGGCGGAACGTTTGTTCCGTTCTGCCAAGATGGCAGCGGAAAATACATGCTCACTCCGCCGCCGGTCACGTCCCTGTTCGGGTCTTCAGCCAGATACGAATCGTTCCAGGTCGTTTCGTAGAAGCCCCAGCCGCGCCGTCCATGAACGGCGCTCGAGATCATCGTCCCGCCACATGCGATCACTCCCGGATCCGATGCGGGATAGTACACGGAAACTCGCCCGGCACTGTTTCCACCGCTGCAGCCTTTGTCGCCCGCGGCTACTAGGACAGTGACACCGAGCATTGCTGCGTCCTGAAAGAGCGAGCTCCATTGCATCATTACCGAATCTCCAATCGGGTCAACTTCCGCGCCCCCGAAACTTATCGAGATGACGGTTGGAATGGGAGAGCCCGCAGTAGGGTGGACCGCGGCGATCAGCGCAGCGGTGGGGTCGTTTGGCGGCCAGGGATAGACCGCAATCGTAGCTCCTTGCGCGATGCTGGAACTGATCGTAATATCCATCGTGAGCTCATAGTCTGAAGAAACCGGATTTGAGCTCATAGCCGGCAGCTGCGGGTCCGGGAATAAAACTGTCGGCTGAACCAACCCTGCGCCCGGTCCAGTTTTGCTGAAGTACTGGGAGATGTCATCTGGGTTGTAGGCCGCGCCGATCGAGACGATGCCGATAATCTGATTTTCAGCAACCGTAGGCCCGATCGGAAAATTGTAGAGCTGCGCGACCTGCAGTGGTGTAACCGGTACAGCCCCGGGAGAGCCGCTTCCAGGAGGTGGAGGCGGTGGAGGAACGTTCAAGGGTTTGAAGCGCGGTCGCCCGTCCAAACCAAGAACGGCCTCAACGATCTGCGTCAGGCTCTCCGGAAGTGAAAGCTGCCCTTCATAACCGTGGTAGGCGGTATCATCGATCTCGTAATCATGGAGCTGCACGAAGAAAGCGGCTTCGAGCTGAGCGACGGTACCTCGCACTCTTACGTGCCGGCCAGGGAGATTCGTCCGAAGTACTTCCAGGCCGGCGTCGCTGAAGTATCGGGTGGCGATGTCGGCGTCGTCTTGAGAAGCTCCGAATGTCGTAGCGAAGTCTTCGCGAGAGCAATACGGCCGTTTGGAGAACGGTTGTTTCGCCAGATCTTCCAGTGACGGCAATGGCGGCGCACCGGATCGACGGCGCAACCCGATGGAAATCGCGACGGATCTCTTGGGATCCGAAGGTCCAAGCCGTTTTGCTGCGGCGGGTTGCTGATTGTTGCTGGTCTTAAGGCCTCGGTAATCAGCCGGCGGTTGCATCGCGTATTCTCCCCGAAGAAGATATCGAGTGCGAATGATGACGACGAAAGCATAGACCTACTTTAAAGAGGGTCTAAGCGTTGATCAGGAATGCCCGAGCGACGAGAATGTGGAGCGCGCAAGCCGGCTTACGAACTCTCGAGCGCCATCCCTTGCTCTAGTAAGAATACCAACACGCGATGTTACTCGCTTGTATTTCGCTCCGCTCGTGCGAATTGCGGACGCCGCACAATACTGTCGACATTGCTCCGCTACTGCGGCGCGCAGAGCTATTCGTCGACGCCGAAATTTCAAAGACGATCTTATACTGTGTCGACTTGCCTAGCGGATCAATGCTTTTATGTCGTCGCGCCTTGCGACGATCAAGAGTGAATGTTGCTTGTTTATGGTAATTTTGCTAGCGACGTGAGACTGGACTGCACTGATTCCCTGCGCTATCATTCGCAAACGCTGTAGTCGCTATCGCGCCCGTGAGTTTGAGATTGTTCGACTCCATTTTCAATTACACTTTACGGTCTTGGGAAATTCCCCGGCCTCAGAAGATGAAAATTCTCACAGTGCTGATCAGTCTAAAGGGTTGCCGATTTAACGTGCAGTTCTCGTCCTTTGAACGGACAGCGAAGCAAACTCGATTTCAAGTTGCAAATGCTACGATGAAAGGTCAAAACGAAGATGAGGAAGTTCCTTTTAACATCGGTCGCCGTTGCGATCTGTTTTGTTCTTACGAAGCCGTTTCTGCCGGCAGAAGGCGCCACGCCGCAGCATGCGGGAGCGGTTTATTCCGTCGCCGCGGGTGGGTTTTGGATCGTCGCTACGATCGAGATGGGTGATCCTAAGTGCTATGCAGCGAGCATCCAAAAAGTGCCGGCTCCTGTGATGCCATCCGCCTACAGAGTTACAATTAAGAGCATTCCGCACTCGGGCGTTTGCGCTCAGCTCATATTCCCGCAAAATGTTGCTGCGTTTTTCAGAGCTCCGCAAAATCCAGGAAGAGTGTCCATACAATTGCCAGGCGAACCTGGGGCCATCTACTCCGTGGGAGTATCCGACCCGTACAGATCAAAGTAGGGCGTTGATAGAAGCCGTCTCTTATGGGGCGGCTTCTTGCTTTTAGCGAGAAGTCAAGCGGAGTTGAACACACGCGCCGCATGCTGCCTCAACAACTCCTGACTCGCTAGGCACGCGGCACGGGCTTCACTTGCTCGCGATGAGCCATTGCGCGTTGCCGCCGAGGAGATCTCGCTGAGTGACGTTGGGATCGATCGTAAAATCGCTAAATGGGACTCCTGCGTACTGGATCATTTGAAAACCGCGAACGGGAACCGCTGGAGCATCGGCGCTTTGCGAATGCCAGTAGCTGTGGAATTTGAGCGAATTGAAGAGTTGATCACCGGTGAGACCACATGGTTCACCGACGTATAAGCCGGGTGAGTAACCTTGGGCAGCGACCTCATCATACCAATTATTGCAGTGGTCGATGATGTCGCTCGCCTGCGCGTCCGGCGAGATCGCCTCAAGGTCCATCCAAATCGTAAGATTCTGCGGGAGCCCGAGCTTCGCCGCATTCTGCGTCGTCCGTAGCCCATACCGAGTTCCGGATTCCGCATTGGGTAACCAGATGTTCTTTGCGTACGGGCATGGATAGACGGCCATAAGGGCCATTCCGCTTTCCAGGATTGCGACGGCCTCGTTGGCAGAAAAGTCGTCGGCTTGCGGTTGGTCGAACGGAATATACCGAAGGCAAAACTTATACTGAGTGCCGAGCTCCTTTAAATCGCTCGCGCCCAGGACTTGATCCGTATCGAAACCGCGAGCTCCCGGTGCGGCAGCGCGCACGGAACCTGGTAGCAATGCCATTATCGATAGCTCCTTCGTAGCACGCGATCCGCCAATTGGAGATGTATCACAACGTCCTCCGCTTGACCATACAGGGACCAGACTCGTGAATATTCCTCGACCGAGAATAGCAGAATTGCTAACTCTATCTTCCGCTCCGACACTTCGCCAATCGGAGTAAGAATGACGTGCAACGATGTCTAGCGGGAGCGTACTGAAATGGACCATGATCGGAACTGTCGCCGCTGCCGGGTTTTCCGCAATAGCTACGATTTTTGCCGCGATCTCCGTGCGAGAAGTGGTTGAACAAACGAACGCCCTGAAAACGCAGACCGACATCGCGGCCGAAGAAAATCGGCTTAACACCCAAGTGGCATTAATACGATATTGTTGGCAGGATACGAAAGACGAGGTGAAATCCGGAGACGACCTGCTCGTCATCCAGGGCGCCGAGGACGCTGTGATTTATCACGATAACGCGGCTCGTCAAGACATCCTCGACGAGTTTGCGGATTCCCCGGCAGTCAAGGACTTCTTACGTTGCGATTTTGAGAACGAGAGTCGCGTACCGATCTTGCGTATGCAATATTGGTTCCGGCTCGGCTATGATCGTGGGAAGACCCAAGATACGCAAAACAGTCCCGTCATTGCGGCGATACAACCCGGGTCCCGAAAGACCGTGTGGATTGTCAACAGTTCGTCGGATGTTGCTGACCGAACGGCCTTTCGAATTCCGGAGCGCGTACGGTACGTGCGCTTTTCCGATCTTGCTGATATACGTGAGTCGCTGAGTCCAAAGCTGACGGACTACTGGATACTGCAGCGCGGGAAAGAACCGATGGAGGCCTTGGATCAGAATTATTGAGCGAGAAACGCGTCAATGACTCCCGCCGACGTCGGCCACATTCTTCAGATCGTCGCGGACGATGCCGTTAAGGCTGCAGTCAGTCTCGCGTTGAATCGCGGATTCGGCGTGATATCCGCCGTGTGGCTGCGCCGTCGAGCTAAAGCGGAAGCAACCGGTGATGCAGAGCGCGTTGAGCGCGAGGTCGTACGATTGGAAGATGCGGCGGCGGGCATGACGGCGGCCTTCCAAGATTCCATGAGGTCGGGAAAATTCGACACCGACGTTGCGAGAGATGAGGCATCCGAGCCTGGCTTCGAACAATTTGTGGAAAAAGCCGTAGACGCTGCGGCGGCGTCTACAAGCGAAGCGAAGAGGTTGCTACTTGGCTCAATGATCGCACGTCGGCTTCAGGTGCGAACAGATTCGCTCGAGGAAGTTGCGCTCAGGCGCGCGGTTGACGTCGTTGAGTATCTCAACGAGTCCCAGCTTTTGCTGCTCGCCGCTCTCTGCCTGAAGAATATGCTTGGCCAGATCCCGGAGTTCATCGAAAGGCCATCTGTTTCTCGCTATGATCTCGAAGACTGGCTTGTGCGCAATTGGGGTTCGGCGCTCCTGAAGCTTAGCGTAACCTCCTGGACTTCGTACGACCTCGAAGTTCTTGCGGAGTTCGGTCTTGTACGGTTGCCAGCTCCCGGTCCCGGCGCGTTGCTCCTCGAAGAGCCGCGTTCTGGGATGCCTGTTCAGCAGTGGTTAGCGCAGAATAGAGTCGATGCCCTCGACTTTGGTCCGGATATCGATCCGATGAATCCGGAACACTCGCCGTTGATCGGTGAGCGGTTTCCAACAATTCGTGCGCTCGCAAACCTGATCGAAGGCGATGAGGGATTGAGAGAGTCACTTGAATACGCGATCGTCAGTCCGGCTGGCTGGAATATCGGTGAGCTCGTTCTCGACCGGCTCGGAACAGCAGCTTCGATTACTTCTCGCTGATTTCGAAAAACGACGGGGGGTGGCCGGTCAAAAATGCTCGCCGAGTTACAGCTCGCTCCGACGCCGTTCGAGCTCGCGGCATTCTTGTTGGCGCCTTTGTAATAGCGGAGCGACTAGCGAACGCAGCCGCGAATTGTGATTTTGAATCTCGCCTCGAAGCGACCGGATGTTTTGCTGAAGATTCTTTAACGTTTCAGCGTGTCGCTCTCTTGGTCCCGGACTGCCGTTCGCTTTAACCCAAATCGTCAAGTAATTCCCTTCAACGGTGATCCGCGGGCGAAACCCTCCGAACACGACGGTAAAGCTCTGCGGTCGAAACTGCATCGATGCGATATCCTCGACTGTGTGGCGATAAAACGCCAACTCGCCGTCTTCTTGAAGATCTTTTGCCGTCGCGTCCGGATTCAGGAATGGCTCTCCCAAGATATGCTCAGCCAGGAAATGCGCGTCAATGTACCCCTCCGACATGGATTCGATTCCACTACACGGTAAAGCGTTCACGAACGCTTCGAGATCTTGGCGCACGCGCTCGGTGTACATGAAGAGGTTTTCAGAAAATAATTCAGTGTTCTGCATCGGTCTCCATCATTTCTACAAATGCAAAGGACGCCTTAGGTGCGCGTGACTTACATCGCGGTCAATCGAGTCATGACATGCTGCAAGCCATAGCACGGACGAGGACGCTCGCGGGTGCTCGGCTCTTGGTCATTTGAATGTCGTGATCGAAGAGTTTTTCGGTCGCCCGGCGAAGTGTCGACGAAATATCCGTACCGAGGCCAGGGTGGGGAAAAAGCCAATGGACACGTACTACGGGCCATACACGATTGGAGAGATCGAGAACGTCGCTGGCGACTTTGTCGACGTTTGGATGAAGCCGTTCGAAAGTCACGTACTTCGAGGTCCGCGCGGCGAACGGCCACTTACCGCAATTGGTTGTCGTTGGTCCTGCGGCTGTGAAACCCGAGGAGCATCCTACGATCACCTACGCACGTCTCGATGGAAGCCATGTGATTCGCATCGTTACTTGGCCGCCGGTCAACCAACGACCGACGTTCCCGATGAACAGCGGGGTGGATTTATTGTCCCGCGAGCGCATGCGACCTATCGCCGCGGGTGGCACCTTTTCGAGCGAACTGAACGCTACCGCGCGTAGCGCGACGTGCTTCACAGACGGCATCTGCTTGCATGGCGTCATATCGCGATTCATTGCTCCTAAGAGAGTGGGCAAATTCCCACGACCGTGAGCGTCGTCGGTTCGACGTTGATTGCCTGCCGCGCGCGTGCACCCACAAAATCGACTGCAATCCCCTCCGCGACGAAGCGAAGATCAAGGCGAACGATGCGCTCAACCGTTTTCGTCATCGTCAGGAAGAGTGCGCAAACTAAACGCATCGCTTCGAGCTTGATCGCCTCTTCGTTTGGCGAGCGAGCGATCGCGAGCATCGGAGAGGCCTTGATGCCGACGCCGCTGCCACCCGATCCGGAAACGTAGTGCTCGAGCATATCCTCGGTCATCCGCTGCGAGCTGAACATGCCCAGCTCGGAATCCGTCGGCGGACGTTCATTCAGTAAGATGCGTCGGGCACGGCGCAGCGCGATTTGATCGGCGGAGATGCCATTAAAATTGATGTCGTCAGCGAAGGTCGATCGAACGGGATCTTCGGCGAGTGTCAGCTCAACCAGGCGTTGTCCATCGCGATGGAGCTCGCGGAAGCTTCGAACGCGCACGCGAGTGCCGGCGAGACCCCAAGCCATTGGCACGGCTTCACGCCCCGTCTGCAGCTCCGAAAAATGCGCGGCGTCCTCGTCGTCGTGAACCAAAAGACTGATATTGATCGTACGATCGGCCCGAATGAGCTCCGTGTAGTGGCCAAAGATAATCTTGCCGCTCTCGAGGTGAAACACCGCGAGCGGTAGCGGTTGCGTTCCCGTCGCCTGCGTCGCTGACTCGGTGTGCGCCGACGCGGACGGTTTCGCTTGAGTCGTAACGCCCTCAATGCTGCTCAAAGGCGGCATAATGCGTACTCGTCCAAGCGGTGGCTTCACGAAAGCAGGCTGACGCGTAAGCACGCGGTAAAGGTCGTCGAATTGTTCCGACAAGACGAAGGGGGTCTCGTCGCGGAGGAACTCAGGGATCCACTTCAGGTCGGACCGATCAAAGACAATGGGAATAACGCCGTGTTCTGATCCTTGAGCTTCCAGGACGCGTCGACCAAGCATCCCACCTTCGAAGCTCGCGCCTTTTCCAATACCGCCTTCTTGCTCAAGATGGTATCGCTTATAGTAGTCTTGTGAACAAACAACAAGCACAATCTCGACGCCGGTCATTTTCTCCGTCATCCAACGAGACCAGCCGCCTTTGGGGCGCGGATCGAAGAGATCCAAATCGCAAGGAACACCCTCGGTATTGAGTCGCTCCGCGAGCGCTAACACTTTGGCGTCGTGCGGTCCGCGGACGTAACTGATGACGGTAGCGAGACCTGAGGGTTCCATTATTCCAGTCGGCTTTCCGCCGATACGCTCGTGTCGCTCTGGACTCTGTGATTGGGCTTTGTGCAGCCTCGCGAACTGACAATTATGCTAAGCATGGTAAGGTGCAATCTCAAAAGGCGACGATTTCTTGACGCTGACCAACTGGCGCTATTCCAAACCCAACTGCCTGAAAAGCCTTCGCAGAAGCGATTCTTCCTTATTCACGAATGCGTCGAGCGTCAGCAGTGCAACGAGCGCAGTGGCTGCTGCGCCAAAGTAGTCCGGGTTTCTCATATTGTGAGGTCTCCTTACTCGATTTGGGGGCGTGTGTGATGGATTGTGTGCGAATGTTTGAAGTTGTCAAGCTCACCGCGTGCACTGTCTGCGGCGCTCCCGTGATTTACTGTGGTCCAAAAGTGCTGGAACGAGGGCGACGATTTTGTTCGAGCGCGTGCGATCGCATCGACGATGCACGCAGTCCCGGAGACTGGGTTGATGCTTCGGCTCTGATCTGGGACGGCCACAACGACCGCCCCGATCAGTCTCAGCCTCAGTAGCGGGGCAGCGCTAGGAGGTTATCAGTCCACACGCCGTCGGCGTATGTTTGTAACCACTTCGTGAAGCCATTCGTATGGACGGCGACCCACGCAGTGTTGCCGTATGCATCCTGGACGTAACCGGAGTTGTTGCTCTCGACGAACGCGACCCACGCTTCGCGCGTGTCGTCGAAGGTTTGGCCGCCATCGCTGACTGCGCGCAATCGTGCGATGTGGTGGTGATGTACGCCGCCGACGAGGCGGACATGCGTAAAGCGGACGGTCATCGTTTGCCGCCTTTGCCGGCGCCGTTGTGCGCCGGACGTATGAGGCGGTAGTGGCTCCCGGGGACGTCAGTCGGAGGGAAGGGTTCTCCCGCAACCACGGTCCGTTCGTCGCCACGCCCGCCGCGGGGCCCTACCTGCTGGTAGATCCCACTCTGTTTCGCCGGCTGTCCCGGCTTGTTCTGGGCTTTCATAAGCGCTCTGCATCCTTTTTAGTGGAGGATCCCGAGAGGGCAGAGCGCCTTTGGCGTCAGAATTAAGCCTAAATCCAAAGGTGTTGCCCCTCGGGCAGTTCCGCTTGGAGGAGAGGCCGCCGTTTTGAGCTCGCATGCTTTACGGCGGTCTCGTTCTTTTGCGGATGGATACCGTTCCAGAGCGGAACTCCGGCTCCTCTAAAATCGTTACACAATTGCCCTAATTACCCAACAGGAAGGGCTCCCCTTTAAGGCTAACACGTCATCATGAGTGTCATCCCGGTCATCCAGCCGGATCCCCGACCGTTGCGCAAGGCGCCGGTCGGCCTCGTTGCCTGTCAAGTCAATTTTTCAGAGACCGATCGACGCATTGTCGGTAAGGACGTCTTCAAATTTCAAGAAGCCCTAAGTCGAGGCGGCGGCGACTATAGCGAACTCACGCCATTTCGCAAGGGTCAGGTCACCCTGCAGATCGGCCTGCTCGGCGCCACATCATCCTCCGACGCCACCAGCAGTTCCGGTTGGAGATTCGCAAATCACGACCAGACCTGGTCCGTCGCGCTCTTCCCTGACTCGGTAATTTTGGAGTCTCGGGCATATGCGGGTTGGACTGAGAGTTTCAAGCCGCGACTAGAGGCGGCCGTTACAAGCGTCATTGAGGTATTTCGTCCCGACATCGAGACACGTCTTGGTTTGCGTTATATCAATGCTTTGAGCGACGAACAGGCTGCGTCGGCGACATTCTGGCGCAGCAAAGTGCAGGGCGCCTTCTTAGGGCCTCTCGGGCATGAGAATGTGGGCGACGGCTTTAAAGGCTCTGCTCTTCGGGCGAATTTCGCGTTTGACCACGTTGAAGCAAACGTTTCTTTAGCGTTTCAGCCTGATGCTGTTTACCAGGGAAACACTGCAGTCGTTTTTGACATCGATGTCTTCCGGCATACCCCACAGGAGATGAATATTAGCAAGGTACTTAGCGGAGCGGATATCCTAAACACCGTCGCTCTCCGCATTTTCCAGGACATCATCACACCCGAATACTTGGAAGAACTTCGATGATGCTAACGACCGATCAACACATCGCGCCAAAGATCCAGAAACTTCTCAACAGTGCATCTGGCGAAGGACTAGTACCCATCGCTGTCCCTCCTTCCTACGGGGGACTGCGCAACGAGTTTGCGACTGCGCCGCTCGGTCAGCAACTGGCCTACCGACAGAGTCCGTATGGGTCTTTCGTATTCGTTGAGCCCAAAGAAGTCCCAAGCGGATTCTACGAAATTTGTCTTTCCCGGACAGGTTCAGGCGTTACTATCGATGCCGCAACACTAGCGTCGCCGCAATACACTTCCTATGTTACGGACGGAAGTCTGCGTCAGCTTTGCGGAAAACAAGATCGACTCTCTGAGTCACTTGCGCAATGGGTTCCGACCGGGTATGTTGCGGCGAAATTCGATGTGATCTGGCTGGATAATTCGCCCGCCGCCGCGTCCAACATCGAAGATCAGATTGCTTCCACGGAGCAGATTAACGACGCCACTCTGCGCTTTCAGCAGGTTCGCGCGCAACTACAGGATTGGCTTGGAGCCTCTGTCGACGAGCTCGCGGAGCTTCTTGACCTTTCGCCGACGACGATCGTTAATCTCACCAAACCTGGACGCAATATCCGCCCAAAGACTGTCCGTAAAATGATGGCTGTGTATGGCCTACTGAGCGAATTCCAGCGTGTCGTTGGAATGGAGTCAGCATTAGCATGGGCCCGGACTACGGGTCGTCGCCTACTCGCCGACGGTCGCCTTTCAGACTTTGAGCAGTTCTTAAGCACGCGCATCTTTCCAATTCCCCATAGAGCATTTATGGGTGCTGCAAAGTTTGGCGACAACGACGCTGAGCTGGTAACAAAGCCAGGGCCCGCCGTTGGAAGGCCATCTCGCATATAGAGAAACTGCGTGATTGAAACGTGGCTCCCCGATAGCTGGCCTCTAACGGTCAAGAACGCTATGACGAAATTTCGTCAGGGACACGCTTTACGCTGGAATTCTTCAATCGCCTACGGAGCGAATTTCGACGACCCGGTTTGCAAGCCAACTGCCGAACTTGGCGGCAAGGATCTCGGCTACGTCCGGGTTGACGATGTTTGGCGATACGTCATCATCACGACGCAGACGTGCGATATTTGCGAAGAGAACAAGAAGCATCCGCGCATACCCTGGATTACGGTTGCGCCAGTTTATGACATCTTGCCTTACATCGCCAAGGGCCAGGACAATCAGATTCGCGCGAATGGATTTGGGTACTTGGTGCCGCTCACGCATCCCCAATTTCTTGGAGACGGCGTGCTTTGGGTCGCGGATCTTCGCGTTGAATACCCTCTTGAGAAGAGCGTTCTGGCGATCAAAGACAACGATCCTATCGACGTATTCGGGACGGAAGGCGACTACAATGATTTCGCAGATAAACTCGCGCTTCGACGTAATCGGCCAGCAATCGACGAGAATGTTCGCAAGTTCATAACGCTGCCGCTGCGGGACTCGCTCCTCGCCGGCGATATCGTGCACGAGTCCATTCTAGAAATGAGAATCCAGTGTGGCCCTGCCTGGGATCATGTTGAAACGGCGCAAATCGTCGCGGTCGTCAAGGATCGCGAATCAGTTGGGCGTATTGCCGATCAGTTCGAAACCTGGCACGGCCCAATCAGCGCTCGGCTGCCAAACGGTCTAACACTTCAAACGACGGCTGTCGTTGCTTACGACGATTTCACCTACGACCTTTCACGGCGTGCGGTGCTGATCGATTTTTCAGAGTTTAGCCAGAATTAGGTTTGCGGCGTCGGCCGATCCTCAGTTGCAGATTACGGTCGGGATTGCGCCGACCGAGGCGACTTGATTGTAGAAGGCCGCGAGTTGTAAAAATGCCTGCATCGCGCGCATCGACGGCCTGCGTAGTTCAAGTTGCCGCGTCAGTTCGCTCCGTTCGATGGCGCCTCCGAGAATGACGCAGACGTGGCGTTGCGTATTCGCCGAGCGCAGCAATGCTTTGAAACGGGTGAAATGTTCGCGGCCGGTTCCCGGACCAAAGCGGATGCGTTTGACGCGGCGTTTATCGACGGTCCAGTCGCCGTTCCAACGAGAAGCCGGTGACTGCATGAGAGAGTCCGCTCCGATCGTCGCCGCGCCCAGATTCTTAACGGCCTGTGACAAGACTTCGTGCAAAGACGCAGCCGAGAGTCGTGAAGTCGTTGTCGGCCTCTTTATATGGATTAAGGCGATTGCGGGGTCGCGACCAGCACGATAGGCGATGAAATCGGCGATTTCGCCGGCCGTATCATCGCAGATGAGGGCGTCCCACGTTCCGAAGAATTGCCGCATCGGTAATTGGCCGCGTTGCGCATCGACGAAGCCGAAGATAGAGTTTCGGTCCCAACGCCGTCCTGCAGTATCGGTGCGTCCTTTCTCGCTCGTCAATCCGCCAAGCGCCGGCAAAGCAATAAGCACGTCATCAACGACCTGTTTCATCGCATGTCGCGACGGCCCAATATCGAAAAATTCGCCGAACGCATAGGCATGCGCGCTGTCACGAAGCAGCAGACGAAAAGACTGCTCCCGGTCAATAACCTGCGTAACCGAACGGGGCTTATCTTCCCCTGACTCTACGAAGCGGTTCAGATCGTCCGACTGGATCCGGAAGCGGGGGCGCGGATCTCGCTCGAATTTCAAATAGCACAGGGCGGTTGCGTTGGCGGTGTTTGCGGAGGCAACGCCGACGTCGAAAAGCCAGCGATGGTCGGGCCGAATTGGTGTTGTATTCGGGCGAAGGTCGGCACAATAATCGTCGAGCTCGAGCGTCTCGTGCGTGGTAGGATCCTCGAAGTCCGTCTTGAGTCCAGACAGATCCAAGAGGATGTTTCCAGGTTCTACGATCGTCGGCGCAGCCACAACGGGTGCGAAACGCCGAAACACATCCGCGGCATCTTGCTGGCTGACTAAGTCTCGCTCCAGGGTCGCACACCACGCCGCGAATTCGTCCAAGGGAATGTGACTCGAGCGTCCATCGGAGACCCGGCCTGTAAACAATCCGACATAACGTCGAACGAACCGTCCCTCTGCCGCGATACGTCCTTGTGCGCGGGTGACGACGCTTTGGAAGTCCGTCAAAGCAGGTGCTGTGTCGGCTAGCGATGCCGCCTCGGTTGTCCGTCCTCTTATCGCGGTCCGCGAGAGATCGGTATTGCGGGATGCAATGGAAGTAATGCGCGTGGACTGATGCTGCGGCAATAGCTTTGCAAATTCAACCGGGCCGAATTTGTCGATCGCCATGTTCACGCGAGCGCTATCAAACAGAAAGAAACGGTCGCCTCGCTTGTAGAGCACTGTAGCCGTGTACTCATTTTCGAGAAACGTAAATCGATCGAACAGATCGGAGGAACGTATGACGTGCGCAATCATGACATGTAATTCCGGATACTTATCCGGAAACGGCCGCGCAGAAGCGAGAATCTGACGATCCTGTTGGATTAATTCTTCGCGAACGATCTCGAGTTCGTCGTCGAAATCGTTTCCTGCCCGATAGATGAGGCACCGACGGGGAATCACAACATCGCGCGTAAGAGCCAGTTCCGCTTCCTTCGTCGGATCATCGTCATCGAGTCCTGGAGGCGGTACTAAGCGATATTTCCCGTCGCGATACTCTGCTGCGACGGACAATTCGCGCAGCTTTTTGCCATACTCAGCTTCGTCGAGGATCGTCGGATGACCAATTTTTGCGCACTCTCTGTCGAAGGCGCGATACATATCCCACGACTGCTGAACTTTCGACGACGCGCGCGAAACCACGACCGCTGGCGGTTCCTTTGTTCGTGCTCGCGGGCGAAGACGTCGAATGCAGCGGCCGATCTGTTGAACGACCATTCGCTCGTTGCCGAAGTCGTCATGGATAAACAACGCTGAACAATATGGATCGTCAACACCTTCGGTCAACTTGAACTGGTGAAGCAGGAGTCGCTGAGATATACTTCTGATGTCTCCAAGAGTTTGTTGGCGGTGTGGGTCCCGGCCAGTGAAGCGCTCGTGGACTCCAACGAACCCCAGACTCTTCGCCACCGAGGAACGCGAAAGAGCGGAAAGAGCCGAGTCAATGGAATCGACGTCCGCAAATCGCAGGATAGCTTTTGCGTTGTGGTCGACCGTTCCATCAGTGATCATACGAGCGAAGCGCTCAGCACTCGCCAGCGCGAAGGAACGCGCATCCTTGCCAGCTGCCAGCGTTTCAAATGCAACATCCCTGATGAGTCCGTCGGACAGTGCGTCATCAAAGGGGTAGTAAGCGATGTGGCCCCGATCGACGTTAAAGGTCCGAAAGTCATTTCGGTACGGTGTCGCAGTGAACAGAATCATGGGCACATTAAGATGTTCAACGGCCGCGGACCACTCGGGCGAGGGCTCCTTGTGTCCCTCGTCAACAAGCACAAGCGACATGGATGCCTTCAACGCAGCGTAGAGATCGGCAGCATTCGTGCGAATGTCGGTAAGCGCTTGCAGCGTTCCTACGATGATCTGTGGTGCATCCGCCGCGCGGCCCAATGCTGCTCTAAGTGCGCCGGCGTTTGAACGCAGTAACGTCGTGACCGTGAGTTCTGACCAGGGTTTGGCGAGGTTCAGTCGCCGCCACGTCACCGCACGAATATCGTCGCGGAGCTGATCAGCAATTGCTGCAGAGGGCGAAAGGACTGCAACTGCTTTACCGCCCGCTGCTCTCATCCGAGCGGTGATCGCGATGATTGCCGTCTTACCCGTTCCCGTCGGCATTTGCACGAGCGCACCGGACTGCGGACGCGCACGCAGATAACGATCAATGCACGTTAAGGCCTCTATTTGGTTCGGCCACAATCGATCCTTAAAACTCGCCCAACCGAGTCTTTTGCTACCCTCACGTTCGGAGCGCCCCACCCTACTATTGTATCATTCGTAACGGCGGCGCTTCTAAACTTGCGCCCTCACAGACGCCGTCGCTTGCGACCGGCAACCCACTCCATTCTGTCGATAATGTCTACGGAGATCCTAGGCGCCGAGGTTAGCAATTCTACTAGTTGTATCCATCGTTGTTCGCAGAATGTTGACTTTGCGCTTCTAGTCTTCGAGGGATTTGTGACAATCAACGCTGCAACGCCAATAGAGATTCGCACGGGGGAACGGCTTGCTAACAACGATCGTGACTGGTTGCCGAGGGAGGTGTCGACTATTTTCGTGCTCTCGATTTCAGCGACGTCACATTCCGGACGTTGAGCAACATGGCTGAGAAAAAGCTCAGCGTACGGCTGCCGCTTATGATACAGGACCCGATGACCGCACCGGAGTCTGCGGCCGCGCCAAAAGCCTCGAAGCGCAAGAACGAGGATACGAGGACCCTCGTTGAGGGCATCATCGTTTCTGCGGAGCCGAATTTTCGGGATTTTCTTGACGGCCCAGTCACTCCGAAGATCGCCATACTCGACTTCGATCCCAAATCTGGATTGCTCATCAAGGGCGCACGCTTTCAATATCCTTCTAAAGGGAAGAAGCGCGGCACGTACGAGTTCGACGAAGATGATATTTATTCCGATGCCTTCATTCAAAGCAGTGTATTAGCGGCAGTCTTAAAGACGCTGCGCCTTTTCGAAGACGAAGAAGTTCTCGGTCGGAGCGTAGCGTGGGCGTTTGGAGCGGAGCAGATCTTCGTTGTGCCTCGTGCCGGCGAATGGGAGAATGCCTTTTACGAACGCGATTCACACAGTCTCCAATTCTTCTATTTCAAAAATCCGCACGATCCCCAAAAAGTGGTTTATACGGCGTTGTCGCGAGACATCGTTGCCCATGAAACGGGTCACGCGATCATCGACGGCATTGCGCCGACGTTGTACGATGCGCTAACCCTCGAATCGCTCGCGTTGCACGAAGCGATGGCGGACCTCACCGCCGTCATGACAGCGTTTGGCAGCAATGCGCTGACGCACCGCGTCTTGGATCAAACGGGCGGAAGCATTCGCGAGCCGACAGCGTTCAGCTCTCTGGCCAGCGAGTTTGGTACAGCCCTTAGCCAAACCGGTGGTGCGAACGCCCTGCGGTCCATGTGGAACGATGCCAACCTTGCATCAGTTGAGGCCGAACCGCATGCACTCAGTCTCGTACTGAGTGGTGGGATGTATCGCCTGATGAATTTCCTCTATGAGACGATCTGGGGAAAATTCAACAATGAGTACTCAAAATCAGGGTATTCACTCGCAGTAGCTGCAAAACTCTTTCAACGGTTTGCGTTTCGTGCTCTTGATTTCTTGCCGCCGGGTAACGTCTCGTTTCTCGATTATGCTCGCGCAGTGTACGCGGCCGAACGGAGTGCGACAGGAACTACGGGCGTGGAGTTGAGCTTCCTGGCCGACGAGCTTCAGCGTCGCGGCGTGCTCGGTAATGTCAAGGACATTGAGGTCGCTATCCCTACATGGAAACTCGATGTCGATACTCGAGCGCTTTACGATAGCGAGTCGGAAGCGTACGCATTCGTGGCGCGCAACCGAGCCCAGCTCAATGTGCCCCCCGACGTCCCGTTTGTGATAGCTGGAAGATATCATACCCGCAAGAACAGCCCGCGATCAAAAGACGAGAATCGATTGAAGGAGGAATTGATCTTCAAGATTTCGTGGGAGCAGATCGAGAACGATCAATTCAGTCCAAGCTATCCGGCGACGCGGCGTGTGATGGCAGGTACGACGCTTGTCACGGACTGGAACTCGGGTACAATCGAGGCAGTTCTCACGTCGGACTTGCAGTTGCAGAAACGCGCGCGAGATGCTATGGTGCGATCCCTTTGGCAGCGCGGTTTACTACCTCCGCCGAACGAATTACGGTTTGAGAAATCCTTGCTCTTTGGTGCACCTCGGGTGAGCGTCGTCGGAGGGCACTTACACATTCACGGGCTCGCGCGATTGCTGCACATGCGACGCGGTGAGGAGTGATGGCGGAGAAGAAGTCGTCCTCAAACTGCCTACGTGTTCGCGTCTATAATGTACGATTTGGCGATGCGATCCTCGTTTCAATACCCGATGAAAATGTGCTTCGACATATTCTGATTGACGTTGGCAATGTCCAAGCGGGCGAAGGTGGCGACCCGGCGGTGTTCGGACCAGTTGTGAATGATGTGCGAAAGCAATTGAAAGGCCGACCCCTAGATCTCTATGTAATGACACACGAGCATATGGATCACGTGAAAGGTCTGCCGTACGCAGATGGAAAGCTAGACCTGGGCCTGGATGTCAAGTACAGCTGGCTAACAGCTTCGGCTGCGCCCGATTACTACAAGCGTTTTCCCGATGCCAAGAAGTTGCGTCTTCAGGCGATAGCAGCATTGGAAGCAGCGCGGATGCACCTGCAAGCTGCTCCGAACCCACGTGTCGACGCTCTCCTTCTGAACAATGACTATCGCTCAACTGAAAAATGCGTAAAGCACCTTCGCAACCTCGGGAAGACTACGACCTATGTTTATCGTGATATCGATCTGAGGGGGACGCACGCGTTCACCGAAGCGAGGTTTCGTATCTGGGGGCCTGAAGAGGATACGAGCGAGTATTACGGTCGCTTTCAGCCGTTCGCGGCCTTCGGATTCGGCTCGATGTCAACCGACGGGAACGCAGGCGGGCAGGCTCGGCAGGACCCGCCCCCCGGTGTCGACGCGCGTGCTTTTTATAATCTGGTGGACTCACGGGCGCATGGTAACATCGATAATCTATTGACCATCGATAAAGCGGCCAACAACACGAGCGTCGTTTTTAGTATCGAGTGGCGCGGCTGGAAGCTTCTTTTCCCTGGAGACGCCGAGATCCGAAGCTGGAAAACCATGGCAAAGTACGACGTTCTCGAACCGGTTCACTTCCTTAAGGTCGGACATCACGGAAGCTATAATGGAACGCCAGATGACGACATTCTTGAAAGGATTCTACCGGAGCGTCCACCAGACGGTCGACGAAGAACTGCAGTCGTATCAACGTATCTCGACGTTTATTCCGGCGTGCCGGATGACGCCACGATCGAGACGTTAGAGGCGCGTTGCGACCTGCGATCAACGCTCGAGCTCGATGACGAGCTGTTCTTCGACGTGTATTTCGAGGCATGAGGCAACTCCAATCAGATTTCATGACGTTTCCAAGAGCGTCATAGCCGCTACCCATCCGGTAAAAACATGCTAAATGGCTTCGGCGTCGGTATCGCGGTCGTTCGCAGGGTGTATGGCATTCGGGTCCGAGTTGTCGCAGCCCGAGTGCAGTGGCATTATTGCCAGTAATGCAGGCGGCGCACAAAGACTACGCGTTCCATACACTTGGCTGGTATCAATTTGAAAAATTATGCCATACGATTCTGGTCGACATTCTCGGTCAGACGGTCCAGGTGTTTTCGAGTGGAAACGACGGCGGTCGAGATGCTGCATTCTCCGGGACATGGAAGCAGCAGGGTGGAGAAGATCTCTCCGGGACATTTACCTTTCAGGTAAAGTATTCGAGCAAAGCAAACATGCCGCTCGTCTATTCCGACCTAAAGCCGGAAGTTGAAAAAGCTTGCGCGCTGACGGATGACGGATTGTGCGACAACTACATCATCATTACGAATCACGTCGTGACAGGCGTGCGAGCTAGTGAGCTTGAGATTAGCCTCAAGGCAGCGACTGGCGCTCAACACGTACGAATCTTTGGCATCAATTGGCTTTCCGACAGAATCACGACAAGCTCGTACCTTCGTATGCTTGTACCGCGCGTCTACGGTCTTGGCGACATTTCGGAGATGCTCTCAGCGCCGGCCTACGAACAGGCGAAAGCGATTCTTAGCTGGATGCCTGAATTAAAAACAATCGTAACGACCAAGGCAATGCAGCGAGCCGCACGTATGTTGAGAAATCGACGCTTCGTCCTAATGACGGGCGACGCCATGGTCGGCAAGACTACTGCGGCATGTTCACTCGCTCTGGCCGCCCTCGACGAAATGAAGCTACGTGTCGTTAAAGTTAGGTCGGCCGAAGAATTTGCAACCCATTGGAACGCGAACCCTAACTCCGATCAGTTCTTTTGGGTTGATGACGCATTTGGTGACACCGTTTACGATGATACGTTGACTCGTGCTTGGGGACGTCACCTCGATGCGCTCGGCGCGGCCATTGAACTGGGCGCCTGCGTCATCATGACGTCGAGAAGCTATATTTGGACACGAGCACAAGACACGATAAAGACCTATGCTTTCGATCGTTTGTTCACGGACAAGGTCGTCATTCGACTCGAAGATCTCTCGATTACAGAGCGGTCGGAAATGCTTTACAATCATTTACGGATCGGCCGACAGTCGCAGCCGTTTAAAGCTTCGATAGCCCCGCTTCTCCCGAATATAGCGCAGATTCAGCCATTTTATCCAGAGGCCGCACGCCGCTTAGCCGATCCAAATTACACGGCTATGTTGCAATCGGACCTTGCCGCCGTGGAGGACTTTTTTCGGAATCCTCAGAGCATCCTCATCGACATCTTTACTCGGCTCGGTGCGGCCGATATTGCGGTACTGGCCCTTACGTTTACGAAAGGCGGCGAGCTTCGACTTCCTCTTGAATTCGATTCACAGGCGCTTGACGTCATTGATCGCTTCGGAGCTCAGCGACACGACGTTGCGGCCGCAGCGAACGCGATGCGCGATGTCTTCTTGCGCGAAGTTCTCGATTTTGATGGCTCGACAGCTTATCGATTTGCCCATCCGTCATTTTCGGACGCGATGGCCGAAATGACCGCACGAAGACCCGACATGCTCGATATTTATCTCGCTGGCGCTGATCCGATTACGATTTTGCGCAAAACACACGCTGGTAAGCCAGGCGAGAAGGGCGTCGAAATCGCTGTCCCGCCCTCGCGCTACGACGTCATTATAGCCGCGATTCGCATATTGGCGAGTCGATTTCCCGGGGTCGGTCCTGCGAATTGGAGTTTCTATCTCATCCGACGCTCCGGAGCGCCCTTTCTAAAGCTCGCGTTGGAACGAATTCCCGATGTGTTTGAGCCGACTTATTATTACATTGATGAGTGGGATCCCGAATGGGACGAGTTCCTTCAGCTGTGTCTGGCCCTCAAAGTGCATGGATTGCTCTCGGACGAGCTTCAGCGGAAGGTCGCTAAGCGCTTAGAAAGATATTTGAGCAGCGATCTGAAATTCTTTGACTCAACGCTCGTCAAGGAACTCGTCGCCGTGTCCGATCGAGACCGTCTCTTGAGCGCTCTCGAGCAGAATCCTGAGCGGAATCTCGAGACGATGCTCGACCGATACCACGATGCAATATCCAGTGACGATGACGTCGACGACTTCTATGCCGGCGCCTTCGATTACATGAGAACTCTGCTGGAACTGTTTCCTAATAATGTCCGAGTACGAACGGCTTATGATGCGGCGATGTATTCCTTGGAGAGTCGCATCGATGACCATCGTGCGGCGCAGGATGAACGCGCGCAACGATCGGAGCGGAACTTCTCGTTTGCCTCCGTTGGTCCGGGGAGCGATGTTGCTCGAGCAATGATGTCTCGGAACGTCTCAGGCGACGAAGCTCGACCGGCCATACCGCGGAACATCTTTAGCGACGTGGCTGAGCCGAACTAAACGAGCGTAAGCGATACCGCTGTCACATCGTGCACGAACTATATATCGTGTCATGCTTCACTTTCCGCACCATATGTGGTATTCTCGATCCGAACAGGGGATCTCCGTAACGGTACGGGCCGACTGCGCACGAAGCGTGGACGTGTCCGCTATGTTGAGGGTCCACGATGGACAAACCCATTGTCCAACGCGTATTTGAGTACGTCCTATCGCTCGATCGTGAGGTCACGACCCGCGAGATTCTCGCCGCTTTCGCAGATGCAAAACCGAGTGCAGTAACATTCGCTCTATCGCGGCTCGCGCGCTCGGGTGAAATTACGCGTCGCGCCCACGGTCGTTATGCCGCTAATGCCGGCGAACAGTCGCCGCTCCAAAAGTCGCTGCTGGAAGACCCTTACCTGATGCATATTCTTGAGCGCGTCAGGCCCGTACTCGAGTTCGCCGAGCTTGCGTACCTTTACGGTGCTCTCGATGTCGCGCGCGCCGCGATGCCGTCAGGTCTCGCA